>Ga0137403_10001341_pt1 | contig 31031 bp, 27 predicted proteins | sample CZOMad2_1_16fung_FD_122057 | JGI IMG/M metagenome (GOLD analysis project Ga0137403, IMG submission 122057) | Vadose zone soil fungal communities from Angelo Coast Range Reserve, California, USA - CZOMad2_1_16fungal (Hybrid Assembly) | ecosystem: Environmental > Terrestrial > Soil > Vadose zone... | reverse complement strand
AAGGGATACTTCTTCGCGTACCGTTCCAGAACGTCGCCCGAAAGATCTTGCACCCGGGCACCTGCGGGACCGAAGCGCAACGAAATGTTGAACGCCTTGCTGACGCCCGGCTTGATGTCACGGCAAGTGATCACCAGCGGATAGCTGGTTCTGGCCGGGAAATTCGTCGAATACGGCACACTCACAGCACATTCCACATCATCACTGCAAAAATTGAGCGCACCGGTTCCGTAATCCACCCAGACAATCGGCACAACAAACCGCGGATCGGCAACTGAAGGAATTGAAGGTGGACATTGGTCAAGGGGCCACTCGGGGCCTTTAAAGCCGAATCCGAACATGCCCGCCTCAAGGGGCCCGCCGTCCGGAATACGCGGAAAGTTCAGTTCCATTAAACGAAGCGATAATTCATCCAGTTCCTGCGCGCCTGTGTTCGCAACTTCAATTCGCATCATGAGCCGGTCGTCTTGTTTCGCGTAGACGCACGACACGCGCCCCCATGGAAATGCCAGGTCGATTGAGTTCACCTGTTTCGTTGCCGAGACGGTTGGCGATGAACCCGGAAAAAAAAGTCGGTCAAGCGCCTCACGAAAACGAGATTTAAACGGCCGCAACTCTCCGCGCTCCGCCGAGCTCAAGAGCAATTGTTCATTGAATGAGAGTGAATTGAGCCCGCGATCTCCAACGGAGAAATTCAACCCTTGTTTCTCGGTAGGAGATTGGCTGGCAGGCAGTGCTTTAGTCTGGACGCTTTGCGACGACGTGTTCGCCGGGGAGATCAAGGCGAAAATGCCCAAGGCTAAAAAGGATGTAAAAAAAGCGATGGCACTTCTCACCTCACACCTCTCTCCTCGGACTTCTGATTCCTTGAACGAAGCGGAGGAAGGGCGTTTCCATAGCGGGCGATTAGCCACGGCAATTCAAATCCACGGATCAGACGCGGAATGAAAATGCGTGGCTGCGCCAGAAGTCGGAAAAACCAACCCAGATAAAACCGGTCCGCCCAATCGGGAATTGCAGTCCGATCGCCCGTGATGAATCCGAGCGCGGCGCCGATGCAATGGATCGCCGGCCGATACGACAAATTTTCGCGCAAATAAAAGCCGAGCTTTTCCTGTGCGCCGCTGCCAATTGCGATGATCACATCCGCCGGGCGATGCTGTTCAATCAGCGCAAGAAGATCTCGATCTTCGACATCCGAGCCGTATCGCGGCGCGACATAAGAATTCTGTGTTTCGATTGAAAAGGCTTCCCGGCACGACCAATCCAACAATTTTTGCTGCGCGCCTTCGGTGGGAAGGATCCAGAACACGTCTTTGTTCCCCTCGCCTTTAAGCTTGCGGAGCAGATGTCTCAGGTATTTGAAACCAGAGATGCGTTGGACGTTTTGACGTTGCAACAAGCGCCACATCACGACCATCAAACCGCTATCGGCAATCGCCAGGTCAGCTCCAATTACCGCGCGCCGATACCCCTCGTCTTCGCACAATCGCGCGAAACAAGTCCCAGACGGAGCGATTAAAAGCCCGCGCCGCCGTTCCAGTGATGCGATCGCTTCATCCACATCGCCGTGGAAGAACTCGATGCCGAGGATCTGGCGACTGGAGATCATAAGAGCAATATCGAACATCTAATACTCAACGCCGAATATCGAGAGCAAAGGAGAGCTTCGTCCAGCCTGCGAGCGTTGTTCCGATCTTCAGCTCTCAACCAGCGACTACCAACTTCCCCAAGAAAGATTCCTCGTTCGCTTTGGACCCAAATTTGGTAAGCTCAGCGCCGGTGCAAAATCTGGCGACTCCACATAGACTCACCGACGCTTCGCCGATGACTGTCAGGCATTTTCAGGCGCGATTTGCGCTGAGCGTTTTGTTGTTGGCCGCTCTGTGGGTTGGACTTTGCAGAGAACTCAGTGGGGAATGGTCCGTCAACGAGCAATACAATTTTGGATGGTTCGTCCCTTTTTTTGCACTCTATCTTTTCTGGCTGCGCTGGCAGGACAGGCCGCCAGCACAAGTTTCAAATCGCAAATCGCAAATCGCGAATTCGGCGGCGTTTGCGATCGTAATTGTTGCGCTGCTTTTGCTGTTTCCGGTTCGCCTTTTTGAAATTGCGAACCCGGAATGGCGCCTGCTCGCCTGGATTCACGCTGGGGTGGTCGTGACGTTAACGCTTCTGGTGATCTGGTGCGCGGGGGGGAAAGCGTGGGTCCGCCATTTTGCTTTCCCGGTCGCATTTATTTTCGTTGCGGTGCCTTGGCCTACAACGCTGGAGACTCCGGTAATCCAGGGGTTAATGAGCGTCGTCGCTCGCGTTGCGGCCGAAACCGCGATGCTCCTTGGAATCCCTGCGCAGGTTGAGGGAAACCTGATTCGCGTGAGTACCGGCCTCGTAGGCGTAAATGAAGCGTGCAGCGGCATCCGATCGTTGCAAACGTCATTGATGATCGGCCTGCTCTTCGGCGAACTGAAACGATTTTCAGTGTTGCGCCGCGTCGCGCTCGTCGCCGGCGCTCTTGCCATCGGGCTTTTCGCTAATTTTGTCCGGGCCGTTTTTCTGGTTGGTGTCGCGGCCACCGAAAATATTTCAGAGGTCACTCACTGGCACGACATTGCCGGCTACAGCATTATCGCTGTGGTTTTCGTCAGCACCATGGCCCTCGCGTATCTTCTTGGAAAATCCGAAGTCGGAAGTCGGAAGTCAGAAATCAGAAATCAGAAATCGCAATTCGCAATCCGCAATCCGCAATCCGCAATACCTACTGCCTATCTGGCGGCGGCACTTTGCTGGCTCTTATTCGTCGAGATTGGAACGGCGGCATGGTATCGCGCTCACGAACGCAATCTCGTCAGCGGCATACGTTGGAGTGTGCAATGGCCCGAGCAGGCGCCCAATTTTCGTAAGTTCAAGATCGATGAAGAAATTCGCAGCGTTCTCCGGTTCGACGACGGCCAGGCAGTGGCCTGGACGATCAGGTCGCCCCCGAACTCCGAAGACGCTCGCGAGCCGAAAACCTTCGCGACGCCGGTGAACCACGCGAAGCCGAATACGATCTCCTGTTATCTGTACGTTTTTCGCTGGAAGCCGGGCCGAAACAGCGCGCTTTTGGCCAACTTGCACCGCCCGGATGTGTGTTTGCCTGCAAGCGGCTGGACCCAGGGGGCAGACGACGGCGTGCGCAATTATGCGCTGGATGGCCCATTTGAACTGCCGTTTCGTCATTTCGAATTTCAGCGCGCATTTGGGGACTCTGCGCCGCAGATAGCGCACGCTTTTTATTGTTTATCAGAAGATCGCGCTACGGGACCTTCAGCGCCAAAGCAGGACGCGCGTCTGCCCAGTATGTCAGGAAGCCGTTCTGAATGGACGCGCTCTGAGCGCCTTCGCACGGTGCTGCAGGGACGCCGCCATTTGGGACAACAAGTAATGGAAGTAATATTCATCAGCAGCGATCCGCTTTCCGCAGCAGACGCGGAATCGCATTTGCGCGATCTTGTTCGCGACGTCGTTTTGCTCGATACCGACTAAAGCAATGACCGAAGTGGCATCGGTGGGTCCTCGCCTGAAAATACAAGCAAAGACTCATCGGCCGCGGCTTAGGGCAGTGATGCTTGCGATCGCAGTCGCGTCTTTCGTTGTTGGTGCTGTGGTGCGTGTGTTCGCCGCGCAAAATGATTTGTGGTTCGACGAGGTCTGGACCCTCGAACTACTCCGCGAACGCGTCCACTCCTTGGGCGACGTGTTCATGAATCTTAAACACTCAAACAATCACCACCTCTGTTCATTGTGGATGTGGCTCGTTGGCCCAAACGTGTCCGCACTAATGTATCGGTTGCCTTCGGTGTTGGCCTCAATCGGAACGGTTGTGCTAGCGGGGCTTATCGGTATACGCCGATCCTTGCTTGGGGGATGCATCGCTGTGACCCTCACGTCCTGGTCGTATCTCCTAGTTCACTTCGGTACGGAGGCCCGCGGTTATTCACTGGCCATTTTTTTTGCGCTGTTAGCCTGGTATGCTCTTCAGCAATTCGAAGACAGACGGTCGTGGACCTGGATGATCGTCTTTTGGAGCGGCGTAGTGCTCGGTTTTCTGGCGCACCTTGAATTCGCGGTTTGCTTTGCGGGACTGTGCGTCTGGTCGCTGTGGAGAGTTGCCCGCACTCGGTCGAAATGGCGACAGGGTGTGCTCGATCTGTTCGCGCTTTTCGCAGTGCCGGTCGTGCTGCTGCTGGTCTTCTATTTCGTCTCGATTCGCGGCATGGAAGTGAGCGGCGGGCCCACGTATCAGCTTTGGCCTTTGTTGATCAAGACGGCTTCTTACACGCTCGGCGGGCCCGGGAGTGGCAGTGCGGCCGGAATTGTATCCTTGGTAGCGGCCGTCGCGGTCTGCGCGGTTCTGGTTTATTTGATCCGTGATCGTGATGATCGTTGGATCTTTTACGCTGTCGTCATTGTCCTGCCCCTCGCGTTAATCGCCATTAAACGGCCGGAACAATTATACGTTCGCTATTTCATTATTAGCGTCGCGACGTCATTGCTGCTGCTCGCGGCGGGGGGGGTAGCCATAATGCGTCGAGGGCTTGGCGGGCTTGTTACAGGACTAGTGCTGTTGGCAATCTTTGTGACTGGAAATGCCGTCAACACAGTCAATCTACTTCGATTTGGCCGAGGCCAGTACCTCGCCGCGTTGCTTTTCATGGAAACACACTCGAATGATAAAAAAGTCCTCATCACTTCAAGTGCGGATTTGGGTAACGGGATGTTGGTGAACTATTACAAAAGTTACCTTGAGCGGCCGGAGGATTTACAATATGTGGACCAAGCAACGTTGAAGGAGGACTACGCGCGCACCAACGGATTCTCATTAGGAGCGGAGTGGTTAATTTTGCATCGTTACGACCTGACAAAACAGCCTGCTCGAGTGATCGACGAATATGGGAATAGTTACCAACTGGTGAGCATTTACCGATACTCCGACCTTTCAGGCTGGAACTGGCTACTGTACCACAACTTCAATCGCTCGCCGTTGCAGTAGAACTCGATGACACGCAATTAGCCTTGGTCCCCCGTTGCGGACACGCGACGCGCCGACGAAGGTGGGATCGTCTTCTCCGAAGACGATGGCAACAATGATCGCCAAAGGCGCAAATATCAAGCGGCGAAGCCGCGTTTCGTTTGCCAACGCGTTGAGGACAACGCGTTCCACCTCGGTCCAAAAACCAGGAAGTTTTTCTTTACCGATCGTTCAGCGCCGTTTGCGATGCGGGTTTGCTCACTTCGAGCTGAGCGCCAACCTTCTGGATTTTTGCATCCTGCTCGGCGAAACGCTCGTTAACTGCGCGAAGGGCCGCTTCCAGTTTCTCTACTTTCTGATGCTCTTTGAGGAACTCGTTGAGCAACATTGCGTTCACCGCGTCGTAGCGAACCGTGTACGGTTTTCCTTCTTTATCGGGCAGCACCAGGACGGGATTCACTTTCGCGACTTCTTCGGCGATCAAACCAAATTGCGGTATGCCTTTGGTGTCCGTCTTGTAGTGGAATGTGACGGGTCGCAGTGAGAGGACTGCTTCACTGGCTTTCTCCATGGTGGCAATGTCCTTCTTGAACCGCTCCGAGGAAGCGATGATGCCAAGCTGGCCGCCGTCAGACACAACGACCGGCGCGGTATTCCCGCTTTGGGGAGTCACGCCCCAAATGTTGCCGATCCAGGTACTATTGCTCACGTCCGCACCCAGAACACCGTTGCCGATACAAATAACATTAAACGCAGCGGTGACCCCCTTACCGGAGAACGCGCCCAACGCGACGTTGCTGCTGCCGGTGGTGTTGGTAAAGAGTGCACCATAGCCCACCGCAGTATTGCTGTTGCCAATGGTGTTGCTGCCAAGCGTATCCCGGCCCATGCCCACGTTGAATGAACCATGCGTATTGCTCAGGAGGACATTACGGCCCATGCCAGTGTTGGAGCTGCCGTCGGTATTGCTTGAAAGCGCTTGGAAACCAGTGGCCGTGTTCTCGTAGCCCGTGTTGGACGCGAGCGCTTGAGACCCGACGGCCGTGTTCCAGCTGCCCTCGGTGTTGTGAAGGAGCGCTTGCCAGCCGGTGGCCGTGTTCAGACCCCCGGTGGTGTTGAAAAAGAGCGCTCGAACGCCACTCGCCGTGTTGCCTCCGCCAGTGCTATTGAAAGTGAGCGCTTGGTATCCGTCGGCCGTGTTCTCGTCGCCGCTGTTGAAAAGGAGCGCGGCAACACCGCTCGCCGTGTTGAAGCTCCCCGTACTGTTCAAGAAAAGGGCGTGAAAACCGCTGGCCGTATTGTAGTTGCCGGTTGTATTAGCCGCGAGTGCCTCGAAACCGGTGGCCGTATTGTCGACACCGGTATAGTTGCTTAAGAGTGTCTGATACCCGCAGGCCGTGTTGAATTTGCCGGTGGCGTTGCTAAAAAGCGCGTTAGCACCGATGGCCGTGTTCGAAGTGCCGGTCGTGTTGCTAAAAAGCGCCTTAAAACCAGTGGCCGTATTGGAGCTGCCTTGGGTAAGACTAAAAAGGGCGTCTTGGCCCTCCGCCGTGTTGCCTCCGGGATACCCGCCATCCGGTGGTGGAACTACTGCCTGCGCTCCGTCCAAAAGCCCAAAGCAGGCGAGCAGAAACCCAACGAGAAATACTGGAGCTGTTCGTTTTAGCTGAATCAGTGGAGTCATATGTTGTCCTTTCTTCTCCCCGCCAGGTGGATCGTTCGGTTGTGGGGTCCGGAAGAGGGCGAAGAACCCAGCGGGGAAATGTCCTCCGCCTGATTCAGATCCGTTAACGAGCCGAGTCTTAAGGAAAATCACCTAGGGCTGTCAAGAGAAAATTCGCGGCAAGCACGAATCGCATCTATGCGATTTGGTTCGTGATATCGTTTCAGCAACAGGTAGAGGCGATTGACCTCAATCGCCCTGGCGCGTGGTTAATTCAATGCCCAGATCGTTTGCGCCGCATGGGTCAAGGCGGTTCAGGTAAACCGCCGCTACCATTTCGTCGCAATTGTTGATATGAATCGGGCATGCCGCGCACGTTGCGGAAACGGCTGGATCATACAACGCATTTCGCAGGGCGTTTCGGCGCCACCTATTTCATCACGATTTGCTGTCAACAACGCGGATCGAATCAACTTTGCCGCGAGCGCGCGGCTGCGGTGCTAATGGAGACAGCGCACATTTACCACGAGCGGGGACGATGGTATCTGAAGCTGCTGCTGCTCATGCCCGATCATTTGCATGCCCTGATCGGCGTTGATGGACAGACGTCGCTTGGCAAGCTCATTCGTGATTACAAAAGAATCACGGCAAAGATGGCAGGCGTGACATGGCAACGGAATTTTTTCGATCACCGCCTTCGGCATGCCGAAAGTTTGGCCGAGAAGTTCGCTTACATTTGCCAGAATCCGGTGCGCGCCGGTTTGATTGGCGTCGAACGCGATTGGCCTTACACGTTCATTCCAGACGCTAAAGCGCCCCGACGGTTCCGATAGATCGTTTGATCATGCATCAGGTAGGGACGATTGACCTCAATCGCCCGGCGCGCGGTTAATTCAACGCCCAGATCGGTTGCGCTGCATTGGGCAAGGCGGTTCAGGTGAACGCCCCTACCAAAAATCCCAAAAAAAAACTAAAAAAAGTCTTGCCATGCCTCCGGGAATTGTTACAAACGGCGTGATTCTTCGATTATTGGGAGGATACATGCGAAAATTTATGCGATTTCCGCCACGAACTTTAGGGCTTCGTTTGGTCTTAATTTTAGCGGGCGCGTTAATGCTGCTTGCCGCTTTCACTCCGCGGGCGAATGCCACCTTAATCCGTTTTTACGATATGGAATTAGCCCCGGACACGCCGCCTTATCCCGTAAACCTGGACTCCCATGCGCCCGCGGTCGAGATCGGCGCGGGGACGACGCTGTTCCTCGACAATGGAACACCTGGGGTCGCGTATCCCGCCGCCAATACCTCACAAGAGGCGGGGATCCCTTTGAACGTGCCTGGGGGTGCCGCCCCCAACCTTACCTCGCTCGGTTTCCACAGATCAGGGCAAAGCAATTTGGGCGTGGAGATTCCTATGCCCTCGTCGCAAGGCATCTATGACGTCACGTCGGTCAGCTTCGCGTACGGTGCCAATGGAAACGGCTGGGATTCTGTTCAGCTTCAGATGAGCACCGATGGAGGATTGAGTTTTACTACTAATCTTAGCGGCGTCATTGCACTGCCGGCCACCCCCGGAAGCGTTATAATGATCGCGGTCCCTGCCGGAACGACTCTCAACATAAACAATCTCGCCCTCCGGCTGTTGTTCACCGGTGGGCGGTCCAATGGCAACGATCTCCAGTTCGAACTCGATAACATCCAGATAAATGGCACGATCGTTCCCGAGCCCGCCACGGTCGCGGGTGGCTTGCTCGGCGTTCTTGGGCTGTGCTGGTTTCAGCGGCGGCGATTGCGATTACTTCTGCCGCGTTCGCGGCGCGCTTAACCCGATCAGACTGTTTCCCAAGGCGTTGCGGAAAACGCGTTCCACCTTTGTGACAGGTGGATCGGATTCTCCAAAGACGATCGCGAACATTCGCCCAAGGCGCAGATATTCGGCGGCGCAGCCGCATTCATCTGCCAACGCGTTGAGGACAACGCGTTCCACCTTGAGACGGCATCGCGTTGCATACGCAGCGACGCCGTAGTAAACATTTCGCGTGTCAAAGCAGCCACCGCGTCCGGTCGCAAAGAAGGACGATCTCGACCTGACGCCGCCGGAAGAAATTCGCGCCCGACGCATCAGGCGCTTCGTCCTTCTCGGCGCATTGGTTGTCTGTGTGCTTGGCGTCGTAATCTACTTCGTTGCGCGGCCGGTCGGCGGAGCAATTAAGGCCTGGCAGTCACGCCGGCTCGCGCGTCAGGCGTTCGCCTTCATCGAGCAAAGAAAATGGAGCGACGCTAACGCGAAAGCACGCGACGCATACATGCTGCGGCCGACTGAACCTGAGCCCTGGCGCGCCATTGCGCGGCTGGCCTCTCGCACCAACCAATGGCCACCGGCGCTGGAATGGTGGAAAAACGTGGACGAGGCACATCGTCTCACAGTCGAGGACCGGCGCGACTATATCGCTGCCGCGCTCGCGGCCGGTGAGTTGACGCTAGCAGCAAAACAAGTGCAAGTCCTGATGGCACAACGCGCACCGGCGGCCATCGATCTGGTGTGGGCCGGTCAACTCGCGTCGCGCCAGAGCGATCCTGTTCTCGCACTCGATTATGCCGAACGCGTGCTCGCGGATAAACGCGCAAGACCGTACGAAATTGCCTCCGCTGCAACGCTCGTTCTCTCGCTGACGAGCCCCTATTCGCAGCGCTACGCGCAAGCGTGGAAGCAAATTGAAGATGTGGCGCGTGACCCAAAGAACCCGGCGTCGCTTGGCGCGCTCGTTCTTCTCGCAAACGAAAAAACTGTGCCGCCCCTGCCCGCAATCGGCGGCAACACATCGCTTTCGCTCGAGAGCACCCCGGCACCATCTCCAACACCTGCGACGCAGGGAGCCGCCTCCGCCGAGGCTACGGCGGCCAAGGCGGCGGTCTCCCCTGGCGCACCTTCGGTCGCCGCGGCGACCGAAGGCGGCAGTCCGCGGGGAATCTCCCTGGACTCCACACCTCAACCAACACCGCCAACACAATCTGCCGATACCGTTACTCTCGATCTGGCTGCCACTTCGCCGTCAACTCCAGCCGGACGGACAATGAGCCTGACGGAAGTGGCGGACGCTCTTGAACATCATCCTAATGCTCGCCCATCCCACAAACTGCTGGCACTTGAAGTTCGCGCCCGGCAGGATCCAGCCCTGACCGACCAGTACGTCGCCGATGCAGTGGAGCGTTTCGGAAACGCCGCGCGTTTGGCACAAACTTACCAGGGCGGCGCGGACTTGGCTGATGAAACTCTCCTCGCGCTGGCTACGTGGCTGAATAAAATTGGCCGGCCTGCGAAAACGTTGGAAGTGCTGCCACAGGCACGCGCGATCCAACGGCAGGATTTCTTCCTTCAATATGTGAACGCGCTCGCCGCTCTGCAACGCTGGAGTGAAGTCAAAGATCTGTTCCTGAGCGAACATTCTTTCGTCGATCCCATGGTGCAACACATGTACCTCGCCGTGGCGCAGGCGCGTCTCGGGTCGGCAACTGGCGCCACTAACGAATGGCAACGCGCTTTGCAGGTCGCGAACACTCCCGAGAAATTGATGACGCTCGCAACTAACGCCGAACAAAACTCCGTCCCCGATATCGCCGACGCCGCGTACTCGGAAGCGATCAAAACCGCGTCGACAACAAATCGGGCCGCGTATGCAGGCCGGTTGCGTCTTGCGCTCGCGGCCGGAAGGACGACTCAAGCGCAAACGATCGCCGCTGAAATCGCTCAGATCTGGCCGGATGACGCGGCAGCGCGCAACCAGGATACGTATTTGCGACTGCTGCTTGGCGCTTCAGGTGATGCAGCCGAAGCAGCGGAGCGCGACGCTCAGGTGCTCGTCGCGCGAGAGCCGCAGAACTGGCAAGCCAGGGCAACACTGGGCCTCGCCTGTCTTCGTCTGGGCAGAAACAAGGAAGCGCTTGCTGCATTTCGAGGGTCGCGAGTCACCGGCGTGGAGCCGCCGGGCGCGCTCGCAGTGCGCGCGGCGATCCTGGCAGCAAATGGAATTGAAGACGGCGCCCGCAACGATGCGCTCCTCGTCAGCGCCAACCCGCTCTTGCCCGAAGAACGCGCCCTCATCGCTCCGCTGCTGCAATAGGCCAGTGTTCGAAAAGCTCTGTTTGTTTCTGAGGAAGTGCGGCTGTAGCGTCCGCTGTCCTCAGCGGAAAAATGCGTGAGATGTGGCCTGCTTGGTCGCAATGCGCTGAGGACAGCGCACACTACAGCACCATCTCTGTCTTGGGGATCACTGGAGAGCACGAGTGAAGCAAACGCTCTCTGAATTTGCAACAGTTCAACCTCTCAGCGTTTTAACGATTTAACGTTCCAACGAATTCGGATTGCTCTTTGCCGGAGTGGTTTTCTGCAGGGCTTCTAACTTTGTCAGATTGTTTCGCGCATCGCTGTTGTTCGGGTTGATCCGCAGTGCAGATTTGAGTTCTTCTATCGCCTCGGAAATTCGACCCATCAGTGCCAGAGCAGCTCCCAGATCATTGTGCGCGTCGGAAGAGTTCGGATTCATGCGCAAGGTCTGCTTATAATGGTCGATTGCCTCTGAAGCTCGACCTGTTTGGGCCAAGGCATTGCCCAGGTTATTGTGCGCGTGGGCATAACTAGGATCGATCCGCAAAGCCTCCTTACATTGGTCTATCGCTTCTGAAGGTCGGCCCGTCATGACCAGGGCATTCGCTAGGTTATTGTGCGCCTCCGCGTAATCAGGATTGATCCGCAAAGCCTGCTCATATTGGTCCATTGCCTCCGAAGTTCGGCCTTTTCGGAGCAGGGCGTTACCCAAACTATAGTGTGCTACCGCAGGCTTGATTCGCAACTCTTCCTCGAACAGATTCATTGCCTCCGCAATTCGGTTCGCCTGGTACAGGATGTCAACAAGATGATCGTACGCCATCCAGCATGCAGGATTACGGGCAATGGTCGTCCGATAAAGCGTCTCCGCGTTGTTATACATCCGGCTTTGCTGCCAGGTGAGGAGGAATAGTATTCCGCCGAGCAGCAGAGTGATTCCAGGCTCTATCCAGGCTTGCCAAGGTTTGAACCGTCCGGCCAGCAGGACGATCCCACTGGCGCAAGGCGTGATGATTCCCAGGCAGGCCAGGTATTGCCAGTGATCGGCTACAAAGGAATACAGAAAAAAATAAATGTTGGCAAAACCCAGCGAAGGCAACAACAGGACAATATAGACGAGCACTCCCGCCAATGGAGCTCGGGACCACCGGCGCAGACTCCATAAAAGTGCCAGCAATCCCAGGACAGCGAGGGGAAAAATATATTGCCACCACACGGCGGCGTTAATCTCCCAACGGGGATAAATAAACATCAGGTTCGACGGCCAGAGTAATTTCCCAAGTTGAAACCAGAAAGCTCGCCCGGCTATCAGGCAGCGCTCCACAAAAGACAAATCCAGGATTCTCGCTCTGTAAGCGATGTTAACGTATTCCACCCAGCACGTCATCAACCCCGCTGCCGCCGAGAGCGAAACGAACGGGATCAAGGGCAAGACATCGCGCCGCCAAAAGATCGCGCGGCGTTTCCACCAGAAGATGATCAGCCACGCTAGAGGCAGCGTTACAATGGCGGTCTTACTCAGCAGTCCTAAAAGGAACAGGCCGATGGCGAACGCGTAACTTCGTCTGCTTCGGTTCTCGTCAAACTTTAGATACCAGAGGGTCGCCGCCAGGGCAAAGACTCCGGATAACGTGTTCTTACGCTCCGCAATCCAGGCCACCGTTTCCACGTTCACGGGGTGCAGGGCAAAAATGATTGTCGCCAGCTCCGCTCCCGGAATTCGCAAAAGACGAAGGATTTTCAGCACCAGCACAACACAGCCGATGTGCAGAAGCAGATTGACGATGTGATAGCCAGTGGTCGAATCGCCCCAAAGCCTTTGCTGGAGCCAGTAGGAGGTATGAAGAAGAGGATAATATTGCTGGGTCGTCCTTGGCACGAACCAGATTCGCCTAAGGCCATCGAGGGTACGCAACTCTGGACCGCCGATATGGGCCTCGTCATCCCATAAAACTCCCCCGTGCCAGGCGGGCTGATAGGCCAGCATCGTGACCACCGCCAGAATCAGGCAGACAAACCAGTCGCGTTTCGACCAACTCATTGACTAGAACCCATCTCATAAACACGGAACGAGTGCGTTGCCAGAGATTTTGCGCTGCGGCAAGGCGCAAGGAGGAAAAATATCCTTCATCGATCTTTGATCGATGAGCAACCGCGCCGCAGCGCAAAAAATCGGCAACCTCGGGCTATGTACTGGCGGAGACTCGGCCTTGTCCGTTTTTTGTCGGGCTTTCTTGACTCGCCTATTGCTTATGATCTCAACGACCAAATCAAATTGACTTCGCAGGGGGCATGCTGTCAGTCTGAAACCACTATGCGACTCTTGGCCGAAATTGTGATTATTGCCGCTCTGATTTCCCTTGGTTGGAACAAGCCTTTCAAAGATCAGGTAGCCCAAGCAAACACAACAATTACGTCTAAATTGCACGGTGTGGGATCGAAGTTACAAAAACACCAAGACCCCTCAGTGCGCCGGTACTAGGTTCGTGCACGAGCCATACGTCGAAAAAGGAAATTGCGGATCAGACAAACCAGCAAAACGAGCGTCGGATAATCGGACAAGTTTCAATTCATGTGATTACAATTAGCTTGAGTGATTGTGAGTGCGTCGGAAATCTTGGCTGAACTTCCCAAGCTGTTCAAGAGGGACTCGCGTCACTCCTCTGTTCGCCTCAAGCCTTCACGGCAACGTGCCTAAACTGCGCGCCAGAAGTGTGCGCTCTGCGCATTGACCGCGCATGACCGCGCTCGCATAGTGGCACTTCGAATGTCGATTGAGTTCACGCGCAACTTCTGCATCATCGCGCATATCGATCACGGCAAGACCACATTGTCGGACCGATTGCTCGAGCGTACGGGCACGATTCAGGAGCGGGAAAAGCAGGATCAGCTCCTTGATTCGATGGACTTGGAACGGGAGCGAGGGATCACAATCAAAGCGCATCCGGTGGCGATGCGTTACACGAGCAAATCTGGCCAAAACTATCGATTGAACCTGCTCGACACGCCGGGGCACGTCGATTTCGCCTATGAAGTTTCGCGCAGCCTCGCAGCATGCGAGGGCGCCCTGTTAGTGGTAGACGCGGCGCAGGGCGTAGAAGCGCAAACGGTGGCGAACGTTCATCTCGCTCACAAGCAAGGGCTCACCATTGTTCCAATTATCAACAAGATCGATCTGCCGAACGCCGACGTGGCCTCAGTGAAGCGCCAGTTGGAAGAGATTCTTGCCATCCCTGCCGAGGAAGCGATTGAGGCAAGTGCGAAGATGGGAACTGGCATCGAGGAAATTCTGGAGGCAATCATTAAACGCATTCCGCCGCCGCAGTCGCCAACCGACGAGACGCTCCGCGCTCTGGTTTTTGATTCCGTGTTTGACGTTTATCGCGGCGTGGTCGGCTATGTGCGCGTCGTTTCCGGAACGATGGAAGCGAATCACCCAATCACGTTGATGAGCAACAACGCCCGCCATGAAATCAAGGAGGTGGGCGTGTTTACGCCGAAGATGCTTGTGCAGGAACAGCTGAATCCTGGTGACGTCGGTTATTTCATCGCAAATATCAAATCAACTGCGGATATCAAAATCGGCGACACTATTACCGACCAGCGCCATCCCGCGCGCGAGCCGCTTCTCGGATTTCAGGAAATTCATCCGATGGTGTTCAGCGGCATCTATCCGATTAACAACGGCGACTTCGAACATCTGAAAACAGCAATCGGGAAGCTGCGCCTGAACGACTCGGCGTTTGTGTACCAACCGGAAAGCTCCGTTGCGTTAGGTTTCGGCTTTCGTTGCGGATTTCTCGGCTTACTCCACATGGAGATCATTCAGGAACGGCTCCGGCGGGAGTACAACATGGACATCATCGCGACGAGCCCAAGCGTTGTGTATGAGGTGCTGACTACACGCGGAGAAAAACTGTTGATCGATAACCCCGCTCACCTGCCCAATCCGAGCATGATCCAAGAGATTCGGGAGCCGATTGTAAAGGCATACATACTTTGTCCGAATGAAAACATTGGTGACATCCTGCAATTGATTCTGGAGAAACGCGGCCAGATGGAACGCACCGAATCGCTCGATACACGCCGGGTAATGTTACATTGCGAATTGCCGCTCAATGAAATTCTCGTCGATTTCAATGACAAGATTAAGAGCATTACCCGCGGCTACGGTTCGATGGATTACGAGCACGCCGGCTATCGAGCGGCGAAATTGGTAAAACTCGATCTGCTCGTCAACGGCGAGCCGGTCGATGCATTCTCGACAATCGTGCACAAGGATCGTGCCGAGGCGCGCGGACGGCAGCTAGCGGCCAAATTGAAGGAAGTCATCCCGCGGCAGCTTTACCAGGTCGCGATTCAGGCAGCAATTGGCGGGAAAATTATTGCACGCGAGAGCGTTTCCGCGTTACGAAAAAATGTGACCGCGAAATGCTACGGCGGCGATATCACGCGGAAGCGCAAATTGCTGGAGAAACAAAAGGAAGGCAAAAAACGAATGAAGAGCATCGGGAAAATTAACATTCCTCAGGAAGCGTTCATTGAAGTGCTCAAAGCGCAATGATTTTTGTCATGTCGAGCGAAGTCGAGACATCTCTGGAAATTTCCGTTTTAGAATTAATCAGAGATTCCTCGACTTCGCTCGGAATGACAGAAGGATAGTCGCTCTAACCCATGTTTACATCCCGCCACGTCAAACACAGCAGATTGCTTCTGCGGCATGCCCGGAAGTATCTGCGCTATAAAGATGATCGGCTCAGCGGGTCAGACCGCGAACAGATCATCGCGGAAATGAAAACCCTCCGCGAAGCGTTACGTGATAGAGACCGCGATAGAATTCACAGCACGGCCGACACGCTTGATAAGACGCTACACAGGTTGACTCCGGTCACCTGGGAATCGCATTGGCGAGAGAATTGCGAGGTAATTTTGGTGGCCATCGTCGTGGCTGTAGGCATTCGCTCTTATTTCCTGCAACCGTTTAAAATTCCGACTGGCTCGATGCAACCGACGTTAAATGGGATCATTGGTCGCCCGAGCAGCGACCCCCCGCCAAATATTCTGCGACAGATCGGCGACTTCATTGTTCTGGGTCGCAATTACATCAATGTGGTTTCACGCGAGGATGATCAGATTTTTGAAATTGTGCCAAAAAAAATCCTCTTCTTCTTTACTTTTTCGCGACTGATCGGCCAGCGGCAGAATTTTCTCGTGTATGCATCGCCCGACACGCTCAGCCATGATTTCAATGTTTTCCCGGGTCGCGTTTATCACCGCGGCGAAGTCATTGCCAGGGGCGCAATTGACACCGGCGACCAGGTATTCGTGGACAAATTTAGCTACAACTTTGTTAAGCCTCATCGCGGCGATGTTTTTGTCTTTAGGACGAATCATATTCCCGGGATTCGGGAGGATCCGGAGGCGGGTTCGCCGTTTTACATTAAGCGGTTGGCCGGCCTGCCCGGTGACAGTTTGCGCATCGACCCGCCATTCCTCTATGTGAATGGAAACAAGGCGGAAGGCTATGGGTTCGAACGCGTCATGTCAGCGAAACCTCCTTATCGCGGCTATGCTTTGGGGCATGACTATCTGTCGAAGCCTGATCGTTCGTTTACCGTGCCGCAGTACGGCTATTTTGCGTTAGGCGATAACAGCTACAACAGCTACGATAGCCGTTACTGGGGTGTAGTTCCGGACGTAAACCTGGTCGGGCGCGGTTTGTTAGTTTATTGGCCGTTCTATCCGCACTGGGGGCTGATTCGCTAGGCATGAACCCCTTGAGCTGTAGCCGCGTCCCTGTGGAATGCGCGCTCGTCGCCCACAGGGCGACGGCTACAACCACTGGGTCGCTCGATCGGCATGCTCACTGAGGTGTGGCAAAGCGTACCGCGGTTCTATCCGCTAGTGGGACTCTGCGGCGGTTACGCACTCGTGATGCTTTTCAATCCGGTGCGGCGTGCACTGGCCGACGGTTTTCGCTGTGTCGGACGCTACAAGCGCATTTGGATCACGTTTGCCCTGCTTGGGTTTGGGTATTTCCTTTTCCAGTTCGTTACGTTCACGCCAATTCGAAGCTGGTCTGATCTCGATCTGGGCCAGATCGCCTCATTAGCTCAGTGGTACTGGCCGCGATTTACGGAGATTTGGAGAGAAACGCCGTTGCCCGCTCTGGAAGGCGTGGCAGGAATTTTCGATAACGCCACCACCACCTATCCGCTTTCGGTTGTGGCTGCCGTGTTCATGCTGGTCAACTGGCGCGGCTTGCGTGGGGCGCTGGTTCGAGCATTGCGGAGACGGTACGGTTTTTGGGGTTATCTCGTTTACTTGATTCTGTTGCTAAGCGCGCTGGCGTCGCTCTTGAAGCCGATTGTGTTCTGGCGATTGCCCGAGTGGAGCGGTCTGGTCCCGGCCGCCAGCCTCCTGCGAATCTCGGCCACTGTGGACGCGGCGGCATTCATTTTCGAATACCTGCTCGGGGTCTACATCCAAGTCTATCTCATCACCGTCTGTCTGGCCTGGATTAAAGGCGTTAGCTTTGAAGAAGGAGAACTATTCCGCTTCGCCATGCGGCGCTTTAGTTATGTCTTGGAATGGGCAGGCATTGTCGTTGCAGTCAGCACGTTAATTGTGCGGTTACCGCTCGTCCTCGCCTATTTCACAAACATTCCCGGCGTCCTCGATTACCTGCCGATTGCAAGGCTGCTGATGAGCGGTCTGATAATTGCATTTTGTTCGGTGCAAATCTCACTGGCGCTCCATAACGAAACGTTGATTGAAGCGATGCGCGCCCACGCGCAGTTCGTTCGCCAAAATGGAGGTCGCCTTGGATGGTTCTTAGTCATTTGCGGAGTGCATTTTTTTGCCATCATGATTTGCGATGCCATTATGCGCAGCGCAATAGGCGACCGGTTAGGGGCACTCTTTCTATGGAAATTCAGTTTTGCCTTTCTTCGAGGGATGATTATCGGATGGCTCCTGGCTTCGTGGGTGTGTTTATTTCGCCAATGCGAAAGCGGCAGGATTAACCAGGAGAAATGGATTCAGTACTAAGAAGGTGGCTTGGGAGAGGACTGATGTGAATGCCGCGACGATTACGCGCCAGAGCAAATCGAATCTGGCCCTGGCATTCATCTCATTAGGTCGCGAGCGCAAGCGCGATATCGTTATTTTCTACGCGTTCTGCCGAGTCATCGATGACATCGCCGATTCCGCGGAATTGAGCGTGGCAGAGAAGAAAGCAGCATTGACGAAATGGCGCCAGATGCTTCAGACGGCTGTACCGGGCGAGCCAATTCTTGCCGGGGATTTGAGAGGTTTGATTGAGAAATACTCGCTGCCCGTTCGCATGTTGGAGGAAATCATTGCCGGCGTAGAAATGGACTTGAGCATTCGGCGCTATGCTACGTTTGAAGATCTCCGAGTCTATTGTTATCGCGTCGCCAGCGCAGTTGGACTGGTAAGCATCGAAATCTTTGGGTATCGCAATGCAGGCTGCAAACAGTATGCGATCGAGTTGGGGTTGGCTTTGCAAATGACCAACATTATCCGCGATGTGGGGAAGGATTTGCAGGACGGCCGCATTTATCTCCCGCAGGAAGACCTGACGCGGTTCAATTACTCCGAAGCAGAGCTGCAAAACCGGCAATATAACGAACGTTTTCTCCAAGTGATGGAATTCGAAGCGGCGCGTGCGCGGCAGTTTTTCGCCCGCGCCGCGGCGGCACAGCCCGCTGAAGACCGTAGAGTGATGGCGCCCGCCGAAATCATGGCCTCGATTTACCGGGGTCTACTGCGTCAAATTCAGCTGGACAAATTTCGCGTTTTCGAAAAAGAATATCGGCTAAGCAAGCTGGAGAAAGCGGGCCGGATCGCGACGCAACTTCTTAAATCTTTTTTGAATTTGCCGCCGCGAACATCCGTCTGAGTTGCCAGCTGCGAAATCTTACGAAAGGCAAATCTATGAAAATGAAATCTCTGAAAATTCTGTTGCCGATCACGATTGCGTTGTTTGTGCTCGGCACAACGCTTTACGCGCAAGGCACGGACTCGCGCATAGGCAGTATAGGGCGTGAACGGGTTGACCATGGGGCGACCCAAGCTACGGCGATCACCAAAGCAGAGGCTGAAAAAAAGTATCCGCCGCGGGGAGGGAGTTACCCCACCGGTACGCGAGATCCTCATGATCCGTCGGGAGTTGTTGTGAGCCCGTACCCGCCGCATGAAAAGTACGACTGCTCGAAGGTCGCACACGGCGGGTTGGTTGTAGATGCTAAGGTAAACAAGGTCTTTGTAAGGCCCTAAGCCGCTAAAAACTTCAGACTGCAGAAGAACCCGCGAGAGCGGATCGTGCAGATTTGCTTCGCAACAACTCTGCACGCATGCGGTTAATTAGTTCATCGGGCACACTCAAATTTATGAGGATGAATACCCCCATACTTGTCTCAGGGATTTCGCTGAGCTGTCTTTTTCTAACTTCCTGTGATACCCCAGTTGGTCAAGGCGCAGCATAGGGAGCTGCGACGGGCGCGATCATCGGCGGCGCGGCAACCGGCAACGTCCGCGCCGCGTCAATTGGCGCAGCCGCAGGAGCCGCGGCCGGTGCGTTAACGGGCGCAGCCATTCAGCAGGATCAAGCTGCGCGTTATGGTCCGCCGCCTCCGGGGGGTTATCCTTATGCGCGTTGGGCGGGAACTCCGGGATTTTACTACAGCCCTTATACTGGACGCGTCTATGATCTGCGTGGGGTACCGCCCGGTGGCCTTACACGCGACGTCGGTAGCGGCCGGCTTTTCCGCAAACCCTAATCGAGGAGTGACGGCTTCCCAGTCGTCACGTTTACAATCGACGGCTGCCCAATTCGTCGCTCCCTGAGGCTTTGCGCTGTAATTCCGTGACGAGCGCTTTCGCTTCGTCCGTCATCTTTAGCAATTCCGGCCACCGGCGTTGATAATTTTCGCCCGGCAATTTTCGGGTCGCATCAAATCCCATGTGGGAACCGATGTTCTGTTCGCTCGGTGCATGGTCCAAGGAATCGCTTGGATTTTTGATAATAGTTGTGTCGCGCTCCGGATCTGTGTTCGCGCACAAACGGAAGAGTACTTCGCTCGTATTGTGCACATCACAATCTTCGTCCACCGCCACAATGTATTTGCTGAACATCATTTGCCCCATGCCCCAGAGACCATGCATGACCTTGAAAGCCTGATAGGGATACTGTTTGCGAATGCTGACAAAGACCAGATTGTGAAAAACGCCTTCGGGCGGCAGTGTCATATCCACGATTTCGGGAAAATTCATTTTGAACACCGGCAGCAAGATCCGCACACAGGCATCGCCGAGGTAGTAATCCTCCATTGGCGGAATGCCTACGATTGTCGTCGGGTAGATCGCGTCGCGCCGGTGCGTGATCGCCGTTAAATGGAACACCGGGTAGTCTTCGACCGCCGTGTAAAATCCAGTGTGATCGCCAAAGGGTCCCTCCGGGCGCATTTCACCAGGCTGCACGTAACCTTCAAGAACGAAATCCACGTCCGCCGGGACATCGAGATCAATGGTTTTGCAGCGAACAAGCTCGATTGATTTTTTTCGCAGGAAGCCGGCGAAAAAAAGTTCGTCCAGACCGTCTGGTAACGGCGCAGTTGCCGCGAATGTGTAAACAGGATCGCCGCCGAGTGTGACGGCGACCGGCATGCGTTCACGACGTTCGTAATAACGTTTGCCATGTCGAGCCCCGACCTTGTGAAGCTGCCAATGCATTCCGGTCGTGTGCTCGTCATACACTTGCATTCGGTAAATGCCGACGTTGCGTATCCCTGTTTCTGGGTCGCGCGTATGCACATTTGCCAGGGTGATGAAACGCCCGCCGTCTTTTGGCCAACATTTGAGGATGGGAAGATCGCGCAACGAAAACGTGTCTCCATTGCCGATTTTGTGCACGATCTCTTGGCACGGTGCTTCGCGCACTGATTTTGGACGCGCATGGAGCAGATGAATTCCCTGTTTGAGCAGGGTCCAACCTTCACGCAGGTCAGTTGGTGGTTTGGCCTTTAGGATCAGTTGAATTTCCTGTGCGACATCTGCCACGTCGGGCACTTGTAAGGCGAGTGCCATGCGGCGGCGCGACCCCATCGTGTTGATCGCGACCGGGAATTCCGATCGTTTTCCGTCAGCAATCGATTGCTCGAACAAAAGAGCTTGTCCGCCGGCGGACGATTTCATTTCCCGGTCCGCCCACTCGGCGATGAGTAGATCGGTATCGACCGGGATTGCGATGCGTTTCAGCTCGCCCTCTTTTTCAAGCGCGTTGAGGAATTCCCGAAATGAGCGGTAAGCCATTGGTCAGGCGTGCCGCTATACTGGTTCATCCGCGCGCAGAACGCGACAGAATTTTTACCCAGCTCTAATGCGTTGCCAGGTACTGGAAGGACGCAACCCTGCCGTTGGCGAAAGTGACCACCTTGCCAGGATAAGGGATACTTGGCGGAATGTATGAATAATAAAACGGATCGTCCCAGGGCGCCCACGGCCCGTAAGGCGGATAGTACGGGTACGTTGCGTAGTAGCTGTAAATCCAGATCTCCGTCGGGCCGCCGCCCATGTTGCCCACAATTTTTCGGTCGGGCGAACCCCACGCCAGCCACACGGCCGTTCGTGGCATGCCAATACGAACTTGTCCCTGACCAACCAGCGCTCGGTCTCGGTGCGACAGAGTTTGGTAAAGGTCTGGATGGTCAGAAATTCGTGTTTGCGGTGTTGAACAACTGGTGAGAACGAGCGCGCCTGTCGCAAGGCTGAGCGTCGCTGCGCGGAGGAAAAACCGACGCTTCATGACGTGAGCAAATCATATCCGCCACCAATTTGGCAAGCCAAACCATGCATGCCTTGATTCGATACAGCGTTGCCCACAACCTCGCAGTTGCCGGCGCCGAAGCCGTTGCTGAAGGCATCCCGCGAAACTGATCGTGTCGCTGCAGATTCCAAACGAATTATTTATCGGCGCTCCGGCGGCGTCAGGTACCGGAAGAATACGACTCTGCCGCTGGAGAAAGTGACCCCTTTGGACGGGTAAACGAACTTTGGCGGGATATATGACCAGTCGAATGGTCCGTAATAGTAGGGCCCGCCATAGCTAGGAGGCGTTTCGTAACGCAGATAGACCCACGTTTCCGTGGGATCACCACGCCTGTTGCCCGGGATCTTTTGATCGGGTGTACCCCAGGCCAACCACACCGCGTCGGTCGTCATACCTGGGCGAATCTGTCCTTGGCTGACCAGCGCCTGGTCCCTCGGCGAGAGACGCTGATACATTTCTGGATTTTGGGAAATTCGCGCCCCGGTAGTTGCACAACCGCTTAGAGCCAATGCTCCGGCTGTTATCCCGAATGTCAGCGCGACGGACAAAACTCGACGCTGCATAGCGAGACGATCATACGTCTCCGCTACATTGAGGTCAATTTATGCGGCTGACTGGTTGATTCACCACTGCCTTCCCGGTAACGTGTCGGCGAATGCAGGACCATCACGGCCATCGGATTTCTTATCTACGTGTCTCGATCACCGACCGGTGCAATGAGCGGTGCACTTATTGCATGCCGCAGGAATTGCAGGAATGGTTGCCGCGCGATGGAATTTTGACGTTCGAGGAAACCCTTCGGCTCATTCGCATCGCGTCTGATCTGGGCGTTTCAAAAGTGCGAGTCACGGGCGGAGAACCACTGACGCGGCGTGACGTGATCAATTTCATTCGGCGAATCCCTGAAATTTCCGGCATCAAAAGCATTGGTCTTTCAACGAACGGGACACTGCTTGCGCGCGAAATCAGTCTAGGCAAAACAATGGCACGAGCGTTGCGCAGTGCCGGCGTGCAATCAGTCAATATTTCGCTCGATACGTTGGATCGAGAGGTCTACTCGCAGATCACCGGCCGGGACTTACATGAACAAGTTCTCAACGGAATTGAAGCGGCTAGTGCGGCAGGGTTCGACCAAATTAAATTAAACACCGTGCTGATGCGGAGCCGTAATGAAGACCAACTCATCCCGCTCATAGAATTTGCGGGAGCGCATGATTTGATTTTGCGTTTCATCGAAATGATGCCCGTCAGCACGACCGACGTACTCGACGAACATAACTTCATGTCGGTTTTTGAAGCGAAAAAGCTAATCGAATCGTGTTACGGAAATTTGATTCCAGAGACGGAATTTCACACGAATGGTCCGGCCAGCTATTATCAAATTCCAAGGCGCGGACAGCGCATCGGCTTTATCGGCGCGATGACGAATCTGCATTTCTGCGAAAGCTGCAACAAGCTTCGTCTCACGTGCGACGGGAAACTGCGTCCATGTCTCGGCAGCTATCTGGAGTTCGACATCATGAAACCGATGCGGGCCGGCGCGAGTGATGAGGAGCTTAGGCAATTCGTTCTCGATGTGGTCGAGCGCAAACCTGCGCAGCACGATTTCAGAGACAATTACCAGCCGAATCGCAAGATGATCGCCATCGGCGGCTGAGTGATGAATCGTCTTTCTCATGTTGCTTCCGATGGCAGAGCGCAAATGGTAGATGTCTCGGGCAAGCCGATAAGCGCGCGAAGAGCTGTCGCGACCGGGAAAATTCGGCTGCAACGTGAGACACTCGATCTGATTGCAAAGGACCAAATCACGAAAGGGAATGTCTTTGCGACTGCGCGGATTGCCGGCATTCAAGCTGCGAAGAAAACGGCGCATCTGATTCCGCTGTGCCACACGCTGCCGTTGAGTGAGGTCAAGATTGACATCATTGCCGCGCGCGACGGCGCGGAAGTCACGTGCACGGCACGAACAGTTGCTCAGACCGGTGTTGAAATGGAAGCGCTAACCGGCGTGGCAATGGCACTGCTCACCATTTACGACATGTGCAAAGCGGTGGATAAAAAAATGCACATCGCCGATGTGCGGCTCGTTGAGAAGACCAAAGTCTGATGCAGATCGTTTGCGGCATCATTACAATTTCGGATCGTGCCAGCGCCGGCGATTACAAAGATCTCGGCGGTCCTGCGTTGAAAGAGGCGGCGCAAAAGGCAGGCTGGCAGGTTTTCGGCGAAGCGATTGTGCCGGATGACCCAGCTAGGATTCAAGAGGCGATCCGCTCGTTTTCGACGCAAGGCTGCGGTTTGATTCTGGCGACTGGCGGTACTGGAATTGGACCACGCGATATCACCCCGGAAGCGGTCCGCGGGATCATGCGTGTCGAACTCCCAGGGTTCGGAGAAGTGATGCGTGCCGAGTCGATGAAGATCACGCCCAATTCAATCCTGTCGCGTAGTTTGGCAGCGATTGTTGATCATGCTCTGGTGATCGCGCTCCCGGGAAAACCAAGCGGCGCTGTGGAATGTCTCGGGTTCGTGAAAGGTGCGGTCCAACATGGCGTCGCCCTCGCGCAAGGAACGCCGACATCGTGTTAATCGAGCAATTTTTCAGCGGCTGTTGAATTCAGTCGGGATAAGTAAGCAGTCGCATCAGTTGGCTGCCATAGTTTGTGAGATGCGCGTTTCCCTCATGGCCGGCAACTATGTCGCGAGTCAAATGAGAATAATCGATCGAGCTCTTCTTAACATAGCTCACTTCGGGCTGCGTCACGTGCCTGTCGCTGGCTTCAATTTTCAGCGGCACACCGGAACACGCGAAAGAGACCTCCCAAGATGATTTTTCGGTTCGTTTCCCTGCGCCCACCATCCAGGGATAAAGTCGTGCCAAGTCGAAATGGTGCGATTTAGGCAGGGTCACCTTGTAGAATACTTCTTCGCCACTAAGGAACTCGGGAATCGTGAGAGACGGATTCTTGTGAAGCGCCAGATAAAGCCGCGCGATGTCGAGCCCGGCCAGGTTCAAACCGTTGTAAATGCTGTTGTGATTGGGATCGTTCCTAAAGAATGCGTCATGCCATGCCTCGAATTGACGGCTGAACATCAGGTCCAATTCCAAATGCAGATGCGCGCGCTCCTGGTTTAACCCGACTCCAGTGTAACCCATGATTGCGATGGGCTGACCGCGTTTGACCGCGTCGCCGGAATGCACTTCGATTGAGCTAAGATGTCCGTAGAGGCTGTAGTAGCTCGAGCCGCCCCACTGGTGTTCAATTACGACGTATTTGCCATAGTTCGAGTAGCCGGGCACAAGATTCGTGTGAACGACTTTGCCCTCGGCAATTGCACCTACTTCGTCGAGCGGCTCACCGCGTGAATCGCGGCGCAAAGGCCGAATGTCGATTCCTTCGTGAAAACGAGTATAAACGACGCCACCGGCTGTGTCAGTGGGATCGCGTACAAAGCCGTATCGGCCGCCTTCCCACGGCGTCGATTTAGCGCCTTTGTAATTGCGCTCGACGTACTGATAGAACGCGGGACCGTCGCCTGAGAAAAGGGCATCGTTATCAGTGGGCAGGACCAGATCGAGGGGCTGGCTTTGCGCGAACTGGGCGGTCATGGAGATTGAGGGAAAAAAAGCAACGGCAATTGCGGCAGCGAATAATCGCATGGTGGATTAACGCGATTGACGTTTTCGCTGGCCGATTAGGCGCCAGTCTTTTTTCATCAAGTCAATATCGGCTGCGGCCAGTCCCGAAGGAATGTAGATCTTCCCGTCTGAGACACGCTTATCGATTTGCAGTTGGGTGACGAGTCGGCCATTAATGAATACAAATAGGAAACCGCCTCGGCGCTCCACGCTCAAAGTATCCAGCACCACGCGCCCGTGCTCGTCGAGCTGAATCAGCGCACCATAAGTTCCATCCTGCGCCGGATACGGAGAAAACGCTATGACATCTTGTTCTGAAATCCATGGCATCTTTTGAATGGCCATACTCTTTCCCGATGTCTGGCCGGGAACAGATGTTGCGAATGCTTCGGTATCCTGAGGGTTCGCTTGGGCGTGCACCCGGAACGTGCAATGTCGTGATTTCGCCACGCCATCGCCCAGCGCGAAAACAAGGCAGAGTGCGAATATACAGAAAGTTCGCATGCCGATTGATAAAGGGTTTGACAGGAATTTTGCAACCCAGAAAGCTTTCGGCGCTGTAAGCCCGCTCATGACACGCCGCATCATCTTACTTCTACTGGTTGCTTTTCTGGCTGGCGACATCTTTGCCCAGGAGATCGCGCCGACGTCGACTCCGACACGGAAGCGCGGTTGGTTGAGCCGCATTCTCCATCCATTTTCGCCCGAAGTGGTCCCGCAGTACAAAGATCCAAGGTTGCGTGGGCTTGCCCTCGATCTGCAAATCACACCGCAGACGGTAAAGCTCTCTGAGGTTCGTCAGCTTGGAGTGAAGGTGACGCTGGCAAATCTGTCGAAGCGTCCTGCCCCGCTCGATTTTCCAACCAACCAGCGGATCGAAATTTACCTGATGGATTCCGCAGGGAATATCCTGGCAAAGTGGTCCGATAACCACGCTATTATCGAAAAACCCGCCACGATTCTCATTAACCCGCAGGAGCGAATCGAATACAGCGAAACCATCGCGACGCGCGAGCTCACACCGAACAAGGTCTTCATCGCCGAAGTCTTTCTTCCCCAATATCCGGAGCTGCGGATCCGGCAAAAATTCCTCGCTGTGCCTTAACACGGCGATGGAGTGCTGGAGTAATGTCTGAGGCGTTTCCAACACTCCCACACTCCGATGCTCCGTTACTTCTTTTTTCCGACTACCATACGCATCCACAGGGACATCGCGTGCAATCGTACACACAAGGGTTGCTTCAACCGTGGGCGGACTCAGCACGCAGATCAGGGTTAGCCGATATCGCCTTTACCGATCACGATCGTTATCACACCGGGATCGACTTCGATGAAATCGATCATTTGCGGGAAAGAAATCCCGATTTGCGAATCCGTGCCGGCATTGAATTAGATAACGATCCTATTCATTCGGCGGCCGGCCGAAAGTGGATCGAGAAGCATTGGGACGATTTGGATTTTGTCCTGGGCTCAGTGCATTTCCTCGATCGCGCCGATCAGATGTTCGACAGCGTGCCGGACGGCGCAGCGCAATTCGAAAACCAGAGTATTGATGCGATGTACGCCGATTATTTTCGGCGGGTCCGCGAAATGGCGGCGACGGGCTTAGTCGATTGCCTCGCCCATCTCGACCTGATTAAAATCCATGGTCATCGTCCGAGTGGAGAGATCGGCAGTTTGATCAATGAAACGCTCGATTTCATTCGCGCGCGGAATCTCGCGATTGAGCTTTCCACCGCTGGATGGCGCAAGCCGGTGAACGAACCATACCCGGGGGACCGGATCGTTGAACTGGCAATCAAAAAGGGCATCCCTTTCACTACTGGCTCTGACGCGCATTCACACGCGCAGCTTGGCGACAAGTTTCCAATTTTGGCGGAAAGAGTGGCGAGTTTTGGGATTCAGCAGGTCTGCGTTTTCGACAAGCACAACCGCAGCCAGGTGCCACTATAGTTGAAGATCAAGCTGCGACCGGTCAGGAGGCGAGAGCGCCTGTTCTGTTTCCGAGGGCAGTGGTAATATGAAACCCAAACGTTCGGCGAGACGTTGGCAGGTTTCAGGCGCGAATCCTTCGAAGTGGTTACTGGCAAATGCCCAGACATTACGCACCTCCGGAAAATGTCGCTCGATCTTAAGCGACCAGTTTTCCAGTGCGTGTTCGCGTTTCCAGAGCAATTTTTCGTAACGATGTACGTGGCCACCATCAACATCGTATTTCGTTCCGTAGTCACCGAGCAGACGCAGATACAGAAAATCCGTGGTGCACGGCAGGAACTCAAACGGGGCAAGATTTCGTTCGTTAAGCGGAGTCGTATCGGCCCAGACCCAGCAAATACGATGCTTTTCCAATAGCCTGATAAACTGCGGTCGGTGCCAGCTTGGATGACGAAATTCAATCGCAAAGCGGAAATCGCGTGGCAATTGCGGAAGGAATTTTCGCAGCGCCAACTTCCCATCCCCTGGCGTAAAGGAAGGCGGGAGCTGGATGAGAACAACCTGGAGCTTTGGCCCGAGTAACTCCATGGCGCGAAGAAACGAGGTTAATTCGTGCAGAGAATCATGCAGCCGGCAGATGTGCGTGATTCGACGGGGCAGTTTGCAGGTGAACCGAAAACTAGCTGGGGTCATTTCAATCCAGCGACGGAGGGTATCTTCAGCCGGAGCAGCATGAAAGGTAGAGTCCACTTCAACGGCCGGGAAATAGTTGGCGTAAAATTCAAGCCAGCGCGACTCCGGCAAATCCGGCGGATAAAAAGCACCACGCCAGTCTTGAAAGCTCCATGCGCACGAGCCGATGCGAATTTTCTGCTGATCGGTCAGGTCCAAAGTAAGTTAGAAATTAGTTAGTTTTGCCCTGTGGGAACAGCTTTCGGCACAAAAAATGTGAGAAATACTTTGATGTGCTGAAACTTGACTGGCCGCATAACTTAACTACGCTGCCCCACCCGAATGCAATTCGTTATTCGCGTCTTTTTAGTTCTCGCTGCCGCGGTATTGCTTTTGCCCGAACCAGGCGTGGGCTCCGTCGTCTTCCAACCCGGGAAAAAGGCGAAATTCGTACCTCCCGGCGAAGAAGAGATGAGCGGCGATGCTGCAGAGCTGTTTCAGATTGCACAGAGTGCCGAAAAAGAAGGCAACATTAAACGCGCGATCAAGGCTTACAAAAGCCTCATTAAACATCACCCCAAAGATGCGCTGGCGCCCGGTGCGCTTTATCGCAGCGCTCAGTTGCAGGAACAGCTTCACATCTATACACCGGCGGCCGAATCATTTCTCCAGTTGGTAGAACGATATCCCAGCAGTCCGCATTTCGAGGAAGCGATCGAGGCGCAGTTTCGCATCGGCGAAATCTATCTTAATGGGAAAAAACTGAAGGTTCTCGGCATTCCTGTTGCATCGGCATTGGATCGTGCGGTGACTACTTTCGCCAATGTTGTTCGAACTGCGCCGTACGGAAAATACACGGCTCGTGCGCAGTTTGACATTGGTCTTGCGCGAGAAAAGCAAGGCGCCAACGATGCCGCTCTGCAGGCTTATCAGGCTGTAGTAGACAAGTTCCCAAACGAGCCGATAGCAGTCGATGCGCAGTACCAAATCGGTTACATCTGGTTCACCGCGTCCCAAACCGGCACAAAGGATGCCGCTGCCGCAAACAATGCTAAAACGGCGTTCCAGGATTTCCTCTTCCACTACCCGAAGAGCGAGAAGGCAGCGCAGGCCCGCGCTAACCTGGACATTCTCGAGCATAAGCAAACAGCCAACTCGTATAAAGTCGCGAAATTTTACGACAAACAAAAATACTATCGCGCTGCCGTCATCTACTACAACGAGGTCATTCGTCAGCAGCCAGGATCAGAGGAAAGCAATGAGGCCAAGAAACGGATTGATCAGTTGCGCGCAAAGTTCGGGGAGGCTGCACTTCAGCCAGCTTTGTCTGTAGCACAAGGTGGCAAGAAAAAGGGCCAAGCACAGGGAGCACGATCTGCCGGGACCGGCTCCGCAAAGCCGGGGACAGCAAATAACGAAGCGCCCTTACCTGCACCGGAGACTGATTCTTCCCTCCCTCCACCGGCCTCGCTTGCGCCCGATACTACCACTGCGCCTGAACCGCTGCTGCCTCTGCCGGGGACGGGTACAAGTTCGGATACGTCTCCCGCTGCCGACGCCTCGGCCTCTCCCGAAGCGTCCGCCTCACCGGCGCCTTGAAAGCCTTACTTGCGGCTGTGTTCTGCCTGGCCTTGAGTGGCTGCCTTGGCTATCACATCGGCCCGGTAAAGCCATATTATCTGCGTGATGTTCACACCATCGCAGTCCCGACTTTTAAAAACCGCACCCTCGTTCCGCGGATCGAAGTTTTGATCACAGATACTGTAATAAAGCAGTTGCAACAGGATGGGACATTTCAGATTACCAACGGGGATAAAGCGGACGCTATTTTGAATGGTGAGGTAACTCGCATCAACCGCCTGCCGGCGCGATCGGTGCGTGGCAACGTATTGAAAACAACCGAATTTGCTCTGACGTTGAACGTCAGGTATTCGCTAACCGGAAGAAATGGCGAACAGTTGGCGTCACCGAGCGAAGCGGTTGGAACGACGAGTTTCTTCGTGAGTAGCGACGTAACCACTGATGAACGGCAAGCCTTGCCGTTGGCTACTGAGGATCTAGCAACCCGATTAGTTAGCCAGATGAGCGAGGGTTGGTGATGACTGATGAAGGGGGAAGAACGGCTTTGGACGATCCTGAACGATAAACTCGACACTCTGCGTGCCACAAACCACTTGCCTGAGGCGATTCGTGTTGCCGAAACTGCCGTTGAGATCGCCAAGCGTGCTTTCAGAGGGAACGAGACGCCACTTGCCATCAGCTTCGAGAAGCTAGGCCAGCTACTCGAACAAAAGGGAGATCATACTGCCGCCGAGGCAAACTTGCTGAAGGCGCATGGAATCCTGGAAAAGGGGAAACCATCCGATCAGCATGCCATCTATCGCTCGGCCAAGCGCCTGGCATCCTTGTGCGATAGCCTCGGCCAATCTGAGGAGGCGATTAATTTTTACCAGAAAGCAATAGCCGCCGGTACCCAGATCGACGATGTCCCTTATTCCGACATCGGAACAATGTTAAACAACATCGCGCTGATTCTGCGCAAATCGGGCCGACAAAAAGCGGCGGAGCCATGCTATGTGCGTGCTTTGGAGATTTATGAGAAACAACTTGGGCCTGACCACTCCGATGTGGCGTCGGTGCTAAATAACCTGGCGGTGTTCTACACGAATGAACGCCGTTACACTGAAGCCGAGAAGATACATCTTCGCGCGCTAGCCATCCGGCAGAAATTGAATCCACCTCCGCTTGCCGACATTGCGCAATCAAAATGCAACCTGGCGGTAGTCTATCATTCGCGTGGTGATTATGCGAAAGCGGCAGAACTTTATCAATCTTCGCTAAAGACGTGGGAAGAGGTTCAGGAGAAGCCCTCTAAGGATTATGATATCGTTGTTTCGAATTATGCAGACCTTTTGCGTTCTATTGGTCAGGTACGCAAAGCGCATCAATTAGAGGTTCGCGCGCGCAAAAAACGTTCAGGCTGATCAACCAAGCCGTTTTCGTTCTGTTGATTTGATCTTGCAGGCCGGGTGGGAACACGCATTGTACCGCTGCTGCCTTTGCTCGTGTGGCGGAATCGGCAGACGCGTACGGCTCAGGACCGTATGGGGAAACCCGTGGAGGTTCGAGTCCTCTCGCGAGCACTAAGCCC
>Ga0137403_10001337_pt1 | contig 31086 bp, 30 predicted proteins | sample CZOMad2_1_16fung_FD_122057 | JGI IMG/M metagenome (GOLD analysis project Ga0137403, IMG submission 122057) | Vadose zone soil fungal communities from Angelo Coast Range Reserve, California, USA - CZOMad2_1_16fungal (Hybrid Assembly) | ecosystem: Environmental > Terrestrial > Soil > Vadose zone... | reverse complement strand
CGGCGCCTGACCATACTCACCGAGTTCGGTCCCCCGGATTATATGCCGACCATGCCATATACACGCCAGCCCCTGGGCGACCAATGGGCTATCAATGCGCACATGATGCATCTTTTACGCAGCCGGTATTTGCCCTAAATGAATCCCTATCCATTGACCCATCTATTCCTGCATACCGTGAACTTCCTGCAAACCACCATCACGACCTTCATTTCCCATTTCCACCCGGTACTGGTTCATTTACCCATCGGGATGCTCCTGGCCCAGCGGCGTCCAGCCCTTCAAGTCCGCGGTCGGCGGCATGCCGATCACATTGAAGCCGGCATCGACGAAATGGACTTCTCCGGTCACACCACCTGCCAGATCGCTGAGCAAATACAAGGCTGCTCCACCGACATGGTTAAGGTCGACGGTCCTCTTGAGCGGGGAATGGCTCTTGTTCCACTTGAACACCATGCGGGCATCGCCGACGGCCGAACCGGCAAGCGTGCGCATCGGGCCCGCGGAAATTGCATTGACGCGAATCTTGTCGTGGCCGAGGTCGGCCGCGAGATAGCGCACGCTGGCCTCGAGCGCCGCCTTCGCCACGCCCATGACGTTGTAGTTCGGCATCACGCGCTGGGCGCCGAGATAGGTGAGCGTGACCATCGCGCCGCCGTGCGTCATCAAGTGGGCGGCGCGCTGCGCCACGGCGGTGAACGAGTAGCAGGAGATCGACAGCGTGCGGCAGAAGTTGGCTCTCGACGTATCGACATAACGGCCCTTCAACTCGTCGCGGTCGGAAAAGGCGATGGCGTGCACAAGGAAGTCGAGGCCGCCCCAATGGGCGTTCAGCCGGTCGAAAGCGGCATCGAGTTCGCCGTCATTTTCGACGTCGGCCGGCATGACGATCTGCGAGCCGATCGACTGGGCAAGCGGGCGAAGACGCTTGGCCTGCGCCTCGCCTTGATACGTAAAGGCGATTTCCGCACCGTGCGACGCCAACACGCGCGCGATACCCCAGGCGATGGAATGGTCGTTGGCGACTCCCATCACAAGGCCGCGCTTGCCCTGCATCAGTTTGGCCTCTGCCATTTCGCCCTCGCCCTTGTGGGTCTCATTCCTCGTCGCACGTCCGGCGGGCGCCGGTTGGTGCAGTGCAAGCGTTATGTCTGACGTTGGAAAACCAGCGTGGCGTTGGTGCCGCCGAATCCGAAGCTGTTGGAGAGCGCCGTGCTGATATTGGCATTGTCGATGCGTCGACGCACGATATTCGCATCGGCCACGGCCGGATCGATTTCCTCGATATTGGCGCTCTCGCAGATGAAACCGGACTGCATCATCAAAAGCGTGTAGATCGCCTCATGCACCCCGGCCGCACCCTGGCTGTGGCCGGTGAGCGACTTGGTGGCGCTGATCGGCGGCATTTTCGCGCCGAACACCTCGCGGATGGCGGTGATCTCCGGGATATCGCCGACCGGCGTCGAGGTGGCGTGCGGATTGATGTAATCGACCGGCGCGCGGACACTTTCGAGCGCCATCCGCATACAGCGCACCGCGCCTTCGCCCGAGGGCGCCACCATGTCCGCGCCGTCCGCCGTCGCGCCATAGCCGACGAGTTCGGCATAGATCTTGGCGCCGCGCGCTTTGGCGTGCTCGAGCTCTTCCAGCACGACGATGCCGCCGCCGCCCGATATGACGAAGCCGTCGCGATTCTTGTCATAGGCGCGGCTGGCGCGTTCGGGCGTGTCGTTGAAATGTGAGGACATGGCGCCCATGGCGTCGAACAGTACGGAAAGAGACCAATCGAGCTCCTCGCCGCCGCCGGCAAACATGATGTCCTGCTTGCCCCACTGAATGAGTTCCGCGGCATTGCCGATGCAATGAGCGCTGGTCGCGCAGGCCGAGCTGATGGAATAGGAAAGGCCTTTGATCTTGTACCAGGTGGCAAGCACGGCAGAGCAGGTCGACGACATCGCCTTGGGCACGACGAACGGGCCGACGCGTTTGGGGCCCTTCACCGGCTCGCTGCGCGCAGTGTCCGCGGCCGCAACGAGCGATCTCGTCGAAGGCCCGCCCGATCCCATGATCAGGCCCGTGCGCTCGTTGATGATGTCTTTTTCCTCGAGTCCCGAATCGGTGATGGCCTGCTGCATAGCGAGGAAATTATACGCCGCTCCATCACCCATGCAGCGACGCGCGCGGCGGTCGACGGCGCTGTCCAGATCGAGCTTAATGCTTCCTTCAACCTGGCTGCGAAAGCCCATGCGCTGGTAGGTTTGCGCCTTGGTGATTCCCGAGCGGCCCTCGCGGAGGGAAGCGACGACTTCCTGCGTGCTGTTCCCGATCGGACAGATGATGCCAAGCCCCGTGACGGCAACGCGCCTCATGGCCGCTTGTCCTTCCTCTTTTCGCTTTGAACAGTCTTAAGCGGGTGCGGGGTTGCCGCCATCCACAAACAGCCCGACGCGCAAGTCCTTGGCTTCGTAAATGGTTTGACCATCGACCTTCATAACGCCGTCGGCGATGCCGATCACGATCGCCAGGCCGCCGATGCGCGGGATCGGCCGGCCGCCGTGGACGCGCGGGCGGTCGTGCTTGTCGTCGACGCCGCCGATCCTCGGAGCGAGGCGCGCCACCAGGGGCGTCAGCAGGAGCACGATGCCCACAGCCGTCACGAACCCCCAGACCGCCGTCGTGTCGCGCACCAGCGCGTGCACCGAGTCCGGGAAGGACATTGCCGCCGGTTATAGCAGTTGCATTTGCAGGAATTGAGCGGCGCCGCCGATACTGAGTTCCTGCAGACCAGGTTGCTAGCCTGCACACCCTCTTGAGCAAGGTTCTCTCACCGGAAACGACCTTCGACGAGCGCATCGCCCAGCGCACCGCGGCGATCGGGATCGTCGGGCTCGGCTATGCCGGCCTGCCGCTCGCGATGGCATTCGCGGAGACCGGCTTCGACGTCACCGGCATCGACCTTAGCGACCAGCGCGTCCGCGCCGTCCAGAAACGCGAGTCATACCTCGTGGACGTGCCGAGCGAGCGGTACGAGAGCATCGACGGGACGCTGACCGCGACCACGGACTACGCAGCCGTCACTGAGCTCGACGCCCTGACGATCTGCGTCCCGACGCCGCTCTCGAAGACGCGGACGCCCGACCTCAACTTCATCGTCTCGGCGGCGGAGTCGGTCGGCTCGAACATCAAGCCGGGGATGCTGATCGTGCTGCAGTCGACGACGCATCCGGGGACGACGGAGGAGGTCGTCCTGCCGATCCTCGAGAAACGTTCCGGCGGCAAGGTCGGCAAGGACTTCTTCCTCGGCTATGCGCCGGAGCGCGTCGATCCGGGCAACGCGACGTTCACGATCAAGAACACGCCGAAGCTCGTCGCCGGGGTCACCGAGGAGTGCCTGCGCCGCACCGCGCTGCTCTACGCGCAGATCGTCGACACGGTGCAGCCGGTCTCGAGCCCGATGGTCGCCGAGACGGCAAAGCTGCACGAGAACACGTTCCGGGCAGTCAACATCGCGCTCGCCAACGAGCTGGCGCTGATGTGCGACCGGATGGGCATCTCGCCCTGGGAGGTGATCGAGGCCGCGTCCTCGAAGCCGTTCGGATTCCTCCCGCACTACCCCGGGCCCGGCCTCGGCGGCGACTGCATCCCTGTCGTGCCACATTTCCTGGCCTGGCGCTTGCGCGAGTACGGCTACTCGGCGCGCCTGATCGAGGCGGCACACGAGATCAACGCGGCGATGCCGCTCTTCGTCGTCCAGAAGATCTCCGATGCGCTGAACGATTCCGGCCGGCCGATCAAGGACTCGCGGCTGCTGTTGCTGGGGATGGCTTACAAGGCGGACGTCCACGACATTCGCGAATCGCCCTCGCTCGAGATCATGCGCCAGCTGATCCAGCGCGGCGGCGACGTCCGCTACTGCGACCCGTGGGTCTCGGAGGTCGAGCTCGACGGGGCGACGCACCGGTCGGTCGACTGGTCGCCGGACGAGGTCGCTGCCGCCGACTGCGTGGTCGTGCTGACGCCGCACACGGTCTTCTCGGAGCGGCCGCTCTGGGATCACGCGCGGCTGATCGTCGATACGCGGCACGCGGTGCCGGACGGGCCGACCGTCCACCAGATTTAGCCCGTGGGTCGGGTCCTGGTCCTCGGGGCCGGGTACATCGGCGCCAAGCTCGGGGAGCTGGCGCTCGCCGAAGGGCACGAGGTCGTCCTGGCCGACAACTGGTTCGCGACGGAGCGCTCGCAGCTGGACGAGCTCGCGGCTGCTGGGGCACGCGTCGAGACCGCAGACATTCGGACGGACATCGGCGAGCTGCTTAAGCCGCGGCCGGACGTCGTCCACCTGCTCGCGGCGCAGGCGTCGCGGCCGCTGTCGGAACGGGACCCGGATTACACCGAGGAGACGAACGTCAGCGGGACGCGGCGGGTGGGCCGCGCGGTCGGCGAGGCGGGGGTGCCGCTGCTCGTTTTTGGTTCCTCGTTGCACGTCTACGGCAACGAGCTGTCCGGCAAGATCGGGCCGTCGACTCCGTTCGGGCACCCGACCGATCTCGCGCATCTCTCGAAGATCTACGGCGAGGTGGCGCTCGCGCTCAAGTCGAGGCGTTTCGCCTTCGACCTGGCGATCCTTCGGCTCGGGATCGTCTACGGCCCGAGCCCGGTCGAGCATTCCGCGGCGGAATCGCAAACCGTCGTCGACAAGTTCCGGCGGCTCGCCGGGGCGGGCGAGGAGCTGCCGCTCGACGACGGAGGCCGAGCGACGATCGGGGTCGTCCACGTCGCCGATGCGGCGCGAATCCTTCTGGATGCGAAGCCGGGCGTCGAGAACGTCGCGGCCGAGAGCGTGACGGTGGCGGACGTCGCCGCGCTTGCACGCGGCGAAGATCCAGCCGGCGGCGCGGCGTTCACAGTCGCCTCGCCGTTCACATACGAGCACCGGCTGGCGGACTACCTGCGCCGATGAAGGTTCTTGTCACCGGCGCCAACGGTTTCCTCGGCTCCCGGGCTTCCGGCCTGCTCGCGGAGAACGGCCACGAAGTCGTTCGCGTGTCACGGCCCCGCGGCGCCGAGCGCGCGGGAGCGAAGGACGCCGTCCGCATCGACGCGGGCGATCCCGCGGCCCGCGAGCTGATCGCCGGCTGCGACGCCGTCCTCCACTTCGCCGGGATTCCGGATCCCGCGCGAGCGCGCGAGGACCCGGCGCGTGCCGTCCGGGAGAACGCGGGCACGACGCTGAATCTTTTGGAAGGCTGCCTCGAGCACGGCGCCGGCCTCGTCTATCCGTCCACCGTGCGAGCCGCGCTCGACCCACCGCCCGATCCCTACGCTCACTCGAAGCGCCTCGGCGAAGAGGCCTGCCGCCTGCATGAGGCCCCGACGCTCGTCGTCCGATTGACCTCGGTGTACGGGCCCGGCCAGGTCGCCTGGGAAGGCGCGACCGGCGCGATCGCGTCGTTCGCGGCGAGGGCGCTGGCGGGCGAGCCGATCGTTGTTGCCGGTGATCCCGAGCGCAGCCGCGACTTCATCTATGTCGACGACGCGCTCGCGGCGATCGAAGCGCTGGTCGCCATGGGACGCTGGAACGAGACCGTTCTGATCGCCAGCGGACGTTCGACCTCGCTCTTGCGCGCTGCCGAGCTCGTTCGCGACGCGGCTGGCTCGTCGTCTCCGATCCAGACCCCGGGAGGGGAGCTTCCCGCGGGCGAGAACGAGAGCTACCAGGCCGCTCCGGAGGCACCGTTACCCTTGAACCTGTCGCTGGAAGAGGGAATCCGCCGCTATGTCAACTGGCTCCAGAACCATCCCGCAGCTGAAGTCCGCGCCCGAGCCTGACCAGCTCGCCGACCGGCTAGACGGCGGCGACTGGCAGGGGATCGAGATCGCGCTGATGCCCAAGGACGTCGCCGACGACGCGGCGCTCGCGCGGGCTGCAGAGGCAACTCGGAAGGCCGCCGCCGGCCTTGTCGTCACCGCCGAGGCGCCGGTCGCCTGGCCGAGCGGCGCCTTCGTTCGCGTCGACCGCCTCGACGAGGAGGCGCGCGCCGGGATCGAGCGGAGCGCGGAGTTCGCTGCGCGTGTCGGCTCGCCCGTGCTGACGATCCATCTGTTCATTCCGCTCTCGCCGGACGAGTTCCGAGCCTCCGGCGCCGTCGATGCGGACGCCGTCGAGAAGTTCCTCGGCTTCTACGCGGACGCGTGCGTTCAGCGGGGCGTGGATCCGCTGATCGAGAACGTGCCACCGGTCCTCCGGATGCGAACCGGAGGTGTCTATCTCTCCCCCATCGGCGGCCACTGGCGCGACTTGCTCGACTGGCGCGAGCGCGTTCCGGAGCTCGGGTTCACGATCGACACATCGCACGCTGCGTTGTTCCGCTCGTTCGCGACCATCTATCCCGGGCTGTTCGCGCACCCCTGGGACGAGGAGCTGGAGCTCGGGCGGTACGTGGAGGAGCTCGGGCCGCACGCCCAGGTCGCGCACGTCTCAGACGCCCACGGCCTGCTCGGGGAGGGGCTTCCCTACGGCGGCGGCGAGCTCGAGCTCGACCCCGTCGTGCGAAGGCTCGGCGAGCTGGTGCGCTTCATCGTCGCCGAGATCAACGAGCCTGATCCGGCGCGCTCGGTGGAGATGAAGCGTGCTTACCGCGCGATCGAACGGGCCCTGGCACTGCCACCCGCTGAGCCGCAGCCTGCGCGCCGCCGCGTGCCGGCCGATTCGTTCGACTGGCAGCAGGTGCTCGAGCGTCGCGATCCCGTCCCTTCCGTGCTCGAGTTGCAGGAGCGCTTTGGCGGCCGGCGGATTCTGCTGACCGGCGGCGGCGGCTCGATCGGCGGCGCGCTCGCGACCTTCCTCGGCGGGTTTCGCCCGGAGCGGATCACGGTCGTCGACGGGCACGAGTCCTCACTGATCGCCGACCGGCGCGCGCGGGACCCGCAGACGCTCGGCCTCTTCAACCACGTCCTCTGCGACATCCGCGAGCCGGGGCGGCTCGAGCGGGAGCTCGCGGCAGCCAAGCCCGAGATCGTCTTCCATCTCGCAGCGTACAAGCACGTCGACTGGGCCGAGATCTTCCCGGAGGAGTTCGTCGACACGAACCTGCACGGCTCGTGGAACGTGCTGCGCGCCGCCGAGGGCGCGGGCGTCGAGACCGTCGTCGTCGCCTCGACCGACAAGGCCGCGCTCGCCCAGAGCTTCTACGGACGGACGAAGCGGTTCATGGAGCAGCTGACGGCATTCGCAGCCCGGCGGGCCGGCGCGCAGCGCACGGCCGTTCGACTCGTCAACGTGCTGGGCTCGGCCGGCGCCGCCTCCGAGATCTTCCTCAGCCAGGCCCGCGCCGGAGTGCCGCTGACCGTCACGGACACAGGCATGGTGCGCTACTGGATCACGATGCCGCATGCGGCTTGCCTCGTGGCGCAGGCCGCTTTGCTGGCGGGCGACGGCGTTCCGCTCTGCAGCCCGCACGATCCGGTCATGCTGACCGTGGGCGAGTTGGCGGAGCGGATCTGGCGGCTGGCCGGCCCTGGCGGCGAGACCGAGATCGAGCTGCTCGGCATCCGCCGCGGCGAAACGCTGAGCGAGGTGCTCACCGGTCCCGGCGAGGCGCTCGGTGAGGAACGCCACCAGGGGATCTGCGCGATCGAGGGCGAGATCCCGACCGCCGGGGCCGCCTGGGTGATCGAGCGCCTGCCCGCCCGCGGCAGCCGGGAAGAGGCCCGCGCGATCTGGCTCGAAGCGATGCAACGGCCCGGCCTGCTGGCGCCCGGGCGAGCCGAGAGCCGAACCGACTAGCTGGTCCGGATCGTTTTCAGGGACAGTCCCCGTCCGGGGACTGTCCCTAAAGCGCTAACGAGTCCCGTACAGCCGGTCGCCGGCGTCGCCCAGGCCCGGGACGATGAAGCCTCGCTCGTCGAGGCCGCGGTCGACGGCGGCCGTGACGATGTGGACGTCGGGATGCTCGGCGTGTAGGTGCTCGATCCCTTCGGGGGCCGAGACGAGACAGACGAGGATCACCGAACGGGCTCCCGCGTTCTTGACGGTCGAGAGCGCCGCCACGCTCGAGTTGCCGGTCGCGAGCATCGGATCGAGCACGATCGCGTCGCGCTGGTCGAGGTCGCCCGGGAGCTTCACGTAGTACTCGACGGGCTGCAGCGTCTCTTCGTCGCGGTACATGCCGAGGAAGCCGACGCGGGCGCTCGAGACGAGCGACAACACCCCATCGAGCATTCCGAGGCCTGCCCGGAGCACCGGGCAGACGGCGACCTTCTTGCCCGAGATCCGCTCCGCGACCATCCGCTCGAGTGGCGTCTCAATCTCGACGGGCTCGGTCGGAAAGTCCTTCGTCGCCTCGTACGTCAAGAGCAGCGTGACCTCGTTCGCGAGCTTTCGGAAGTGGACCGTCGGCGTCTCCTGGTCGCGCAGGTACGACAGCTTGTGCTGCACCAGCGGGTGCGAGACGACCGTGAGCTTGCCGCTCACGCCACGTAGGTGGTGAAACCGCGGAAGCCCGGATACAAGGGCCGCTTCTCGCAGAGCGCCGCGCTTCGCGCCGCCAGCGCGGGGAGATCCGGGCTCGCGCCAAGCGCCTCGACGATCACGTGTCCGACCTCGCGAAAGTCCGACTCATCGAAGCCGCGCATCGTGGCCGCGGGCGTGCCGATTCGAGCCCCCGACGCCACCGTCGGCGGCCGCTCGTCGAAGGGAACAGTGTTCCGGTTGACGGTCAGCTTCACCTCGGCCAAGCGTTCCTCCGCCTCCTTGCCCGTCCACTCTGTCGAGCGCAGGTCGAGCTGGAGCAGGTGGGTGTCGGTGCCGCCGGTGAGCACGTCGAGCCCGCCTTCCTGAAGCGTGTCGGCGAGCACATCGGCGTTCTTGCGGATCTGGCCCTGGTACTCACGGAACGCCTCGGTCGAGGCGATCTTGAAGCACGCAGCCTTGGCCGCGATCGTGTGCATCAAGGGCCCGCCCTGGATGCCGGGGAAGACGGCGCGGTCGACCGCCTGCGCGCGCTCCTCGTCACAGAGGATGAAGCCGGCACGGGGCCCGGCCAGCGTCTTGTGCGTAGTCGAGGTGACGAAGTGGGCGTGCTGGACGGGATTCGGATGGAGGCCGGCCGCGACGAGCCCGGCGAAGTGGGCCATGTCGCAGAGCAGCAAAGCATCGACCTCGTCCGCGATCTCGCGGAACTTGTCGGCCTCCACGGTGCGCGGGTACGCGGAACCGCCGCAGACGATCAGCTGCGGACGGTGGTCCTTCGCGAGGCGGAGCACCTCGTCGTAGTCGACAACGTTGGTCTCGCGCGAGACGCCGTAGTGGACGATCGTGTACAGCCGCCCCGAGAAGTTGACCTTCAGCCCGTGCGTCAGATGCCCGCCGTGCGAGAGCTCGAGCGAGAGGATCGTGTCGCCCGGCTGCAAGGCCGCCATGTAGACGGCCATGTTCGTCTGCGCGCCCGCATGCGGCTGCACGTTCGCGTGCTCGGCACCGAAGAGCTCCTTCGCCCGGTCGATCGCAAGCTGCTCGATCTCGTCGACCACCTCGCAGCCTCCGTAGTAGCGCTTGCCGGGGTAGCCCTCTGCGTACTTGTTCGTCGGCACGCTGCCGACCGCCTCGAAGACGCTCGGCCAGGTGAAGTTCTCAGACGCGATCAGCTCGATCTGATTGCGCTCGCGCTCGAGCTCGCGGCCGAGCAGCTCGGCGATCTCGGGATCGACGTCGGTCAGTCCGGCGGTGCGCAGGTGCTGGAAAGTTTCCTCGGCGACGGCCATACGGGCACTCCTGGGTCGGTTAGTCGGATGCTACTCGGCGACCAGGCCGGTGACCCGCTCCAGCGCCTCCGCCGCGGAGACCGCGCCCTCGCGCAACATCCTCGGCTCGTCGCCGGTGAGGTCGATCACGGTCGAGGGAACGCCCGGGAGCTCGCCGGCATCGATCGCTGCGCCGCAGCCTTCGAGGATCTTGTCCGGCACGTCTTCCAGTCGCGCGGGGTCCGGCCCGCCGGGCATGTTCGCACTCGTCGCCATCATCAACCCGGCTCGCGACAAGACGGCCTTGGCGGGCGCCGGCAGATCCGGCACACGGACGCCGATCGTGTCCGCGCGTTCGCCAGTCAGCCAGGGGTAGCGCCTGGCCGGGTTCGGGACGACGATGGTGAACGGGCCGGGCAACAGACCCCGCAAGATTGGCCCGACACGGCCTCGCAGCTCGGGTAGGCATTCGAGCAGCATGTCGACGTCGCCCGCGAGCAGCGCACTCGGCTGCGACGGCTCGCGACCCTTGAGCTCGTAGGCGCGCCGGACGGGCTCCTCGCTGTAGGCATTCGCGCAGAGGCCGTAGACGGTGTCGGTCGGCAGGACGACCGGGAGCCCGGCGCGAAGAGCCGCGACCGCCGCTTCGACCTCGTTGCCGTCCCTCAGCGACTCCACTGCGCCTCGATCACGCGGTCGCGCCCCGCCATGTCGGGCGACACCCTGAGGTGCTCGTAGCCAAGGTCGAGCAGCAAGCCGGCGACCTTCGCCGCCTGGTTCTCCGCGATCTCAAGGACGACCCAGCCGCCGGGCCGCAGCGCCTCCGTGGCTGCGCGAGCAACCGCCTCGGTCGCGCCGTGGGAGACGAGAGCGATCCGCGGCTCCCAGTCGCGCACCTCAGGCTGAAGCGTCTCGATGTCCCCCGGCTCGATGTACGGCGGGTTCGAGACGACGAGGTCGAACGCGTCATGTCCGAGGCCCTCGGTCAGGTCGTGCTCCACGAGCCTGACACGGCCGTTGATCCCGAGCAGGTGGAGGTTCTCACGCGCTAACGCCAGCGCGTCCTCCGAGGCGTCGATCGCGGTCACCCGCGCCCGCGGATGCTCGTCGACGATCGCCAGCGCGATCGCCCCGGTCCCGGTGCCGACGTCGAGAACGGACGGCTCGCCCCCATCCAGGTGCTCGAGCGCCCGCTCGACCACGATCTCGGTCTCCGGCCGCGGGATCAGCGCGCGTCGGTCCGTCTTCAGCGTCAGCCGCCGGAAGCCCCAATGGCCGAGAATGTAGGCGAGCGGCTCCCGGGTCGCCCGGCGCGCGAGCAGCGCCTCGAAATTCTCCTCGGCCTCGGGCGAGAGATCGCGCCGCAGCTCCATGTAGAGCAGCGCCCGCGCGCAGTCGTCGCAGGCCCTCGCGAGTAGCAACTCGGACTCGAGGCGTGCAGTGTCGATGCCCGCTTCCGCAAGCACGTGCGTTCCGTGCGCGAGTGCTTCGCCGACGGTCACGTCAGACCGCTGCGGTTTCGAGCGCCTGGCGGCGCTCTTCAGCCTGCAGTGCCTCGGTGAACTCGTCCAGCTCGCCTTCGAGAACGCGGTCGAGGTTGTGCACGGTCAGCTTTACGCGATGGTCGGTGACCCGGTTCTCCGGATAGTTATAAGTGCGGATCTTCTCGGCCCGCCCGCCCGAGCCGATCTGCGAACGGCGCGTCGCCGCCTGCTCGGCCGCCTGCTTCTCCCGCTCGAGCTCGTAGAGCCGCGCGCGCAACACGCGCAGCGCTTTCGTCTTGTTCTGGAGCTGCGACTTCTCGTCCTGCATCGCGACCACCGTGCCGGTCGGCAGGTGCGTGATCCGCACGGCGGAATCGGTCGTGTTGACGCTCTGCCCGCCCGGCCCGGTCGAGCGGTAGACGTCGATCTTGAGATCGTTGTCGTTGATCTCGACATCGACATCCTCGGCCTCCGGCATCACGGCCACGGTTGCGGTCGAGGTGTGGATCCGCCCCTGCGATTCGGTCACCGGGACGCGCTGGACGCGGTGGGTTCCGCCCTCCCACTTGAAGATCGAGTAAGCGCCCTCGCCCTTGACCGCGAAGCTGATGCTCTGGAAGCCGCCGGTCGGGTTCGGACTCGCTTCCAGCTGCTCCCACTTGAAGCCGCGCCGCTCCGCGTAACGGGTCAGCATCCGGAAGACGTCGCCCGCCCAGAGCGCAGCCTCGTCGCCGCCGGCGGCCTGGCGCATCTCGACGATCACGTCCTTGCGGTCTGCCGGATCCGTCTCGACGAGCGCGAGCTTGAGCTCGTCTTCCAGCTGCGCCACCCGTTCCTCGAGCTCCGGCACGAGCTCGCGCAGGTCGCCGTCATCGCGCGCGGCCTCGAGGTCGGAAGACGCCTCCAGCCATTCCGTTGCGAGCTTGTGCGCCGCCTCGAGCTCCTTCAGGCGCCGCCCGACCTCCGCCGCTTCGCGGTGGTCGTTGTAGACGGAGGGGTCCGAAAGACGCTCCTGCGTTTCCGCGAAAGAGCGCTCGACCTCCTCGACGAGGTCCTGCATCGCGGCCATGGGCAGAGGTTAGCCGCGCTGCCCGCGGAGAGACCCGAGCGCGACCTGCGTCGTGTTGCCCGAGGAATCAGCGGCGAAGAGCGTCGCGGCCCAGACTCCTGCCGGCGCGGAGAGGAGCGCCGAGCCTCGGAACGGCTTCTTGCTCAGCCAGAGCGTGCGCACCGCGCCGGACCGTCTGATCACGACCTTCAGCGCCAGCCAAGGCGACGCGTCGTCGCTGCCACGCCAGTAGAGCCTGCGGCTCGCGAGGGAGGCGCTGACCTTCGGGGCCTGCGTATCGCGGCGGACCTCCACCGGCGGCAGGTCGGTGTCGGACGCGTTGCCGGCGACGTCGACCGCGTGCAGGTTCGGCGTGTACGTCCCCGGCTGGATCCGCCCCGGGCTCCAGACGAACGTGTGCCAGCCGCGCGAGACGACGACCGGCGAGCCGGCGTGATCGATCTGCAGGCGGACGGTCGAGCGTTTGGAGACCCAGAAGACGTAGCGCGCGTAGTCGCGGTAGCCGTCCTGCGGCCACGGATAGATCGCCCCAGGTGCCGCGCCCTCCTTGACGACCGGCGGCTCGCGCAGGTCGTTGCCGAACCGTTGTGCGTAGGTCGTCAGCGTCGGGTCCAGCGTCCGCTTGGACAGGATCCCGAGCAGGCGGACAACGTACTGGTGATAGTCGAGCGGAGCCTCGGCCCCGCCGAGCGAGTACAGCGACCAGTAGCCGGTATCGAAGCGCGGCAGCATCCCGACGGCCGCGGCTTGCAACTGTGCGGCCAGGTTGGTTGCGGCCTGGTCGCCCGTCCGCCCTGCGTAGTCCTGCAGCGAGACGATCGTCTGGAGCTGGGCGTTGAGGACTGTGTCGTTGTTGAAGGCGTACAGCCGGATCCATGGGCCCGCCTGGACCGAGCGGGTCAGCGACGGCACCGTCTTGTAGACCCGTTGCGAAGCCGATGTGAAGGTCGGGTCGGCGAGGAGCGTCCCGGCGCCTGACAGCGCCTGCGCTGCGACGGCCTGCGCCATCCCAGAGATCCACGGCGGCTGCCCGCCTTCGAAGCGGAAGTAGTACTCCCAGGCCAGCCCGCCGGAACGGACGACGCTGCGCTCGAGCAGCGACTGCGCGAGCTGCTCGGCCCGCGTGCTGTTCTTTTGGGCGACGAAGTTGTTCAGCTTCCCGAAGTTCTCCAGCGGGTGGAACTGGAAGCCGATCCCCGGAAAGGCCCGGTACCAGATGCCATCCGAGGCGTCGAAGACGTCCTTGCCCGCCTTCTGATCCCAGTGGCTCGCGAACCACCGCGTGTTGAAGCCGAGCATCGCGAAGAGCGTCAGACCACGCGGGGAGTCGTAGCCCTTCCAGAAGCCGGCGACCTGGTGGACGACGGCGGCGAGGTTCTTGTAGCGGCTGCTCGGCAGCTTCGGCAGCACGCTCGCCGCAGCGGAGGCGTCGTCGCGGAACTCGGCAGCTTCCGTGGAGTTGATTCGGTTCGCCGCGACCGCGCGGTCGATCCCCTTGTTGATCAACGCGAGGTCGGTCGACCACGGCGGCTTCGCAGAAGCCGACCCCGAAAGAAGCATGGCCGCGAGCGCAAGCACGGCGGCCAGACCTGCCGCGCGCAGTCCCATGAAGGGTCAGACGGTAGCGGCATGCAGGAGTTTGTGTAGCGCGGGGAAACCATGTTTCCCCGCGAGCCCCTTCTTCTTTGTATCGACGTCGCAACCGATCCTTGGCCTCCCGCCGCGACAAGCCCGGCTCCGGCCGCGCAGGTTTGCGTCTAGAACGGATTCCTCGTCTTAGCTGCCGGGCTCGGCGAGGACGTTGTCGTAGTCCGCTGTTACGCCATGACTTCGACGCGCTCGGCCTGCGGGGTGGCGCTCCGCCCCTCGCGCTCGAGCACCTCGCGCAGGGCGCGGATCGAGACCTCGAGCTGGTCGAGCGTCGGCTCGCGCGTCGTCAGGCGCTGGAGCCAGAGGCCCGGCGCGAGCAGCGTCATCAGGATCCGGTTATCGGTGTGCTTGCCGGCGAAGCGGATCAGCTCGTAGGCGATTCCGGCGATCACCGGCAGCAGCAGGATCCGCGTCGCGATCAGCCAGTACCAGACCGGGCGGCCGAAGAACGCGAACACGAAGATCGCGATCACCATCACCCAGAGCAGGAACGCCGTTCCGCAGCGGGGGTGGATGAGCGAGAACTTCTGGACGCGGGCCGGCTCGAGCTCCTCGCCGGCCTCGTAGGCGTTGATCGCCTTGTGCTCGGCGGCGTGGTACTGGAACACGCGCCGCAGGTCGGGCAGCAACGAGATCAGCGCCAGGTAGAGCACGAAGACAGTGACGCGGATCAGGCCCTCGACGATCACGAACCAGCCGGCCTCGATTCCGATCCAGTTGGTCAGCAGCGCCGGCCCGACCTTGAAGAGCAAGACGGCGAAGCCGATCGCGATCGCGAAGGCGAAGATCAGCTGGCCGCGCGTCAGCTCGGTCGTGACCTCGCCATCCTCGCCTTCCTCCTGCGCCGCGTAGTTGGCTGAGATCGCGAGCGCGCGAAAGCCGATCGCGAGCGACTCGCCGAGGGCGATGACGCCGCGGATGACCGGCAGCCGGAGCAGCCAGTGGCGCGTCATCGGCGAGACGATCGGCTGCGAGACCTGCGCGATGTCGCCGTCGGGCTTGCGCACCGCGACCGACCAGTTCGAGGGGCCGCGCATCATCACGCCCTCGAGGACGGCCTGTCCTCCGATCGCAGAAGCCATGTTCGCCGTTAAGACGGCTTCGCGGCCTGCGCCCGCTCGAGCCGGCGCTGGAAGCGCTCGACCCGGCCGCCGGTGTCGACGAGCTTCTGCTTGCCCGTATAGAACGGGTGGCAGTTCGAGCAGATCTCGACGTGCAACTCCGGCTTCGTCGAGCGGGTCTGAAACTCATTCCCGCACGCGCAATGCACGGTCGCGAGCACGTATTCGGGATGGATGCCAGCCTTCATCGCCCGGCCAGGATAGCAGCCGCAGTCTCGACCGCCACGTTGCCTCCGGAGACGACAGCGGCGACCGCGGTTGCCCCGTTCAGCGGGACTTTTTCGGCCAGGAGCGCCGCAACTCCGACCGCTCCGGCCGGTTCGCAGGCGAGCTTGGCGCGCCCGTAGAGGAAGCGAAAGCCGGCCGCGATCTCGTCCTCGCTGACGAGCACCGACTCGACCCCGCGCGCATGGCACACCGCGATGCAGTTCTCGCCGGCAAAGGGGGCGCTAAGGCCGTCCGCGATCGACTGCGGCTGGACCGTCACCGGATGCCCGGCGCGCAGACCCTCGTGCAGCGCTCGCGAGCCCTCGGGCTCGACTGCGACAACGCGCCCGCGGGCAGCCGCTGCGATCCCGCTGACGAGTCCGCCACCACCGGCCGGGACGACGATCACGTCGGCGTTGGGAACGTCTTCCTCCAGCTCGAGCGCGATCGTCCCGTGGCCGGCGATCACGTTCGGATCATCGAATCCGTGAACGAGCGTGCGGCCCGTCTCGGCGACGAGTACGTCGAGACGGTCGAAGGCAGTGAGGGGGTCGGTCGCCTCGAGGTCGACGGTGCCGCCGTAGGCTCTCGTCGCCTCGAGCTTCTGCTCGCTCACCCCCTGCCACATCACGATCAAGGCGTCGACACCTTCGAGCGCAGCTCCGTAGGCGAGCGCCTGCGCGTGGTTCCCGGCCGAGATCCCGATCACGCCGCGTGCCTTCTCCTCGGCCGAAAGCGAGGCGAGCTTGTTGAGCACCCCGCGCGGCTTGAACGAGCCGGTGCGCTGAAAGAGCTCGGCCTTCAGATAGACGGGCACGCCGAGCTCGCGCTCCAGCGACGCCGAGGTCAGCGTCGGCGTCCGATGGAGCTGTCCGGCGATCGCCTCGCGGGCGGCGAGAACGTCTTGGCGGGTGACGGGCGGCGAGCGGATAGCTGACCCTAGTCCTTACTTCCTCTTGAGAAATTGGTGTTTCACTCCGAAGCAGTACCTGTGAAGGCTCGCTGCGCTCTCGTCTTTGGACTCGTTACCGTTGCGCTCGCCGCGACGGCAGCGACCGCGTCCGCATCGTCGAAGGCCCAGTACGGCGTCCAGGACGACGCGTGGCTCCAGGTCGGGTCGACGATGATGTGGTCGCTCGACGAGCGCCTCGCGATGCTGGATCAGCTCGGCGTCGACGTCGTCCGCTACACGCTTCGGTGGGACCACATCGCCCTTTCCCGGCCGAAGAAGCCGGCGAACCCCGACGACCCGGCCTACGACTGGAGCCCGAGCGACGCTCTCCTCGCTGGTCTGCAGGCCCACGGAATCGACATCGTCCTGACGGTCTGGGGCACGCCCGGCTGGGCGAGCGGCCGACAGAAACCGAACTGGGCCCCGAAGAGCCCGTCGGCGCTGGCCCTGTTCGCGACCGCGGCCGCGAAGCGCTACCCGTGGGTGCACAAGTGGGAGATCTGGAACGAGCCGAATCAGCTCGGCGGGCTCTACCCGAACTCGCCACGGCTGTACGTCCAGCGGCTTCTGAACCCGGCCGTCGCCGCCCTGCACGCGGCCGACCCGCACAACGTCGTCGCCGGCGGCGCGACCTCGCCGCGCGCGACCCGCACCGCGCTCTCCGCGGTCGCGTTCATGAGCGGGATGCGCCGCGCCGGCGCGAGGTTCGACATCTACTCGCATCACCCGTACCCGCGCTGGTTCGGCCGCGGCCGGCCGGAGACGCCACTGCAGACACTCCCCTGCACGCGCTGGCTGACGATGGCCAGCCTCCAGTGCCTGCTTCGTGATGTGACCCGGAACTTCGGGCCGAAGCACGTGTGGCTGACCGAGTACGCCTACAAGACGAATCCCCCCGACCGCTACCGGGGCGTTGCGCCTGCTCTCCAGGCGCGTTATCTCGGTGAGGCGGCGCGGCGCGTCTATCAGGCGCCACGGGTCGATCTGCTGATCAACTTCCTGATTCGCGACGAGGCGGTCGTCGGGCGCTGGTCGAGCGGCTTCTTCACGGCACGCGATGTGATCAAGCCGTCGTTCTTCGCCTTCATGCTCCCGCTCGCGGAGGTCAGCCGCCGTGGGAGCGCAACGACGCTCTGGGGGCAGGTGCGCCCGCGGTCCGGGCCGCAGCCCTACCTGCTGCAGCGTCAGCGGCGAGGCCGCTGGCTACCGGTGGGCGGCGTCACCGTCAGCGGCCGTACGGGCTTCTTTACGCGGCAAGTCTTCGCCGGGGCAGGCTCGAGGTTCCGGATCTGGTCGCTGCTGGACGACACGTTCAGCCCGGCGCTCGTGGTCAAGTAAGTGTGTACTCGGGGCCGGAGCCGCCCTCGGGCGGCGTCAGTCGACCGCCCTTCGCAGTGATCGCTCCGCACTGAACGCAGTTGGAAGCGGTGACCTCGACTCCGCCCTCCCTCGCCTCGTAGACCTGGGCGGGGCACATCCGCGCCCACAGCTCCGCGAGCTCGCGCGGCACCTCCGTCTGCACGCGGATGTGGTTCGGGGCGTCGTCGCGCGTCTTGTTGCCGCTCAGGAAGACTGACGAGAGCTTGTCGAAAGTGAGTTTTCCGTCGGCCGCCGGGTAGCTGCGAGCCCGGTCGGTGCGGAGCAGCTCCTGCTCGGCGTCGGGCTCGGTGCCCGCGTCGCCGGGCGGGAACTTGCCGCGGCTTGCCGTCATCGCGCCCGCCAGCGCGCCGCCGAGCCAGAAGCCGCGGCCGAAGGCCTGGCGCATGTTCCGGACCTCTTCGAGCTCGCGCCAGACGAAGCTCTGCCGGACCGCCTCGTCGTAGGACGCCAGCGCACCCCGGCGCCCGACGGCCTCCCCCCGCTGCAGCGCCGCGAACGCGGCCTCGGCCGCGAGTGCGCCGGTCTCGATCGCGTAGTGGATCCCTTTCAGCGCCGGCACGTTGACAAAGCCAGGCCCGTCGCCGGCCAGCAGCAGCCCCGGCGCGTGGAGCCGCTTCGGCAGCGAGAGGAAGCCGCCCTCGGGGATGGTCTTGGCGCCCCAGGCGATCCGCTCGCCGCCCTCGAGCAGCCTGCGGACGAGCCGGTGCGTCTTCAGCTCCTGCAGCAGGTCGTGGACCGAGAGCTCGACGTCGCGGTAGTCGAGGCCGACCACCATCCCCAGCGTGACCATGTCGTCGCCCATCGGGTAGATGAAGGAGCCGCCGAACTCGCGGTACTTGGCTCCCGCGCGCAGGGGCCAGCCCAGCGTGTGGATCACCCTGCGCAAGGGCCTGGCGACGCGCCAGACCTCTTTGACGCCGAGTGCCCAGACCTGCGGGTTTTCGCCCTCGAGCCCGAACTGCTCGATCGCCGCGCCGGTCAGGTGACCCTGCGTTCCCTCGGCGAGCACGGTGATGCGCGCGACGACGTCCGACCCGGGCTCGAAGTTCGGCAGTTCTTGGTTGTCTCGGCCGCGGCCCTTGTCGCCGGTGCGGATGCCGCGGACGCGGCCGTGGTCGACGAGCAGCTTCGTCGCGGCGGTCTCCGGCAAGATCATCGCGCCCGCCTCCTCCGCCTGCTCGGCGAGCCAGCGGCCGAGCTCGGCGAGCGAGGCGACCCGGTTGCCGTGATTCTTCATCGTCGGCGGCGTCGGGATCCGGACGGCGCGGTTGCTCGTCAAGAAGTAGACGGACTCCTGCTCGACCGGCCCGTAGAACGGCATTTCGTCCAGCCGCCTCCGTCCCGCGAAGAGCCGCTGCAGCGCGCGCGGGTTGACGACCGCGCCGGAGAGCAGATGCGAGCCCGGCTGCTTGCCCTTCTCGATCACGGCGACCGGCACCTCGCCGAGGCGCTCAGCAACCGCGGGTGCGTCCTCGAGGAGCTGGCCGAGGCGGATCGCACAGGCGAGACCGGCGGGGCCGGCGCCGACGATCGCGACGCCGACCTCGATCCGCTCGTCCTCCGGATCTGTCGGCGGGGCGATCGCCTCCGAGACGCTGAACGGAGGCGGAAAGTCGCTTGGCTTGGTCACGCCGCTTTGCGCTGCCGGACGAGCTCGGTCAGCTTTGGGACGATCTCGTGCAGGTCGCCGACGACGCCGAGATCGGCGTACTCGAAGATCGGCGCGTTCGGGTCCTTGTTGATGGCGACGATCACGTTCGAGCCCTGCATGCCCACCTTGTGCTGGATCGCCCCGGAGATGCCGACGGCGATGTAGAGCCGCGGCGCGACGGTCTTGCCGGTCTGGCCGACCTGGGTCGAATATGGGTACCAGCCCGCATCGACGACCGCGCGGGTCGCCGCGACCGCTCCGCCGAGCGCCTTCGCCAGCTCCTCGACCAGTGCGAAGTTCTCCGGGCCGCCGAGGCCGCGGCCGCCGGCCACGATCACGTCGGCGTCCTCGATCGACGGCCCCTCGCTCTCCTCGTGAGCCTGCTCGATCATCTTCGCCTGGGTGGAGAAGTCCTCCAGCTCGACAGCCACCTGCTCGACCTCGGCCTCGCCCCCGCTCTCGACCGGCTCGAAGGTGCCGGTGCGGATCAGCGCCAGCCGCGGCTCGCTCTTCCAGCCGACCTCGACGTAGACGGTGTCGTCGAGGGCCGGCCGCTTGCCGACGAGCTTCCCGTTGTCCTCCGCCAGGTCGACGAGATCCCAGTTCAAGCCGGCATCGAGCCGCGCGGCGAGGCCCGCGGCGACGTCCGCGGTCAGCACCGTGGCGCCAAAGAGAACGGTGTCGAAGCCCTGTCTCCGGAACAGGTCCGCGGCCACGTCCACACGAGGCTGGGGTAACGGCGCCTCGAGCGCAGGGTCGTCTGCGACGTAGACCTTCCTCGCCCCGTACTTGCCGGCCTGGGCTGCCAGGCCCTCGACGCCCGAACCCGCGATCAGCGCCGAGACGTCGTCGCCGAGCAGAGCCGCCTTGCCCAGCACGCCGAGCGAGTCCTTCTGCAGCTCGCCCTCGTGGTGCTCGAGGAAGACGAGCGTGCTCACAACGCTTTCCTTTCCAGCAGGAACTCGACGATCTTCTCGGCGCCCGAGCCGTCGTCGTCGATCCGCTGCGTCTCGCCACGCGGCGGCGGGTGGCCGATCGCGTAGACCTCGGTGCGAGAGCCGGCCTCGCCGGCCCGGTCGGCCTCGACGCCGAGATCGCCGAGCGACACCGTCTCCTGCGGTTTCTTCTTCGCGCCCATGATCCCCTTCAGCGACGGGTAGCGCGGCTCGTTGATCGCGTCCGACACGGCGACCACGGCAGGCAGCGGCGCCTCGATCACGTCGTAGCCGAACTCGGTCTGCCGCTTACCGCGGAGAGTTCCGTCGGACACCGTCAGCTCGGCGACCTGCGAGATCAGCGGGCGGCGAAGCCGGTCTGCGACCGCAGCCCACATGACCGCGCCGTCGGAATCGTTCGCCTGCTGTCCGAAGAGGACAAGGTCGGCCTGCTCGCGGTCGAGCGCCCGCGCGAGCGCATAGCTCGAGGCAACGAGGTCCGAGCCCGCAGCGGCCTCGTCAGAGACGAGGACGACGCGGTCGGCACCCATGGCCAGGGCCTTGCGAAGCGCGTCGAGCGAGCGCTCAGGACCGAGCGAGACGAGCACGACTTCGGCGTCGGCGTCGTTCCCCTTCAGACGCAGCGCCTCCTCGACTGCGTTAGCGTCGAACGGGTTCAGGACTTGCTCCCCGGAGCGGTCGAGGCGCTTCGTTTGCGGATCGATGCGGCGCGCCTGCTCCGGGACGACCTTTGCGCAAACAGCGATCTTCATTCGGCGCCGGACTCTATCGGCGGCGTGCATGAGCCGGTCACCTTGTTAGGGTGCGGCGCTTCGGCCACGTCGTCGAGGGCGAAAAAAGCTGGTGCTGGTGCAGCAAACCGGGATTAGCGGCCGCGCAAGTAAATCGCGCGGCCTCTTACATGGCATCGCGAACGACGCCGTCGAGCGTGAACCAGAGCTCATGAGACGCCACCGGACGACAGCCCGAGGAGCCCTCTTGCTCTTCCTCGTGGCCGGCCTGCTGGCCGGGACGGCGGCCGCGCGGTCCGGGAGCACGACGAAGCCGATCGTCTTCCCGGTCCTCGGCGCGGCCCGCTACACCGACGACTTCGGCGACCCCCGCCCAGGCGGCCCGCATCAGGGGATCGACATGGTGGCCGCGAAGAAGTCGCTCGCGCTCGCTGCCGAGGCCGGCAAGGTCAAGTTCTGGACGACCTCCGCCTCTGCCGGCTGCATGCTCTACCTCTACGGCGCAAGCGGGACGACCTACTACTACATCCATCTGAACAACGACCTCACGCGCGGCAACGACGACCGCGGCAAGTGCGTCGCCGGCACCGCGTACGCGACGGGGCTCAAGGACGGCGCGAAGGTCGCGGCCGGCCAGCCCGTCGGCTTCGTCGGCGACTCCGGGGACGCTGAGGGCAGCCACGCCCACCTTCACTTCGAGGTGCACCCCGGAGGCGGAAAGGCGGTCGACAGCTACCCGTATCTCCAGACCGCGCAACACCTGCTCTTCGCGTCGCCGAAGGGCAGGCCGTTCACGCTCGAGCTCGACGGCACCGTCATGAAGCCCGGCTCGCTGACGTTGCAGGTGAAGGTGAGCGCCGTCCACGCGTGGCCGATGGGACAACGCCAGACCAAGCTGCGCCGGCCGCTGCTGCTGAACGTCCCGGACACCGCGGTCGTCCAGTCGACGAACGGCTCCTCGACCCGCAAGACCACCATCCTCAGCGCCCGGATCGGCCAGACGGTCAAGGTCTGGACGATGCCGGCGACCGCGAGCCTGAAGACCGAGCGCGGCGACGACCTCTCCCTCGACGCCGCGCTCGTGTTACTGAGAACCAGCTAGCGGCCGACGAAGTTCGGCTCGCGTTTCTCGACGAAGGCCGTCATGCCTTCTTTCGCATCCTCCGTGGCGAAGAGCTTGCCGAAGCTCGTCACCTCGGCTTCGAGATTCTCGGCGTGGCCGCCCTGGAGAGCCCTGTTGCACGCGGCCTTCGCGGCGGCGAGCGCAACGAGGCTTTTGGAGGCGAGGAGCGTCGCCACTTCCATCGTCTTCGCCAAGAGGTCGGCCGGCTCGAAGACCGCGTTCACGAGCCCGTGGCGCTCGGCTTCGTCGGCATCGACCACGCGACCGGTGAAGATCAGCTCCTTCGCGTAGCCCAGTGTCGTCGCGCGCGCGAGGCGCTGCGTCCCGCCCCAGCCGGGGATGATGCCGAGGTTGATCTCGGGCTGGCCGAGCTTGGCGGTCCTGGCCGCGTAGCGCAGGTCGCAGGCGAGGGCGAGCTCGCAGCCACCGCCGAGCGCGAAGCCGTTGACCGCCGCGATCGTCGGCTTCGGCATCGTCTCGAGCAGCCGGCCGGCCTCGTGGCCGAGGGCTCCCCACTCCTTCGCCTCGCCGACGTCCAGGCCGCTCATGTACTTGATGTCCGCTCCGGCGGCGAAGGCCTTCTCGCCCGCGCCGGTCAGGACGACCACCCGCGCACCGGCGTCGTCGGCGAGTTCCCGCAGCCGGTCGCGCAGCTCGGTCAGCGTCGGGAGATCGAGGGCGTTCAGCGCGTCCTGACGGTCGATCGTGACGACGGCGACGCCGGCGTCGAACGCTACCGAGACGCTCAGGCTGCCACCTTCCTCGGCTTCGCCTCGGTCGCGTGGGGGAAACCATGTTTCCCCCACGAGCCCGCTTCTTCTCCTATGTTCGCCTCGGCGCCCGCGTCGCTGAGATCGCCGCGTGCGACGAGGATTTCTGAAGGGAGAACCTCCCGGTTCCCCCTAACCCCCTCCACTTCGCCGCTCACGCGGCGACCCTGTCGCGCAGGAAGTCGACGATCTCACTCGTCGGCGCCCCCGGCGTGAAGACTGCAGCCACACCTTGCCCCTTGAGCTCGTCGGCGTCCGCCGTCGGAATCGTTCCGCCGAGTACGACGAGCACGTCCTCGGCTCCGTTCTCCTTCAAGCCGTCGAGAATCCGCGGGACGAGCGTCATGTGGGCACCCGAGAGGATCGAGATCCCGACCGCATCCGCGTCCTCCTGAATCGCGGTCTCGACGATCTGTTCGGGCGTCTGGTGCAGGCCGGTGTAGATCACCTCCATCCCCGCATCCCGGAGCGCGCGTGCGATGATCTTCGCCCCGCGATCGTGTCCGTCAAGACCGGGTTTTGCGATCACGACTCGGATCTTGCGGGCCACGGGCGGCAAAGTATATGGCGATGATGCTGGCATGAAACTCGTCGTAGCTGGGTGTTCCCCGGCCTGGCCGAACCCGGGCGGAGCCCAGTCCGGGTACCTCCTGGAGAGCGGCGGCCGGCGCATCTTGCTGGACTGCGGACCGGGCGTGCTCGCTCGTCTGCGCGAGCGCGAGCCCTGGCCCGAGCTCGACGCGATCGCGATCACGCACTGGCACCTCGACCACTGGGGCGACCTCGTTCCCTGGGTCTGGGGACGCATGTTCGGCCCCGGCGAGGACACGAAGAGACCCGAGCTCTGGATCCCGCCGGGGGGCGCCGAAATGCTCGAGGGGATTGGCGCGCGCCTCGGGTTTCCGGACATGTTCTCGGGCACGTTCGACCTGAACGAGTACGTCGACGGCGAGCCGTTCGAAACCGCCGGCTTCGAGGTGACCGCCGAACGCGTGCTCCACTACGAGCTCTTGGCCTTCGGCTTCCGCGCCTCCGCCAACGGATCCGTGCTCGCCTACTCGGGCGACTCAGGCCCGAGCGACGCCTTGCCGCGACTGGCACAGGACGCCGACCTCTTCGTCTGTGAGGCGACACTGCTGGCGCCGAACCCGGAAGGCGGCACCCGCGGCCACCTCGCCTCCGACGAGGCGGTCGAGGCCTTCGAAGCCGCGGACGCGAAACGGCTGCTGCTCACTCATCGCCCGAGCGAACGCCCGCTCGACTCGACGCTCGAGCAGGCTCACGACGGCATGGAGCTCGAAGTCAGGTAAGCAGGGCTCAGGGCTACTCGCCGAAGAGCGCCCGTGCGCGCCGGTCGCGGTACCAGTTCGTACCCGCGATCACGGCTGGAATGAGCAGGGCCAGGCTGAGCAGGCCAACGGGGATGAGGAGCCAGATCGGGCTCTCCTTCGCCTTCGCCGAGGTGGCGCTCACCCGCGGACTGATCTGGTCGAACACGCCGCCGGTCGCTCCGCCGCCGCCGCTGGCGACCTGAGACGCCGTCGTCGGTGCGGCCTGCCAGTTGTCGACGAGCCAGTGTCTATGCGTTCCGGCGCCGACCTTATGGAGCCCGATCATGAAGACCTGCGCCTGCTGATGGGAGGCCTTGGTCGGGAAGAGCGCCATCGTGAAGCCGATCCCCTTCGCGTCCGAGAATTGCAGCCTCCACCTCGCCTCGGCGACCGGAAACGGCGGAATCCCGGGCAAGTTCGCCGTGTCCCATTGCTTGCGTGTGTAGCCGGCGTGGAGCGTCGGCGTCACGAGCCCCCAGGCGCGATCGACGTTCTTGCGGGCGACCGCTGTGTCGATGAACCTCGATGCGACCGCGAGTGCCGCCGCGCGTTCACGCACCTTGAGCGGCACCTTCTTCGGCGGTGCAGCGATCTTGACGGGGCCGCCGGTGGGTTTGGTGTTCTCAGGCGGGGCGGTGTTGGGCCAGATGAACCCGATCGCGAGCGCGCTTCCTACGACGCCCGCCGTCACCGTCATCCAGATCAGGCGTCGCCGCCAGCGGTACGACGCGAGAACTCGCTTCACCTTGGATTGAGGATAGCGCCTGCCATGGCCACCTCAAGGGCGGAAATTCGCCCTAGTGGGTCGGGACCGGCACTCCCCGCATGGCGCCGAAATAGTCAACGACCCAGTGGGCGTTCGCCCCATGTCCAACCTTGACCACCTCGATCAGGAATGGCCCCGTTTGCAGCCCCGACTTCGCCGTCGGAACCAGGAGCAGGTTGACGGCAGCATCGCGCGGATGCGCGAAGTTCGTGTTCTTCCAGTTGTAACGAATGATCTTGGTCGTCGGGAAGTACGGGACCGGGATGTTTCCGGTCTTCCACTGTGCGAGGGTGAGGCCGCCTCTCACGTTGTCATCCGCAAGCGCATACGCCTGGGCGAGGTTCTTTCGCGCCGGCGCCGCCGCGATGAACTGTTTGGCCACCTTCCACGCGGCCGCCGGGAACCGAATGTTCTTCTGATTTTTTTCAAGCTGGCTGATCGGTGGACCCGTCGGGTTGGCGTTCTCGGTTGTCCCGCTGTTGTTCCCGACCTTGGTGACGAGGATCGCGATGACCCCGGCTACGAGAACCAGGGCGCCGAGCACGAGCAACCAGCGGTTGAACCGTCGGGACGACAGCGCACTCTGGACCACATTCACGGCCATCACGATCGTAGACGACGAGAACCGCCGTTCGGTTAGCGCTGGTTCCTAGAAGACCGGCGTCTCGGTCCACGTGCCCCAGACGCTTCGCAGCGCATCGCACATCTCGCCGAGCGTGACATAGGTCTTCGCGGCGTCGACGAGCGGGGGCATCAGGTTGTCGCGGTCGCGGGCGGCGGCCTGTTTCAGCCGCGCAAGAGCCGCCTCGACGGCGGCCGAGTCACGCCGTCCGCGCAGGGCCAGGACGCGTTCGATCTGTTTACCCTCCAGCGTGGGGTCGATCCGCAGGATCTCGACCTCGGGCTCGTCCTCGAGCTCGTAGCGGTTGACGCCGACGATGATCCGCTGCTTCTGCTCGACCTCGTGCTGGTAGCGGAACGAGGCATCGGCGATCTCGCGCTGGAAGAAGTTCTCCTTGATCGCGGGGATGACACCGCCGAGCTTCTCGATCCGGTCGAAGTAGTCGTACGCCTCCGCCTCGAGCCGGTTGGTCAGGTCCTCGACGTAGTAGGAGCCGCCGAGCGGATCGATCGTGTTGACGGCGCCGGTCTCGTGGGCGATCACCTGCTGCGTCCGCAGCGCGATCCGGACCGCGTCTTCGGTCGGCAGCGCGAGCGCCTCGTCGAACGAGTTCGTGTGCAGCGACTGAGTGCCCCCGAGCACGGCCGCCATCGCCTCGAGCGCCGTCCGCACGATGTTCACCTCGGGCTGCTGGGCGGTCAATGAGACGCCCGCGGTCTGAGTGTGAAACCGCATCAGCCAGGAGCGCGGGTTCTTGGCGCCGTAGCGGTCGCGCAGCTCGCGCGCCCAGATCCGGCGCGCGGCGCGGTACTTCGCGATCTCCTCGAAGAAGTCGACGTGCGCGTTGAAGAAGAAAGACAGCCGCGGCGCGAAGTCGTCGACGTCGAGCCCACGCTCGATCGCCGCGTCGACGTACGCGAAGCCGTCGGCGAGCGTGAAGGCGAGCTCCTGGATCGCGTTCGAGCCGGCCTCCCGGATGTGGTAGCCCGAGATCGAGATCGGATGCCACTTCGGCATCTCCCGCGCGCAGAACTCGACCATGTCGGTGACGAGCCGCATCGACGGCTCCGGCGGGAAGATCCATTCCTTCTGGGCGATGTACTCCTTGAGGATGTCGGTCTGGATCGTGCCGCGAAGCTCTGCCGGCGAGGCGCCCTGCTGCTCGCCGACGCAGGCGTAGAACGCAAGCAGCATCGCCGCCGGCGCATTGATCGTCATCGAGGTCGAGACCTCGGCGAGCGGGATGCCCTGGAACAGCGTCTCGACGTCGGCGAGCGAGTCGATCGCTACCCCTTCGCGACCGACCTCGCCGAGCGAGCGTGGGTGGTCGGAGTCGTAGCCCATCAGGGTCGGCATGTCGAAGGCGGTCGAGAGCCCCGTCTGCCCGTGGTCGAGCAGGTAGCGGAAGCGCTCGTTCGTCTCCTCGGCCGTCCCGAAGCCCGCGAACTGTCGCATCGTCCAGAGGCGGCCGCGGTACATCGACGGGTAGACGCCCCGCGTGAAGGGATAGACGCCGGGAAAGCCGAGCTCGGCTTCGTAGTCGATCTCGACCGTGTCGGGCGTGTAGAGCGGGTCGTTCTCCAGGCCGGAGATCGTCGAGAAGAGCTCGCCCTGGCGCTCGGGTGCGGCTTCGTACAGCTCGCGACGCCACTCGTCGGTTTCGCTCTCGATCCCTGGCCGGTCTCCGGTCGTCGCCACGGCGCCATCTTAGGGCTAGCGGGCCGGGGTTCCGTTGGAAGGTGTTGACTTTGATCGCTCTTGTAGGACCGAGTACCTACCCCGATCGGGGGATCTTCTCAACCACCCCGGTTTCAAGTCACATTTCGGCTCAGTCCGCCGGCTGCGGTTGCCGATCCGAGCTATGTGGACGCTTCTCTTCAACCTGCGGCGGGCCAGATGCCTCTCGCACCTCTTGGGAGGCCGCCCCGTCTCGTCCTCCGCTTCGCGCTCTACACGGGCGCCGTGCTACTCGCGGCCGGGTTCGCGATCCTCTGGACGGTCAACCACGAAGTCGCCGCCCGTGCCCAGCGGACCGTTGAGACCCAAGCGCGGTTGTTCGCCGAGCAGAACCTGCGCCGCCAACTACTCACAAGCGACTTCACGAAGCCGGTCCGCGGCTCGCGCCGGGCCGTGCTCGACGACCTCTTCCGACAGCGCATCCTGATTCCCGGCATCGTCGGCACCCGCCTCTTCAACAGCAGCGGCACAATCACCTACGCCGCGAGGCACCAGCTGATCGGCACGAAGGTGCCCTACCTGGCGGATGTCAGCGGCGTCCTCGCCGGGGTGCCGAAGCGCCGAGTGACTCGGACCGTCAGCTGGCGAGGGCAGAAGAATGTAAAGGTCCTGCAGTCCTTGATCCCGGTTCGGCAAGCCGGGTCGATGAAGCCGATCGGCGCGCTCGAGCTCGACCAGGACTATCGCGCGGTCGCCGTCACTGTCGGCGAGGCGAAAAGCCGGCTCGTGCTGATTTTGGGCATCGCGCTCCTCGTCCTCTATCTGGCGCTCTTTCCGATTCTTCGCCGTGTCACCGGCGAGCTTGCCTCTCGCAACCGCCGCCTACACGAGCACGCGCTCGAACGAGGAAGCCTGCTCGAGGCCGAGCGTGCGGCACGTGCCGAGGCCGAGTCGATCCAACGACTCCTCGCCGACCAGAATGACCGCTTGCGCGAGCTCGACCGGATGAAGGACGAGTTCGTCTCGTTGGTCTCGCACGAGCTGCGGACGCCGCTCACGTCAATCCGCGGCTATCTCGAGCTCTTCAGAGACAGCGGCGATCTGACGCCGAAGCAGCGCGAGTTCCTGAAGGTCGTGGACCGGAATGCGCAGCGCCTACTCGAGCTGGTCGGAGACCTGCTCTTCCTCGCCAAGATCGATGCCGGCGCCTTCGAGATCGACCTCGACGAGGTGGATCTCGCGCAGGTCGTAGAGGAATCGATCGAGGCGTCCCGGCCGATGGCCGAGAGCCGGAAGATCGAGCTCGTTGCCTCGATCGGAAACCCGCCGCCTCTCGTTGGCGACCGCACGCGCCTGGCCCAAGTCCTCGACAACCTGGTCTCGAACGCGCTCAAGTTCACAGAAGCCGGCGGTCGCGTGGAGGTGACACTGTCGTCTGAAGACGAACACGTCCTCCTCGAGGTCAAGGACACCGGGCTTGGGGTCTCGCCTGAGGAGCAGCCACTCCTGTTCGAGCGGTTCTTCCGCAGCTCACGTGCGACCGAGAACGCTATCCCGGGCACTGGCCTCGGGCTGACGATCACCAAGGCGATCGTCGAGCGCCACGGCGGCTGGATCACACTCGAGAGCGAGGGGAGCGTCGGAACGACGGTGCGCGTCGAGCTTCCGACGAAGGCCGCGAGACGAGCCGACGTCGCCGGCCGAGAGCTGCTGGACGTCGCGGCCGTCAAGCGCTAGCGCCGCACGTTGTACCGGTAGCCAAATCCGCGAACGGTCTCGATCGGCGACTCTCCGGAAGGGAGCTCGCCCAGCTTGCGACGCAGATAGCCGACGTACAGCTTCACCTGATCTCGTCCGCCGGCTCGGTCGAGCCCCCAGGCCAACTCGATCAGCTGGTCCTGGGAAAGGACCTGGTTTGGATTGCGGACGAATGCCGCCAGAAGCCGGAACTCGAGTGGCGTGATCGGAACCTGGACTCCTCCTGCTGTGACGGCCCGCTGTGCGAAGTCGATCGTCAGGAAGCTGTCGGCATACGACTGCGGCGAGTCGGCTTCCGTCCGCCCCTTGCGAAGCAGCCCTTCGACGCGCGCGAGTAGCTCTTGAGGCCCGAACGGCTTCGTGACGTAATCGTCTGCGCCCCCGCGTAGCCCGCGAACCTTGTCGAGCTCATGGTCCTGGGCGCTCAGCATCACGACCGGTATCGCGCTCAACTCACGGATGCGTTCGAGCGTCTGCCAGCCGTCGAAGCCAGGCATCGAGACATCGAGAATCACGAGATCGGGCTGCTCGGCGTGGAACAGTCGCAGCCCCTCGCGCCCGTCGCCGGCCTCGATCACCGTGTGGCTGGCTCGCTCCAACACCTCCCTGAGCAGGCCGCGGATATCCGCGTCGTCGTCGACTATGAGCACCGAGGCCATAGCAGTTCAATACTGAAACGACCGGCGGATGGGAGGCGTTTCGGGGCCGAATCATCCCTCGCGGGAGGGACTTTTGGGCCGTTCATACCGTTTTCTTACCGGAAGCCTCCCGAATTCCATCGTGGCGTGCCGAAGCCTCCGCCATGGCGAGCTTCAACCTGCGGCACCTTTTTCTTTCCGTGGTCCGTGGCGCCGTTGGCAGCGTCGGCGTTCCACAGCTCGGAATCCTCGTGGTCTCACTCGGGATCGGGGGCGCCGCGATCGCTGGCCCCGCCCTCAAGGACGGCGGCCGGGGCGCCAAGCCCGCCAATTCATCGTTCCCGACCGTCGTTCTCGCCAAGCCGAGCGAGGCGAACGGCTCCCAAGATCGCCCGGGGCTTGCGCCAGCAAGTGGAAAATTCACGGGCTCGTCGTCCTCCGCGGGAAGCGCGCGCGTTACGAAGAGGACGTCATCGCGCGGCGCCGCCGCCAGGAAGCAGACGACTGCGAGTAACGGTGCGTACGGTCACGGAAACCTGTCGGGCGCTTCGAAGACGGCAGGCAGCGAAGTTTTGGCGAGGCAAAAGCTTCCCGCGGCCGGCCCCGTCGGCCCTGGCGGTCCGCAGGGCAAGCCCGGCGCTCACGGCGCGACTGGCCCAGCCGGCCCTCAGGGCGATCCGGGCCTGGCCGGTGCTCAGGGCCCGCAGGGGCTCAAGGGCGATAAGGGTGAAACAGGCAAAACGGGCGCGACGGGCACGACCGGAGCCCAAGGCCCGGTTGGGGCACAGGGCGCGAAAGGTGACAAGGGCGATACGGGCGCGATTGGTGCGACCGGAGCGGCTGGCGCAGCGGGCGCCACAGGCGCAGCCGGCGCCACAGGCGCGACCGGACCCGCCGGGCCTCAGGGCCCGATCGGTCCGAGCGGCGCTACCGGGCCGCAGGGCCCGCAGGGCCTCAAGGGCGACACGGGTGATACCGGCGCGACGGGCCTACAGGGCCCGGCCGGCGCTACCGGCGCTCAGGGCCCCCAGGGCTTGAAGGGTGATACTGGCGATACCGGCGCGACCGGAGCCCAGGGCCCCACCGGCGCGACCGGTGCGACTGGCGCCAGCGGCGCACAAGGTCCTCAGGGCGTTAAGGGCGACACGGGCGATGCCGGAGCCGCCGGAGCCACCGGTGCTCAGGGCCCAGCAGGCCCGCAGGGGCCGATCGGGCCGACCGGCGCGACGGGCGCACAGGGCCCTCAAGGTGTGAAGGGCGATACGGGCGACACGGGCGCGACGGGCGCTACGGGAGCCGCTGGCGCGACTGGTGCCACAGGCGCACAGGGTCCTCAGGGCGTCGCTGGAGCTACTGGACCCGCTGGTGCACAGGGGCCGGCCGGCCCGCAGGGACCGATCGGCCCCACCGGCGCGACCGGGGCGCAGGGCCCAGCAGGCCCTCAGGGTCCAGCAGGAAC
>Ga0137403_10001335_pt1 | contig 31112 bp, 29 predicted proteins | sample CZOMad2_1_16fung_FD_122057 | JGI IMG/M metagenome (GOLD analysis project Ga0137403, IMG submission 122057) | Vadose zone soil fungal communities from Angelo Coast Range Reserve, California, USA - CZOMad2_1_16fungal (Hybrid Assembly) | ecosystem: Environmental > Terrestrial > Soil > Vadose zone... | reverse complement strand
TGGCTCACCTCTCGTAGGTACTTCGGGAGCGGCGGAGTCGCCGCAATGCGTATTGTTGGCCGAGCGTGGCGGGAAAGCAAATCGCGGGACTGTGTCCGTCGTTCCATGTTCCGCGAAGTCGAATCGATTGGCCGGGCAGATGACCCTCCCCAGTTTTTTGTAAGTGTTGCGGATAAAGAGGTTACGGGGCTTGTTTCTGCAAGTGTTGCGTCTAAAGGACTTGCGAGCGGACGATTTTCGGACAAAACACGGTAAAACGCGGAGATCGTCTGTAAGTGTTGCGGATAAAGGAGTTGCGGGAGAGCAAGATGAAGGGTTCAAAGTTGAAGAGGGGAAGGAACGCTCTTGATGCCATCCCGGTGCTTTCGCAAAAGAGTGCGTAGATGATTGAAAAGGAAGGGGATGGGCTTGGTTCTCGTGGTCAAGAACGAACTCTTCGCAGCTCCCTTCGAGGCTCAGGGCAAGCAGGGCAAGAAAGAGTGAGGAGGTAGAGGAGTCACATGGGGAAGTTAGAAGGACAGCCGGGCGGCGAAGCATAAAGTGGCGGGCGCGGACGCGATCCGCGCGCTCGCGGAACCAACAACCACTATACCATATTATAATTATTTGTCAAGTAGTATATGGCAAGTTGCTTGTTTTCCTAGAGATAGAGGGACGGCGGAGCGAAGAATCTGCCCCAAGACCGAGGTTCCCCGACGCGAACCTTGGATAGCCAAAGGTTCGCTTTTCTTCTCGAAGACCTAGTTGAGTTTGAGGGGTGTGAGCACGCCGTCTTTCTTTATGGCGATACGGATGGGGCGGGGCGGGCCTTTTGCGGGGACGGTGACTTCGACCCACATTTCCTGGCCGGGTTTCAGATTGGGAATATCGGCGTGCTCGGAGATGAAAACGAGGACGGGTTGTTCGGCGAAAGCGAGGAGCGAGCCGTCGTTATTCCTGTGCAAGGAGATCCACCCGCCTGAGCCGGAGCCTTCCTGTTTGGCGACTAAATGACCGTTGCGGGCTTCGAAGTAAGCCCAATTCCGATTGAGATACCACTCGGCCGCATTTTGCTTGCTGGGCTCCTTGTAGGTAAAGCCCTCAGCGGGGAAACTGAGCCGTTCGCTCAAGTAGCGGCCACGGATGGGCAGCTCGGGATCATAAACCTGGGTGAGAACCCAGACTCGCGGGCGAGTCATGCGGTCGTACAACAGCTTGCCGCCGAGGCTGAGGATGATGGTGATCTGAATCGCCCCCAGGAGGAGATTCTTGCGCACGACGGTCATTGGTTTCCCACACTATCCAACCGGGGATGCAAATTCATTCGGGCCACGAGCCTGCGGCGGGTGATTTCGAGAACGTAGCCGCCCGCCAGACAAAGGGCGCCGAGAACGAGCAGGCTGGCGGAGCGCCCCAGTTTGTCCATGAAACTATCGAAGTAAAAAAACAAGACGGAGATGGCGAAGCCGGCGATGCCGAGATTCAGGCGCTCTTTTCTTTTTTCGTAGAGTCCCCAAGCGACGAGACCGACGGAGCCAATGGCGCACAGGGCGTACAGAGCTACCGTGGCCCACAAATGGGAAGAGTAGCCGCGCGCGCTAAAAAATCGAGAGTAATGCGCAGCCTCGACCAACGCATAAACCCAGGCGGTCCAGAGAAGATTGACCCATGCTGCTCGACCGCGTAGGAGCAAAGCGAGGAGCAGTGGACCCGCCAGAGCAACGCTCCAAATAACCAGCCAAGTAGCGACAGAAAGGCCGTGCAGTTCGCGATAGCGATAAGAAAAGGATTCCTCGGTGGCTATGGCGATGGCGATGCCCGCGCAAGGCAGCAGGGCCAAGCCGCCGATCCAGACCAACGTACGGCGAGCAGTATTTTCGTGGTCGCCGACGCGAGCCGAAAGATAGCAGATTGCGGTTAAGACCAGTCCCATAGCGAGGGGACGAAGGCCACCGGAGCGCCACTCCGTTGCGATGGCCCACTGGCTAATGAGCCAAGCTGGAGCCAAGAGCGCCAAAAGCGCGGCCTGAGGCCAATCCCGCAAAAGCAGATAGCCCGCGGCTGCACCGAGGGACCAGAGGAAAACGCCAGTGGCCCAATTCTCGTGGAGATTGAAGATCTGAGCGGTGAGGAAGATAGCCGCGCCGAGCGTAGCGGTTCCGAGGGCGTGCAGCGTGGTGGAGAGTGGAGGGAAGCGGACTGCGAGTAGCGCACCACCCGCGTGGAACATAGCGGTCATGAGAAGTACGAGGGAGAAGCGGACGGCAGGAGAGAGTTCGCTCCAATGGGCGGCTACGAAGAGGGTGACTCCAGCTGCGAGAAGAATTCCGCCGAAGACCATCGCGAGGAAGACCGGCCAGCGCAGATTGGTGTGGCGTTCTTGCCCGGCTTCAAAAGCGATAATGCCAGCTCCCGCCTTGGCGTCGATCAAACCGGCTTCGATCCATCGTTGGACGCGCGTCTCGAGTTGGGTACGCTGATTCATGGATTTGCCCGGGTCTCTGTTGCCGCGGCTGCTCTTTATTTAGAACGTGGCTCGGACTCAAACTTGCAAGCTCAGCCGCAAACATATAACTGTGCATCGAGGAACGCAATGCGTCGAGGAAGATGCTCAGATTATCCGGGAGGGCTGGCGGTTGCTGGTGGTGGCGGGGTGGAACGGATCCAGGCTTCCGCGGCGATGAGATGCAAGACAAAACCGATCCAGAATGCGATGCCGAAGAATTCGTACGGCGTTAGGCCTGAGAAGCGGCTCGTGGCGAAGAACATTCCAACGATGGGGCGGATGGTGGCCACGGCGAGCCCGACTGAAAAGGCGCGAATCATCCATTCACGATGCAACACGACTTCGCGCCGCCGAATATGCCAAAACGCCTTGCACAGCGCGAATAGAAAAAAGGAACCGAACAATGTTGTGGCGGCGGCCTGATTTAAGCCGCCGATAGCCGGCATGGCGAAACTCATCACTAAGGCCGAAATTCCAATCACGATACCACAAACGACAAAAATGCGGCCACTCAGGCGGTGCCACCAGAGATGGCGGGCGCGAAGAGTTGCATTGAATTGCAGTGGCCCGAGCACCATGAAGAGCAAGCCGGGCACGATGTGAATAAGAGTGAGAACCGGATAGCGCGCGAAAAGATCATCCAGCTTGGCGAACCGCGCAGCGACAGGATTGGAAGGGGCGGGAGGCGGATGATAGCCTGCGATCACGATAGGCACTAGATGCACCATCCGCCGCACCGCAACGGCAGATCCGATGACCGCCAGGAAAATGACCGCACTCCATAACGCGCGGCGGAGACGAATACCGGGCTTCATACGACTTACTACGCACAACGCAGCAGATCTATTTCAAGGGCGGAGATAGAAATGGTGAATTGAGAATGTTTTGAAATGGAAGAAAGTCCTCGATCGGCATCGTCTAGAGAAATGAATGCCCATTTTGCGGGCTTGACAATTACTTAGCGCCAGTGCTAAATAACGACATCGTCTGGAGGCGGGCTATGAGGATGTTGGCGGGACGGATTCGATTGTTTGTGGTGGCTGCGGTGGTTGGGATGGTGGGTGTGGGCTGGGCGATTTTTGCACAGGGGCGGGCGGAGAGTTGGATTGCGGTGGTTAGCGATTCGGCTTGCGGGGCGGAGCACAGTGAGGCAGGGCATGCGGATTGTGTGCGCAAGTGTGCTAGAGGTGGGGCGGCGATTGGGCATCCGGAATGGAAGCCGCAGGCGCTGGTATTGGTGCGGGAGTCGGATCATAGCGTTTGGCGCGTGGACAATGTTGCGAGCTTGCAGGGGTTCGAGGGACAGAAGGTGACGGCGGAGGTCGAAGCCTATGCGGAGAAGAAGAGCGTGCATGTGAAGGAAGTGACGGCCGGGAGCGAAAGGAGAAAGTGAAATGACTCGCGGACTTTCTGGCGGCAACAAACCCGAAGTGGTGATCTGCACGTACCGGATCAAGAAGGGGCACGACGCGGCGTTTCTGAAGCAATTGGCGCGGCACTGGCCGACGCTGAAGCGGCAAGGGCTTGTGACGGGTAAGGCTTCGACCGTTTATCGCGGGGTGGATGAATCGAAGAATAGTTTCTTTGTGGAGATTTTTACGTGGAAAGCGCGCGGCGCGCAGAATGCGCATAAAGATCCCGCGGTGATGCAGGTCTGGGAAGGGATGGGGGTGCACATGGAGAAGCGGCTAGGACGGCCGGAGATGGAATTTCCGCATGTGGAAGCGGTGAGGATGCGATTTGCCAAAGCCTGAAGGTGGGAATATGGCTCGGCAGACGGCGGCGATGTTTGCGGCGCTGGCGCATCCGCTGCGGCGGGAGATTTTGATGGTGCTGAATTTTCGCGGCGGAAGCATGAGCGCAGGAGATATTGCGGCGCGGTTTTCTTGCCGCTGGCCGACGACTACGCGGCATCTTGGAGTGCTGCAGAAGGCCGGGCTGTTGCGGGTGAAAAAGCGTGGGCGGCAGCGGATGTATGCGTTGAACGCGAAGCTGTTGCGGGAGCAAATGGGGGAGTGGATCGGCTGGTTTGGACGGAAGGCTAAGAAATAGAGCCGTGAAGGAACAGAGTGGCGCAATTGCCAGGCTAAAGCCTGGTGTACGTTTGGTCAGGGTTGATTGGCGGCAGTGGCGGCGGGCGTCAGTTTGCGGCGGAGGAAATCTACGGTGAGGTCGCCTACCTCGGGACCGATAGAGTGTTCGCGGTCGGGAAAGAGCTTGAACTCGAAGTCTTTGTGAAGCTGGGTGAGGCGATCGCGCAGCTCCAACGCCTGGGTGACCGGAACGTTGATGTCTTTTCCTCCGTGCAGGATCAGGATCGGGCACTTCAATTGTTCCATTCTTAGAATGGACGAGCGCTCGCGGACCGCTTCTTTCTTCATTCCGGTTTCCGTTTTCATGTTGATTCGGAGCGGCTTATTTCCCTTTGCTGGATGCGCCCTTTTTCGGAATGAAGATAGAGGTGGGCGGCTCGATGTTGAATTCTTTGGAATAATTGCCTTGATTGACGGCGATGCCGACGCGGCCGCGCGAATCGATGTATAGGAGCGAATCGCCGACTGGGACGTCCATAAAGGTCTTGACGTATGGGACGGTTACGGGCTTCTTGTTGATTTGTAAGGTGACTCTGTCGCCGAGGTTGTAGCTGAGTTTTTTGAATTCGTCGCCGGGAATGTCGGTGATGAGCGAGCCGAAGGGATCGTCTAGGCCAATGATGTCGCCGTCGATGCCTTTGTCGGTGCTCGAGGCGGTTTTCACTTTCAACTGAACCAGTTCTGTGACTTTGTCGCCGGCGAGATGGAAATCCCAGCCGGCGGCGAGATGAGCGGCAGCGGGGGAGAAAATGTCGCGGCCGTGGAAGGTGGACGAAACCGCGGATTGCAGCATCCAGGCGGAGTTGGTGATTTCGCGTGCGGAATCGAAGCCGTCGCGATCGATTACGGGAGTAACCAGGCCATTGTCCGGCACAACGAAGTACTGGCCCTTTTTGGATTTGACGATGACGGCTTTGCGCGAAGTGCCGACGCCGGGATCGATTACGGCGAGGAACACAGTGCCAGCAGGATAGTAAGGCGAAACTCCGGCGAGAAAGCGCGAGGCTTCTTCGATGGAGAAAGGCGTGACCTGATGGGTAATGTCCGTGACGCGAGCGTGAGGAACGATGCCGTAAATCACGGCGCGGCAGATGGCTACGGCGTCGTTAGCGGTGCCGAAGTCGGTCATAAAGACGATGGTGGGGCCCGCAGCTGTTGGTGACGCGGCGGAATCGGCCGCTCGCTCTGCGGAAGGTGAGCCGCAGGAACTGACGAAGAGTGCGGCGCTGAGAAGTAAAGAGACCAATAGACGAGCACGAGAAATCATTCAATTCTCCAGAGTGGAATGGCGCGAATCGGATTAGCGGCGTTGCGGTGCGAACCGCAAACTCGCAGCTTCAACAAGCCGCAGTGCAAGCGCATCGACAGCGACAGGCGCTGGATGTCCTACCGGAATTGACCAATGCAGATCGCAAATCCCCGAATCTAGGCATTCGCCTTCGGTCCCCTGATGAAAAAAGTATACACGATGCGAGCGGCGGAGAGAAAAAGCCGGGGCCTTGCCGCGAGCGGCACGAATTCGGGGATTGGAAATCAAAGTGGAATTCCGTACAGTTAATTGGGGTGTAATTTCCCCCGGAACTTGCCAGCCGCGCTTGAAAAAAACCCAGCCCACAGTAAAGAAATAGATAAAGGAGAACGACCGTGCGTCGAAGTGTCCTGTTACTGGTGATGGCGTGGGTGTGCGCGATGGCGGCGAAGGCCGACCAAGTGACTCTGAAGAATGGCGACCGGCTGACCGGAGCTATCGTGAAGTCGGACGCCAAGACCCTGCTGCTCAAGACGGAGTATGCGGGCGATGTGAATCTGCAATGGGATTCGGTGGCGGCGATCACGTCAACGCAGCCGCTGCATCTGGCACTGCGAGATGGGCAGACGGTGGTGGGACCGGTGAGCACGAAAGACGAAAAGTTTGACGTGGCCACCAAGGAAACGGGCGAAGTGGCGGCTGCAAAGGAGGCGGTTGTGACCGTGCGCAACGATGCGGAGCAGAAGGCCTACGACGATCAAGTCGAGCGCTTGCGCCATCCGCACCTGACGGATTTTTGGAGCGGGTTGCTGGACACTGGCCTTAGCGTGACGCGCGGCAACTCCGCGACGTTGACGTACACACTTTCCGGCAAGGCGGCCCGGGTTACGGACCGCGACAAAATCTCACTGTACACTACCGCCATCTATGCCAGCGACGATACGACGCCACCGAGCCGGACGACCGCCCATGCCATACGCGGGGGCGTTCGCGGAGATCTGAACGTCTCGGAAAAGCTCTTTGTGTTTGGATTTACGGATTTCGACTACGACCAATTTCAGCACCTGGATTTGCGCAACGTAATCGGCGGCGGCCTGGGCTACCACGTAGTCAAAACGGCGAACACACAGTTCGACCTATTCGGCGGCGGAACATTCCAGCAGGAATACTTCTCCCCGATTCCGCCAACGGTCCCGGCGGTAACACGCAAGAGCGGTGAGATTGTCGTGGGCGAAAGCTTCAACGCCAAGCTCAACGCGCGAACGACGATCGGCGAAACACTTTCGCTGTACCCGAACATCAGCGACACGGGAAACTATCGCTTCACGTTTGATTTGACGGCCGCCACCAAGCTGAAAAGCTGGCTCAGCTGGCAGGTCACCTACAGCGACCGCTACCTCAGCGATCCTCTGCCCGGGCTGAAGAAAAACGATCTGCTCCTTTCCACCGGCCTGCGGTTGACATTTGGCAAGGGCGCGTTTTAGAAGAAGAGCATCATCTAGCGAGTTCGTGCATTCCGAGGAGGATCGAAGCATGTTAAGCGGATTGGTGTACGCGATTCTGGTGGGCCTGATTGCGGGCTGGCTTGCGGGCAAAGTGATGAAAGGCGGCGGTTACGGAGTGCTAATGGACATTATTCTCGGCATCGCCGGGGGCGTGTTAGGGCGATTCGCCTTCGGTCTGCTGGGAATCTCGGCGTGGAATCTGGTCGGCTCGATTCTCATGTCATTCGTCGGTGCGATCCTCTTGATCTGGATCATGCGTCAATTGAAAAGGGCCTAGTCGCGAATCCGTCGATCGATCTCCCGCAGCTGCGTGCTGCTCAGTTCGACGCAGCTACGGCGCTGGAAGCCAGATACCACTGCGCCGTGGGAGCGCGCAGGTACTGAAAACGAGTTTTTGCCTGAGTTGCGTTGGCGGCGTCGCCGAGTTTTTCGTAAGCCACCACGATCTGGTGGGAGACCAGCGGATTCTGCGTGTCGCTTTGCAGCAAGCCGATGGCGCTGGCGTAGTCGCCTGCCGCGAATAACGAATAGCCTTTAGCCGAATAGTAGCAATCTCCAACGATGGAGTCGCGCGTTGCCGTTGCCAGAGCTTCGAGCCGCTGAATGGCGCTGGCAACTGCCTCGGTCTTTCCCGCAAGGCTGAGTACCCTTACGCGCTCGCGCAGCATGGACGCCAGCGCCGTCTGGCGATCGTTTGCGCTCATGCCCACAACCGGCTTGCTGAATTTCGCTTGCAGCGCGTCCAGTGCCGCGATTTCCTCGTCGCTGTTGGAAGCGAGGAACGCCCGCCCGAGTCCAATCTCGTATTGCGCGTAGGCATCTTTCTGCAGAGCAGCTTTCTTGGCCAGCGTCGCGAGTTCGGCGCGGCCTTGCTCCGGTTTGCCTTCCCAGAAATACACCAGCGTCTTTTGAAATTGGATGTGCAGCTTGTCGCGGGAAGAAGGCGCCATCGGAATGGCCTTATCGAATTCGGCGCGAGCGCGCTCGTAGTCGCCCATCATCGCGGAGGTATCTCCCAGGCCAAGCTGCGAAGTATAGAATTTCGGCGAAATCTTGAGCGCAGCCGTGTATTCCTCGAGAGAGGCTTGGTCGTGGCCCGCATAGCGGTTGACCTCGCCGAGCGAATCATGAGGATTCGGCTGGGTCGGCAACAATTCGGAATAGCGCTGCAGAGCTGCGATGGCCTTGGCCGGCTCCGGATCGCCGGTCTCGATATAAGCGTAGCCGAGCATGTTCTGCGCCGGCGGAAAGCCGGGATCGACTTGCGCGGCTGCTTCGAAGAGTTGCCGCGACCTCTCATAGTCCTGCTGGAAATAGAGCCATTCGGCGGTCAGATACAGGACGTGCTTGTTCTTCGGGAATTTGGCCAGCAGATCGTTCATCGTTTGAATCGCAGGCAGCAGATCCTTCGATTGGGTAGCGGTCATCCAGCGAACGAGCAACTTTTCTTCGGGCGGCGCGGCGGCGCCAAGGGCGTTGGCTTTGGCTAGAGCCAGCGGCGCGGGCTCGTCGCGGCGGGCGACAAACGACCACATGGCGTAAGCCAGGGCGAATTTCGGATCCTTGGCGGCGGCTTTGCGCGCACTAGCCAACGACTCCGGGAGCATCACGTTTTCGTAATCATCGAGCGCTTTTTCGACGAGTTGCCGCGCTTCCGCCGAGCGCGTAGACACCGGCAGCGAGCCGAACAATCGTTGCGGCATCACTGAGACCGCCGGCTTGGCCGCGCCGGGGCGCGCGCGGGTGGTCTCCACGCGAGGCCCTTCCGTTTGGGCCGCGGCGGTGCCTGCCGCAAACGCAAGGGAGAACAGAACAAGGAGCCGGGGGGCGCAACGATTCATGGGGCAACACTCCCTTATTATATCGAGCAAGAGTTTGAGAACGATCTCGAAGCCAACTTAGCGCGAGCAGCCGGAGCGAGCCTACTGGCCCTCGGGACAGGTGTGCGCCAGAAACACGGGGTAGCCACCAGTTCATCGAACCTGCGCACCTCGCCGGGAGAGTTACGCTTCGGCACAACCTATTCACGCGGGCCTTGCCTGTTTCCCGGTGCGCTCTGATACTGCGGATAGATTCGCCGGAGAGTGCGCACGGAAATGAAGCGGAAAGCACTTAGCGATGTCGTGTGGCTGCTGGTGGTTCTTTGCTTGGCGGCAGCTCTTAGTGCGCCTGCAGTGCCGGCGGTCAAAAATATGGCCGTGATTGCGGCGGCTGGCAGCAAACTCGTCGATGTTCCGCTCACTGATCTTGTGAAGCTGTGCAAAGGCACACAGAAAACGTGGCCTGACGGCAAGAACTTCGTCCTGGTGATCAAAGACCCGGGATCCATCGAAATGAAGGTCGCGGCGCAAAAGCTGTTTGGCGCGTCCGGAATGGACGCCAAGGCGGTTATCTCCAAAGTGAACGAAGGCCGCGAGACCGTGAAGATCGTCGGAAGCGACGAGGATTTGCTGCGCACCGTTGGAGCCACACCCGGCGCGGTGGGAATTATCGACGTCTACGCCATCAATAGCTCCGTCAAGGTCTTGCGGGTTGACGGTAAGCTGCCTTTCGATGTGGGCTACGCATTGAAAGGGAACTGACCTGCCGCTAGCCGTTCCTTCTCCTCCAATTCAGTGTCCGCGTAACCGTCTGGGCTGCGGCGCGTCCTGCTAAGCTTCACCGGGAGCGCGAGCAAATTCCGCTTGACATGGACGAAATAAAAGCGAATACATTGCAGAGCATCTGGACCTGTACTTCCCTTGAAACGAAGGGACCGGCTAGGGCACAACCCTATAACTGGACCACTGTACATGGGGCCAGGTTTTCCACAGCTAGTACAGCAAAAAAGAGGCGAAAATCGGGGCGAAAAGCATGTGCACTGTAGCTATAAGAAAAATGGCTAGTTAGACCGAAAATGCTGGCAGAAACCGCGTACTAGGATACTCGTTTAGAGGCCAAAATGTACCTTCTGTACCATCGTCTTTTAGGCGATCATGCTGTCAAATGGGACAGGTGCAAGACACGGACCGAAAGGGCAGGGTCGAGCATCTAAATCAGCGGCAGAGAAAGAGCAGGGCAAACACAGAGAAGTCGGCCAGATAGGCCGTAAGGGGCGGGAAGGTCAAAATGGCGAGCAAGGACAAAGGCCGTAAGTGGATGTGGTGGTTCTTGGGGACCGTGGTGGCAATGCAGCTTTATTTCGTACGGGAATTGCTGGCGGCGTTTGCGCTTTTCGTGCTGGGTTTTGCGGTCATCGGCAGCCTTTTCGCGGGTTTGTACCTGATGCAGAAGGCCTGGCAATTGGTGGTGGTGCGAGTGGCGGAAAGCGGCCATCCCATCGCAAGCGTAGCACGCCGGAGCATCAACTCCGTGGAAGACTTAGTCCGCAGGCCTTTGCGTCGCCCGGGCTCAGTGGTGGCGGCTCGGTAATCGAGTTTCTTGGACCAAGGATTCTGGCTTCGGCCGGAGCACACGCAGGGTTAAGGCTTTCTGCCTCCTTCAGAGAGTCGGCAACCCGGCAAGATACAAAGTAGAAGGGCTAGACGTTAGAGAGAGCGTCTGGCCCTTTTTCTTTGCTGACAGAGCCTCCCGCGACAATTGACTGTGCTAATCTTTGCGCCCGCGGGGTGGCTCCAATATGCGGCTAGCACGGCGAGTGTGGTTCGCGGTCCTGGTGACGGCGCCGATCTTCACGGGCCCCGGGCATAGTTTCGCGCAAGAACAGCCCGTTGCGGGTCTCAAAAGAATCGCCATTCGGGCCGGCCGGCTGATCGATGGCAAAAGCGACAGGCCCGTTCTCAATGCGCTGATCGTCATAGAAGGCGACAAAATCGTCTCGGTCACTTCCGGCGGCGCGCCGCCTGCCGGAGCCGAGTTGATCGATCTCTCGAAAGCGACTGTGCTCCCCGGCTTTGCGGATACGCATACTCACGTGCTGCTGCAAGGCGACATCACGTCGGAAGACTACGACGCGCAGCTTCTGAAGCAATCCACCCCCTACCGCGCGATTCTCGGAGCGCGCAACGCCCGGATTGCGTTGGAGCACGGCTTCACGACGATGCGCGACCTCGAAACCGAGGGCGCCATGTACGCCGACGTCGACGTGAAGGCCGCCATTGCTAACGGCGAAGTGCCCGGCCCGCGGATGCAAGTTGCCACACGCGCGCTAACGCCCACCGGCATGTACCCGCTGCTCGGCTATTCCTGGGAGCTGAAAGTGCCGACTGGCGTGCAATATGCGGATGGTGTCGAAGGGGTTCGCAAGGCGGTCCGGGAGCAAGTGATGTATGGCGCGGACTGGATCAAGTATTACTCGGATCGCCGCTATCATTTTGAGGCGGATGGCGTGCTGCACAGCATGGTGAATTACACCGATGAGGAAGCCAAAGCCATCGTCGAGGAAACGCATCGCCTCGGCAAGAAAGTGGCGGCGCACTGTATCGGCAGCGACGGGATCGCCGCTGCGCTGCGCGCTGGCGTCGACACCGTGGAACACGGCGACGGCTTAACCGATGCCCTGATGGACGAGATGGCCAAGAAGGGCGTGTATTGGGTGCCGACGATTATGGTGGGCGCATACGTGGCGCCGGGACGCGGCGGCATCTGGCAAAGAATGGCCGACCTGGAACGCGACAATCTGCCAAAAGCAGTGAAGAAGGGCGTGAAAATCGCGTTGGGCACTGATGCCGGCGGATTTGACTGGAAGGGCTTGAACCAAGCCAAGGAATTTGAGTACTACGTGCAGTACGGCATGCCACCCATGCAAGCGATTCGCACGGGCACCACCGTTGCCGCCGAGTTGCTGGGGTGGGCGGACAAAGTCGGCACCATCGAGCCCGGAAAGTGGGCCGACATCGTGGCCGTCTCCGGCGATCCGCTCAAAGACATCACCGAATTACAGCGCGTAAAGTTCGTGATGAAAGCCGGGGCCGTCTTCAAGAACGATCTGCACTGAAATTCGCTTCGATGGACGACTGGGTATTCCGGCAAGCACGACTTCTCTCTCGGCATTCTGGGTTCACCGGCCAGTTGAGTCAACGAGGGACTATGCCGGCAGAGGGAAAGACAATGTTGGTATAGTCCGGCGGCCAGCAAGGCCACATTCTTCGACGTGCTAAGGCTCGCGCAGCGGAGGCTTGATGCCATCCGGTGTGATTCCGTCGAGGGTAATCTTTGAATGTTGTTCGACGGCTCCCACGGCCGCCACCAGGCATGAATAGAAGAAGGCGCGCAAGCTCTGCTGAAATTGCTGGGTAATCTGCTCGCCGGTACGCGAAACTTCGCCTTCCAGCGATTTCCGCCGCGTTTCGCAAGCCACGCGATTTTCCGCATCCAGCGCCGCCAGCGTCGAACTAATCCGCTGGGTCGTCTCGGAAAGCGTGAGCCCAGCGTGCACGTCGCTCTGCCTGCGAAACTCTTCCAGCGCAGCCCTGGCCGCGGTGTACATTTCCATTTTTACGGTCGCGGAATCCGCGGAAAGCTGCGCCGCCGCTTCACTCGCCAGCGATTGCGCCTGCTCGCTCAATCGGGCCAGATGCCGTTCCGCCGTCTGCGCCGCTCCCAAGTCAAAATCCCGCGTGGCATGTTCCAGAGCTTGCCCCATCTGCGCGGATAGTTTCGGTTCCAGCTCGCGCAGCGTTCTTTCCGCGGTTTCCTTCGCCGCTGCCAGATCGTGATGCGCGGCAGCGGCTTGCCGGTCCAGCCGTTGCACAATTTCCTCGGCGCGAATGCGGTAGCCTTCCATTTGTGCGTCCCACCGCCCGCGCGCTTCGACCAAACGGTCTTCGATTCGCGCGGTCATTTCCTCGCGCGAAGTATGGACCAGTGTGCTGCGCTGGTGGGTAATCGTCTCGAGCAAGCTGCGAACGCTAGCGGCATGCTTTTCCTCGATCGACGCCAGCGCCTTGCTCATGGCTGGCTCCAAGTGTTTGGCAATCGCCGCCTGCACTGCGTTTTCGGCAGCCGCCTGCAGCTTCGTCTGCAACGCTCCCAGCAATTGCTCCGATGAAACCACTACTCGATTCGGTTTCGCAGGTTCGTCTTCGCCACGCAAAGGCACAACTTGCGCCGAGCCTGCAGCGTGCGAAGCAGCCTGCGGAACAGCCTGCAATGAAGGAGCTGGATTCGCTTCCGGTGGCGGAACCACTGTCGGCCGCGACGCCACCGGCATTTCCATCACCGACGACCGCCCCGGCCCGATAGCTGCCGCAGTGTGCGTGCCAAACGGCATGGTTCCCAACAATGGCCGCCAATCCAGCGGCGTTGGCGATATGCCCCAAATATTTCCCGGCGCCTCGAGCTCCACGCCCACATGAAAAAGGTCTCGAGGATTCAGCGGTGGGTGCACTGATTTCACTTGCGCTCGCATCATGGTGTTCGGCTTGGCGCCCAGCGCCGCCTCGATCAGTTGCAGGGTGATCCACGACCCAACCTGGCACTCGTGCCGCGAAGCGTATCGGCAGCCATGCAGGTTCAGGCTGACCGCCGCGGTTTGCTCCAGAAATTCTTGTCCAACGCCGTCATGTCCGGCAATGAGCAGTGGAATCTGGCGTTCCACACGCGAACTGCGGCGCAGGTCCTCGCCTTCGCTGCGCGACGCGGATCCTGCGAAAGAAGCTTGGCTCACGTCTAGTGTCATCCTCCCGGGGAGTGAGGTGCGGTATGAGAATATCGCGGGGCCGCCCTCAAAGGCCAGCCATATTGGCGAAACACGCGAAAACATCGAAAACGCGACCGACGCCTGCCGCGTCTAGATTAATAACAATAGCGCGGGGGTCCAGGGAGAGGTTCGATGCAGGCATTGCTCCAAGATTTGAAATTCGCTGCGCGAATGTTGCGCAAGAATCCAGGCTTCACCGCGGTAGCCGTCCTCACGCTCGCCTTGGGCATCGGCGCCAACTCCGCCATCTTTAGCGTTGTCAACGCGGTGCTGCTCCATCCACTCCCCTATAAGGATCCCGGGCGCCTGCTCTTCCTCACCAGCAGCGTGCTGCAAACCAACACCCCGGGCGTCAACGTCTCGCTAACCAAACTCACGCTGATTCAGGAGCAGACCCACGCTCTAGAAGGGGTCGCTGCTTTTTACGGCAACACGCTAACACTCGTCACCGACCGCGAGCCGGAAGCGATTAACGGGGCGCGCACCACTCGCAATCTCTTTTCCGTGCTGGGCATCCAGCCCAGCCACGGACGCGAATTCCTTCCGGAAGAAGAAGCGCTCGGCGCCGCCGACGTAGCCGTCATCTCCGACGGCTTCTGGCACAGCCATTTTGCGGCCGATGAAAACATCCTCGGACGCTCGCTGACTCTCGACGGCCGCAACGTCACAATCATTGGCGTTCTTCCCGCCAGCTTTCGTTTCCCGCTGCAATTCCCTGAGCCCGACGTTTGGCTTCCCCGCGTCTCCGATCCGGCGTTTCTCACTCCGGACCGTGTGCACAGCGGCGCGTCTTACTTGAACGTGCTTGCTCGCATGCGTTCCGGCGAGACCCTCGCGCAAGCCCAGGCCGAACTCGATACCATCACCGCGCGCTATCGCGGCCAATTCCCCGGGTTCGTCGATGCCACCAAGTACGGCACCTCTGCCGTCTTGCTGCAAGACAGTCTCGTTGGCACACTTCGTCCTGGTCTCGCCGTTCTTCTCGCCGCTGTTGGTTTCGTTCTGCTTATCGCCTGCGCCAATGTCGCCAATCTTCTTCTCGCACGCGCCACTGCTCGTGAGCGCGAAATCGCTTTGCGCAAAGCTCTCGGCGCCTCAAGCCCTCGCCTGGTGCGCCAGTTGCTCATTGAGAGTTTGTTATTGGCGCTTCTTGGCGGCGTAGTAGGCTTGTGCCTCGCTTCGATGGTCGTTCCCGCCGTGCGCGCATTTAGCCCGGGATCCGTGCCGCGTCTCGCCGAGACCCGCCTCGATACGCCGGTATTACTCTATTCCTTGCTCTTGTGCCTGATCACCGGAATTCTTTTCGGTCTCGTTCCAGCTTTGCAATCTGCAGGCAAAGAGCTGCACGGTACGCTCAAGGAAGGCACCCGCGGCTCCTCCGAAGGCGGCAGCCGCGGAAGGCTGCGCAGCCTGCTCGTTGTTGCCGAAATGGCCGTGGCGCTGATCCTCATGACCGGCGCAGGCTTGCTCATCGAAAGCTTCTCTCGCTTGATGCAAATCAATCCGGGCTTTTCTTCCGCGAGCCTGATGACGTTCCCACTGAATCTGCCGCCGAATCACTACGCCACGCCCGAGAGTCAAAGCTTGTTCTATCGCGAACTTATCGAGCGTCTGAAATCGGTTCCTGGTGTGGAAGCCGCGGGCGTTACCAACTACCTGCCTCTGGCCGGCCCTGTGCGCTTCGTTTATTTTTGCCCCGAGGGCACCGTCTGCCAGGGCCTTGGCAAGGATCCCACCACTGCGCTGCGGCAGGTCAGCGCGGATTATTTTGCTACCGTGCGCACGCCGATTCTCAAGGGCCGCGTATTCACCGTGCGCGATACCGCCACCACCGCGCCCGTGGTCGTCGTCAATCAAACTATCGCTGATCGCTACTGGCCCGGCCAAAATCCAGTCGGCAAGCGCCTTGCCAATTCCCGAGATATGATTCAGCGTGAAGTCGTCGGAGTTGTGGCTGACGTCAAATTCAACGCTCTCACCGCGGCCAACGTCGAAGAGCTTTACATGCCCATCGAGCAGTATCCGTGGCCGACAACCACCCTAATCGTCCGCGCACCCGCGAATCCACAGGCGCTGGTCTCCGGCGTGCGCGCCAAAATCGCGGAACTCGATCCGAATCTTCCCGTGACCGGAATTGCCACCATGGAATCCGTCGTCGGTTCTTCGGTCGCGCAGCCTCGCCTGATCATGCAGTTCGTAGGCGTCTTTGCCGGATTCGCGCTGCTGCTCGCGGCCATCGGCATCTACGGAGTGATGGCCTATTCCGTCTCCTCCCGCCGCCAGGAAATGGGCATTCGCATGTCCCTGGGCGCCGAACCCGGCGATATCGTGAAAATGGTTGTAGGGCAGGGAATGCGTCTCGCGCTCATAGGTATTGCGTTAGGCGTAGGCGCTTCGCTGGCCCTTACCCGCTTCATTGCCACTCTGCTCTTCGGCGTCCACTCCACCGACCCGATAGCCTTTACCGCCGCCGCCGTAGCCCTCCTAGCCACGGCCCTACTGGCCTGCTACTTGCCAGCCCGCCGGGCCACTCGCGTTGACCCCATAACCATCCTCCGCTACGAGTAATTCCTTACCCGTTCGTGGATCGCCTCCTCGGTCCAATTTGCATTTCTTAGAGACTTACTCAGTTGCGTCAAAAACGTGGGCTAATACTCCGGCATCGCGGGAAAATGCGTTACAAGCCCGGCCCACGAAAACTGCCCGGCTGATCACTCTCATGGAAGCATTGTCCTCTTTGCCTCCGGCATCCTGCGCTCGACCGGCTACGCCAAGAGCATAAATGCTCTGGATGCCGCTTTTCGTTGGAGGCTACCTGCAAGTCCAGGCTTTCCTATGAAGTTCCTAGCCCGTCGTTGTCCGAATCCCACGATAACTCCTGCAAATTCAGTGAGTAAGGCAACTCTATCCGTTCAGGCATAAGCGCACTCCGATAGCCGGCTGGCCTACAGCCATGATGCTGGGCTAGTACCCACGTACCCCCTTTTTGCAAATTCCTTTTGGTGCCGTCGTCCTATTGTGGGCTGGGCCACTCCCGGATACACTCTCCCTTCAATTGAGGGAGGTTTACTTTGAGCGGCTCCGAACGCCGAACAACCCAGCGCTTCTCCATGCGGCTGCCCATCACCGTCCGCTGGACCACCGGCGCCGCCGTTGGCGAGACCAGCACGGAATCCCGCGATGTCAGCTCCCGCGGCGTCTACTTTTTCCTGGCCAAGGACGTTAAGGAAGGCTCGCCAGTCGAGATTCTTTTGACGCTTCCCAACGAGATCACCATGGCCGGCCCGGTACGGGTGCGCTGCCTCGGACGCGTCCAACGCACCGAGCCCCGCGAAGAAGGTTCTGTTGGTGTAGTCGCCGCGATCGAGCGATACGAGTTTTTGCGCGGCGATGAGGATTCGCCGAAGTAAGGCGGACCCAAGCGCGCTTTGACCCGCAACTCGCGCGCTGGCAACAACGCACGGCACGTCCAGCCCTGCGATTTTAGTTTCTGCGGTACGAGGCGCTACGTGAAATCCGCGCCTCCGCCGCTACCGGTTTCTGCTCGCTCACTGCGGAGGCGGGCAGGATAAGCCGGGGTGCCTCGGCCCCTCAGCGGAGCGCCCCGGCTCTTTTCTTTTACGCCGCGCCTGTCCTTCTGAACAGGCGATTTCCACAGCCCTTTTGCCTCACTATGGTCTCACCCAGCAGGAGACCTTGTATTTCCATGCTTACTGAAACCAAGATAGCGCCTGGCGCGCTGCAGCCTTCTTCTGCCTCGCCGGACAACATTAGCGATTCCGCAGGAATGCTGCGGGATTCCGCGGGGGACTTGGATGCCGGGACTTTCGAAACTGGCGATCGAGCAGCCCCTCCCGAGCACAACTGCAACGCCGGGGCGGGAATCTCTTTGCTCGAACTGGCGGAAATTCTCGACCAGCACAAAACCTGGGTCGAGTCCGGCGGAGAAAACGGCGAACGAGCCGATCTCTCCGGCGTGAACCTCTCGAACGCTGACCTTACCGGCGTGAATTTGCAAGGCGCGGTGCTCAAACGCTCGAATTTGAGCGGCGCGGATTTGTCCATGGCCAATTTGCGCGGCGCGAATCTGATGCAAGCGGATTTGTGCAACGCCAATTTACTCGGCACGGAATTGCGCGGCACTGACCTGATGGGCGCGGTGCTGTACGGTGCAGAAGGCCTGTGGGTTGGCCGCTTGGGTGGCGCGAACCTTTTCGATTCGCTGCTGCCGGAATCCGTGGCGGCGGTGGACAGCGCAAAATCCATCGCGCAGGCTACCAAGGTTGCGCGGGTCTTTTATTTTCTGATGCTCTTCGTTGCGGGAGTTTGCTGCCTGCTGATCGGCTTTACCAGCGATGTGCGGCTGGTGGTCAATGGTTCGGCTCTCCCATTTGTGCGCCTGGGGAATATTTTGCCGATGAGCGGGTTTTATCTGGGCGCGCCTCTGGTGCTTTTCTTTCTCTATTTGCGCTTTCACTTCTTGTTATTGCGTCTGTGGGGAAGCATGGCGGCTCTGCCTGCCGTCTTTCCGGATGGCCAGACGCTCGAGCGCGACGGTGCTTGGTATTTGATGGGACTCGTGCGTTGGCACTTTCGCTGGTCGCGCGATACGCGCTCGCCTTTTTCCATGTTGGAAATGGTCATCGCCGCGATTCTGGCGTACTGGATTGTGCCGGCAACGTTGTTTGCGTTCTGGCTGCGCTATCTCGTCCGCCAGGATTTTCGCGGCACGCTGCTGCACGCTCTCTTGCTGACGCTTTCGGTCGCTGCGGCGACCTGCATTCCCACCCTCGTTTCGCGCACTTTGCGCCCGGGTGATCTGCTGCGTCAGAAAGCCAAGAACATCTTCCGCATGTTGATGCTCACTACGCGTGCCGCGCTGGTCGCCGGGATCGTGCTGCTGGTCTTCTCCTTCGGTGTGAATCGTGGCTTGCCGTCGGATGGCGATGCCGCGCCGGGGCGTTCCACGGTTGACGTGCGGCGCTGGGCGGCGCATGTCATGCAGTCCGTCGGATACCGACCGTACGCCGATTTAACCGAAACGATTCTTTCGGGTCCGCCACCGCGCGGCGCTTGGTCCGAAGAAGCCTTGGCCAACGTGCCGGGCGCGCACTTGAACCAGATGAATCTGCGTTTCGCGCGGGCGTATCGCGCTTTTCTGGTCAACGCGCATTTGTGGCGCGCCAATCTCGAAGGCGCGTACCTCTCCGAAGCGGATTTGCGCGGAGCCAATTTGCGTGAAGTGGTTTTGCGCGACGCCGTGCTCGATCGCGCATTAGCCAAAGGTGCCGTGCTGGTCTCCACGGAAGCCAGCCGCGCCAACTTTACCGGCGCCGATCTGCGCGGTGCGGACATTTCCTACGGTACGCTCGATAACGCCAAGATATCGAATGCCCGGCTGGCGGGAGCTTCGCTCTACGCCGCGGATCTCCGCAATACGCAGTTTCTTCGCAGCGATCTTTCGCGCACCGATCTGCGGGACACCAAGCTCGAACAAAGCGTGCTGTCCTTCGCCAATCTCGAGCAAGCAGATCTTTCCTCCGCCAAGCTCACCGGGGCCAATCTCAGCGGCGCACAGCTCAAAGGAACCATCTTGCTCGATGCCGACCTGAAGTCCGTTGATTTTCGGGGCGCCTTGTTGAGCGGCGCTATCCTCCGCGAAGCCGATCTCACCGGCGCGAACCTGGCCGGAGCCGATTTTCGCGGCGCCGTCGGCATCACACCGACGCAATTGTGCGCGGCGCACTGGCGCGGCGCTCTGCTCGATCCCGAACTCCTCACCGCCACGCAAGCCCAATGCGGCGCAACGCCGTAGCGCTACAGCGAGCAGATCGGCGATTTCAGATGTCCGGTTACGCACTAATCGTCCACTAGCCGGCATTTTGCTGGCGAACGTGACTGTCGAGTACCTCAATCAGAGGCAACCTTCCAACCAGCGGAAAATGGTCACGCTCTTGAGTGTGTCTGAATCAGCGACCTCAAACGTGCGCTGCGCAACTCCAGCGAACTGAAACGCAACGTAAATATTTTGCTCGCTGCAGTACCAAGGAGCACCCTCCGTCCCGATTTTCACAAGATCGGCGAATGCACTCCTCTCGTCAATGCAGCACATCTGTTGAAATCCGACCGCCTTCGCGCGAAAGTAGCCTTCGACCTCTTTTCGGGTCATTCCCGGCTTAAGAGCTGCACAATACGAATTGAGGGCCGATTGGTAAGCAGCTTCTCGCTTGCTCTGGGCCTGCTTTTTCCATGCATTGCGGATCGTAGCCGCACAGAGCGCAATCAGGATGACAAGCACGAGAACCGCGCTCCATAGTCGCCAGCGTTTCATGTCAAATGCATCTTATATAAGACATATTCATTTTTAGAGTACAAAATGCTGTGTTCCTGCGTCAGTGCCTGACAAACGCGCCAATCGGAAGACTGACTTGGGCGCAATTTTCTGACTCCTCCCCAATTCGCCGGGGCGGTGATATGCTTCGCCGTTGTGCTCCGCCGAATGTACGGGAAGATTCGGGCGTCCGGGGCTGGGGGGAAGGCTTAGTGATTATTGGTGTGCCGAAGGAGAGCTATCCGGGAGAGCGGCGGGTGGCGCTGGTGCCGCTGGTCGTCCCGATTTTGGCGAAGGCCGGGCATGAAGTTGTAGTCGAATCAGGTGCCGGAATAAATGCGGGCTACCCTGATGCCCTGTTCGCCGACAAAGGCGCGAAGATCCTGGCTAGCCGCGCGGAAGTGTTTGCCGCGGGGGATATCATCGTTCAAGTGCTGTGCTACGGATCGAACGATGTGACTGGCGAAGCGGATCTTGCGTTGCTCAAGAACGGGCAGATTCTCGCCGGATTTCTGCGTCCGCTGGGTACGGCCGAAGTCTTGCAGAAACTCGCGGCTACCGGCGTCACCTCTTTTGCTGTGGAATTGATGCCGCGCACCACACGCGCGCAAAGCATGGACGCGTTGTCTTCCATGGGCACTATTTGCGGGTACAAAGCCGTGGTGCTGGCCGCGGATGCCCTGCCGCGCATTCTCCCGATGATGACTACCGCCGCGGGCACTATCACGCCGGGACGCGTCTTCGTGATTGGTGCAGGCGTCGCCGGCTTGCAGGCCATCGCGACCGCTCGGCGTCTCGGTGCCGTGGCCTCTGCCTACGACATGCGCCCCGCTGCGAAGGAGCAAGTGCAAAGCCTCGGTGGGCGTTTCATCGAACTGCCCATTGAAGCTGCGAATGCGCAAGACGCTCGCGGCTACGGCGTTGCCCAAGACGAATCGTTCTATCGCCGTCAGCGCGAGTTACTGGGAAAAGTTGTCGCCGAAAGCGACATCGTTATCACCGCCGCTGTTGTTCCCGGCAAGAAGTCACCGATCCTCGTCACGGAAGAGATGGTCAAGAGCATGGCGCCCGGTTCCGTCGTGCTGGATCTCGCCTCCGAACGCGGCGGCAATTGCGAACTGACCGAACCCGGCAAGACGGTGATGAAACACGGCGTCACTATCATCGGCCGCATCAATATGGCCAGCGGCGTTCCCTATCACGCCAGCCAGATGTATGCGCGCAATCTGACCGCCTTTCTGTTGCACCTGATCAAAGACGGCAAACTGCATCTCAATCTGCAAGATGAAATCGTTCGCGACACGCTACTTACGCACGGCGGCGAGATCGCCAACCAGCGCGTGCGGGAAATCTTGAAGCTTCCGGCGCTCGCAACGCAAGCAACGTAATGCTTTTCAGCAGCTACGCCGGTTCTGGCATCGGCCGGCGGGAGGGAAGATGTCCGCAAACGTACTCGACAATTTGTTTGTCTTCATGCTGGCGGGGTTCATCGGATTTGATGTCATCCGGAAAATTTCGCCGCTGTTGCACACCCCGCTGATGTCTCTAACCAACGCTCTCGACGCCATCGCGGTAGTCGGCGCCATCATTCTTGCCGGGGAGCACAAATCCACGCTGGCTACCGTGCTGGGCACTATCGCTATCGTCGCCGCCACCAGCAACATCGTCGGCGGTTTCATCATCACCGACCGCATGCTCAGGATGTTCAAGAGCAGCCGTCCGGGAAAAGCGTGAGGGATCGCTGAATGGATATCGGTTTCTTCACGGAGCATCTGATCGAAGTTGTTTACCTGGTCGCCAGCGCGCTCTTTATTCTCTCGCTGAAGTGGATGAGTTCGCCGGTCACCGCGCGCCGCGGCATCCTGGCGGGCGAAACCGGCATGTTGCTGGCCATCGCTGGCACGCTACTCCATCGCGGCATCGTTGACTTCAAGTGGATCGCCATCGCGCTGGTGCTCGGCACCATCATCGGTATCCCGCTGGGCAAAGTGCAGATGACTGCTGTGCCGCAGCGGACCGCACTCAGTCACGCTTTTGGCGCGCTTTGCGTCACGCTGGTCGGCACCGCCGAGTTTTATCTGCGCTCGCCGGATGTTTCGCCGTTCATGATGGCGGTGCTGTCGATGGAAGTGATTCTCGGCTCGCTTACTTTTACCGGCAGCTTGATGGCTGCGGGAAAATTGCAGGAAGTGCTGCCGCAACGCCCCATCACTTACAAGGGCCAGAACTTCGTCAATCTGTCGCTGCTCGCGGCTTCCGTGCTTATCGCCGTCTATCTCGTGATTCACCCCGAAGCGAAAATGCTCTTCCCGCTGATCGTCATCGTCCCGCTGTTCTTCGGCGTGATGATGGTTATTCCCATCGGCGGCGCGGACATGCCTACGGTTATCTCGCTCTTGAATTCCTACGCGGGGCTCTCGGCGGCGGCCATGGGCTTCGTGCTAAACAGCAAGCTGCTAATCATCGCCGGCGCGCTGGACGGCTCCTCCGGCTTCATCCTGTCTGTAATCATGTCGAAGGCGATGAACCGCTCGTTCACCAACGTCCTGTTCGGTGCCTTCGGCCAGGTTCAGACCGCCGCCGCCGGCACTGTAGAAGAAAAAACCGTCCGCAGCGCCAGCGCGGAAGAAGCCGCCGGAATCCTCGCCGCCGCCAACAAAGTGGTCATCGTCCCCGGCTACGGCATGGCTGTTGCACAAGCCCAGCACAAAGTGCGCGAACTCTTCGACGCGTTGAGCAAGCGCGGCGTCGACGTAAAATTCGCTATCCACCCCGTCGCCGGACGCATGCCCGGACACATGAACGTCCTCCTCGCCGAAGCCGACATTCCCTACGATCGCTTGCTGGACATGGACGAAATCAACGGCGACTTCCCCCAGACCGACGTCGCGCTCATTATCGGCGCCAACGATGTCACTAACCCGGCTGCCCGCACCGATCAGTCCAGTCCGATTTTCGGCATGCCCATTCTTGACGTGGACAAATCCCGCACCGTCATGGTCATTAAACGTGGCATGAGCCCAGGCTTCGCCGGCATCGACAACCCACTCTACTATTTCGACAAGACCTTAATGCTCTTCGGCGACGCCAAGGGCTTCGTCGGCAACATCGTCCGCGAACTCTCCGGCGGCGGCTCCCACGGCTAGCTCGCTGACAAGTCTACTGGGGCAGGAATGGTTGACGAAGAGCCCAGTTGCACGTAGAATGGTGCTGTACACGTAGACGTGTAGCACTGCAATGGGTGTAGCACAGAAAATGGTGCCGCATTCTGTGATCGAGAGAGCTATGGCCAAGTCCAACCTGACCATCAAGGTCGATAATGAACTAATTCACGCAGTACGCGTTCTGGCTGCAAAGAAGAACTCTTCGATCAGCGCCTTGGTGTCGAACTACATCGAGAATATCGTTCGCAACGAAGAGGAATACCAGGCTGCCAAAGAACGTGCTCTCGCTCGCATGGAGAAGGGCTGGGACCTCGGTTTTAAGCCCGTGAGTCGCGAAGAACTGCATGAGCGCTAGATGCTTCGTTGACACCAATGTCCTGATCTACGCCCAGGATCGTTCGATGGGCGGCAAGCATGAGCGGGCACGACGCCTGCTGGCTGAGTTGTGGAATTCCGGTGAGGGCGTGATCAGCACTCAAGTGCTGCAGGAATTCTCCAGCAACGTCAGGCGCAAATCGGCCCGTCCGCCTTCTGCCGAAGAATTGCGGCAGGCCATCGAAGATTTCTTGACTTGGCCCGTAGTGGTCAATTCCGCCGCTGCAACCCTGCGAGCGTTGGAAAACGAGGACCGTTTTCAGGTGTCTTTCTGGGACGGACTGATTCTGCAGGCCGCGGAAGCCGCCGGCGCCGAGGTCCTGTACACGGAGGATTTCTCAGATGGGCGGCTTTATGGGACCGTTCGCGCTGTAAATCCGTTCAGGTAGGCTTGGCAAAATCTAGCGTTCTTCGCCGAACATTTTGATATCGGCTGGCCCTTCCTTCAGGGGACCGCGCGAGCGTCCCTGCACCAGTTCGCGGATTTGCTCCACGATGTCTGGATTCGCCAGCGTGGTGATGTCTCCCGTATCCATGTGATTGGAAATTGCCGCCAGCACGCGGCGCATGATTTTGCCGGAGCGCGTCTTGGGCATGTCTGGCACGATGTGAATCATCTTCGGCCGCGCGATTTTTCCGATCATCGTTTCGATCGTCGAGATGATTTTGTTTTCGATGGCCTTGCCTGAGGGAACTCCCGGTTTCAGCGCCACGTAGACCACTGGCACTCGCCCCTTCACTTCGTCCTCAATCGGCACCACCGCCGCTTCCGCGACCTCTGGCACGGTCAAGCACGCGGACTCCACTTCTTTCGTGCCCAGCCGGTGTCCCGCAACATTGATCACGTCATCCACGCGTCCGAGAATCCGGTAGTAGCCGTCCGCGGCCAGCACCGCGCCGTCCGCCGCGTAGTACGGCCAGTCCCGCCAATTCTTGCTCTTCGGATTGGTGTTGTACTTCGCGTAGTATTGCCGCACAAAGCGTTCCGGATCGCCCCAGATGGTCTGCATAATCCCCGGCCACGGATTGCGAATACAGATATTCCCCGCCTTGCCGCTCCCTGCTTTCACTTCTTCGCGATTCTCATCCCAAATCACCGGATAAATTCCCAGCGCCGGCGGTCCTGCGCTGCCGGGCTTCATCGGCTCCAGCGCCGGCTTTGTCGTACACAAAAATCCGCCGGTTTCCGTTTGCCACCAGGTGTCCACGATCGCAGCTTCGCGCTTGCCTACCACTTCGTGATACCAGCGGAAGACTTCCGGCTCGATTGGCTCGCCTACCGTGGTCATATGCTTGAAGTGGTAGTGATACTTCTGCGGCTCGTCCGGCCCGGCTTTTCGCAACATGCGGATGGCCGTCGGTGAAGTGTGAAAGATATTTACGTCCAGCCGTTCGGCGATGCGCCAGGGCCGTCCTGCGTCCGGAAATTGCGGCACGCCTTCGTACAACACGCTCGTGGCTGCCAGCGCCAGTGGGCCGTACACGATGTACGAGTGCCCGGTAATCCATCCGATGTCCGCCATGCACCAGTACACGTCTTCGGGATGAATGTCCTGGTAATACTTCGAAGTCCCCGCTGCGTACGCCAGGTATCCGCCGGTGCGGTGCTGGCACCCCTTCGGCTTGCCGGTCGTCCCGCTGGTATACATCAAAAACAGCGGCGCTTCCGCATCCTGCGACACCGGCTCCACGATTTGCCGTGCATAATCCTTGATGACCTCGTCCACAAAAAAATCCCGTCCCGAAACCATCGCCACTTCCGTCATGCGCTTGCCGGCGTACCGCCTCCAGATCAGGACTTTGTCGACGTCCTGCCCTTCTTTTTTCGCTGTGGCCACCGCCACGTCCGCATTGCCCTTGTGATCGATCCATTTTCCGTTGCGCCAGTAGCCATCGGCATAAATCAGCACACGGCTGCCCGAATCCGCCGCCCGTAGTCCGCAAGCCTCGCCGGAGAAACCGCCGAACACCACCGAGTGCACCACACCCAGCCGTGCGCAGGCCAGCATGGTCACCGGCAGCTCTGGAATCATCGGCATATGAATCGTCACGCGGTCGCCGTTTTTCAGCCCCGCGAAATCCCGCAGCATCGCCGCCGTCTCGTTCACCCGCTTGTACAGCTCCTGGTAGGTGATGACGGTAGCCGCTTCGCCCTCCGGCTCCGGAACGAATATCAATGCCGCCTTGTTCTTGTATTTCCCTAGATGCCGGTCCACGCAGTTATAGCAGGCGTTCAGCTTCCCGCCCACGAACCATTTCCAGAACGGCGGTTTCTCCGCATCCAGCACCGTCTTCCACTTCTTGTCCCAGCTCAGCAGGTCGGCGTATTCCTCGAAGCATTTCGGAAAGTTCTTCTCATCGAATTTCTTCACGAATTTCGGATCAGCGAGGTTGGCCTGAGCTTTGAATTCCTTCGACGGATAAATGTACTGCTCTTCCTTCCAGTGCACCGCAATCTGCGCTTCGTTCAACTCTTTGCTTTTCGACTTCTTGGGCGCTGCGTTCGATTTCTGGCGAGCTTTGGCCACGGTATTCACTCCGTTGCGTAGGGTGGTTGAAGAAAGCGGATGCGACGAGAAATGATGCTACCAGCAAACCGCGCTAGTCAAATCCGTCCGCGGTGTTTAGAGAGGAAAAACAGGAGCCTGGTACCGTGCGGCCGCGCCGCAAGACACACCAAGCTCCTGCTTAAGTACCCCGAAAATGTTGCCGCTGCGCTTAACGCGCCGAAGCGTGCTCGCCGCCAACTTCGTCCCAGATGCGGTGGCCGTGCGTTTCCTTCAGCGCCACACTGCCCACCACCAGCGTGATGGTGGCGATGATCATCGGATAGTACAGTCCGGAGTAAATATTGTTCGTGGCCGCGCAGACATACACGCCGATCAAGGGAACCAACCCGCCGAATACGCCGTTGCCGATGTGATATGGCAATGACAACGACGTGTATCTTATCTTCGCCGGGAACGCCTCCACCAGATATGCCGCAATCGGTCCGTAAATCATGGTCACGTAAATGACTTGTACGAATATCAGCAGAACCAGCATGACCACATTGGGATTCGTCGCCGGCTTAGCTGGCACGAGTTTTCCGGTGTCGTCCGTCGTCATTGCTGTCAGCTTGGGAGCGCCTGTAACTTTGTCTTTCACCGAGCTAAGCTCCACGACGTTGTTCCCCGCAGCTCTCTGCATAGCGTGATAAATCGGGAAGTACGTCGCCACAGCCAGCAGGCACGCCGCCATCATCAGCCATTTGCGCCCGATCTTGTCAGAAAGCGCTCCGAACACGGTGAAGAACGGCATGCCAAAAAGCAACGCGAATGCCACGATGATATTCGCCTGTTTCGCCTCTACCTTTAGAATCGTCTGTAGATAGAACAGCGCGTAGAACTGGCCGGTGTACCACACCACGCCCTGCCCGGCCGTCGCGCCGAAGAGCGAGATCAATACCCGTTTGAAATTTTCCCACTTCCCAAACGCATCCAGAAGCGGTTGCGCCGAGGTCATACCTGCGGCTTTGAGCTGCGTGAAAATCGGCGATTCCTTCATTTTCAGCCGGATGTACAGGGAGATCGTCACCAGGATGATCGACGCCAGAAACGGTATCCGCCATCCCCACTCCGCGAATTGTTCCTTGCTCATCGACGATTGCGTGCCCAGAATTACCAGCAATGAGACGAACAAGCCGAGCGTCGCCGTGATTTGAATGAAGCTGGTGTAGAACCCCCGCTTGTGGTCGGGAACGTGCTCCGCAACGTACACCGTTGCGCCTCCGTACTCGCCGCCCAGGGCCAAGCCTTGCAGCACGCGGATCAGCAGCAGTGTGATTGGCGCGAACCACCCGGCGGTTTTATACGTTGGCATCAGCCCGATCAACGCCGTAGCCCCGCCCATGATCGACAGCGTCACCAGAAACGCGTATTTGCGTCCGACCAAGTCGCCGATTCGTCCGAAGAACAGCGCGCCAAACGGCCGCACCAGGAAACCCACCGCGAAGGTCGCCAGGTAGGCGATGTACGCGAAGGTATCATTCCCTGCGGGAAAGAACTTGGTGGAAAGCACTGCCGTAAGACTGCCAAAAATGTAAAAGTCGTACCATTCGATCATGGTCCCGACCGACGAAGCCATAATCACTTTCGGGATGCTGTACTCCGCGGCTGGCATTGCACTCGCACTGCTGCCCATGCGTTCCTCCTGTAAAGCGCGACGGCTGGTTTTTCGCCCTTCGAATCGGAAGTCAACGCCTTCGCCGTTCGCCGGGCACACCACTTTGGAAAATCGTCCTTCCCGGGAATCCCCCCTGGCGGAGCGCGATAAACACACGCGGACGGGGGCTTCAGTCGAGGAAGGTCTGTGAGATGCGTCGTTAATATACAGGTCCAGCCAAGTTGTCAAGAAAGGACTTGGCTGGCCAATTGAGGTTCCGCGGTGGACTGGAGCACTCCCACCCAAACGTGATAAAACTCCTGCTTGAACTTTCATACCGCCATCTATCTGTTCTTCGCTGGCGCCTTGGGCGGCGCCATCAACGCCGTTGCTGGCGGCGGCAGCTTCATTTCCTTCCCCGCGTTGCTGTTCAGCGGCGTCGATCCCATCCGGGCCAACGCCACCAACACCTTGGCTCTGTGGGTTGGCACCTCGGCCAGCGGCAGCGCCTACAAGAATCGCGTCAAGTTGCCGCAACGCGTCATGCTTCCGCTGATTGTCACCAGTATCCTCGGCGGCCTGGCCGGCGCCGTGCTGCTCATCCGCACACCGTCGCAAACCTTTCTGCATTTGCTGCCCTGGCTGCTCCTCGGCGCCACGCTGCTCTTTGCCTTCGGCAAGCACCTCACCAAACGCATTGCCGTCAACATCACGCACGACACCGGCAACTCCGCCATCATCATCGCCTCGATCTTCGAGCTGGCCGTGGCCATCTACGGCGGTTATTTTGGCGGCGGCATCGGCATCATGAATCTCGCCATGCTGGCCGCGCTCGGCATGACCGACATTCACGCCATGAACTATCTGAAAGTGGTCCTGGGCAGCATCATCAACGGCGTCGCCACGGTCACATTCATCCTCACCAAAGCGATCGTCTGGCCGCAAGCGCTGGTCATGACCGCTGGGGCCCTCATCGGTGGCTATGCCAGCGCCCATTTTGCCCAGCAACTTCCGCAAATCTGGGTCCGCCGCTTCGTCATCTTCAGCGGCCTAGCCATGACCCTGTACTTCTTCAAGCGCGCCTACTTCTAGCCACGCGCCGCTCTCCTCCACGCTTGACAACCCCACCTCTCGGCAGCACACTCTCGGCGCAAACAAGAAGCGCATTTCGCATCGCCTTTCGTAACATCTTTCGTAGGGCCAGGCTTTAGCCTGGCATCCCGACTCCAACAAAGCGGAGGCACACATCCATGAAAACCAACTATCCCGCAGTGGTCGTCTCGGCCGTCGTCTACTGGCTCCTCGGTGCGGTCTGGTTTGGCCTGGTGTTCGGCAAGCCTTGGATGGCTCTCGAGCACATCACACCCGAGCAAGCCCGCAGCATGCCTAATCCTTGGCTGCCCTACGTGATTTCCATTCTGCTGAATTTGCTGATCGCCTTCGTGCTGGCCCAATTGATTGCCTGGCGCAGCGCCACGACCGCAGCCCGCGGCGCAGCTCTTGGCATTTTCGTCTGGATCGGCTTCGTCGGCCCGATCACCTACACAACTTACATGTACGAAATGCGGCCTAGCGCGCTGTTCGCCATCAACGAGTTCTACCCGCTCGTGGGCCTCTGTCTGATGGGCGCTATTCTCGGCGCCTGGACCAAGAAATCCGCCTGAGTCCAGATTCTCTCGGCGTCATCCGGCGCGTCGTTTTTCTTCGACTCCGGCAGTGCCTGCCTAGCGCGAACTCGCAGCGTTAGCCTGCCCTAACTCCGCTCGTGCCTGCATCACTCGCAGGATCGAATCCCGCGAAATCATTCCCACGATGTGCGAGCCTTGGCCATCATCGCTTACCACCGGCATCTGATTGATGTCCGAAGCCAGCAGGCGGTCGAGTAACCGCAGCAGCGGCTCTTCCGGCGCGGCCCACAGAATCTTCTCCCGCGGAATCATCACCGCCTGCACGGAATTCGAGGCCCATTCGTCCTGGGTGACGGAATTCAGCGCATTGGTATTCATCATGCCGACAAACCGATCATCGGTAGTCACCAGGTGGCAGCGGCGTCCAGTACGCAGAACTTCCCGGCCATAGTCTTCCAGCGAAATGCTGCCCGAGACTGTGGGAATTTCCTGGCTCATCACGTCCGCGGCCCGCAACCCTGTCAGGGTTTCTCGCACCGCCAACTGCGCTACACTATCCTGCGCCGCATTCAACAAGAACCATCCAATCAGCGCCGGCCACACTCCGCTTTGCCACTGGCCCTGCCAGACGCGCCAACCACCGTACAGAATCAACGCATAGGCAATAAGCTTGCCGCTCGTCCCTGCCATGCGAGTCGCTCGTGAGAAGTCCTTGGTAATTCCCCAAACGACCGCGCGGAGAATGCGCCCGCCGTCGAGAGGAAACCCAGGCGCCAAATTAAAGCCTCCAAGCAGGAGATTCGACCATCCGAGAGAAAAGCCTATCGCCGTGACGGCCTGGTTACCCGGAAACAACCATACCAGTCCCAAGAACAGGCCTGCCAAGAAGAAACTGCCAACCGGGCCGGCCACGGCAATGTTGAATTCTTGGATCGCTTTGTCCGGATCGCGGGCAATGCGTGCTAGCCCGCCAAAAATAAACAGCGTGATGGAAATCACGCGAATCTTGTATCGCAACGCCACCACACTGTGGCACAGCTCGTGAAACACCACGGAGCAAAAAAAGAGTACGCTGGTCGCGAGCCCCACCGTCCAATGCCAACGCGACGTCCACTGCGGGTATTGCTGGGCAAACTGTGATTCCAGCAAGAACGAGATCAGCACGAAGGCTATCACCCAGCTGGCGTGCAGATAGATCGGTATCCCCAAGATGCGGCCGATCAGCAATCCGGGTCGTGTGGGCATACAGAGCAGCGATTCTCCATCTATTACAGTAGCGCGAAGTTCGTCGCGTCGCCAACGTTGCGGACGCGATTGGCGTGGAAGAGAACTTAAGGTGTTGGTTGAAGAATTGAAAAAAAACCTTGGATGACACCCCGGTGTTTTCGCAAAAGAGTGCGGAATGGTTGAAAGGGAATGGGATGCACTTCGATTTGGGGGTCAGAAGTGCAGAAAATGGCCGGAAATGGGACGCAGGTGGGCGACTCCCGGCGAGAAAT
>Ga0137403_10001334_pt1 | contig 31114 bp, 29 predicted proteins | sample CZOMad2_1_16fung_FD_122057 | JGI IMG/M metagenome (GOLD analysis project Ga0137403, IMG submission 122057) | Vadose zone soil fungal communities from Angelo Coast Range Reserve, California, USA - CZOMad2_1_16fungal (Hybrid Assembly) | ecosystem: Environmental > Terrestrial > Soil > Vadose zone... | reverse complement strand
GGGTGATGGAGCCCCGCCGGCCGGGGCCGCACCCGGCGCCACCCGCCCGCCGATCGCGTCGATCGTTCATGAATAATCCGGGCTAGCACGTCAACCGGGGGCCCCCCCCGGCAGGCGGAGCCTTGCCCCGCAGCCGTCGGATCGCCACCTCGCGCTGACACTCCGAGGTGCGGCGGGGCACCGCCTTCATTTCCGGTAACACTTGTTTCAGGGTGATCGTTTCAGGGTGATCGGCCTTGACGGCACCCGCGGCCCCGGCGCAGTATCGCCCCCGGGAGGGGCCCGGTGAAGAAGGACATCTCGAGCCTGCGGTCGACCCTCGAGTACCTCGAGGCTACCGGCCAGCTCGTCACCACGGACGTGGAGGTCGACCCGCACCTCGAGGTCGCGGCCATCCAGAAGCATTTCGACGGCGGCGCCGCCTTACTCTTCAACAAGGTGAAGGGCTACCCGAATGCGCGCGTTTGCAACAACATCTTCGCGAGCGCCGAGCGTATCGCCCGGCTCCTGGACGTCGACGACCCGCGCAAGCTCAAGCACAAGGTCGTCGAGGCCCTGCGTGCTCCCCTGCCGCCCGTCGAAGTGACGGACGGGCCCTGCCAGGAAGTGGTGCTGACGAGGGACATCGACGTGTGGGACGTCGTCCCCATGATCTCGCACTCCGACAGCGATCCCGGGCGCACCCTGGGGGCCGGCACCACGGTCGTCCGCGGCAAGCATTTCTGGGGCGGCTCGCACATCGGCTACAACCGGATGAACTTCCGCGGGCCCGACTACTCGAGCTTCCAGATCTCACCCGGCTCCCACATGGACCAGGTGGCCACGCACTGGTACCGCAAGGGGCCGATCCCCGTCACGATCAACGTCGGCATCCCCCCGACCTGCACGATGATGGCGGGCTCGGGCTTCACGTACGTGATCCTGCCGCGGGGCTGCGACGAGCTCGGCGTCGCCGGCGCGCTCCAGGGCTACCCGGTGGAGCTCGTCAAGGCGCGGACCCAGGACGCCTGGTCGATCGCCAGCGCGGAATACGTCATCGAGGGCTACATCGACACCACCCAGAAAGTGTGGGAGAGCCCGCTCGCCGAGAAGGACGATGCGCAGGGGGTGCACCCGTTCCACCCGGAGTGGTCGGGCTACATGGGCAAGGCGTACCGCACCTACAAGTTCCAGGCGACGGCGATCACCCATCGGGCGGACCGGCCGCTCTACTACGGACTCATCGTCCACGGGATGGACGAGCACTTCATCGACGGGATCGTGCGCGAGGCGTGCTTCCTCGAGCTGGCCGAGCGGATCGTGCCCGGCCTCTGCGTCGACACGCATATCCCAATGGGCATGACCGACTGGGGCGGCGTGATCTTTCAGGTCAGGAAGCGCCGCGCGCGCGACGAGGGGCTGCAGCGCAACATCCTGACCGCCGCGCTCTCGATCTCGCTGGGGGCGCGCCTCGGCATCGTCGTCGACGAGGACGTCGACATCTACAACATCGAGGACGTCCTGTGGGCGCTCACGACGCGGGTGAACCCCAAGGAGGACGTCCTGACGATCTGCGAGGGCGGCTTCGGGCAGACCTTCCAGCCGGCGGAGCGCAGCTCGGCCGGCGACCGTCAGTGGACGCAGAGCAACATTCGATTCTCCGGCGCGATGGGCATCGACGCCACGCGCCCGTTCATCTACAAGGACGCCTTCGAGCGGGCCCGCTACAACGTCGAGGTCGTGGACCTCGCGAAGTTCTACTCGGCCGAGCAGATCCAGAAGGCGAAGGAAGGGCAGCGGGACTACGCCAAATTCCTGGCGGAGCGCGGGATCTGACGAGCCTCCCCGCTCCCTCTTGAGCACCATGGCGTCGGTCCAGCGAACGCCGGGCGATCCATGGCGGAGGCAACGGGGCGATCACAGCGTGCCTCGCGAGAGTAGCCAGACCAGCTGCTCGTTGCCGCTCGCGAGGCGGTAAGAAACGAGTACCACGAGCGCCAAGCAGCCGGCGAACGGGGCCGCGGTGAGCCAGAGCGGGTGCGAGTCCGTGCTGGCGGCGGCGACGTGGGGAATGCTCGCGAGCACGGTTACTTTCGTGAACGCCCGGAGATCGTCGACCGCGTGGAACGATCCGTCGAGGCGCTCGGCCAGAACCGTCGCCGCCGCCGCCGCGCCGAGGGCGAGGCCGATCCCGACCAGGATGAGTCGGACGCGCGGCGGCGCCATCGGGTACCGAGCGGGCAGGGCGGGATCCAGGATGCGAAACTCCTCACCCACCGCGGGGCTCGCCTTTGCCACCGGATGCTCGAGGGCGGCGATCTCCGCCTTCAACCGAAGGACGTCGGGGTAGTGGGAGCTATAGATCTCGTGCATCTGGGCCAACTCTTGCCGGAGGCGGGTCAACCGGGCAGCGTTGCCCTGGCGCTCGCGGATCTTGACGTTCTCTTCGATGTAGAAGGACGCCAGGGCGTTGGCGACACGCGCCGCCGTCTCCGGATTCCGCCAGCGGAAGTTGACGCTGAAGGCGACCGTGGTCGACCTGCCGGTCCCCGGCTCCGTCCCCGTCAGCTTCACCTGGATATCGCGCCGTAGCTGTTCGACGACCGCGTCGTCTGCTCCGCGTGCCCTGAGCTCCGGGTGGAGATCAAATCGGTTCATGAGGGCCGTGAGCCGAGTCTGGCTCAGCACCGCCTGCCCGATCGTGTTCAGCCGGGTTTCGAGCTCGCCGGCGATGACCGATCGCGCGACGCCATCCGCGACTCCCGGGTGCTCCACCAGCACCGTGGCCGTCGAGCGGTAGATGTCGGGGAGCGATATCGCGAAGGTCGTGCCGCCAGCGAGCACGGCGCCGAACACCATGGCCGCCAGACGCTGGCGCCGTCGCCAGACTGCCAGCGCCCACACGATCACAGAGCCGTCATGCGCCAGATCGGACATTGTCATCTCGCCTAGCTACGTCATCCACAGCTCAGGGCACGACCACGACGTCGCCGGGTCGGAGGAAGAAGTTCTCCGGCTGCCCGTCCGCGGAGACGACCTTGTTGTAGTCGCAGGGGATGCGCTTGACGATCGCGCCCTCCGCGCGCAGGATCACCATCTTCGACCTGGCGGCGAACGGGCTGAAGCCCCCGGCGAGAGCGATGGCGTCGAGGACGGAGGCGCGGCTCTTGAGCTCGTAGCGGCCGGGCGTCTTCACCTCACCGATCACCGCGACCCTGAAGCTGTGGATCTCGCGGACAATGACCGACACCTCGGGAGAGGCGATGTACTTGGCCAGCCTCTTGGTCAGCGTATCTTTGAGCTGCCTCGGTGAGAGGCCGGCGGCCTGCACGTCGTCGAGCAACGGCAGGGAGATCTTGCCGTCGGGCCGGACGGGCACCGTCCGGCTGATCCCCGTGTTGTTCCACACCGTGATGTCGAGGACGTCCTCGGGGCCGATCGTATAGTCGCCGATCGGGACCGGCGGGGCGGCAGACGCACATCCAGGCCCGAGCATCAGCGCCGCTGCTACGACCGTCGCACCCGCCCACCCCGCCGTCGTCATCATTGTGTGAGCCCCCCGGGCCGAAACCAGTACTGCTAGACGGTCACTGACGCCCAGTCCCTGCCACGCACCACTACGATAGAGCGCGCTTTGATGGCGCTCCATTCAGGGAATCCCCAAGACGACATAGGGAAATCCCGGAGAAACCGGGCGCGGGATTTCGCAGAATCAACCGGAGGCTGACCACTTGTGGGACCCGAGCGTCGAGTGACTCTATAGGTCGCGGCTGGTTCCGTCCTGACCATCGACCGAATGGCATAGAATCGTGGAGATTTGTGGTCGGTAGTGGCCGGTAGGCTGACCGCGGCTGGCAGCCGTTCGTCCCCATCGCCGAGCGCGCTACGTTCGCCTGAGGCGACGTGAGCCTGATCGGGCTGGCGAGCATCGCACCGAAGCGGGGGACCCCGGGCGGGTTGTCCCTGTTGGTCCGCTGCAACCTTCCACGCGGCGCGCGGAACCTCGGCGATGAACGCGCGCGTGTCTCTAAGGGCATCTTGACGGCACCGTGGGCGCCGGAGCAGTATCGCTCCCGATGGGCCAGGCAGGATCCACCTGGTGATCCGGTCACTAAGCGCGAAGCTCCTGGCCGGCCGCGCGACGTAGCGGGGGTCGTCACGGCCGCGCTCGCCGGGGAAGGGAGACCTAATGGACTTCGGAATTTTCACGGAGCAGATACGGCGTGGGAGCAGTCAGGGTGACGCGTTCCGCGAGCTGTTCGAGCTCGTCGACGCGGGAGAGACCTGGGGCCTCGACGTGGTCTGGCTGGCGGAGATGCTCGTCAATCCCGCGCGGTCGGTGCTGTCGGCGCCCCTGCTGGTGGCGAGCTGGATCGTGGCCCGGACCAAGCGCCTGCGCGTGGGGACGGCCGTCCAGCTCCTTCCGCTGAACCACCCGCTCCGTGTCGCCGGCGAGGTCGCCACGCTCGATCACCTGAGCCAGGGACGGTTCGACTTCGGGATCGGTCGCAGCGGCGGCCCGCGCGCCTACGACGCGCTCGGCGTCCCGTACGAGGAGAGCCAGGCGCGCTTCTTCGAAGCGCTGGAGATCATCCTCGCGGCCTGGAAAGGCGAGCCCTTCAGCTACGAGGGCAAGTTCTATCGCTTCGCCGACACCACCGTCACCCCGCGCCCGTATCAACAGCCGCATCCTCCGGTCCGGATGGCCGCGACGACTCCGGAGACCTTCCCGCACGTCGGCCGGATGGGTCTGCCCATTTTCGTCGGGCTTCGCGGCATGGCCATCCCCGAGCTGGCCGGACACGTGCGGCGCTACCGCGAGGCGTGGCGTGAGGCGGGGCATGCCGGCGACGGTGACGTGTGCCTCCGGATCCCGGTGTACGCGGCCCCCACCGAGAAGGGGGCGGTGGAAGAGCCGGAGGAGACCATCATGTACTACTTCCAGCGCCAGGCCGACCTGACCCGAGCGCCGATCGGTCGCGCCGGCACGGGCCCGGCCGAGCGACGAGTGACTCAGGCCCGGACCCTGTCGAGCCTTTCGTACCCGGAGATCTTGAGCACGAAAGTCGCGTTCGGCACGGGCCCGGGGTTGGTCGACCGTTTCACGCAGCTTCGGGAAGAGCTGAGCCTGAACGGCATCGCGGCGGAGCTGAACCCCGGCGGGCTCTTGCCGATCGCGCAGGAGACGCGGACCCTGCAGATTCTGACGCACCAGGTGATGCCCGCGTTCAAATAGGCGCGCAACGGCCGAGGCCACGAGATGAAGGAGCGCTCCGATGACCATGCGTGACAACGGCGCCACGAAATTCGAGACGGTGCGCTACGAGACGAAGGGCGCCATCTGCCACATCGTCCTGAACCGCCCGGAGAAGCTCAACGCGGCGAACGATCAGCTCGTGGAAGAGGTCAACGACGCGCTCTTCGAGTTCGACGCCGACCCCGAGCTCAAGGTCGCGATCCTCAGCGGCGCCGGCCGAGCCTTCTGCTCCGGCGCCGACGTGAAGCAGCGCCAGCTCCGCACGCGCGAGGAGCTCCGGCGGCTGGGCGGGCCGGCCGGCCGGCGCTCGCGCGAGAACGGGCTGGCCGACGCCGTGAACTGGAAGCCGGTGATCGCGGCGGTGCACGGCTGGGCGCTCGGCCTCGGCTACTCGCTGTCCCAGTCGTGCGACCTCGTGGTGGCCGCCGCGGGGGCGAAGTTCCAGATCCGCGAGGTCCAGCGCGGTCTCGGCGGCGGGCAGCACTGGGTGGCCACCTGGTTCTGGACGGGCAGCCGGTTCGCCAACGAGGTCGCCCTGACCGGCCGGATGTTCACCGCGGAGGAAGCGCTCCAGCATGGCATGGTGAACCGCGTCGTGCCGCCGGCGGAGCTGATCCCCGCCGCGGAGGCGCTGGCCGCGGAAATCCTCGAGAACCCGCCGCTCGCCGTGCGCGCCAACGTACGAGTCATGCGGTGGTTCGTCAACGAGATGCAACGTCAGTCCCGCTACTACACGCAGGGGCTCGGCCTCCACCTGAGCGAAGACTTCCAGGAATCGGCCCGCGCCTTCATCGAGAAGCGCAAGCCGAGCTTCAAGGGCCGCTAACGAGTCGGCGCACGGCGCCCGGAGAGCGCACGGGGCCGGGGGACCGGGGGCACCCGAGGGGCGAAGTGGGACCCCCTCGTCCCGTCCGCAGCTCGAAGAGCTGCGATTCGGGCGAGTGGGTGACGCAGCCCCTCGGGTGCCCCCGGTCCCCCGGCCCCGTGCGCTCTCCGGGCGCCTACTCGGAGAACTGCGCCGCCCGCCAGCGCAGGGCGGCGCCGAGCCCCTCCTTTTCTCGGATCTCGTCGAACTTCATGCCGACCTCGGTCCGGGCGGCGTAGAGCGGCGCCAGGATGTCGAGCCCCGCCCGGATGGCGTTGCGGAAGCCGGCCGCCTCGGCGCCGCGGTTGATCGCGAGCTTGGTGCCCGCGAGCGCCTCCGGGGAAATGAGCGCCATCCGGCGGGCGAACTTCAGCGTCGCGGCCGCGAGCTCGGTCCGGGGCACCACGCGGTTCACCATCCCGTACTGCAGCGCCGTCGGGGCGTCGATGGGGTCGCCGAGGTACAGAAGCTCGCGGGCGCGCTTGAGACCGATGACGAAGGGCATGACGAGCGCCGGGCCGACGTTCGAGAACCGGATCTCCGGCTCACCGAAGAGCGCATCGTCGGCGGCGATCGTGAGATCGCACATCATCACCAGCTCGCAGCCGCCGCCCAGGCAGTGCCCCTGAACGGAGGCGATCACCGGTTTTTTCATCTCCCAGGGCGTCGTCTCCAGCGCGACGTCATCGGTGAGCGACTCGTGCCAGGCCAGCGCGTTCCCCCGCCGGGCGGCCCGCGCCGGATTGGGCGCGATGTCGTAGCCGGCGCAAAAGCTCCGCCCCTCGGCGCGGAGCACCACCACGCTGGTGGCCGGGTCGCGGTCGGCCTCGTGGAAGCGCGCGACGAGCGCGCGCCGCAGGTCGGCGCTGATGGCGTTGAGCTTGTCGGGCCGATTGAGCGAGACGATCCCGATGCGGCCGTCGACGGCGTACGTTACGAGCTCGGTCATGGCAGGCTCCTCGTCACCTTCCCGTCGGCATCACGAGCGAGATACGGTTGCGGCCTCCGACGTGCGCGTACTCGACGCGCTCGGCCATGGCGGCCACCAGCAGAACCCCCAGCCCCCCGACCGGGCGCTCCTCCACGCCGGCGGTGTCGTCGGGAACACGCACCCTGGCGAAGGGGTCGTGCGGAGGCGCGGTGTCCTCGTACGTGAGCTCGACCTCGTCGGGGCGAATGGCAAAGCTGAGCGAGACGGGCGCCTCGGTGTCGTCGCCGTGCCCGTGGACGACGGTGTTGGTAAAGAGCTCCTCCACGAGCAGCGTCAGCCGGAGGCAGGCCTTGCGCGGGACCCCGTCCGCGGCGCAGATGTCCGCGATGAACTGCGCCACCGCGGGTAGCGTGTCGCGGCGGGCTGGGAAGGTTCTGTTGTGGTTTCCGGTATTCGCGTCGCGGCTCGTGCTCGGCCTCCGATCTCGCAGGATGTTGAGACCGACTCGGCTACTATATATACATCGGGATGAGCATCGGGCGAACGTGCATTCCGGAATCAGCCCGATGATTGTGCGCTAAGGAGGAAACGATGAGATCCAAATTGATGTCTTTGGTCGTGCCGATCGTTCTGGCCGCCGGCGTCGCGGTCGCCGCTGAAGACGCCGGGCAGATCAAGGTGTCCAAGGGTGCGGCGCAGATCGAGCGCTCCGGGAAGCGGCTCTCCGCCCAGGTGGGCCGGGTCGTCCAGCAGGGCGACGTGGTGATCACGGGTGCGGATGGTTCGGTCGGGATCACCTTTCGCGACAACAGCCTGGTCTCGGTCGGTCCGGACAGCGTGCTCGCGATCGACCGCTTCGTCTTCGATTCGACGACTCACCAGGGAGCCTTCGAGAGCTCGCTGAAGCAGGGCACGCTGGCCGTCGTTTCCGGAAAGCTGGCCAAGCAATCGCCCGAGGCGGTGAAGGTCAAGACTCCGGCGGCGATTCTCGGCGTGCGCGGGACCGAATTCCTTGTTCGCACCGGTGCGGCGAAAGACTGACGCCCTGTCGGCCACGAGGCGAACCCTCGTCCGGCTGACGCCGCTCGCGCTGCTCGTCCTGGCCGGCTGCGCCGGCCGGGACGACCTCTACGTGCTCCTTCCCGGCAAGGACGGAAAGACCGGCGCGTTGGTCGTGAACAGCGACGGCCAGCAGCGCGTGCTCGATCAGCCCTACGCGGCGGCGCGCGTGAAGGGCGCCGGCAGCGTGGCGGGCCGCACGTCCACCGAGGCGGAGGTTCGGCAAACGTTCGGTCCGGCGCTGGCGGCGCAGCCGAGCCGCCCGGTGTCCTTTTTCCTGTACTTTCTCGCCGACACCGACGAGTTCACACCGGAGTCCAAGCAGCTCGTCGACCGGATCTTCGCCGAGATCGCCCGTCGGCCGGCGCCCGAGATCGTCATCATCGGACACACCGACCGCGTCGGCGCCGTGCCGTACAACGACGCGCTGTCGCTCAAGCGCGCCGAGCGCGTCCGCGACGAGCTCTTGAAGCTCGGAATCCCCAAGGTCCGGATCTCGGTGGCCGGGCGCGGAGAGCGCGAGCCCGAGGTGGCGACCGCCGACGAGGTGCCCGAGCCACGAAACCGGCGAGTCGAGATCAGCGTCCGGTAGTCGGTCCCTTCCAGCGCAGCACGAGAATGGCCATGTCGTCGGCGGGCTCCACGCCGTCGCTGAACCGGCTGACCTCGAGACGAATGGCTTCCCCCACTTCCGAGGCGCTCGCGGCACGGGCGACTTTTCCGAGCAGCGCGTCGAACCGACTTCGTCCGTAGAGCTCGGCCCTCGGGCTCACAGCCTCCAGCACTCCATCGGTGACCAGGCAGATCGTGTCGCCCGGCTCCAGACGTCGCGAGCTCGCCGAATACGGGAAGCGGTCCACCGCGCAGAGCGGCGGGCCGCCGCCGTCGGTGAGGCGGAGCAGCGGCCGCTCGCCAGTCGGCAGGAGACAGGGTGGCTCGTGCCCTGCGTTGCAGTACTCGAGGAGCCCGGTCCGCGCGTCGAGAATGCCCGCCAGCACGGTGACGAAGAGCCCCTCGGCGTTGTCGCGGGAAATTTCGACGTCGGCCTCGCGCATGATGGCCTCGACCTGGCCGGTTCGACGTAACGCCGCGCTCTTGTAGAGCGCCTTGCTGACCGCCATGAAGAGGCTGCCCGGCAGCCCCTTCCCCGACACATCGCCGATCAGGAAGAACAGCCGATCGCGATCGAGGGCGAAGAAGTCGTAGAGATCGCCGCCCACCTCGCGCGCGGGCTCGAGAAACGCGTAGAGGTCGAGTCGCGGGTCGCCGGGGAACACCGTCCCGGGATGCGGAAGGCTGCCCATCTGGATGCGGCGCGCCGCCTCCAGCTCGCCGGCCAGCCGCGCCGCCTCCTCGCGCTGCCGCTCGACCTGGCGGCGCAGGAACTGGCGCTGGCTCTCGGTCTCGGCCAGGGTCACGACCAGCATCGACGTGAACAGCGCGCCGAGCGCGAGCGACGGCGATGCGGCGTCGAACAGGATCCCGCCCTTGAGGTAGAGCAGGACGCCCACGCCCGCCACGGCGCCGACCATCAGCACGTAGATCGCCACCGATGCCGGTGGCGGCAACCGGGGCACGACCAGGATCAGCAGCAGGCCGCCGGCGAGCAGCACACCGGCCTCGGCCCACGCGACGGCACGCGGGCGCGAGAGCAGATCGCCGTCGAAGATGCCTTCGAGCAGCTGGGCGTGGATCTCGACGCCGGACATCCGGTCCGCCACGGGAGTCGCCTGGTAGTCCGACAGGCCCAGCGCGGTGACGCCGATGAGGACGAGCTTGCGCTCGAACAGCTGGCGGTCGAACTTCCCGGCGAGGACGTCGGCAGCCGAGACGAAGCGCGACGGATCGTGCCGGGCAAAATGCACCCGCACGCTCCCGTCGGGCTCGGTGGGGACGAGGAGATCGCGGATTCCCACCGCCTCGACACCCGAAGGGCCGACGCGCACGGTCAGCACAGGTTCGCCGGTCGCCACGCGGAGTATCTCGATACCGAACGCGGGCACCAGCGCGTCGGCCACCGCGACCACGAGGGGCATGCGCCGGACTACGCCGCGCTCGGTGTCCACGCTCAAGAGCCCGTGGCCCTTGGCCGCGCGGTCGATCTCCTCGGCGCTGTGCAGCGTCGCATCGAAGCGGCGGACGAGCGGCCTCGGATCCCCGCCGATGGTGCGCAGCGCGACCCGCTGGACGGCGCGCCGTGTCCCCGGCGCCTCCCCTTCGAGTCCGGCGACACCCAGCACGATCGGAGCCGCCTGGAGTGTCCGGGCCAGGACCGCGTCGTTGCTCGGCAGGCTGGTGAGGCGCTGGACCAGGTCCTGGCCCATCCCGGGCACGAACTCCGGCAGGCGGCCCGGTGAGAGCCGATCCGGCTCGGGCATCAGGATATCGATGCCGATGGCGGCGGGGTGCGCCTCCGCGACGCGGGCCACCAGCTGCGCGAGCCAGGTCCGCGGCCACGGCCACTGTCCGTGCAGGCGGAGGCTCTCGTCGTCGATCGCCACGATGATGGCCGGTGCCGAGTGACGGGTCCTCGGCGCCCAGCGCTGATAGACGTCGAAGGCCGCGAGCCGGACGAGGCCGAGACCGAGCAGGTCGGGACCGAGCCCCAGTGCCAGGAGCAGCGCCAGCAGCAACGCGCCAAGGGGTTGACCACGACCGCCGCAGAGGACACGGACCCAGCGCCGTTCCGACCAGTGCATCGCGCTCAGGCCGGAAGACTCAGAGCGCGATCTCCATGCCGTCGTAGGCGGCCAGGATCTCCACCCGGCGGTCGCCGCGGGTGATCTCCTCGAGCCGGCGCGTCTCGGCGAGGAGCGCGGCGATTCGCTCGTCGTCGGAGACGGGCTCGTGGTGGTAAAGGCACAGGCGCTTGGCGTGCGCCATCTGGCAGAGCTCCAGCCCGACGACGTTGCTCGAGTGCCCCCAGTCTTCCTTGATCGACGTGGCCTCGGCCAGCGAGTACTGGGAGTCGAAGATCACCAGGTCGGCATCGCGGAAGAACTCCGCGAAGGCCTTGATCTCCGCCAGATCGTCCTGCTTGTGCTCGGCGTCCGTCGAGTAGACGACGACCTTGTCGTTCGCCTGAAATCGGTAGCCGTACGAGTCGCCGCTGTGATGCTGGGCCTTGGGGCGGACGCGCAAGCCCGCGATCTCGTAGTCGCGCTCGGGCTCGAGCCGCACGAACTCGATCGTGGCCGGGAGCCGCGAGAAATCCACCGGGAAGGACGGCGCCGCGTGCTGGCCGCGGAAGGCTTCTTCCAGATCGGCGTGGCAGCCGTAGATCCGGATGCGGTTACCGGCCGTGTAGGCCGGCATGAAGAAGGGAAAGCCCATGATGTGATCCCAGTGCAGATGGGACATGAAGGCGTGGAACGTCTGGCCCGAGGGCCCGCGGGTCGCGAGCGCGTCGTTGCCGAAGACTCTGGCGCCCGAGCCCAGGTCGCAGAGCACGTAGTCCCGGTGCCCCGTGGCGATCTCGACGCAGGAGGAATTGCCGCCGAAGGTGTGGGAGACCGCGAAGTCGAGGTCGCGCTCGAGAAACGCCGCCGCCTTCTCCGGCGTGTCCAGTCTACGTCCGGAGGCGTGCAGCAGGGCCGCGATCAGCTTGCGCCGGACCTCGGCCGAGGTCATGGCCACCGGGATCGAGCCGCGGGTGCCCCAAAACCTGACCGTCAAGCGCCCGTCAGGCGGCATCGAACGCCGCCAGCGCCCGCCGCGAGAAGCTGGCGAGCCCCTCGCGGACCGACGGGAAGACGTCAAGCACCATCGTGAAGCGACTGATGTCGAAGATCTCCCTGACGGCGGGCTGCAGGGCCGCGACCCCCAGCGAGCCTCGCTGGGTCTTCGCCTGCTTGGAGGCCAGCATGAGCACGCGGAGCCCGACGCTACTGATGTACTCGACGCCGGCGAAGTCGAGGATGATCCGGTCCAGCCCCTCCGCGCAGCGAGCCATGTGGGGGGCCAGAGCGGTCTTGAAGCCCTCCGAGGTCGCGTGGTCGATGCGACCCACCGGGAAGAGCACCACTGTGTCCGCGTAGCGCTTCGGCGTCAGGTCCATGTCGGCTCCTCGGAAATGGCGCGCAGTGCAGGATTCAATGCTATCACCAGGCCCGGCCGAAGCCGTCATCCTGCCGCGAGCGGGGCGCCCCCGACGCCGGCGGTGGGTTGACCGAACAGGCCGGCCCGGCGCACTATCGCCCACGGCGGTGCGGGCTTCGCCGCCATCGAGGGTACATGGAACAGGCGCTGAGCGACGTCACCGTGCTGGACCTCGGGCAGGTCATCGCCATGCCCTTCTGCACCATGCTGCTGGCGGACCTGGGCGCCCGGGTGATCAAGGTCGAGTCACGGGAGCGAGGGCGCGAGCGCGTGTCGCTGGGCGTGAAGCGCAGGCGCGGCGGCGTCGAGGAGCGTGTGCCCGCAGCGCAGTATCGGGAACGGAACAAGCTCGCCGTCACCCTCGAGCTGAAGACGCCCGCTGGCGTCGAGCTCTTCAAGGAGCTGGTGCGCCACGCGGACGTGGTGACCGAGAACTTCAGCGTCGGCACGCTGGAGCGGCTGGGGCTCGGCTACGAGGACCTGAGACGGGTGAAACCCGAGATCATCTACGCCTCGATCACCGCGTTCGGCCAGCACGGGCCGTACGCCGCCCAGCGAGGCTACGACATCCTGGCGCAGGCGATCAGCGGATACATGAGCATCACGGGCTTTCCCGAGCAGCCGCCCACCCGATCGGGCCAGTCCATCTCGGACTACTACGCCGGCATGCTCTGCGCTTTCAGTATCGTGTCCGCCCTGCATTACCGCCAGCGCACCGGCAAGGGGCAGCGCATCGACCTGGCGCTGCTGGACAGCCTGCTGGTCGCCCTCGACAACCTCGGCGAGCGTTACACCGTGGGCGGTGAGCTCCTCACGCGCGCGGGCAACGTCTCGTTCGGTGGGTCGAGCTCGGGCGTCTATCCGACGACGGACGGCCACGTGGCGATCGCCGCCGGGGCGAGCGACGCGGTCTGGCGCCGGTTCTGCGAGATCATCGGCCGGAGCGACCTCTCGCGCGATCCCGGATTCTCCACGGCGGCGGCCCGGCGTGACCGGCGTGACCAGATCGCCGCCATCATCCAGGGCTGGACGAGCGCGCGTCCCAAGGCGGAGGTCGTCCGCACCTTGGCCACGGCCGGCGTCCCGGCCGCGCCCGTAAACAATGTCGCCGAGATGGTCGCGGATCCGCAGGTGCAAGCCCGCGAGATGTTCGTGGAGCTCGACCATCCGACCTACGGCCCCCTGAAGACGACCGGCACGCCCCTGAAGCTCTCGGAAACCCCGGGCCGCGTCCGCTGGCTGGCTCCCCTACCCGGCGAGCACAACGAACAGATATACATGGGCCTCCTGGGCCACTCCCACGACGACCTCGCCCGTTGGCGCGCGGAAGGCGTCATCTAGAACGGTCACCGGAGAGTCGGGGGCGCCGGGCCTGTGCGGGAGGGGTCGAGCGGACCCGTTCCCGTGACGCGGCGACGGACACCGCGCGCCCGGATGGAGCCCAGCCGATGCGGGGCAGCGCACGCGTGCCGCGTGGTCCGTCCGACCCCTCCCGCACACGCCCGGCGCCCCCGACTCTCCGCGCGGCGCGGTCGTCTTGGATGGGGTCTAGCGAAGCGGGACGAAGATCGAGGTGCGCGGCTCGGGGCCGACTTCGCGCGTGACGTGGCCCTGGCCGGCCAAATCCTCGGCGATCAAAATGTCGCCGGGGCCGAGGCGGCGTACGGTGCCGTCACCGATCTCGATGTCCACCGCGCCCGAAAGCGTGAACACCGCCGCGCGCCCGGGCGCGTGGTGCCACGGATTGGATCGCTTCGCCTCGAAGCGGCGGACGACGATGCCGCTGCCGGGAATCAGCTCGGCGCTCTCCGACTGGTCGCCTCGCGGCTCGAAGCGCGGCACGACGTCTTCGAAGTGGGACTTGCCGTCGGAACCGGCGTAGATACGGATGATCGCCATGAGGACCTCCGAGTCGGGGTGTGGGAGTGAGACGCGCCCTTCACCGGGAGCTCACGGTCAGCTCGTGGAGCTCCTGAAGATGCTCCTGATCGTGGCTCCGGGTGACGAGGACGATGTCGTCGAAGCCGAGCTCACGCAGGCGATGCAGGCGCTCGCGGGCGTTGTCCCGGGAGCATTTGAGGTCGCACGGATCGTCGGGGCCGTCGGGGCTCGTCGGGTTGCTCTCCAGATGCGTGACCACGTTGGTGACGACGGCGCGTCGGCCGCCCAGGTCGCGGAACCGCACGATTCCCTCGCGCAGCAGCCGCCAGCTGCTCCGGGCACCGGACCCCACCCAGCCGTCGAACTCGCGGGCCGCGCGCGTGATCCACCGCGAGCCCGCCCACGAGCCGATCAGCACGGGTGGGCCACCGAGTGCCGCGGGCCAGACCGGTTCCAGCGAGGCTCGGTCCACTCGCTCGCCGGTCCAGAGCCGTCGCATGATCGAGAGCGACTCGTCGAAACGGCGGAAGCGAGCGGCGAAATCGAGGCCGAGGGCCTCGAAGTCGGCGGCGGTCGATCCGGCTCCCACACCGAGCCGCAGCCGTCCGCCGGACACGAGATGGGTGGTCAGCACCCGCTGGGCGAGCTCGACGGGATTTCGCAGCGGGACTTGCAGGACTCCAGTTCCCAGCTCGATGTGGCGCGTCACGGTGGCCGCGACGGAAAGGGCGGTGAGCGGATCCGCAAGGAGGAATCCGCGGCCGATGGCATCGAACGCCCAGGCGCTTTCGAAGCCGGCGGCTTCGATCCGCCGGGCGGCGTCAGCCAGGCTCTGGGCCACGAGCGCTGGCCCACTTCGTCCTCCCGAGGGCAGGCTGATCCCGAAACGCGTCAAGATTCTCTCGAGGCTCCAAGGGCAAGATATGCCAAAGCCGAGGGAAAGACGAGCCCAGTTGCGATAGTATGACTGTCCTCCAAAGAATCGAACTCGAATAGGAGAACGATATGCGTTTCGGCCTGTTCACGAGCATGGGCGCCCAGACCTGGTCGGGCGTGCTGGACCTCTGGCGACATCTCGAGGCGACCCGGTGGGACATCGCCTGCGTCACCGACCACTTCATGCCGAACACGAAGGAGCGCGAGGGCGCCATGCTCGAGTCGTGGAGCACGCTGAGCGCGCTGGCCGCCCTGGTGCCGCGCATCCGTGTGGGCACCATCGTGCTGGGTAACACGTATCGCCATCCGGCCGTGGTCGCCAAGATGGCCGCCCAGGTCGACATCATCTCCGGCGGCCGACTCCTGCTGGGGCTCGGGGCGGGCTGGCAGCAGAACGAGCACGAGGCCTACGGCATCCCCTTCTACACGATGCGCGAGCGGCTCGAGCGACTGGACGAGGCCTGTCAGGTCATCCGGTCCCTGTGGACCGAGCGGCGCGTCACCTTCAAGGGGAACTACTATCAGCTTTCCGACGCCCCGCTCGATCCCAAGCCCGTCCAGACGCCCCATCCCGAGCTGATGATCGGCGGCGGCGGCGAGCGCGTCACCCTCCGCATCGTGGCCAAGCACGCCGACCACTGGAACTGCTGGGGCGGGCCCCTGGTGCTGGCGCGGAAGGGCGAGATCCTCGACGACCACTGCGCCAAGGCCGGTCGCGATCCGAAGACCATCAAGCGCTCGGCCAACATGGCGCTGCTCATCACCGACAAGAAGGACGAGGTCGAGCGGCTCGCCGACACCATCGCCAAGCGCATGGGACGGCACGCCGCCGACGCGCGCGACACCTGTCTGGCCGGCACGCCGGATCAGATCCGCGAGCAGCTCCGCCGGCTCCAGTCCGCCCGGGTGGACACGCTGTTCATCCCGAGCATGTTCCGTCCGCTGGACGAGCTGCGTCGTGACCTCGATCGGTTCATCGCGGAGATCGCGCCGGCCTTCCGGTAGCGGATGCCCCGACCGCTCGCCGGCCAGGTCCAGACGGTGCTCGGTGCCGTAGCGCCGAACGCGATCGGCGTCACGCTGCCGCACGAGCACCTCCTCATCGACTTCAAGGTGATGTTCGCGGAGCCGGCGGCGGCCGGCGACAAGGGGCGCGCGTGGGAGCCGGTGAGCCTGGCGAACCTCGGCTGGGTCCGCCAGAACTATCCGTACAATCCGAGCTTCGACATGCCCAACGACGGCGGGCGCATGGCCCACGTGCTCGCCCTCGTCGCCGCCGGCCACCGCGACCAGATCCTCATGTCGCACGACATCGCCTACAAGACCTCGCTCGTGAAGTACGGAGGCTACGGCTACCACCATCTGCTCGTGAACGTGGTGCCCCGGCTGCGCGCCAAGGGCCTGGACGACGCGGGGCTCAGGCGGCTCCTCGTGGAGAATCCGGCCCGCGCCTTCGCCTTCGCATGACCCCGGGCCTCGGCCGGGGGACGGGCCATCGCTTCGGGGCGGGCTGGATCAGCGGCGTTCTGTCGGCCACCTGCGGGGCACTGGGATATGGCGGCGTCCTGTGCCTGCTCTTTCCGAACTGGCTGACGACGCCGTCGGCGCGGGCGCTCTATCCGCTGGACCTGGTCCGCTTCCTGATCTACGTGATGCTCGTCGTCGGCTTCGGTCTCGGCGCGCTGAGCGTCGTCCTCCGGCGCCGCAAGGTCCTCGGCTTCACCGGGATCGCCCTCGCCACCGCGGGCACGTTGCTCGGCGGCTCGGCCGCCGAGGTCGGGCCGGTGGGCGGAACGACCGCGGTGGGGCTGGACTGGTTCCTGCTGAACCTGTTCGTCCTGGCGCTCGTCTTCGTCCCCCTCGAGCGCGTCATCCCGCGTCTGCCGGGGCAGGCGATCTTCCGTCCGGGCTGGACGACCGACCTCATGCACTTCGCGATGAGCCATCTCATGGTGCAGGTGACCGTCGTGCTCACGATGCTGCCGGCGGCGCTGTTCTTCCGCTGGGCCACGCAGCCGTGGCTGCAGGACGCGGTGGCGGCTCAGCCGCTGCCGCTCCAGCTCGTGGAGATCGTGCTCGTCGCCGACTTCACCCAGTACTGGGTGCACCGCGCCTTCCATCGGGTGCCGTGGCTCTGGCGTCTCCACGCCGTCCACCACTCGTCGCAAACCCTCGACTGGCTGGCCGGGTCGCGCCTGCACCTGATCGACATCGTCGTCACGCGGGGGCTCTCGTTCGTACCGCTCTACGTCCTGGGCTTTGCGGCGCCGGCGGTCTACGCGTATCTCGTCTTCGTCTCGTTTCTCGCCGTCTTCATCCACGCCAACGTGCGGCTCGACTTGAGAGCGCTCGACTGGGTGCTGGTCACGCCGCGCTTCCATCACTGGCACCACGCCGCGAGCCCGGTCGACAAGAACTTCGCCGTCCACCTGCCGTGGCTCGACCGGCTCTTCGGCACCGCGTACCTGCCGGCCGGGCGCTGGCCGGAGGTCTACGGGATCGCCGGCCATCCCGTGCCGGAGGGCTACTGGCGGCAGCTCGCGTGGCCGCTCCGCGCCGGTCAGGCCCGAACGCGGAGCGACTTCGGGTCGTAGGGCGGGGCGAGCTGAGCGCGGGCGCGCCCGCGCTCGCCGGCGATCTCGATCTCCCAACGACCGCTCGTCACGAAGGCGTCGGTGACGCCGTCGGCGTGAGCAACCCAGCCCAGCCCGACGGCGCGGCCGAGCGTGTGGCCGTAGGCGCCCGACGCGACGCGCCCGACGAGCGTGCCGTCCCGCCAGATCGGCTCATCGTGATAGAGGAGCGGCTCGGGGTCGTCGAGGACGAACACGAGAAGCCGCCGGGTGAGCGGCTTCTGGTACTGCGCCAGCAGCGCATCGCGCCCGGTGAAGGCCATCCGCTTGTCGAAGCGCACCGCGAACCCCAGCCCGGCCTCGAGCGGGGTGTCGTCGCTGCCGAGGTCGTGGCCCCAGGCGCGGTACGCCTTCTCGATGCGGAGCGAGTCCATCGCGTGGTAGCCGGCGTGGCAAAGACCCAGGTCTTCTCCGGCCGCGACCAGGGCGTCGTACACGCCGCCGGCGAACTCCGTGGGGACGTACAGCTCCCAGCCGAGCTCGCCGACGTAGGTGACGCGCGCGGCGCGCACGGGGGCCGAGGCCAGCCAGATCTCCCTGGACTCGAGAAACGGGAACGCCGCGTTCGAGAGGTCGGCGTCGGCGAGCCGGGAGAGGAGCGTGCGCGACCGCGGCCCCATCACGCCGAGCACGGCCTGGCTCGACGTGGCGTCGGTGAGCACGGCTCGCGCATCGCCGAGGTGGCGGCGGATCCAGTGGGCGTTGTGCGTGGAAGCGGCCGCCCCGGTGACGACGAGGAAGGCGTCCGCGGCGAGGCGGGTCACGGTGAGGTCGGCCTCGATGCCGCCCCGGGCGTTGAGCATCTGCGTGTAGACGAGGCGGCCGGGCGCCACGTCGACGTCGTTGGCGCAGAGGCGCTGGAGCACGGCGAGGGCGTCGGGTCCCTCCAGGCGGAGCTTGCAGAACGACGACTGGTCGAAGAGCCCGACCGCCTCCCGTACGGCCCGGTGCTCGGCCGCCGCGCAGGGGAACCAGTTCTGTCGCCCGTAGCTGTATCGGTAGGCCGGCTCGATACCGGGCGTCGCGTACCAGTTGGCGCGCTCCCAGCCCATCACCACGCCGAAGCAGGCGCCGCGGGCGGCCAGCCGCTCGTGCAACACGCTCTTGCGCGCGCCGCGGGCCGTCACCGGCTGCAGGTGCGGCCAGTGTATCGCGTAGAGCGCGCCCACCATCTCGACCGTGCGATCGCGCAGGTAGCGCGGGTTCGCCTGAAACGGCGCCACGCGGCGGATGTCGACGTCCCAGAGATCCATCGGCGGCTCGCCGCCGACGACCCACTCGGCCACCGCGCGGCCGGCGCCCGCCCCCGACGCGATGCCGATCGAGTTGAAGCCGGCCGCGACGTAGAAGTTGCGACACTCCGGCGCTTCGCCCAGCAGATACCGGCCGTCGGGCGTGAAGCTCTCGGGGCCGTTGACGTGGCGGCGCACGGGTGCCTCCTCGAGTGCCGGAATGCGGATGAGCGCCTGCTCCATGAGGACCTGAAAGTGCTCCCAGTCCTCGGGGAGCAGCGAGAAGGCGAAATCGGCCGGGATGCCGTCCATGCCCCAGGGCTTCGCCACCGGCTCGAAGCCGCCCACGAGCAGACCGCCGACTTCCTCGCGCACGTAGATGTAGCCGTCGGTGTCGCGCAGCACGGGCAGGTCCGGCGTCACGCCGGCGAGGGGCTCGGTCACGATGTAGAAGTGCTCGGAGGCGTGGAGCGGCACCGTGACACCCGCCATCCGCCCGACGTCGCGCGCCCACATGCCCGCGCAGTTCACCACGACCTCGCAGGCGACGTCGCCGCCGGCCGTCCTCACGCCGGCGACGCGCCCGTTCTGGACGAGGATCCCCGTGACGGCGGTGTTCTCGAGGATGGTCGCTCCGCCCTGCCGAGCACCCTTGGCCAGCGCGAGCGTCGTGTCGATAGGGTTGGTGCGCCCGTCGCGGGGCAGCCACAGGGCGCCCACGAGGTCGTCGGTGCGCATGAGCGGCCACCGGCGTCCCGCTTCGGCCGGTGTGACGACCTCCACCTCGACGTCGAAGCAGCGCGCCATCGAGGCAAGGCGCTTGAGCTCGTGCATGCGCTCCGCGCCCCGCGCGAGGCTCAGGCCGCCGGGACGTCGGAAGCCGGTGGCCTGGCCGGTCTCCGCCTCGAGGCGCTCGTAGAGATCGCCGCCGTACTTGGCCAGCCGCGTGAGGTTCTGGGTCGCGCGAAGCTGGCCCACGAGGCCGGCCGCGTGCCAGGTCGTTCCACAGGAGAGGTCGCGACGCTCCAGCAGGAGCACGTCGCGCCAGCCGAGCTTCGTGAGATGGTAGGCGACGCTGCAGCCGGCGATGCCGCCGCCGATCACCACCACCCGCACGTGCGAGGGGAGCGCGCCGGCCATCGCGCTAGCCGGGGCCGACGCGGGCGATCGAGTCTCGCATGACGTCGGCTACGGGCCTTCGTCGCCGGGCGTCGGAAGGGCGCGCGGCGGAAACTCGCGGTACGCGTACCGCGCCAGCACGTCCTCCCGGAGGTCGACGCCGAGCCCCGGCGCGGTGGGCACCATCAGGTAGCCGCGCTCGACCCGGAAGGGATTCACCGCGACTTCCGCCGCGCGCGGCTCGAAGTTCACGAAGTACTCGGTGATCAGGAAGTTCGGGATGGCCGCCGACACGTGCAGCGTCGCGGCCAGGCCGACGGTCGTGCTGTTGTAGTTGTGCGGCGAGACGACCACGTGATAGGCCTCGGCCATGGCCGCGATCTCGCGGAGCTCCTCGATGCCGCCCACGTTGCACACGTCGGGATTGACGATGTCGGCGGCGCGGCGCTCGAACACCTCGCGGAACTCGAAGCGCGTGTAGAGCTCCTCGCCGGTGACGATCGGTATCCGGATCTCACGCCGGCACTCGGCCAGGGCGGCCAGGTCGCGCGCCGACACCGGCTCCTCGTACCAGAAGGGGTCGAAGGGCTCGAGCATCCGGGCCACGCGGACGGCATGCATGGGGGCGAGCCGTCGATGGACCTCGATCAGCAGATCGATCTTCGGTCCGACCGCCTCGCGCACGGCGCGGACGGTCTCCACCACCTGCTGCTCGGCGTCGCGCGAGATGTGGGTGCGCCACGGACCGGGGAACGGATCGAACTTGAGCGCGGTGAAGCCCCGCGCGACCGTCTCCTTCGCCTTCGCCGCGTAGGCATCCGGAGTCTTGGCGCCCGAGTACCAGCCGTTCGCGTAGACCCGGATCCGCTCGCGGCAGGGTCCGCCGAGCAGACTCACGACGGGGACGCCGAGGCGCTTGCCGGCCAGGTCCCAGAGCGCCTGCTCGATCCCGCTGACCGCGCTCCAGAAGTCCATGGCGCCGCGCTTGGACGCGAAGTCGTGGTAGGCCCAGTGCGTGAAATGACGGATGTGGCCGGCGTCGCGGCCCACCAGGTAGCGCGCGAGCTGCCGCACGTGGGCGACGATCGACTGGTCGCGATCCGCCTGCGTGTAGCACTCGCCCCAGCCGTGGAGACCGTCGGAGGTCTCGACCTTCACGAAGAGCCAGTTCTTCCCGTAGCCCGGATCGACGACGAACGGCGTGACGGCCGTCACCTTCATGAGCCGACCTCCCTCATCTTGGCGTACCCTCTAGACCTTGGAGCCCAAGGTACGAGCGTGGGTGGTGTTCGGCAAGCGGATGAAGCTCGGCAGCGGACGGGCGCACCTTCTCCGGTTGATCGACGAGCGCGGGTCGCTCCGGCAGGCCGCGGCCGAGTTCGGCATGTCCTACCGCAACGCCTGGGGCTACCTTCAAGAGCTCGAGCGGGCGGCCGGCTTCCGATTCGTCGAGCGCACGCCCGGCGGCGGTCCACGGAGCGGCATGCGCCTGACCGCCGCCGGGCGCGAGTTCCTCGCGTGCTACCAGAAATTCCGGCTGGGCCTCGAGGCGGCCGCCCTCCGCCATTTCGTCCGCACCTTCGGGGGCAAGGACTTCAAGTCGCGGACGCGATCGCCAGAGCGATCCGCTCGGGCGAGAGCGGCAGGTGGGTGAGCCGCACGCCGGTCGCGTCCTCGATGGCGTTGGCGATGGCGGCCGGCGCCGGCACGATCGGCGGCTCGCCGACGCCCCGCGCGCCGAAGGGGCCGTGTGGTGACGGCTTCTCGACGATGATCGTCTCGATGTTCGGCAAGTCGGCCGAGGTGAGCTTCCGGTAGTCGAGCAGGCTCGGGTTCGTCAACCGCCCCTGGTCGTCGTACGTGAGCGCTTCGGTCAGCGCCATCCCGAGGCTCTGGACGGCCCCACCCTGCATCTGGCCCTCGATCGCGAGCGGGTTGATGGCCTTGCCGACGTCCTGGACGACGACGAAGTCGTGCAGCGTGACCTCGCCGGTCTCGGGATCGACCTCGATCTTCGCCAGCTGGGCGCAGAAGGCCGGCGCCTGCTGCGAGAAGGCCGGGTGGCTGACGCCGAGCACCGGCTGCACCTTCGACATGTAGAGGTTGCCCTTCTTGCCGATCTGCGCGAGCGTGATGCCCTTGTCCGGCACGCCGCGGACCACGACCTTCTCGTTGTCGATCTCGAGGTCGTGCACCGACGCCTCGAGCTCCTTGGCGGCGATCTCGAGCGTCTGGTTGCGTGCGTCCCTGGCGGCTTCCATCACCGCCACGCCGACGGTGTAGATCGTCTTGCTGCCGGCGCTGAGGCCGGTCATCGGCGCCACGTCCGTGTCGCCGGTCGTGATCCGCACCTTGTCGATGTCGATGCCGTAGGCCGTCGCGGCGATCTGCGCCAGCGCGATGTTGGTCCCGGCAATGTCCACCTGGCCCGTCAGCACCTGGAGCGAGCCGTCGGGATTGAGCCGCACGGTGGCGCCGGTCGGCTGAAGGCCACCGAGCCAGCCGCCGAGCGACAGCCCGGTCCCGCGCAGGCGGCCCTTCGGGCTGCTCGCCTTCCACTCGGCGCGCTTCTTCCAGAGCGGATGCTCGGCGAGCCGGGTCAGTACCTCGACGCCGCCGTTGCTCAGCCAGGGCTGGCCGTTGGCCATCTTGTCGCCCTCACGCTGCAGATGGCGGAGCCGGAACTCGACCGGGTCGACGCCGATCGCCTTCGCGAGCTGCTCCATCTGCGAGTCGATCGCGAAGATCGTCTGCGGCGCGACCGGCGCGCGGTAGGCGGCGATGCTCGGCTTGTGGGTGAGCACCTCGAATCCCTTGACGTCGAAGCTCGGCCAGAGATAGAGGCTCGCGAGGAAGACGCCGCTCACCGCCAGGACCGCGCCGGAGAAGGCGCCGGACTCGAGGATCGCCTCCCCCTCGAGCGCCACGAGCGTGCCGTCGCGCTTGACGCCGGTCTTCAGACGGATGATGACCTGGGGCGCCGGCATGCCGGCTTCCAGCTCTTCGCGCCGGGTCATCACGTAGCGCACCGGCCGCCCGGTGGCACGCGCCAGGATCGCCGTGATCGGCTCGCAGAGGGCGCGGATCTTGCCGCCGAAGCCGCCGCCGCACTCCATCGGGATCACCTTGATGCGGTTCTCCGACAGCTCCAAGACGTCGGCGACTTCCGAGCGCGTGTTGAACGAGCCCTGCGTGCTCGACCAGAGCGTCAGGAACCCGGTCGTGTCCCACTGGGCCAGCACCGCGTGCGGCTCGAGGTAGCCCTGGTGGACCATCGGAACGCGGTACGTCTTCTCGATCACCACGTCCGACTCGGCGAAGCCCTTCGCCACGTCGCCGCGCTGGATGCGCGCCTGCTGGGAGATGTTGACCGCCTTCGCGGGCTTGGCCTCGGTCGTCACGCCCGCGACACTGCCGTGAGCCTGAGCCTCGCTCGTGTCCGCCTCGGTCCCCGCGTCGGCGACCGGCGGCGCGCCGGGCTTCATGGCCTCGAGCGGATCGGCGGAGACCGCCAGGACCTCGTACCGCACGTCGATGAGGTCGAGCGCTTCCTCGGCGATCGCCGGCTCGTCGGCGGCGACCGCGGCGACCGGCTGGCCCGCGAAGACCACCCGGTCGATCGCCAGCACCGCGTGCGCGCGCGTCGGCGCCTTCCTCTTCAGCTCGGGGATGTCGGCGGCGGTGAGGACCGCGCGCACGCCCGGCAGCGCGCGCGCCCGGCTCACGTCGATGCGGACGATCCGCGCGTGGGCGTACGGGCTGCGGAGGAGCTTGGCGTGCAGGAGCCCGCGCGGGTTGAGGTCCGCGACGTACTGGACCTGGCCGGTGACCTTCTCGGGCCCGTCCGGCCGCGGGATCGACAGCCCAATGCCCTTCACATCGCGGGTCGTCTTCATCACGGTCGACATGAAATCAGCTCCTCCGGCCGGCCGCGGCGCCGGCGGTCTCGGTGATCGCGGCCAGCATCTTCGTGTAGCCGGTGCAGCGGCAGAGATTGCCGGCGATCCCGTAGCGGATCTCTTCCTCGGTCGGATGCGGGTTCTCCGTCAAGAGCGCGGCGGCGGCCATCAGCACGCCGGGGATGCAGAAGCCGCACTGGGGCACGCCGTGGCGGACGAACGCGTCCTGCAGCGGATGCAGCGCGCCGGGACGCCCGAGTCCCTCGATCGTGCGGACGGCGTGGCCGCGGGCCTGCATGGCGAGCAGGAGACAGCTCGCGATCGGCTTGCCGTCGAGGTGCACGGTGCACGCCCCGCAGTCGCCGGTGCCGCATCCTTCCTTCGCTCCCGTCAGGCCCATCCGCTCCCGGAGCGCGTCGAGCAGGGTGTCCCAGGGCTGGACCAACACCTCGACCGGCTCGTCGTTCACGGTGCAGCTCAGAACTGGCTTCGCCACGTCTTTGACCCTCCTGCTGCCTATGTCACGCGCTCGCGCGGGCGAGTGCCGTGATGAGTGTACGGCGCGTCAGGACACGAACGAGATGCCGGCGGAACTCGACCGAGCCCCGCTGATCGCTGATCGGACGCGCGACCTCCACCGCGAGGTCGGCCGCGCGCGCGATTCGATCGGGCGTCACCGGCTGACCCTCGAGCGCCTGCTCGGCCGCCGTCGCGCGCACCGGGACCGGCGCCACGGCGGCCAGCGCGATCCGGGCCTTGGTGCAGACGCCGTTCGCGAGCGTGAGCTGCGAGGCCACGCCGACCACGGCGATGTCGAGCTCGCGGCGCGGCGTGTGGCGCAGATAGTGGCCGCCGCTGTGCGGCGCTGGAGTCGGCACGACCAGCTCCAACAGGAGCTCGTCGGGAGCCAGCACCGTACGCCGGACCCCGGTGAAGAACGCCGCGATCGGCACGCGCCGCTCGCCCTTGGGCCCGGTGATCACCGCTTCGGCGTCGAGGGCCAGGAGCGGCGGGGCCATGTCCGCTGACGGCGCGGCGTTGCAGAGGTTGCCGCCGAGCGTCGCCAGGTTGCGCACCTGCACCGAGCCCACGAGTGCGCCGCTCTCGGCCAGCGAGAGATAGCGCGCGCGCACGCTCTTGTCGAGCTCCAGCGTCCGGGCCGTGACCGCGGCGCCGATCCGCAATCCCCGTCCGTCCGCGGGCTCGATGGCCCGCAGCCGCGCCACGCCGGACAGGTCGATCACGCGGGCCGGCTTGAGCAGGCCGTTCTTGAGCTGGGGCAAGAGGTCCGTCCCTCCGGCCAGCAGCTTCGTCTCGGGGCCGCGCTGCGCGAGGGCCCGCACACAGTCGTCCACGCTCTCAGGAAGAATGAGCTCGAATCGTCGCACGCGAGGTCTCCGCGAAGACTCGGTCGGCCAGGAGGCGCCGAGCCGGCTCTACTGCGTCCCGGACCATACTATGCTCGTCGGAGCACAGTCAACGCGCTCGGCCGGCCCGCGAACCATCCGAGCCGGCGTTGGTGTACCTTAACACATCGTCCTGCCCCCATCATCTCGGCGGACCCGGGGCGAAGAGGAGACACGTATGCGTATCGGCTTCATCGGGCTGGGCAACATGGGCGGGCCAATGGCCCTCAACGTTCTGAAGGCCGGACACACCATGGTGGTGACGGACCTGCGGCACGAGCTCGCCAAGCCGCACCTCGCCCAGGGCGCCACGTGGGCGGACACCCCCAAGGCGGTCGCGCACGCGAGCGAGGTCGTCTTCACCTCCCTGCCGGGGCCGCGCGAGGTCGAGTCGGTGGTCCTGGGCGCCGGCGGCATCCTGGAGGGCGCGGCGCGCGGGACCGTCTACGTCGATCTCTCCACCAACTCGGCGACGCTCATCCGCAAGATCCACGGCGTGTGCGCCGAGCGCGGCGTCGACGTGCTGGACGCGCCGGTCAGCGGCGGCGTGCCCGGGGCGCGCTCGGGGAAGCTCGCGGTGCTGGTCGGTGGAGACGAGGCGCTCTATCGCCGCGTGAAGCCCGTGCTGGACGCCATCGGCGACAAGGTGACCTGGGTCGGCGGGATCGGCTGCGGCACCGTCGCGAAGCTCGTGCACAACATGGTGTCGGCGTGCTCGCGCATGGCCATCGCCGAGGGCATGACGCTCGGGGTCAAGGCCGGCGTGGCGCCCGAGGTGCTGCTCGACGCGCTCTCCAAGAGCTCGTTCGGCCAGGGCCGCGTGCTCAAGGACATGATTCCCAACACCGTGTTCCCGGGTGCCTACGACAACGTCAACTTCGCGCTCAAGCTCCTGCGCAAGGACGTGGGACTGGCCACCGAGCTCGGCCGGGAATACCACGTGCCCATGCTGATCGCGGCGATCGCCGAGCAGCAGCTGGAGGAGGCGCTGCGGCGCGGCTGGGGCGACAAGGATTCGATGACGTTCTTCCGCCTGCAGGAAGAGCGGGCCGGCGTCGAGCTCCGGACGTCGAAGCGAGGAGCCTGACCATGAGCGACGCGCTGTCCGGAATCCTCGAGACGAGCAACGCGGAGCGACTGGCCACGGGATTCGTCTTCACCGAAGGCCCGCTGTGGCATCCCGACGGCTTCTACTATTTCGTCGACATCCGGCGGAGCAACCTGCACCGCCTGACGCCGGGGAAAGAACCGGAGCTCGTGCGGACGAATACCGGCGAGGGCAACGGCACGACGTTCGACCTGCAGGGCCGGCTGGTCGTCTGCGAGGGCGGCAACCGTCGCGTCACACGCTGGACCGGTAGCCAGAGCGAGATCCTGATGGACCGTTTCGAGGGCAAGCGCCTGAACCGTCCGAACGACGTCGTGTGCAAGTCCGACGGAAGCATCTACTTCACCGATCCGGGGCTGCGCGTCCCGCTCGCCGAGCGGGAGTTGCCGTCCGCGGGCGTCTATCGCATCGCCCCGGACGGCAAGACCGCGCGCGTGGCCGACTGCGAATACCCCAACGGGCTCGCCTTCTCGCCGGACGAGCGCGTGCTCTACGTGGCCAACACACGCTGGACGCAGTACATCCTGGCACTCGAGCTCGACGCCGGCGGCACGCTCGTGCGACGCCGCATCTTCGCCGACATGTCCTCCGACGAGACCGACGGCGTCCCCGACGGCATGAAGGTGGACGTCGAGGGCCGCGTCTTTTGCACCGGCCCGGGCGGCACCTGGGTGTTCGCGCCCGACGGCAGCCGGCTCGGGATCATCCGCACGCCGGAGGTTCCGGCCAACCTCGCCTTCGGCGGCGCCGACCTTCGAACGTTGTTCCTCACCGCCCGCACCTCGGTCTACACGTTACGTGTCAAGGCGCCGGGCCAGCCGCACCCCTGGTATCGTGTCCGAGCGAGATAGAGATCGACCATGAACTTCGGAACGTTCCTGCTGATGCAGTCGCCGTCGGCGCGGTCTTCGCAGGAGATCTATGCGCGCGGGGTCGAGATCGCCCAGGCGGCGGAGACCCTCGGCTTCGGCAACGTCTGGCTCGCCGAGCACCACTTCTCGACCTACGGCTATCTCTCGCGCCCGGCCCAGCTCGCGACCTACATCGCGGCGAAGACGACGCGGCTGCGCGTGGGCACGGCCGTCATCGTGGTGCCGCTCCACCACCCGCTCGTGATCGCCGAGGAGATCGCGACGCTGGATCTCCTGTCGGGCGGGCGCCTCGACGTCGGGCTCGGCCGCGGCTACCAGCCCTACGAGTTCGAGCGCTTCGGCCTCGAGCTGGAGAGTGGCCGCGCGCGCTGGGAGGAATCGATCGACATTCTGCTGAAGGCCTTCACCGGCCAGCCCTTCAGCTACGACGGAAAGCTCTTCAAGATCCCGGAGACCACGGTGTTCCCGCAACCGCTCCAGCAGCCGCGCCCGCCGATCTGGATCACGGCGCAGAGCCCGGAGTCGGTGGAGGCGGCCGTGCGCCGCGGCTTCAACGTGCTCACGGGCGGCTTCGGCGTGCCCATCGAGCGGATGGCCGAGTTCCGCCGGCTCTTCGACCGCCTCGTCACCGAGTTCAAGCCCTCGCAGCCGCTCAGGGTCGGCGTGCAGCGGGCGGTCTACGTGGCGGAGAGCCAGGCCGACGCGCGGGCGGCGGCGGAGGAAGCGCGCTGGAATATGCGCGTGACGCTTTCCCTGCGCAACCAGTACGAGCGCGTGGAGCGCGGTCGCGCCATCCCGGTGCCGGCGCCGAAGGAGCCCGACACCGACGATCTGCTGGACCGCTTCCTGGTCATCGGCACGCCGGACACGTGCATCCGCCAGATCAGACGCATCGAGGAGCTCGTCGGCATCACACACTTCAACTGCAGCTTCTGGTTCGGCGACCTCGAGCACGCCCGCGTGATGCGCTCGATGGAGCGCTTCGCCCGCGAGGTCATGCCGGCGTTTCGCTGAGGTCGTCGGAGGGGAGGGGTACGATGCTCTCCAGCGAAGACAACGAGCTGCTCTGTCGCGTGGGACCAGGCACGCCGATGGGAAACCTCATCCGGCAGTACTGGATTCCCGTTTTCACGTCCAGTGAGCTGCCGGGGCCGGACTGTCCGCCCGTCCGAGTCCGCCTGCTCGGCGAGAACCTGATCGGATTTCGCGTCACGTCGGGGAAGGTGGGATTGATCCAGAACGCGTGTCCGCACCGCGGCGCCTCCCTCTTCTTCGGTCGAAACGAGCAGGAAGGCCTTCGCTGCGTGTACCACGGTTGGAAGTTCGACTGCGAGGGCGTCTGTGTCGACATGCCGAACGAACCGTCTGAGAACAGCTTTCGGTCGAAGATCCAGGCGACAACGTACCCGTGCGTCGAGCGCAACGGCATCGTCTGGACCTACCTGGGGCCACGCCCGGTGCCGCCACCGTTGCCGGACATCGAGCCCAACATGGTATCGAGCGGCGAGTCCGCTGTCCTCAAGGTGCTGCGCGAGTGCAACTGGTTCCAGGCCCTCGAGGGCGACATCGACACGAGCCACCTGGGCTTCCTGCACCTCGGAGCCGTCCGCCCCGAGGACACGACGCCGGGCAGCTTCGATTACTACCTCGTGGCCGACCGCGCGCCGAAGTACGAGGTCGTCGATACCGAGTTCGGCACGTCCTACGGCGCCTACCGACCCGCGCAAGCGGACACGTATTACTGGCGCATCGCCCACTTCCTCTTCCCGTTCTTCACGATGATCCCGACGGGCATCCTCGGCACGCAGATCCTCGTCCGCGCCTGGGTGCCGATCGACGACGAGCACGTGATGTTCTGGAGCATGTCGGTGCCGCGCACACGGGTGGGGGGTGGCGGAGTGCAGCGACCGGGCAGCCTCGACTTCCTGCCCGACACGACGGACTGGCTCGGCAAGTTCCGCCTCGTGCAGAACCGCGACAACGACTACCTGATCGATCGCGAGGCGCAACGCAAGGACAGCTTCACCGGGATCGCCGGCGTCCTTCAGCAGGATCAGGCGATCACCGAGAGCATGGGCCCGATCGTCGACCGGACGCGTGAGCATCTGGGAGCCTCGGACGTGATGATCATCCGGACGCGACGGCGGGTGCTCAACGCCGCCAGGGCTCTCCGTGCCGACGGGAAGGTTCCTCCCGGGGTCGACGACCCCACGGTCTACCGCTACCGTTCCGGTGGCGCGATCCTCCCGCGAGACGTCAGTTGGCTGGACGCGACGAAGGGGCTGCGTCAGGTCCCCCGATGACCGCGGCTGAAGGATGGCACGGTGACGGCGCCCGGGATCCAGTTCGAGCACTAGCGTGTCAGCCGTCGGATACGCCTTGCTGGCTCGAATCCGCTCGGCTATGTTCGAGACGCACAATAAAAGGGGGCGCGAAATCATCGGCCACCTCTCGTATCTCCTCCTGTCGGAGGACACCCTCGCTGCGACACACAGGGTCCGTGAAGCCGGTCCCGGCGGCGCGCCGAAGCCTCGGCTTCTCGACCGCGTTCGCGAGACCGTCCGCGCTCGCCACTACAGCCGCCGCACGGAGAAGGCATACGTCCACTGGATCAGGCGGTACATCTTCTTCCACGGCAAGCGCCACCCGGCCGAGATGGGCGCGGCCGAAGTCACTTCGTTCCTGACGTCGCTCGCCGTCCGCGACAAGGTCGCGGCCTCCACCCAGAATCAGGCGCTGAGCGCGCTGCTGTTCCTGTACCGCGAGGTACTCGGTCTAGAGCTGCCATGGCTCGACGACGTCGTCCGAGCCAAGCGGCCCCAGCACCTGCCCGTCGTGCTGACGCGCGACGAGGTTCGCGCCGTCCTCCAGCGACTTGATGGGGTGCCACGCCTGATGGCCATCTTGTTGTACGGGGCAGGACTTCGCCTGCTGGAATGCTGCCGCCTACGAGTCAAGGACGTCGATTTCGCAACGAACCAGATCCTGATACGCGACGGCAAGGGGCACAAGGATCGGGTGACGATGCTGCCGGCCTCGGTCAAGTCCGTGCTGAGCGCCCACATCGAGCGCGTGCGAGAGCAACACCAGGCCGATGTCCGGCACGGTGCTGGCTGGGTCGAGCTGCCCGGCGCGCTGACGCGCAAGTACCCGAACGCCGGCCGGGACTGGGGGTGGCAATGGATCTTCCCGGCCACCCGCCTATATATGGATGGCCTCACGGGCCAGCGCCGCCGCCACCATCTCCACGAATCCGTCCTCCAGCGCGCCGTGAAGGATGCGGTCCGCGGTGCCGGGATTGCCAAGCCGGCCACGTGCCACACCTTCCGTCACTCGTTTGCCACCCACCTGCTCGAGGAGAGTCACGACATCCGGACCGTCCAGGAGCTGCTCGGCCACCAGGATGTCAGCACCACGATGATCTACACGCACGTGCTCAATCGCGGACCGGCGGGGGTCCGGAGCCCGGCGGACCGGATGTTCCTGTCATGATCGCCGAGGGCGGAACTTCGGGCCGCGAGCGCGCAGATGGTACCCTGCAACGCCTCGTCGTATATCACGGCGAGAAGGCCCGGAGGTGTGCTCCAACCCTGTGGAAACTCGAGACCATGGGATTGCGGTCGGGTCTTTCCGACCAGATATACAGAACTACGCAGTCAGATAACACAGTTCAAGAGAGATCGAGTTCGACGCACCAGGGGCGATTGAAGTTGCCCGGGGGCAGCGAGGCTTGAGAATCTGCAAATTGTCGGATCGACGCCCGGAAATCCGGCGGCCCCGTCTCTCAGAGGCCCGACACGCAACCGTGGCGGGGAAGCGGGTGCAGCAATGACGGCATT
>Ga0137403_10001333_pt1 | contig 31148 bp, 20 predicted proteins | sample CZOMad2_1_16fung_FD_122057 | JGI IMG/M metagenome (GOLD analysis project Ga0137403, IMG submission 122057) | Vadose zone soil fungal communities from Angelo Coast Range Reserve, California, USA - CZOMad2_1_16fungal (Hybrid Assembly) | ecosystem: Environmental > Terrestrial > Soil > Vadose zone... | reverse complement strand
TTGGGCATGGGTATAGCGAGCTTTGGCGTGCTCCTGGAGATGCCGCACCTCGGCGGCCAGGTGCGGCACTCCATAGCTTAGCAGTCTGCACACATAAACCAGGCTGGCCGCGGGAAGCGGCGCGTAGAGTTGCACCACCATATCCAGCAAATGGCCGGCCCGCGTGAGCCGTGCCTCGGGGCTGTCGTCGCGCGGCGGGTGCTCGATCGTCTGATACACCCGGGTGCCGCCCTCGCGCCGCGCCACGCGTAGCAGCCCGCGATAGTGCAGCCCCTCCAGCAGATGATTGTTGACATTCAGATTCGCGCCCCAGCGTCTAATTCGGCCATGGTCGAAATGCGCCTGCACGTCCTTGGGGTAGGTGGGACCATGCTTGCGCACAAAGGCCAGCACCTCCTGGGCGCGCGCCTGCATCTTATCGTCCCATGCGTCCCAGGCGCGCGGCACCCCGCGCGGATGCAGTAGGGCCAGGGCCTCACGAGGCAGGAAACCGTAGTTAACGAAGAAGGCCTCTTCGATCGCCAGGCGCGGATAGCGGCGCTCCAGTTCGCCGACGTGATAGTCCTTAACGCGGTGCGCGAGGATCAGGTCCTGGGCGCGAGCGGGCACCCGCATCGGGTCAGCCTGGACAAAACCCAGACGCGCAATGGCCCGCGGCAGGCTGATGGGCTTGAAAAGGCTGCGCGCGATCGCGTAGCGGCGAAGCTGCCGAAGACTGGGGGCTCTGAGAGGGCTCACTCGTGGCGTCCGGTAGGGTAAGGATCATTACCCCGAATTTATACATCGCACAGTATTCATCGTTCGCTGATCCGAATTCAACGAAATCAAACTTTGAACATGAACTCTCCTGCATCGAGGGTTCATGTCTATCTGCTCCGCGATCTATTTATGTGAAGTAACTGCCCGGAACAAGACGCCACATCTGCAACTCTTCAACTCCTGCTAAACATAATCTTCCTCAACACATACACAAGTTGGCGCCGAACAGAGGACTATTCGTAGTGGAGGGCGCGGATGGGGTCGAGGCGCATGGCGCGGCGTGCCGGGAGGTAGGCGGCGGCTGAGGCTACGGCTAGCAGGGCGGCGGCGAAAGCGGTGATTAGGGTCGGATTCAGGGGGACTACGCCGAAAAGGGTGCTGGCCATGACTTTGTTGATGGCCAGAGAGAGCGGGATGCCTGCGGCCAAGCCGATCAGGGTGAGTTGTAGAGCTTGGGTGAGGATTAGGCGGCGGATTTTTGCGGCGTCAGCGCCGAGGGACATGCGAATGCCGATTTCTTTGGTGCGCTGTGCTACGGCTTCGGTGAGAACGCCGTAGACGCCTACGGAGGCCAGCGCCAGAGCCACAACGCCGAAGACTCCCATGAGGAGGCCAAGAATGCGGATGATGGCGATCGAGTCTTCGATTTCGTGCTCGAAGGTGTTGAGACTGGGGATGGCAACGTTGGGGTCGAGGCGGCGGACGATTTCGCGGACCGCGGGACCGTAGGAGAGGGGATCGGCAGTGCCGCGGAGAAGCAGCGTCATGTCGCGGCGGCGGGGAGCTTGATCGAGCGGTTGGTAGAGGACGGGGCGAGCGACGGGATTCCACCAATTTTGACGGACGTCGGCGACGATGCCGACGATGGTGAGGCATTCGTCGGATTGTGGCGTGTCTGAAGCGGGCGGGGCAAGCCCCGCCCCTACGGCGGAGGCGGCCGCGGTGGAATTTGTTGCGGCTAGTTTGACGCAATGGCCGAGGGCGTCGCCTGCGGGCCAGAAGCGGGTGGCCATGGCTTGGCTGATGAGCGCTACGGGAGGAGCCGCGGCGGCGTCAGCTTCCGAAAATGTGCGGCCGGAGACGAGCCGGATGCGAAGAGTCTGAAAATATTCGGGGCTGGCGACCTGAAGGTCGGTGGAAGGAGCTTCGCTGGAGCGTATGGACGGCCGGCCCTCGATGGTGAAGAAGGAAGCTTGGTCGTCAACGTTACTGGCGGGAGGATTGGCGATTAGCGCAGCGGAGGCTACACCGGGAAGCGCGCTCGATTCGCGAAGAACTTGGCGGAAGAAGGAAGCGGCTTTGGTGTTGTCGGAATAGGCGTCCTTGGGGAGGGAGATTTCGTTATGCAGGACGTTGGCAGGGTCGAAGCCCTGGTAGGAGCTGGCGAGGCGCGCGAAACCCTGCGTGGTGAGCCCGGCGCAGACGAGAAGAATCAGGGCGAGAGCTACTTGGACTACGACCAGTGCGTTGCGAACGCGCGTCTTGGCGCGAGAGAGGCCGGCGCGGCCTGCGTCCTTGAGGGCGTTATTGAGATTGAAGCGCGCGGCGTGGAAGACGGTGGTGAGGCCGAAGAGAATGCCTACGACGATGGTGAGCGCGATGGTGAAGAGAAGAATGGCGCGGTCGACGCGAATGGCCTCCCAGCCGGGAACCCACATGGTCCAACTCGGGGAGATGCTGGTGCGGAGAAGGTTGACGGTCCAGAAGCTGAAGGCGGAGGCGAGGGTGCCGGCGACGAGCGAGAGCAATAGCGTTTCCGAAATGAAGAGTGCGGACATGCGGAGGCGTCCGGCACCGAGAGCGGTGCGAATGGCGATTTCTTTTTGGCGGCCGACCATGCGTGCGAAAAGAAGATTGGCGAGATTGGCGCAGGCGAGGAAAAGGACGAAGACGGCGGCGGCTTGAAGAAGGAGAAAGAGCGGGAGCGAGTACAGATAGAGCTCCTTGCGGAGTTCGAGCAGCGTGGCCGAGCGATTGGCGTTGGTTTGCGGGTATTGCTGGCGAAGATGAGCTGAGAAATTGTCGAGTTCGGAAAGAGCTTGTGCGCGGCTGACGCCGGGCTTGAGACGGGCGAGGGCTTCGAGAGACATGGCGGCGCGATTGTTTTGCTCCGCGGGCGAGAGGGCGAGAGGGACCCACATCTGCGTAGCGGCGGGAAAATCGAAGCGCCGCGACATGACGCCGATGACGGTGTAGACGCGGCCGTTGAGGCGGAAGGTTTTGCCGACGACGGCGGGATCTCCGGCAAATTGGTGTTGCCAGACAGCGTTGCTGAGGATGGCGACGTCGTCGGAGCCCGGTTGTTCGTTGGCGAAGGAAAAAGCGCGGCCGAGAGCGGGAGCTGTGCCGAGAACGTCGAAGAAATTGGACGAGACACAGTAGGTGCGCACGGGTTCGGCGGTACCCGAGACAGAAAGATTGAAGTTGGCATATCGGAAAGTGGTGAGGCCAGTGAAGGTGGTGGAGAACGCGCGGAGATCGGCGGCGTCGGCCGGAGCGATAACGCGGGACTCCAGGCCTTCGTCAACGCCGCGACTTTCCCAGACGCGGACGAGGCGGTCGAGATCGGGGAAATTGTAGGGATGGAGGAGTAAGGCGTTGACCATGCTGAAGATGGCGATGTTGGCGCCGATGCCCAGGGTGAGGATGAGGATGGCGACGACGGTGAAGCCGGGATTCTTGCGGAGAGAGCGGGCAGCGTGGCGGAAGTCGCGGAGAAGATTGTCGAGGAGATTGAGGCGGCGCGTGTCGCGGCATTGTTCTTTGCGGAGCTCGAGGCCGTCGATGTCGCGGCGTGCCGAGCGGCGAGCGTCTTCAGGGGAGAGGCCAGCGGCAAGATAGTGCTGGGTTTTGCGTTCGAGGTGGTCGCGGAATTCGTCGTCGAGTTCCTGCTCGACTTGGTCGCGACGAAAGAGAGAACGGATGCGGAGTGGGATGGTGTAGAGCCAATATTCTGGTCGCATCGTTTTCATTCCTTTCTCCTGGTGAATTACTCGTAGCGCAGAGCTGTGAGCGGATCGTTGCGGAGGGCTCTGCGAGCGGGAAGGTAGCAGGCGGTTAAGGCCACGAAGCAGAGTGCCACGGGAATTGCGAAAAATGTCCGTGGGTCGCGGGGACTGATGCCGAAAAGCAGGTGAGACATGTAGCGGGTGAGGGCGAAGGAAGCAGCGATGCCGAGGATGGTGCCGAGGAGGGCCAGGCGCAGGCCTTGGCTGAGGATCAGGCGGAGTATGTTGCGAGGCTGCGCGCCGAGGGCTACGCGAATGCCGATCTCGTTGGTGCGCTGGATGACGGAGTAGGCCATGACGCCATAGATTCCGATTACGGCGAGAGCGAGAGCAACAGCGGCGAAGGCTCCAAGGAGAGTTAGGTTGAAGCGCTGATGATCGAGTGAGGCGGCAAGGACGTCCGACATGGTGGAGATTTGCGTGAGCGGAAGCTGGTTGTCGATGGACCAGAGTTGTTGCTTGGCGATCGCGAGCAGGGAACCGGGGGCCGATTCGCCACGGATCACGATGTACATCCAGCGTTTCCAGGGCTGGCCGGTCTGGGAATAGAGATCGTAGACGGCGGGTAGTTCGGGTTCGTTAGGGCCGAAATGTTTTACGTCGCCGACGACACCGACGATAGTCATCCAATCGGGGCCATTGTTGCGAGCCCAGTCGACGCGAGCGCCGAGGACCTCTTGCGCCGGGAAATATTGCGCAACGAATGCGCGGTTAACGATGGCGACGTGCAGACTGCCGGTGCGATCTTGTGGGCCGAAGTCGCGCCCAGCGAGTAGAGAAATTCCCATGAGGCTGAAATAGTTTCCGGCGACGGTGCGGGTCTGGACTTCAGGTTCCGTGCCGGGAGGAGGAATGGGACGCCCGTCGATGATGAAATTGTGATCGAGGAAATCGCCGCTCATGGGAAGTTCGCTGATGAGAGCTGCCTGTACGCCCGGCGCGGAGTTGAGATGCTCGAGTAGTTGCTGATGCATGTAGCGCTGCCTGGTTTGCTCGCGGTAGCGCGCTTCGGGAAGTTCGAGGCGCATGGTAAGAAGATTAACCGGGCGGAAGCCAGGGTCGACGCGATGCAGCAGGGAAAAGCTGCGGAGCATGAGCGTTGCGCTGATCAAGAGGATAAGCGCGAGGGCAATTTCTGAAACGACGAGGAGTCTTCGCAAGCGGAAGCCGGAGCCCGCTCCGGAGGTAGCGCGTTGATCCTCTTTGAGGTGCAGATTCGTGCCGAAGAAAGCGGCGCTGAATGCGGGGATCAGGCCGAAGAGGATGCCGGTAAAAAAAGAAAGAACAAAAGTGAAAAGGAGGACGGATGCGTCCATAGAAGTAGTTTCGATGCGCGGGAGGCCTGCGGGTTTGAGGAGCAGGAGGATGCGGACGCCGAGAGCGCCGAGGATTAGACCGCAGGCGCCGCCTAGCAAGGAGAGAAGAACGCTTTCGGTGATGACCTGACGGATAAGACGTCCGGAAGGTGCGCCGAGAGCCACGCGAATGGCGATCTCGCGGCGGCGAGTGGCGGAACGCGCGAGCTGGAGGCTTGCGAAATTGACGCAGGCGATCAGCAGAACAATGGCGACGGCGGCGAACAACACGAGCAGTTCGAGGCGAACATCGCCGACGATGGCTTCCCGGAGAGAGACGAGGCGGCGATGCATTTGGCGATCGTTGTCGGGATAGTGGGCGGCGAGCCATTCGTCGATGGATTTCATTTCGGCTGAGGCTTGCTGGATTGAAGCGCCGGGCTGCAAACGGAGATAAGTGGCGAGGAAATGGACGCCGCGAAATTGCGCGGCGGCCGGGTTGGCGATGCGGATGGATGCGAGGACGTCGACGGGTCTGCCGGGGAGCCAGAAATCGCGCGGCATGACACCGATGATGGTGTAGGAGTTTCCGCTGAGGCGGATAGATTTGCCGACGACGGCGGGATCGGCGGCGAAATGGCGTGTCCAGAAGCCGTGCGTGAGGAGAACCAAGGCTGGACCGCCGAAACGGTCTTCCTGCAGGGTGAAGGCACGGCCGATGGCGGGCTGAATGCCCAGTGCAGGGAAGAGATCGGCGTTGCAGAGGCCCCCGGTGATTTGGATGGGTTCGCCTTCGCCGGTGAAATCGAGGGCCTGCTTGTTGACGCCGCCGATCGCAGAGAAGGAGCGGGTTTGTTTCTGAATGTCTTCGAGGTCGGGGACGGATTGATTGTTGGAAAGAGTGAGGAGCTGGCTGGAGCTGGGGTAGGGAAGAGAGCGGAGCAGGACGGCGTTGACGATGGAGAAGATGGCGGCGTTTGCGCCGATGCCGAGAGCGAGAGTGAGGATGGCTGTGGCGGTAAAGCCGGGGGATTTGCGGAGCGCGCGGAGGGAGTAGCGGAGGTCTTGGATTAGATCTTCGAGTGGGCGAGTGCGGCGGGCGTCGCGGCATTGCTCCTTGCGGAGTTCGAGGCCGTCGAGGTCTCTGATGGCGGCGCGGCGGGCTTCTTCCGGTGAGAGGCCGGTGGCTAGGTACTGTTGCGTCTGGCTTTCGAGGTGGTCGCGAAGTTCGTCGGCTAGATCTTGTTCGGCGCGATTGCGGCGGAAGAGGGAGCGAAGGCGAAGAGGAAGGGTGTAGATCCAGTGTTCGGAGCGCATGGCGCGTTTCTAGACCTCCTCGAGTTTGATGATTTGCGAAATGGCGGTGGAGAGGCGATTCCAGTTGGCGGCTTCGCGATCGAGCTGCCGGCGGCCGAGGCGAGTGAGGGAATAGAATTTGGCGCGGCGATTGTTTTCGCTGGCCCGCCATTCGGCTTTGATCCAGCCTTCTTGCTCGAGCTTGTGGAGGGCTGGGTAGAGCGAGCCGTCGCTGACTTGCAAGATCTCTCCGGACACTTGTTTTAGGCGAATGCTGATGGCAAAGCCATTAAGCGGCTCGAGGGCGAGGATTTTGAGGAGCAGGAGATCCAGGGTGCCCTGGACGAGGTCGGAGGGTTTGGACATTTTCGTGAGGCTCCCTTGGTAACCGAGGGGAGTTTAGACCTGTTCCGCTCGGTAAGCAAGAGGAAGGTTGTGCGGAGAGCGTTTTGAAGAATTCTCGCGAACGTCCGCGGCCGCTACGGGAGGGGCTGGACTAGAGGATGGCGCTGCTAGCTGCGCCACTAAAGAGTTGCTGTGGCTATTCTTCGCGGAGGACTTGCATGGGTTCTACTTGGGCGGCGCGGATGGCTGGGGCTAGGGAGGCGAGGATGGCGAAGATAAGGACGGCGGCGAATACTGCGGCGAAGGTTGTGGCGTCCGAGGGGGAGACGCCGTAGAGCATGGTGGCCAGCAGGCGCGAGGAGGCTATAGCGAGGAGGAAGCCAGCGACGCAGCCTGCGGCACAAACGGAGAGAGCACGAAGAAGGAAATGCTGCACGATGCGGTTGCGGTCAGCGCCAAGAGCGAGGCGGAGAGCGACTTCGCGACGGCGTGTCGTGACGGAATAGCTGAGAGTGCCGTAGAGGCCGACGCCGGCTAGCGCGATGGCAGTGGAAGCGAAGAAGGCGAGAAGAATGGTGCGCAGGCGATTCTCGGCGAAGGCGTTGCTGAGATGGTCGTCGAGCGACAAGAAATTGAAGGCGGAGCGGGCGGGTTCGATTTCGTGGAGATGGCGTCGAATGGTTTCGGCCATGGCCATGGGCTCGGCGCGGGTGCGCACGAGGTAATTCGGATCGGGGACGGGAGCGCTCGAACAAAAGTAGATGGTGGGGACGGGTTGGTGATTGATGCCGGTTTCGCGGGCGTCACCAACAATGGCGGTGATGGGGCTCGCGCCCATTTTGAAAAGATCGCCGGCGAGTAGGACGTGGTGGCCAACCGCGGGCGAGGACGGCAGATAGGTGTTCGCGAAGGTGCGATTGACGACGGCTTGGAATGTGGAGCCGGAACCTTCCCGGCAAGGTTCACCTTCGAATAGTAGAATTCTCATGGTAGCGAAATACGTTGGCGAAACGAAGCGGCTTTCGGTAACGATTTTTTGTGTGGGATCGAATGGGGCATCAGGCAACTGCACTTCAGTTTGAAATTTGGCCGGAACGCCGGGGAGATTGCCGGCGGTGGCCACGGATTCGACGCCAGGAAGAGCGGCGAGCGAATCGACCGTGTGAGCGATACGTTTGCTTAGGACCTTGGGGTCAGCGGTTTCTGCCCACGAGGCGCTGAGGTGGAAGGTGAGGATATGCGAGGAATCGAAGCCAGGTGAGACGCGCCCCAAAGCCTGGAAACTGCGGAAGAGAAGGCCAGCACCGGCGAGGAGAGTGACGGCAAGAGCGACTTGCACGCCGACGAGAAGCCACTGCAGGAAGTGACGGCCGGAAACTTGCGTGCGGGAGTTGTGGGAGAGAGACGCGGCAAGATTGCGGCGTGTGCCGCGAAGAGTGGGAATAATGCCGCAAAGCAGAGTGACGACGACTGAAGAGAAAAGAGAGTAAAGGACGATTCTCGAATCGAGATGGATTTCGTCGACACGGGGAAGGTCGGCGGCGAGGGCACGGAAGATGCCGGAAGCAGCTTTGGCGAAAAAAAGGCCGAGAACGGCGCCGGCTAAAGCGAGGACGAAGACTTCAGTGACCAACTGGGCGACTAGAGCGAAACGCGGCGCACCCAGTGAAAAGCGGACCGCGATTTCCTGCTGGCGCCGCGAAGCGCGAGCAAGAAGCAGAGTGACGATATTAGTGCAGGCGATCAGGAGCAGTACCGAGACGGCGCCGTAGAGAATCCAGAGCGATTTGCGAGAACCGCTGACGGTGATTTCTTTCAGTGGGAGGATGCCGACAGCCAAGCGCGCGTCGGTCTCGGGGTAAGCGGCCCCGAGTTGCGATTGCACTGCGGCGAGGTTGGCGCGGGCGTCGTTGAGCGTAACGCCCGGTTTGAGCCGCCCGATCGCCGCGTACCAAGTGGCGGCGCGGTTTTGCGTGTACGGCGCATTGGCGGGGACGACAGCCCAGACGTCGACGTCGCGATCCGCGAAAAAGAATGAAGCGGGAAGAATGCCAATGATGGGGAAGGATGCGCCGTCGACGCGGAGTGTTCTGCCTATGGCGTTCGGGTCAGCGCCGAACCGGCGGCGCCATAGGCGGTCACTGATCAGGATGGCCAGCGGCCCGCCAAAAGAAGATTCGGCGGAGCTGAAATCGCGGCCGAGGGCGGGAGAGATGCCCCAGACCTGGAGGAATCGTGGCGCGACCCAGGCGCGAGTAATGCGCTCGGGAAGCGCGCCGGAGGTTTCCGATCCGTTTTCGACATAGTAGCCGCTGATGGCTTGGAAAGTGGAGTTCATGCGATTCCATTCTTCGAGGCGAACGGGTGCGACGAAGGTGGAAGGCATGGCTATCTGTGGATAAGTCTCCTCTAGTTGCATGAGTTGATCGCCGTTCGGGAAGGGCAGAGGGCGGAGGAGGATGGCGTCTATGGCGGAGAAGACGGCGGAGTTTGCGCCGATGCCGAGCGCCAGAGTGAAGACGATGGCTAGCGAAAACGACGGCGATTTACGAAAGAAGCGGAATGCGGATCTAAGATTGGCCAGAGTAGTTTCGAGAATGCCGATGCGGTAGACGTCGCGAAGGTCTTCCTTGATTTGTTCGCGACCGCCGAATGCGAGCATCGCCTGGCGGCGGGCTTCTTCCGGGGACATGCCAGCGGCGATGTTTTCCGCGGTGAGGCCTTCGATGTGCAGGCGAAGCTCGGAGTCCAGTTGATCTTCGCGCGGGGCGCGGGCGAAATGAGATTTCCGCCAGGACATTGCGGCGGCTCCTATTCTGCGGTTTGCAGGATTTGGCCGACGGCTCCCGAGAGCCTGCGCCAGTTGGATTCTTCACTAAGCAAATGTTTGCGGCCTTTGACGGAGAGTTTGTAGAACTTGGCTTGGCGGCCGCTTTCTGATTCGCCCCAGTCGGCAGCGAGCCAGCCGCGCTTTTCCAGGCGATGTAGAGCGGGGTAGAGCGAGCCTTGCTGGACTTGCAGGACTTCTCTGGAGATTTGGCGAATGCGCAGCGAGATGCCGTAACCGTGGATGGGGCCGAGGGCGACGATCTTGAGGATGAGCATGTCAAGAGTGCCTTGGAGCAGATCGGATTTCTCGATGGGCACTTGGACTGGTCTCCTAGACAATCTATCTATACATTCTACCTATACAGCGGTGATAGGTAGATTGTCAAGGAGAGAGGCTAGCAGTCGCGGGGTGCGCCGAATGTTCGGCGCTTTGTGCGGGGTATCCTCTGCTACAATTTGCGCGTCAGGCCGGAGCGGCGGGCCGATCAGGATTACGTGGAGGACTGATGAGCAATTCCGGAGCAGCGGCGAGGAATTCAAGGCGGCGATTCTTGCAGGTTTCTGCGACGGCCTCGGCGGCGATGGCTTTCGAGGTTTTTACCGAGCCGATGCTGGCTGCGGCGGCGCAGCGAGACAAGAGTTTTCATCCGACGAGCGGAGTGATGATCAACGCGAACGAGAATCCGCTGGGGCCGTGCGATGCGGCGCGGAAAGCGATCGCGGAGATTGCGCCCCAGGGCGGACGGTATTCGGATTGGTTGACGGACGATCTGGCGAAAATATTCTCGCAAGCGGAAGGGTTGAAGCCGGAATACGTGCGAGTGTTTCCAGGATCGAGTGGGCCGCTGCATTTTGCGGTGCTGGCATTTACGTCGCCGGCCAGGAGTTACGTTACCGCGGACCCGGGATACGAGGCGGGGATGCGCGCGGCGCAGTTTGCGGGAGCGCGGGTGGTGAAGGCGCCGCTGACCAAGACGTTTGGGCACGACGTGAAAGCAATGGCGGCCGCGGCGCCGGATGCGGGAGTATTTTACGTTTGCACGCCGAATAATCCGACGGGGACGCTGACACCGCACGCGGATATCGAGTGGCTGGTGGCGAACAAGCCGAAGGGCGCCATCGTGCTGGTGGACGAAGCGTACATCCATTTTGCAGGCGTGCCGTCAGCGCTGGATCTGGTGAAGGCGGGGCACGACGTAATCGTGCTGCGGACCTTTTCGAAGATTTACGGGATGGCGGGAATTCGTTGCGGGTTTGCGATTGGGCGGCCGGAGTTGGTGGTGCAACTGGGAGATCGCAGCGGGTACAGCGCGATGCCGATTACGGCGGTGGCGGCGGCGACGGCGAGTTTGAAAGATGAGACTGTGGTGGCGGCGCGCAAGCAGGTGAATACGTCGATCCGCCAGGGGACGTTCGACTGGATGTCGCGGCAAGGATATGGATATGTGCCGTCGGAGTCGAATTGTTTTATGGCGGAGACCAAGCGTCCGGCGAAGGAAGTGATTGAAGCGATGGGCGCGCAACATGTTTATATCGGGCGGCCGTGGCCAGTCTGGCCGACGCATGTGAGGATTACCGTGGGCACGCAGGACGAAATGGCGCAATTCCAGAGCGCGTACCAAAGAGTGATGAGCAACGCGGTGGCGACGGGTTGGGAGCCGCGGAAGACGCGGTCTCGCGGTCTCGATGGCGTGCTGTTACCGGCGCGCGCCGGCGATTATTCGTAGCGCAGTGCGACGATGGGGTCGACTCGAGTGGCGCGGCTTGCGGGAATGGCGCAGGCGGCCGCGGCGACGACGGCGAGACACAGCAAGACAATCGTGAACGTACTGCCGTCGTGCGGGGTGACGTTGTAAAGCAGGCTGGTCATCAAGCGAGTGAGCGCGAGGCTGGCAGCGATGCCGACGATGAGGCCTAGCGCGACAGTCAGAAGTCCTTCCCGAAAAACCAGACGCAGAACATCGACCGGCTGAGCGCCGAGAGCGACGCGAATGCCGATTTCGCGGGTGCGTTGCAGGACACCGTAGGAGATGAGGCCGTAGAGACCTATGGTGGCGAGGATTAGAGCGAGAGCGGCGAAGCTGCCAATGAGGTAGGTGGGATAGCGGCGCAGAAAGACGGAAGGCGACTGCTGGGCGATTTGCTCGAGGGAACGCGGTTGGATCAAGGGGAGCTGAGGGTCGATTCGGTGCAAGGTTTCGCGGGCTGCGCCGATGAAGGCGGCGGGATCGCCGCTGGTGCGCACGAGGAAACTGAGGAACCCGTTGGGGCCCTGGTCGTTCGAGGCATAGATGATCGGCGGGTGGGGGGCGGCCAGATCGACCTGGGCCGTGTCGCCGACAACTCCAGCGATAGCCATGAATGGATTCTGATCGCTATAGGTGAAGCGGATGCGTTTTCCGACGGGATCTTCTTTAGGAAAGTAGCGTTTGGCGAACGCCTGATTGACGAGAAGTACGCTGGGAGTATCGATGGTGTCGCGGCGCGTATAGAGACGTCCGGAGAGTATGGGAACGCGCATCGTGTCAAAGAATTCTGGGCCGGTGGTGAGGATGTCGGCTTCGTCTTCTTGACCGAGAACCCCAGGGCGACCCTCAACGACAAAGCGAATGGTGCTACTACCGCCGTTGGCAGGAATGGCGGCGGTGGTGGCGACAGAGACGACGCCGGGCACTGCGCGAAGATTATCGACGAGTTGGTGTGCAAAGCGGAGAGCTGAGGGGTTGTTGTACGGCGGCTTGGTGTCGTTGGGGTAGGAGTCGTCGGGGAGATTTACGCTGAAGGTGAGCACGTTGCGAGAGTCGTAGCCGGGATTTTGTGTGAGCAGAGCGCGAAAACTTTTGAGCATCAGCCCAGCGCCGACGAGAAGGACCAGCGAGACGGCGATTTCGGCGATGACGAGCAGTTGGCGGAGGCGATTTTGGGCGGTACTAGTGCCGCCGCGTGTTTCATCTTTCAGGATGTCGTTGACGGTGATTTTGGAAACGGTGAAGCCGGGAGCGAGACCGAAGAGAAGCGCGGTGATTAGCGTGACGGCGGCGAGGAAGGCGAACACCGGAAGGTTGATTCCAGCGCCGGCGAGATAGGGCATGGCTTGCAGTTGGGACTCGGGGATGGCGGAGAGGAGCAGCTGAATACCCCAGTTGGCGGCGAAGAGTCCGACGGTGGCGCCGGCGAACGAGAGCAGCAAGCTCTCGACGAGCATTTGCAGTACGAGATCGGTGCGGCTGGCGCCCAGAGCGGACCGTACGGCGAATTCCTTGCGGCGGGGGACGGCGCGGGTGATGAGGAGATTGGCGACGTTTGCGCAAGTGATGAGGAGAACGAAGCCGACGGCAGCGAGGAGTAGGAGTAGAACGGGCTGAACTTTGCCGACGATGGTGTCGCGCAAGCTTTCGGATACGAAAACAGTCGAACCGTCCTCCTTGGGATATTCGCTGGCGAGTTGCGCGTTGATGGTGTTCATTTCGGCGACGGCTTGCTTCGCGCTAACGCCGGGAGCGAGGCGCCCAAGGATATTCATCCAGCGGAGATTGCGGCGGGCGGTCAGGTTGGCGCTCATGTGGAGCGGAACCCAGATCGGAGCGGGACTGGCAGGCGCAAACTCAAATTCGCGGGGCAGAACACCGACGATGGTTACTGGTTTCCCGTCCAAATGAATGATGCGACCAACGACACCGGTGTCGCTGCCGAAATCGGAGCGCCAATACTCGTAACTGAGGATCAAGACGCGCGGGCCGTCCGTTGTCTGGTCGGCTTCGACAAAATCGCGTCCCAGGAAAGGCTTGACGCCGAGAGTGGAGAAAAAACTCGCACTGACTTGTGCTGCGAATGAGCTTTTCGGTTCACCACCTGTTGAGACGGTGAAGCCGTCTCCGTTGTAGACGGCAAAAGATTGAAAACTGAGGGCACGTTTTTTCCAGTCGAGATAGTCGGGTGTTGAGGTTTGAGCGCGGGAGACATCGATCGCGTATTGGGCACGGGATTCGCCGAGGTGCAGGAGTTGGCTGGGTTCGTGGTAGGGAAGCGGACGGAGGAGAGCGGCATAAACGACGGAGAAGATCGCGGTGTTAGCGCCGACACCCAGAGCGAGGACGAGGACGACGACGATGGCGAAGCTGGGAGCTTTGGCGAGAGAACGGGCGGCGAGCTTCAGGTTTTGTATGAACACACGACACCTCCTCTTTGGAAGCCGGAGTAGCACTGGGGCGGCCATCCGGGCGATCGAGTAAGTGGCGTAAGGTCAGTGAGTTAGGTTGACGCACAGCTCGCGCACCAGGCTGGAGCTTGGCCGGACATGGGACGGGTGTCTCGGAAGCGGACAGGGCTAGCTGGGCGTGCCGCTAGGCCGCTGTGCTGGCGGCGGTTGCTCCAGAATGGTCGGCGTCGCGGCCGTGGAATTGCGCGGCCTCGGTGGAGCCGGCGAGCGCGGTGGTGGACGAACGACCGCCAGAGACGACTTGGGCGATCTCGTCAAAATAGCCGGTACCGACAAAGGCCTGGTGCTTAACGGCTTTGTAGCCGAGTTCCTGGGCGGCGAATTCTTCTTGCTGGAGCTTGGAGTAGGCGGTCATGCCGGACTGGGCGTAGCCGCGCGCGAGGTGGAACATGGACATGTTCAGCGCGTGGAAGCCGGCCAGAGTGACGAACTGGAACTTGTAGCCCATTTTGCCGAGTTCCTGTTGGAAGTTGGCGATGGTCACGTCGTCCAGTTTCTTTTTCCAGTTGAAGGACGGCGAGCAGTTGTAGGCCAGCAGCTTGCCGGGGAATTTGGCGTGAATGGCGTCGGCAAACTTGCGGGCTTGTGCGAGATCCGGAGTGGAGGTTTCGCACCAGATCATGTCGGCGTAAGGCGCGTACGCGAGGCCGCGGGCGATGGCGGCGTCGATGCCGCCGCGGAATTGGTAAAAGCCTTCGGGGGTGCGCTCGCCGTGGATGAATTCGCGGTCGTGCGGGTCGGCGTCGGAGAGTAACAGGCCGGCGGAGTCCGCATCGGTGCGCGCGATCAGGATTGTGGGCACGCCGCAAACGTCGGCGGCCAGGCGAGCAGCGGTGAGCTTCTCGATGAATTCGCGGATGGGCACGACGACTTTGCCACCGAGATGGCCGCACTTTTTGGCGGAAGAGAGCTGATCCTCGAAGTGGACGCCCGCGGCGCCAGCTTCGATCATCGCTTTCATCAATTCAAAAGCATTGAGCGATCCACCGAATCCTGCTTCGGCGTCTGCGACGATGGGAGCAAACCAATAGGTTCCTGATTTCTTGCCTTCGGCGGATTCGATTTGATCGGCTCGTAGCAATGCGCGGTTGATGCGCGCGACCAGCTTCGGTGCGGAGTCGCATGGATAGAGCGACTGATCGGGATAGACATCGCCGGCCGAGTTGCCGTCGGCAGCGACTTGCCAGCCCGAGGCATAAATGGCTTTCAGGCCGGCCTGCACCATTTCCATTGCCTGATTGCCGGTGATAGCTCCAAGCGCGGGAACGTACGCGTCGGTGTGCATCAAATTCCACAAGCGCTCCGCCCCGAGGCGCGCGAGCGTGTACTCAATCTGGATGGTTCCGCGCAAGCGCAGAACATCTGCATAGGAATAGGGGCGAGTGATGCCTGTCCAGCGGGGATTGCTGGTCCAATCCGCATGATGCGCGTGCTTGCTCTCACCGTTGGTTCCGTTTCCGTTGCTTCCGTTCATTGACATCTGCTTCTCCTCTGTGGTGTCGGTCGTTCCTGGATCTGTTACAAAGAATCAGTTCAAGCTGGATTACATTCGCTGCGGCGGATCATTTCCTCACTGATGGCCCGCGCCTCACGCAGCGCTGCCGCGGCCTTTTGGTCGGTGACGCCCTTCGCAGCATCTTCCGCAAGCAGGCGATCGAGCTCTTCGTCGAACATCCGCTCAACAAGCTGCGGCGTGTGCAGCACTGCTGCGCCGTTTTCATCGAGCACTTCGACGGAAGCCGAATGCTTCAAGCGTTGCGCGATCATCAGCCGGTAAATGCGGTCCGTCGCCAGGTCTTCCATGTAGCCATCGAGCAAGCTGGCGCCGCGTCCATTCAAAACGCCATTGCGATAACGAATCGCCGTGCGAATCGCTGCGCGCGTGCCTGCCAGCGTGCGCTTGCCCACCTTGGTCGGAAGCGGCCGCAAATCCGGATGCGTATTGGCATTCTCTGGGCGTGCCTGAATCTGATTCGGAACAGGGAATTGGGACACAGCAATTTCGTTCTGATCCGGGTGTCCGGTCCACGCGCCGTCCATGTGCGCATTGGACTCGTTCTTTTTGTCTTCTGCCAGAGCCTTCAACGCGCGGGCGTTTAGTTCCGCATCTTCGCGGCTCGGGAACAGCGCCGTCATTCCGCCAATTGCCAGCATTCCGTGCTTATGGCAAATCTCCGGCAGCAGTTCCCGCAAATTCTGGAAGAATGGTACGTTGTGCGGAATGGTGTTGCGGTCTGGCAGCATCCATTCCGGGTTCTCGAGATTGAAATGAATCAAGCTGGCCATGTAGTCCCAGCGTCCGAGGTTCAGTCCAATGATGTGGTCGCGCAGATTCCAAGCGAACTCTTCCATTTGAAACGCCAGCGGATGGGATTCGACGAGCGCCATGCATTTGATGGCATTCGCAGGCCAGCCTTTCATGCGCGCGATCATCTGGAACAGATCGCGCCACCATAGTGCTTCGTCAGCCGACTCCGACTTTGGAATGTAAAAGCACAACGGATGCTTCAGCGCACCCCACTCCACTTGATAAGCCACCAGCGCGACATCGAAGAGCGACGCCGGGAGCAACTCGCCCGGCAAGATTCCGGCTTGATGCAAGTGCAGTCCGCGCGGCCGCGTGAAGATGACCGTTTTGCTGGGCGCAATCCCAACTTCTCTGTTGCGCTTGCGGTCGAAATACGTGAGCTTGCCCACTAACGCCGCAAGAACATTTTCGACGCCGCGCACCCCATTCTCCCAACGGTTGGCGATTGAATCTTCGAGGTCCAGCATCACGCCGGGAGCGCCCGAGTTGAGCATCTTGACCACGAGATCAGCATCATCCGCTGGCCCGGTCATCTGGTTACGCTGGTCCACGCACCACGATGGCAATTCCACCTGCCAAGCCTGCATGGTCGCCACCGATGGCGGCAGAAAACTCGACAACTTGCCAGCGTGCGACTGCGTCAACGCAACTTCGCGCCGATGGTTCAGCGCGCGCTGGCGCAGAGTAAGAGCGGCGTGCAGCGGCGTCAAAAATTCGAGGAAGCCTTTCGGCAAGTCACGCGCCGCGTTAAATTCCGCGGGAGCCGAGTTCACCGGTACGATGCGGCCCGAGAATGGGCGCGCAGTTCCCGCGCCTGAGAACGATGTCGCTGTGGCTGCCATAGCGTTTCCTGTTGCCTTCTCCGAGCCGGGCCGTAAAGAAATCTGCTGGTCGACCCACCGGAATGGAGTAAACTGCAAATCGAGTCTTGAGTCAAAGCGACCCGTCCGATTCGGACGAGAGCCCGGAAGGGGCGAGAACCATGCTCCGAAGCTACTCCGACAATCGCCAACTTCCAATAGGAACCGAGGCATCCCGCTTGCCAATATTAAGCACCTTGTTAACAACATGTTAGAGGTAGAAGAGGTCCCCAAACTTGCCATCTTCCGGAATAGGATAGGCCCGAGTTGACCCTCCCCACTCAAGATTCCGCTTATGCCCAAGTCCTCCGCGAACTAAGGGACAATGTGGCCTCTCGCCAAATCCGCAAGGGTTTCGATCACCTCCGCGCCCAGAACGCACTCCTTCAGTCCTGCGGTCCGCACCAACCCGGGGGCGCCGTGTTGCTCGGCTACTTGGCCCAGTGGGTGGACATCGGTTTCGGTCCGGCCGGCCTCGTCCGGCAACTCCTAGCACGCTTTCCGGTGGCCAGGCGCGAAACGCTCGCGCTCCTCGACTACGTGCATCTGCGCATGGCCGAAGGCCTGGTCGCGATGTCCGAAGAAGAATATGGCCGCGCCGCCGAACACTTCGCCGTCGTTCTTGCGCTCGAAAGCGAGATCCAGGACAAGCAAGTCATCTCCATCGCCAATTTCTGGACCGGCCGCTGCTTCCGCCGCCAAGGACGCTACGCTGACGCGCTCGGCTACGTAGCCAAAGCACGAGAACTCGCGCTGAGCCTGCAATATCCGAAAATGGCGGCAGTCATGCGCGTCCTCGAAGGTTGGATCGCGTTTCAGGAAGGGAAGCCCGAAGAAGCCGCAAAAATTCTCGGCGAAGCCGAAAGCGTTTTGCTCGAAACCGACGACCACCTGACGCGCGGCAATATCAGCTCCGCCTACGGCCGAATCGCCCGCCGCCTCGGCAACTATGATCAAGCGCTGACCCGTTTCGCCAAAGCTATCGAGGAGTACGGCAAGCGCGATCCGCACAATCGCAATCTCGCGCGGTCCTACGTCAATATCGCCTTCGTCAAGCGCATGCTGGCGCAGCAGTTGCGCGACAAGCTCGACCGCGAGGCTGCGCGCTCCCGAAAAAAGTCCGCTCGCGAAGCCGTACCTGCTCCTTCCACGAGAATCAGAAGCCGCGAGCAACTCGCCCGGCTGCGCTCCGAAGCCTTCCAGCATCTCGAAAACGCTCGCGAAATCTACGCCCGCTTCAGCGATCATCGCGGCACCGGCAACGTCCATATCACCTTCGCTTATCTCTATCTGGACGATGGTGAACTCGATCGCGCCGCAGCTGAAGGCGCCACCGCCTTTCAGCTGGGTGACGAGAAGCAAGACAGCGTGCTAAAAGCGCGAGCGCGCATCCTGCAATGCGCCGTGGAGAGCGCCAAATTCGAGGAACAAGTCGAAGAAGGCTCGAGCGAAGCGCCGTCCTCACAACTCGCGTGCGAATTTGCCCGCGAAGGCCTGCAACTGGCCAAACGCACTCAAAATCGCCGCCTCATCGCCAAAGCACATATAGCCTTGGGCCTCGCGCTCTGCCTCGACTTCGCCGAAGACATGGAAGAAGCTCGCCAGTGCTGCGACGAAGCGACGATCCTGCTCAAGCCAACCAGCCATGACTACGTGTGGCGCGAACTCCAGCAGCTCCGCCGCAAACTCCGCGGCACCGGAAACATCAACGCCGCATTGCGCGACTGGTCGCATGGGCTGGTAGGCGGCAAAACCTTTCAGCAAGTCAGCGAGGAATTCGCCTCTATCGTAATTCCCAAAGTCTGGCGCCGCGAAGGCTGCAAAGTGGCACGAGTTGCCGAACGCCTGTCGATCTCCCCCAAAAAAGTACGCCGCGTTCTCCGCGATCAGGGTCTGCTCAGCGACTCGCAATCCGACGATCGCTGAGCGCAAAAAGGAAGAGCCCCCGGGACAGCGAGGCCCTTCCTGCAACTCTCAACACCACGCAGCAAGTCTACTTGCCGCTGGAGACCACAAGGTTGTTCTTTACCGAAAATACATTCGGCACCGCACTGGCCCGAAGGTTCGCAAGATTCTTGTCTCCTTCGCTGTCCACCACGCCTTCCAGCGTCACATTGCCGTTCTTCACGATAATATGAATCGACGGCACGGCGGATTCCGAATAGCGCGAAAGGCCGCCCTCGCCATAGACCGCGCGATACGTCGCACGGCGGATCTGATCATCCATCGGCGATAACGGTAGCACTTCGATGTTATTCGTCACTCCCGAAATGCCCGCGATGCTTTTCACTGCGCTTTCGGCATCCGATTTCAGCGTCGGCCGCGTCACTTGCCCTTCCAGCGTCACTCGGTCGCCATCCACGCGAAACGCCAGATTGTCGAACACTGAGTAGTAAGGCAGTAACACCAGCTGGTGCCGGACTTCGCGGGTCAATTCCTGCTGATTCTTCGGTTCCTGATTCTTTTGCCGCTTCTCGGACGCTCCAGCGATGCCGGATGGCGCTGCGGCCAGCGGCATGCATAGAACCAGTGCTGCGAATAGGGTCCGTAGTTCCTTTCTCATAGTCTTACCCTCCAGAGTGTGCGCCTGACCATCCACAATGTTAGATTCAGGACGCATCACAAAAGGGTGCATGAACGCAGGCTTTCCGCGAGTGCTAACATAAAATAAAGTTGTTCATGAAACAGAAACTTTTGCAACTAGCTCGGGTTGCCCGCCAGGCACCACCATCGGGCAGAAGCAGGAAAGCGTGCTGGTGATTGCACATCGCGGAGCTTCCGGCCATGCGCCGGAAAATACTTTGTCGGCGTTTCGCAAAGCGCTGGCTATGGGCGCCACCTTCATTGAAACTGACCTGCAGCTTTCGCGTGACGCCCACTTCGTTGCCATCCATGACGACACCGTGGACCGCACCACCAACGGCAAAGGCGCGGTCCACGAATTGACGCTAGCGGAACTTCGCCGCCTGGACGCTGGCGCCTGGTTCGGCAGCGAATTCGCCGGAGAGCGCATTCCTACGCTCGAGGAAGTCCTCGAATTTGCAAAAAAGCACGACGTGGTTTTCTATCTCGAGCTCAAGCCCGCTGGCCATTGGGGCGGCGAGCACGCGCTCATCGGCGCGTTGCGCGAATCCGGTGAAATCGCCCGCACTGTTGTAATTTGTTTTGACGCCGCGATTCTCGCCGCCATTCGCAAGATCGAGCCAACGCTAATGACCGGCCTGCTCTTCGATGGCCAGATCGAAAAGCCACTCGATAAAGCCGTCGAAATCGGCGCCAGGCAACTCGCCGTCCGCGGCGATCTGATCACTCCCGGAATCCTCACAGAAGCCCGCCGCCGCGATCTGCAAGTCGTCTGCTGGACGGTCAATCATCCTGTCCACATGCGTCTGCTCGCAGGAGCTGGCGTCGACGGCATCATGAGCGACTACCCTGACCGCCTCCTGGCCACCCTGAAGAAATCCGCCGACTGACGTAGGGGCGCAGCACTCCTGTGCCCCAGCTAGGCAACACTGTTCCCCTTAGGGGCTCTTTCCTATGGCACCGTGCAGGGCCGCAAGCTGCGCAACGCTCAACTGTTCCGCTCGAGCATCAAGACGAATTGCGAGGTGCTCCAACGCCCACCGCACTTGATCCGGCTTCGCAATCATCCGCAAGTTATTCACCAGCGTTTTTCTCTTTTGCGCGAAGCACAATTTCACAAATTCCAGAAATCCCGCCTGGTCTGCCAGCGTCTGCTTCGCCAACTCGCCCGGCAATCGCATGGACACTAGCGCCGAGCTAACCTCCGGCGGCGGCTGGAACGCTGCCGGCGGAATCTTTATCGCCAGACTCGGCCGCGAGAAATATTGCGTCAGCACCGAAAGATAGCCGTAGTCGCGTGTCCCAGGCTGCGCCGCCAACCGAAAAGCCACCTCCAGCTGAATAACGACATGAATTTCGTCGATCGAATCGGCAAATTGAAAAAGATGATGGAGAATCGGCGAGGTGATGTAGTACGGCAGATTTCCGTAGATGCGCACGCGTCGGCCCGCAGCCAGTGAAGCGATGTCAATTTCCAGGACGTCGCCAGCAACAACACTCAAGTTCGGGAACTCTGCGGTAAGAGAGCCCAGCCGCGTAGCCAGCGGCGGATCAAACTCAATCGCAACCACATTGGATCCGGTCGCGGCCAAATGCCGGGTCATCTCACCGTGACCCGCCCCCACTTCGATCCACACCGAATCCGGCGCACCGCTTCGCGCCCCGCCGATTGAATGCGCGGAAATTCCGATCGCCCGAGCGATCTTCTCCCGCCATCCAGCATCCGAAAGGAAATGTTGACCAAGTTTTTGCCGGGCCATTGGCCAAACAGTGTAGCAGCCGCTCGCAACGATCGGGGCACAGCGCTGCTGCGCCCTGTTAAGGCAATACTCTGCCCCGATTTTCCACTGCGCCGCCTCTGGTGGCGCCCGGCATCTTGCCGGCGAGTCAGAAGCTCCGAGGCCCTTTCGGCTACTCGTCCCGCAGAGCCTTCATAGGTTCCAATCGAGCCGCCCGTCGGGCCGGAACAGCCGCCGCCAAAAACGAGACCCCAGCCAGCAGCACCACCGCCGCAATCAACGTCGCGGGATCATAAGGCCGCAACCCAAACAGCAGGGAACTAGCCGCCCGTGCTCCCAGCAAAGCCAAAACCGTCCCAACAACCAATCCGGCGACGATGAGCTTACCCGCGCCGCGCAGCACCATCGACAATATGCTCCGGCGTCCAGCTCCCAGCGCAATGCGAATCCCAATTTCGTTCCTCCGCTGCGCCACCATGTAAGAAATCACTCCGTAAAGCCCGATCACCGCGAGCACGCCCGCCAACAATCCGAAAAAGCCCGAAAGCGTGGCCATCAGACTTTCCGGTACCAGCGTTTCCTGAATCCGCGTTTTGAACACGCTGAAATCCACGCTGATCGCCGGACTCACTTCCGCGACCGCATGCAGCACCCCGCTCATCACGTCGCGCAGCGGCAGGCCGGAATGTAGCACTACCGTCTGCGACAGTGGAGCTGCGGCCACCTGGGTATCCGGCACGAAAGCCATCATTTCGTCGTCGGCTCGGAGGGAAGTGATCTTCATATCGCTGACGATTCCCACGACCTCAAATGTCTGCGATGCACTCCTGACGCCGTCGCGTTTGACGAACCGTCGTCCGAGTACGTTGGGGGTACCGAAAATTGTTCGCGCGAATGCTTGATTAACAATCGCTACCAGAGGCGCGTGGGCCGTGTCGGAATCCGTAAAATCGCGCCCGGAGAGCAATGGGATTCCCATGACATCGAAAAATCCAGGGCTCTGCATCGTGAAATATGAACTTTTCGCTTCAGGCTTTGCTTTGTCGCCGTCGGCCGCACTCACATTGTCGTTGTACCAGCCTCCGCTCATCGGAAAGTTCTCGGCCCGCGCCGCGCGGTCCACTCCAGGAGTGCTCTGCACGCGTTCGAGTAACTGCCGATGTACGACCAGCCATTGCTCCGGGGTGTAGCCGGCGCGCTGCCCGTCCAGGCTCACAACGAGGATTCCGTCTGTCTGGAAACCCGCGTTCAGCGTCGACAGCTTGTGGAACGTGCGCACAAAAAGCAGCGCCGAAAAAAGCAACACCAGTGAAAGGGCAACCTGCGCAGTTACGAGCCCACGCTGTAGCGTGAATCGCTCACGCCCGGACGTCAGGCCTCTGCCACCGGCTTTCATCACCGCCGCCGGAACAATCTGCGTGGCTCGCAGCGCCGGCAACAAGCCAAAGACCACACAGGTGAACACGGCAAGGCTGCCGGCAAACAGCAAAACCGTCACGCTCATGCGCAAATCCAGGAAAATATTCTGCTGAGATGTGGTCAGGAAGGCCACCAGGGCCTGCGACAGAACGCGTGCCAGGAGCACTCCGCAGGCAGCACCGAGAAGCGAAAGCAACAAGCTTTCGGTGAGGAATTGTCGGACGAGACGTCCGCGCGACCCACCGATTGCCAGACGCACCGCCACTTCCTTTTCCCGTGCTGTAGCTCGCGCCAAGAGTAGGTTCGCTAGGTTGGCGCACGCAATCAAGAGCACTACGCCGGCAATCGCGATCAGCAGCCAGAGAGGGTTTTCGTAAGTGTCGCGCAACTCGGAGAGTCCGAGCGCCGCCGGCTCCGTTTTCAAGGATGCGGAAAGAAATCTTTCTTTGCGTTCGGTGTCAAAATTCTGCGGAAGCGCCGCCTCGAACACGGATTTCGCCATGGCTTCTAGATGGGCGTTGGCGCGCTGCAGCGTCCAGCCTGGCTTCAATCGGCCTATGGCCGCCAGCCACCAGGCCCAGCGCATTTCGAGATTGTTGTCTTTACCGGAGAAGACGGGCTCGGAGCAGACGGGTACGGCAACGTCGAATCGATGCCCAACGTCGATTCCGGTAAAGCTGGGCGGAGTTATACCGACTATTTCTACAGGTCGGGTATTCAACGAAAGGTTCGAACCGACCGCCGAAGGCGCACCTCCAAATTCGCGCTGCCAAAAAGCATAACTGATGACCGCTACGGGAGCACACCCGCGCCGGTCATCGTCCGCGGAAATAACGCGGCCCAGCAGCGGACTCACTCCGAGCGTGCGGAAGTAATCGCCGGTCACCCAGATGCCGTCGGCCGGCCGCGCTCTGCCGCCTTTCGACAAATCGAACTGCGAATCGCCCCAGGCGAACATGCTGGAGAACGCTTGCTGATGGTCGCGGATTTGCTCCCAGATCGCGTTGGTCATGCGCGGATAGCGATTCGGGAAGTGCCCGCTGCGTCCTTTGGGGCTGACCACCTTTACTTCATACAATTCCGCCGGCTTTGCTACCGGCAGGCTGCGCAACCGCACCGCGTCCAGCAACTGAAAGATCGCTGTATTGGCTCCGATGCCCAGCGCCAGCGAAAGCACGGCCACCAGCGTGAAGCCGGGATTCAGCCGCAACATACGCAGCGCATACCGCACGTCTTGCCCCAGCGTTTCCAGAAATCCCAGGCTGTTCATTTCGTGGATCTCCTCGCGAATCCGCGTCACGTTTCCCAGCTTGCGCCGGGCTGCATGCCGCGCTTCTTCCGGCGACATTCCGCGGCCGATGAATTCGTCGGTTTCGATTTGCAGATGCACCTGGATTTCCGCTTCGCGCTCGCGGTCCCAGTGCTTTCTCCGAAAGTAGCGCCAGAGTCGCATGGTTTACTCGTTGCTCGGCTGCAGGATGCGGCCGATCGCCCGAATCAGTTGCTGCCAGCGGTCAGTATGCGTAGCCAGTTGCTTGCGCCCAGTTCTCGTCAACCGGTAGTACCGCGCCTTGCGGTTGTTCTCCGACGTGCCCCAGAACGACGCTATCCAGCCGCGATCCTCGATCCGATGCAGCGCCGGATACAGCGAGCCATGCTCCACTTGCAGCACCGCTTCCGAGCGATGCTCGATCAAATGCGCGATGGTGTGCCCATGCGCCGCTCCCAGCACCAGCGTCTGCAGAATGAGCATATCCAGAGTTCCAGGAAGCATTTCCCCGCTAAGCGGCGGCGTATCGCGTTTTGCCATAGTTCCCAGATTCTACTCCGGTAGATACGCTATGGGAAGCTCATGAAACAGACGAAACGAATCCCCAAAAGTTTCGTCCAAGTCCGCAAATAGATGACAATCGACGCTGGCTTGCCCCACAGACGGTCTAGGCCAGGCTTGAGCCAGCCACGGTAAGCCCTTTCTCCGCTAGCCGTTGTGTGTGCTTAGCGTTGGAGACCTCCGGCGGCTTGACGGCACCGAAAACCTTGGTTAGCGTAAAAGTGGCTTCAGCGGGTGCGCATCATTGAGAATTCTGTTCGCGGCGTCGGAAGGCTTGCCTTTTTCCAAGACCGGCGGCCTTGCGGATGTGGTCGAGGCTTTGCCGAAGGCCTTGGTGGCGGCGGGTCATGAAGTGGCAGTGGTGCTTCCGCGATATCGCGGCACCAAGGCCACGGCTGTCGTCATGCCAAGCCTGACGGTTCCCATCGGGGGACGGTTGCGGTTTCCGGCGGTTGCTGACGGTACTTCGATTGCCGGAGTACGCTACTTCTTCGTTGACGATCCTGCATACTTCGACCGCGAGGGTATCTACGGCGGAAGCCGCGGCGATTATGCCGACAATCCAGAGCGTTATAGCGAGTTCTGCCGCGCGGCTATCGAAATCTCCAAGCACGTATTTCCCGCCGACATATTTCACTGCCACGACTGGCAGGCGGCTCTGCTGCCGGTGCTGCTGCGCACGGTTTACGGCGATGACCCGCTGGTGAAAGACTTGCCCGTGGTCTTCACGATTCACAACATGGGTTATCACGGGCAATACGGAAAAGAAGTGTTGGAGCGCGCAGGGATTCCGGCGCCGCTCTTCAATCCGGGCGGACTGGAATTTTTCGGCAATGTGAATTTCCTGAAAGGCGGGCTGATCTATTCCGACTATCTCACTACGGTGAGCCGCCGTTACGCGCAGGAGATTCAGACTCCGGAGTTTGGTTACGGTCTGGATGGTGTGGTGCGCAATCGCCGGGATCGTTTGGTGGGAATTCTGAACGGAGTGGATTACAGCGCGTGGAATCCGGAGATCGATCCATTTATCACGGCGCGCTATTCCGCGAAGGATCTCACTGGCAAACAGGCGTGCAAGCAAGAGCTGCTGGAAATCTTCGGACTTCCGAACCAGCATCTCGCCAGGCCGGTGATCGGAATCGTCTCTCGTTTCGCCGATCAAAAAGGGTTCGACCTAATCGCCGAGCGCGCGCACGAGTTGATGCGCGAAGACGTCGCGCTGGTGGTGCTAGGTACCGGGGAGCGCCGCTATGAAGATATGTTCCGTGCGCTGGCCGGGGCGTATCCGGACCGCGCCGCCGTGAAAGTCGCGTACGACAATGCGATCGCTCACAAAGTAGAAGCAGGCGCGGACATGTTCCTGATGCCTTCGCGCTACGAGCCCTGCGGCTTGAATCAGATTTACAGTTTGAAGTATGGTACGGTGCCGGTCGTGCGAGCCACCGGGGGATTGGACGACACCGTCGAAGTGTTCAATCTGGAACATGGAACGGGGACCGGGTTCAAGTTCGAGGAATACTCCGGCGGAGCTTTGATGTACGCTATTCGACAGGCGCTCCATCACTTTGTCGACGAACGCATTTGGAAGCGTATCCAACTGAATGGAATGAGCAAGGATTTTTCTTGGAAGGCGCCGGCGGCCGAATACGCGAAAGTGTACGAAGCAGCGCGGGCGGCAAGAGGGCTGGTCACGGCGCGAGGCGTCGCCGGGGCTGGAAAAGGGCCGCGAAACCAAAAGCCTGTTGCAACATCTAATTGACTTGAACTAGGAGAAGAGAGCGGGACGCTGAGTGGCAACCCGCCGAGGACAAAGAATATGGCTGAAAACATTCTGGCGGTAAACGACGGCAATTTCGAGGCGGAAGTGCTGACCGCCAGCAACTCGAAACCGGTAATGGTCGATTTTTGGGCGGAGTGGTGCCGCCCGTGTCACATGTTGGCGCCCACGGTCGCGGAGATCGCGCACGACTATGCGGACAAGCTGAAAGTGACCAAACTGAACGTGGACGAAGCAATGAATTCCGCGGGCCGGTATAACATTCGCGGTATCCCCACTCTGCTGGTGTTCAAGAACGGGCAGATGGTGGAACAGATCGTCGGCGCCGTACCCAAAGATCAAATAATCAAGGCGCTGGAAAAGCATCTGGCGAAATAAGTCCAAAAATTCAAGATTCCTGGGACGCGCTGCGAGTAGAATTGCAGCGCGTCTTGTTTTGTGTCCGGCCATGGGCCGGGGGATCTGTGCCCGCTTCACCGTGCGGCAGGGAATCGGCTGCACCTGGCCAGGTTTCAGCTTGGCCCTACGTTAGGAGTGAGACTTGGCGACGGCAGAGACAGCGGCGAGTACCCAATCGCGGACCATTAAGGGGCCGGACCATCCCCCCATGCTGGCGGGGACCCGCGGCCCGGAGCGCATCTCGCGTCCTGGGCTACACGAAACGGTGCTGGAGATACTGAAGCCGTTGCCGCGAGGGCTGCTTTTCGATTGTCCAACCGGCGAAGGCGCGCTGGCGGAACGCCTGATTGCGGAAGGATTCGAGGTTCGCTGCTGCGACCTGTATGACGAATTATTTCGGCTGGACGGCGTGGAGATCAAGCGCGGCGACCTGTCCGGAACTCTGCCGTACTCGGCGGAGTCCTTCGACTACATCACTTCGCTCGATGGTCTGGAGCACATTGATTCGGTTCCGCAAGCGTTCCGGGAGTATCGGCGGCTGCTGAAGCCGGGCGGGCACCTGGTAATTAGCGTGCCGAATATCATGAATATCGAAGAGCGCATGAAGTGGCTGCTGTTCGGGTACACCTCGCATTTCAAGCCGCTTTCCGACCAATCGAAGGCCAAGATTCACTACGATTGCGCGGGCCGGGACGAAATTGCGGTGCACGCCAACCCTATCGGCTACAACGAACTGCGCTACTACTTGGAGAAGAATGGATTTGCCATTCAAGGGATGTACCGGGACCGCGTAAAGGCCAATCAGTGGCTGTACTGGCCTATGGTGGCGATCATCCGGCTGGTCGCCAAGTTTGTGCCGGAGCCGCGGCAGCGGGATCGCTGGACGCGCGAACTGGTCTCCGACCCGGTGCTGCTCGGCGGCAACACGCTGATCATTCATTCCATCCGCCAATAAAGTCCGGCAATGGCCAAGCGTCGGCGCTCAAGGCGAATCGATTCGCGCTGACGCTCCCTCCGTACGGCAAGTTGCGGCCGAAGGCACAGACATTTACAATCCGCCGATGCGAATTGCCTGGTCTCTCATGGGTCGAACTGCGCTGGCGGTTGCGGCGATGTGCTTCCCGATGCGGTCCGTTTTGGCGCAAGAGCCCACGATCACCGAGATGCGGGTGAGTGGTCAAAGCCGATATGGCGCCGACCAAGTGATCGCGGCGATCGGGTTGAAACCTGGCGATGCGTTCCGAGTAAAAGACTTGAACCGCGCGGCAGAGCGGCTGGGAAAGAGCGGAGTGTTTGAGGAGGTTAGCTATACGTATACGCCGCGCGGCGGGCAGATGGTGGTCGAGTTCAAGATTCGCGAAGTAACGAAATTCCGCAAATGCATATTCGACAATTTCGTGTGGGCTAGCGACGACGAATTGCAGGCGCGGTTGGAGCGGGAGATTCCGCTGTACCTGGGAGAAGCGCCGGAGTCGGGAGAAATTCTGGACGAAATGTCGCGGGTGCTCGAGGAGTTTTCGAAAGAGAGAGGCGTGTCCGTTCATGTGGAGCACGGCATGCAGCAAGCGCGCATCGGAGATCCGAACTGGAAACACCTATTCACGGCGGCAGGGCTGAGCATCAAGATGCAGGCGGTGAGTTTCAGCGGTGCGCTGACAGTGAATCGTAAGGAACTCGACGGTGAAGGGGCGGAACTGATTGGCAAAGAGTATTCGGCGGCGCGCTGCCGGGCGTTTGCTTCCGCAGCGCTGATTCCATTCTATCGCGAGCGCGGATATCTGCGAGCGAGCATCGATGAGGCAGCGCGGGTGATGAGCCACGCACAAGGTTCGGCTGAGTTTGGCGTCGAGGTGATCTACACGGTCACCGAAGGAAATGTTTACCGGTGGATGGCCTCGGAATGGCGGGGAAATCAGCGAATGCCGAGCGGCGATCTGGAAACGCTGATGGGGATGAAGCCCGACGACCTCGCCAATGGAAAGAAAATCGATGACGGCTGGGAAGCAGTAAAGAGAGCATATGGCCGAAACGGCTACATCGAGGCCAGCGTCACGGCCGAGCCGGTGTTCCACGAGGGCCAGCGGCAGGTGCACTACGTCGTCAGCACTTCGGAAGGCGCGCAGTATCGCATGGGAAGCTTCGAGGCTGTGGGAATGTCGCCAGCGGTCGCGGAACGCCTGAAAGGGAAGTGGCGGCTGAAGACGGGAGACATATTCGATGCATCGTATATGAGCGAGTTTCTGAAGAAGGACGCGCCTGGGGTGTTGCAAGGATCGTTTACGCGTTCGTCCAGAGTGAAGACATCGACGCTGCTGAATAAAGAGCTGCGTGTGGTGGACGTCCGGCTGGAACTTCAGTGAGTGAGGGAAGCATGGGAGTTTCGCGGGCAATAGAAAAAATGCGGTGCCGTTGGGCCAGCAACGAGTGGAACATTCCTTACCATGATGAGGAATGGGGGGTGCCCGTGCATGACGAACGCGTGCTGTTCGAGTTCTTGATCCTGGAAGGGGCGCAAGCTGGTTTGAGCTGGGACACAATTTTGCGGAAGCGGGCGCGGTATCGCGAAGTGTTTGACGCATTCGATCCCGAGAAAGTGGCGGGCTACGACGCCCGCAAGAAAAAGGCGCTGCTTAAGGATGCTGGGATCATTCGCAACCGGCTGAAAATCGACGCGGCGGTCACCAACGCGCGGGCGTTTTTGCAAGTGCAGAAAGAATTCGGCAGCTTCGACAAATATATCTGGCAATTCGTGGGCGGCAAGCCCAGGCAGAATCAATGGAAAGCTGGCCAACGCGTGCCCGCCAAGACGAAGGAATCCGACGCCATGAGCAAGGATCTGCAGAGGCGCGAATTCCGCTTCGTCGGCTCAACGATTTGCTATGCATTCATGCAAGCCGTCGGCATGGTCAACGACCATTCGCTGTCGTGTTTCCGGTGCCGGGAAGTCGGAAGATAGGCGCCTGAGACGCTCAGTCGCGCGGCGCAGGATCCGGCGGTCTCGTTGGACGGCTGGCGGACTTGTTGATCATGGAAGGCGATCCGCGAAGGCTTAAGTCCACTCGCAGCTTGATCACAACGTCGTTTCAAATTGGCGAGATCGGTGCTGGCGGCGTGAGCAACTGACGCGCTTGCGTTGGCGATGAGGCGAGCTTACGATAAGAACCTGCCGTTTCTCGGTGTAGTCCCTGGGTGATTTCCTCAGCAGTGTGATGAAATGAACGCTGGAAGCGCTGGGGTGTGGACGAGGAGAGGTCGGGATGAAATCGGCCGTGGTGGTAGGCGCGCAGTGGGGCGATGAGGGTAAGGGCAAAGTCGTCGACTATCTGGCGGGAGCGTTTGACTACATCGTGCGCGTGGCCGGCGGGCACAACGCTGGTCACACCGTCATCATCGGGAAAACACGCCACGTTCTGCAATTGATTCCCTGCGGAATTTTGCGGCCCACGCAGCAGGCGGTGATTGGCGCTGGCGTGGTGGTCGATCCCGCCGCGCTGGTCGCGGAAATCGAGACGCTGGCCAAGGGTGGCATCGACGTTAAAGGCCGCTTGCACATCAGCAATCGCGCGCATCTGATTTTTCCTTATCATCGCGAATTGGATAAAGCCGCCGAAGGGGCTCGCGGCGCAAATAAGATTGGCACGACTTCGCGCGGCATCGGACCGGCGTATGAAGACAAGATGGCCCGGCGCGGGCTGCGTATGTGCGATTTGCTGGAGCCGGCGCTGTTTCGCGAGAAAGCTGCGCGCGTCGTGGCGGAGAAAAATCGCCTGGCCAAGGGCGCTTACGGCGCTAACATCGATTTCTCCCACGAAGTGGACGAGACCCTGAACCTTGGCGAGAAAATCCGCGGATACATCTGCGATGGGGCGGAACTCGTAAATCGCGCGCTCGATCAAGGCAAGTCCGTGCTCTTCGAAGGCGCGCAGGGAACCATGCTGGACATCGATCACGGAACGTATCCCTACGTAACGTCATCGAGCGCGATTTCCGGCGGTGCCACTACCGGCGTCGGCGTTCCGCCCACCAGAATCAAGCACATAGTCGGTGTTTCGAAGGCTTACACCACTCGCGTTGGCGGCGGCCCGTTCCCCACCGAAATGCCCGACATCGAAGCGCAAGAAGTCCGCGAACGCGGCAAAGAGTTCGGAGCCGTCACTGGCCGCCCGCGTCGCTGCGGCTGGCTCGATCTAGCTGTGCTGCGCTACGCAAAAATGATCAATGGCATCGATTCTCTGGTCGTAACCAAACTGGACGTCTTCGACACCCAGCGCGAAATTCAAGTTTGCGTCGGCTACAAATACAAAGGCAGCGCCATCAAGGAAATGCCCGCCCTCGCCGAGGAATACGAAAAAGTCACGCCGGAATACAAGACCCTGCCCGGCTGGAACGAAACCACCTACGGCGCAAAAGACGGCGGCAAGTTGCCTAAGGCGGCGCTCGACTATCTCCGGTTCATTTCTGACTATCTGCAGGTGGAAATC
>Ga0137403_10000870_pt1 | contig 31158 bp, 23 predicted proteins | sample CZOMad2_1_16fung_FD_122057 | JGI IMG/M metagenome (GOLD analysis project Ga0137403, IMG submission 122057) | Vadose zone soil fungal communities from Angelo Coast Range Reserve, California, USA - CZOMad2_1_16fungal (Hybrid Assembly) | ecosystem: Environmental > Terrestrial > Soil > Vadose zone... | reverse complement strand
TGCCGATGAGTCCGACACCTGTGAGAATTACCCATCTTGCGCCGACGCGGTCGATTACTGTGCCGGCCACCAGTCCAAAAGGCAGCCCAGCGATCAGAAATCCCAGCAGAAAACCCTGAGTGAGCTGTGCGCGGCTGAATCCCAACGAATCGGCAAGTGCGGGATAAAAAACGGGAAATCCATAAAAAATTATGCCGACCGCGAAAAATAGATTGAGAAACGCCGCAACGACAATCCACCAGCCATAGAAGATTCGGGTTGATTGAATCGTGGACACGAAGCGCCGCTAGCCCTCTGGCAATGGAAACATATGCGATCCCACACTTTTGTCCAAGCTTTTTTCGGGTTGTAAAATGATGCGTAACGATCCCAGCTGTTTTCGTTGCCGCTATTGCGCGACCCCTGGCCTGCGATTGCGACAGTGCTAGCTTGCCGGTGACGCGCAACTCCTGACATTTCAATCCACCACTGCTTTTTAGTTCTTGATAGGCCGCCTTATGGCGATGAGCGACATCTGCTCCAAGTCAGGGAAGTGCCCTAGGGCGTCGGGCGAGCGGTTAGATGAGCGAATCTGTTGCACCACAGTTTGGGCCGGGAGGGGTGCCTTGAAGTATTCCGAATAAACCTTGTTGAAGGCCTCGGTGTCGGAAATATTGTCGAGGTAAACAGTTGTAGAGACGACTTGGCTGAAATCCATGGAAGCTTCTTCGAGGTTGTCGAGTTGGTTTCGCATGGTTTGCCGAAGTTGAGATGTGGTCGTGGCGGCATAGACGCCTCCATTTGGTCCGGGGATAAATCCGCTTTTTGCCGAGCAGTAAAGCGTATCGCCCGCGAAGACACACGGGCTGGCGGTCGGGCTCGGCGGCATGTTCTTCGGGCGTATTGCTTTTCGGCGGCCCAGGTCGCGCACGGCTACTCCAGTGAAGGCGATGTGTGTACCTTCGGGCAGACTGGACACTTCGATGGTGGCGCGAGCCGGCGTGTTTCCAAATTCAAAGCGCCGGGCATATTGTTCGTTCATGACGCGCGTCGACAGTTCGGGCGTGAGATAGGGATTCACAAAGACCATGTTGGCGTTGGTGAGTCCCGCGGCCTCTAGGACGGCGGTCAACCGATCGAGAGCGAGGCCGACCTGTGCTGCCGGATTCTGCGGCACGGCGCCGGTTAGAGGATCGCTGCCCGGCATGGTGGACAAGAATAGGCGATCATGGGTGAGCATGCCCGCGGAGTAGGCCTTGTTAAGGGTCCACCCAGGTACAGAGACCGGCTGCTTGCCCTTGAGGTCGCGAACCGCGACCGCGGTAATTTGTATCGAGGGCTCTGGTACGCGAGCGACTCCCAAAACTCCGCGCGCAGGTGGGTCCTTGGAAAAGTAGGCCGCGAAAGCTTCATTCAGCTCGCTGTAGTGGCTGGTGTCTTCGACATAGACCTGAAGATAGACCACGTGATCCAAAGTAAGACCCGCCCTCTCGACCTGGCGTTTTACGTTATCGAGAGACTGGCGGACTTGATCGGAAAATTTTGGGGGAGTGGTCCCGTCCGCGAGACGGGGCCCCTGACCAGAAATGTAGACGTAGTCTCCCGCATCGAAACTGGGCGAGCCCAGCGCATCATTCGGACCCGGCGCTGACTGTGCGAGGGCGATAGGCAGCCGGGCGCTCAGAAAGGCTGCAGCGCCAACCAGCCCGACGGACAGGAATAAGCGTCTCATGCGGACTTCCCCTTGCGCGCTGCGCCGAGTATTGCGCGCAGGCGCTGTCCTACGATCATTTCTTCGCCGGGCTGGATGGTCATGGAAACCAACTCGAGGTGATTCTGCTCTCTGAGTTCCTTCGGATTTGGCTTCGGTTTATCTGCCCCTTCCTGCACTGCGGAAACCATGCTGGGATTGTCAATGCTGAGCACTTCGATCACCGGATCGCCGTCGTGCAATTTCTGAACGCATTCGCTTACGTTGAAGCCCCAGGCCTGTTGGTCCCACGAAATGCGCAGGGTTGGATAGCGATTGCCGTCGTCGGGAATGTAGATCTGAGTTTGCACGCCAGGCACGGTCTCCACCAGCTTGGCGATGCGATCCACTCGTGCGTTCCATTCGTCGTAGAGCTTTTTGGAATCGATTTTCAGCCAGGTCTCTATGGCCGTCAGGCAACCGATGACCTCTTCTTTCCCGACTTTCATGGGGCGGCATACCGCACCTTCGTAGGGGCTAGAGTTACGCAAGGCGGCTTCGATCAGGTCCTTGCGACCCAGCAGCACGCCGCTGCACTGCGGTCCGCGCAGCCCCTTCCCTCCTGAAAAAGTGTAGAGATCGAGTTTCATTCTTGCGTAGAGCTTGATGTTATCAATCGGCGGAATGCCTGCGGCATCGTCCAGGAGGAGCGGCACATTTCGCGCCTTCGCGATGGACGCCTCGCTCGCCAACTTGTCGCCCAGATCGGTGGTATAGATCATGGCCGTATTGCTGTTGATGGCGTTTAGAATGTCGTCGGGCTTTTCGACGAGCACGAGCTTTGCACCGGCGAGCCGGATGGCGTTATCAAAGGCGCTGCGCCCGCCGACCATGATGACTTCGTGCTTTAGACCGGTGGTATCCGGAAGCTGCCAGATCTTTTGCGGATCGTTGCCGGCCATGCAGGCCGCGGTCGCGGCAGCCATGGCGCCTGCGGCGCCGGACGTGATCAATCCGGATTCGGCGCCCGTCAATTCCGCCAGACGGCGTCCTACGGCTTGGTGCAACTCGACCATGTTCACAAAATGGCGGCTCGCTTCGGCCTGAGCTTCTTGCACTTCCGGAAATTGCAGCGATCCGCTTAGATAGGTCCAAGTCCCACGACAATTTATGACGGTCTTAACGCCCAAGCGACGGTAGACGTTTCCGCGCGGGTCCAGTCCTACGGCGGCAGCGGATTTTTCGTACAGGCCTTGAGCGGCAATCTGGGCCAATAGCGGCGAAGCAGCCAACATCTTCATAAATCCGCGGCGATTTGATTGCTGTTTTGAAGGCATGCAATTCCTCCCGAAAGTGCTCATTACTTGGTGAAGATCAATGTTCCAAAATGTTCAGGTACGTGGTTGGGATCGCGGTTGACGACACAGGTTGGTTGCCAACACATGAAATGGCGCTGTGGATCTTCGCCGAGGCCGTCAATGCGATAGAGGTTAGCCCGCCACCTAGTGCCAGCGACCACCTGTTTTTCGCCGATCGAGCGCAGCGGCACGCGCGCCGCTGCATACCATATGTGATTCTTTTCATCGATTCTTCCCATGCGCTCCCAGCCCGAACTCCAGTCGGCGCTGTAGGATTCTTTGTTAAGGTCAATCGCCAGATCGACCCAATCCCCAGTGGGGGCAATCTCAAACTCGCGATAGTGCTTGATGTCTGTCCAATCATCGCCGAGAAAAAACTCGACCACGTCACGGTCCCAGAGCTTGAGGCGGTCTTTGGTATTGTCCGCAGGCAGCCAGAGATTCAGCTCGCTGTATGGAGAGACAAAAAGCAGATACAGATCGGAGTCCGTCCAAAACCCGCGCACTTCGGTCTTCAGTTTGGGATAGCCGATCTGTTGACTACAATCTTTCTCGATCCAAGCGGACGCGGCGCGCGACCAAGTTAGCGAGTTCGGATCTGTATTCAGGTCCGGCGCCTGCGCGACATGCGGAATGGAAAAACTGGCTGTAGGGGATGCCACCTCGCACACCTCCCCGGCAAGCGCGACCGCCAGCGTTAGGAGCGTCAATGACAGGATTTTCGTAAATAGCATTTGTTACGGCCTGTTATGGCCTCGGCGCGTTTCTTAGCTCCGGCGAGATTTCGTACGCCTTGTTGAACTCTGCCTGCGCCTCCGCCTCCTCTCCTTGCCGATGAAGTGCCAATGCAAGGTTATAGTGTGCTTCCGCATAGCTCGGCTTGAGGCGGACAGCCTCGATAAACTCCGCCCGCGCTTTCCGGACCGCTCCAGTCTGCAACAGTACCAATCCGAGGTTGTTGTGACCTTCCGCGAAATTCGGTTCTCGGCGCACGACCTCACGGAAGACATTGGCGGCGCCAGCCGTATCGTTCTTCGCGCTGAGGACCAATCCCAGTTGTATCCGGGCGTCAGTGTACTTGGGTTCGAGACTGATCGCTTCATTTAATTCGCGAACAGCCTCATCCAGATGGTCAACTTGCGCCAGCGCGAGGCCGAAGTTGTAATGCGCCTCGGCCAAGTCGGGATCGGACATCACTGCCTGCCGAAACTCCTCGAGTGCGCGTTTGCTATCGCGCTGGCGCCAATAGAGCAGTCCTAGGCTCGAGTGGGCCTGGGCGTAGTCCGCTTTCAATTCGATTGCTTTCTCATAGGCCGCCAGGGCACGCGGAGCGTCCCCTTTGCGCTCCCACGTGACGCCCAGATAGTAATGGCCCGTCGGCAGCTCGGGACTTTGCTCGATGGACTTCTGAAAGAGTGTCAGTGCATCGTCGAGCTTCTGCTGCTTCAGCGCGTCCACGCCCTGGAGGGTAAGATATTTCGATTGCGCCAGGCGCACGCGGAACTCGTGTAGCGCGTTCAGATCATCTAGCTCCTTCTGCGCGGCGCCGGTCTCGCCCTGCGCACGTAACGCGATACCCAGGTTGTAGTGCGCCTTTTCGAAATCAGGCTTTAGTTGAATCGCTTTCCGGAACGCCGCGATCGCTCCGGCCGTATTGCCGTCGGCTTTGAGCTCCTTGCCGAAGTTGCATTGCGCCTCCGGATCATTGGGATCGATTTCGACAGCTTCGCGGAACTGGGCTAGGGCGCCAGCGTGATCGCCCTGGCGGCGCAGCGTCACACCCAGCAGTGAGTGCGCCGGTGCCAACCGTGGATTAAGGCGGAGGGCACGTCGAAATTCGGCTGCCGCGCCCTCCAGATTGCCTAGCTGTCCTTCGGTCAGTCCTAGCTCTAGATGTATCTCAGCAGAGGGCTTCGATTGTAGCGCTCGCCGTAATTCGCGCTCAGCGGCTGAAGGATCGTTCTGCTGCAAATAAATCCGTGCCAGGAGGCGATGTGCCGCGGCGTTCGCAGGATCGAGATCTACCGTCGTTTGCAGTTCTTTGAGGGCGGCGGCCTGGTCGTGAAGATCGTACCAGGTCGCGCCTAACCCGTAGTGCGCTTCCGCCCACTTTGGTTTGATCCGCACGGTCGCTTCGAACTCTTCAACGGCCTGCTTTGCATCGCCCTTATATTTCAGCGTGAGCGCCAAATTGTAATGCGTATCCGGGTCGTTGGGTTCGAGTGCCAGCGCTTTGCGGTAACTCGAAATGGCCTGGTCCCAGGATTTGTTGCGCGAAAGTTCGATGGCCTGCTGACGGTAGGTCTCGGCAGTCTGCGCAAAAGATGGCGCCGAGAACAGTAGGCCAAGAACCAGCAGAAACACCAAGGGCTTGCACCCTGCCAACAATTGTGGGAATTGGTTCATCCAAGCACAGGCTTGACAGGTAGGACAGGCATTCTCGCCAGTCCTACCTGACGCCCACATTTTACCAGTAGAACTTCGCGCTGATTTGCCCTTCGCGCCCGCCGCTGCCATTGCGTCCGAATGTCTGAACGCCGGTCACCACGCCGAACGAGCTGTCGTTGAAATCGCCGTTCGGGTTAGTAAAGTTGGCGTGGTTGAAAATATTGAAGAATTCAGCGCGAATCTCAATCGACATGGCCTCCTTGAGGACAGTCCTCTTCGATACGCCGAAATCGGTAACGTTGATTCCAGGGCCGTGGAAGAACTGTCGGTTTGCGTTGCCGAACTGCCCTGTCGGACCAGGAGCAAACGCGTCCGGCAGGAAGTACGTGTTCGGGCCATTGGGGCCAGCCTTGCGTGGATTTTGGGTAACGACCTTTCCAACTACGTCGGGCACGTCCGTGTTCCCGCTGCCAGTCAGGGAGTAATCGCCGCTCTGGCTGAGCGAGACGGGCAGGCCTCCGGCAAATCGCGTAATGCCGTTCAGGGACCAGCCTTGTGTCAGGCGTTTCGGCGCACTGCCGAAGGCCCGGTCGAAGGGAACCGCCCAGATGTAGCTGACCACGAAATTGTGGGTGATGTCGTATGCCGAAAGCGAGCGGCTGAGCCGAAAGTTTGAGAAGTTCACCCACTGGTTGAAGCCGGAAGAATTGTCGATCCCCTTGGAGAAGGTGTATGCCGCCAGAAAGGTAAAATCCGCGGCCTTCCGCTCGATGGTAATCTCTCCCGCATTGTAGTTTGAATTGGCGATGTTGGCCGTGTAGCTGTTGTTCACGGAGAAGGCAGGCCCTAGCTTGTCACGCGTGCCGAAGACCTGCGTGCCATCAGCTCGCGTATAGGTGACGTCCTCGCCGTTGCGTCCGCAGGTTGGAGTGTTGGGAGCGACATCTGCCGGTTGGCTCAGGCTCAGGCAGAGCGCCGCGTTGCCGGGATTGGCGTCGAATTGCGAGATCAGTTTGTGGCCCTGCGTTCCGACATAGGCCAGGGTCAGCACCGTCGACTTACCCAACTCCCGCTGAATAGACAAATTGTAGTGTTCCGCATAGGGTGGGCGATTGTGAATGTCGTAGCCCGGCGAATACGAGATGGGTAGATAGACCGAGTAATCCAGCGTTTTATTGGCGGGGCTCCCGGGAGTCGGTAACGTAAATGGGAAGCGCTGCGTTTGTGAACTTCCGTCGGAGAGTGTCTGGAACGGCAGATCGAAGTTGACCGGAGTCGGCGAAGTCCAATACAGCCCAAAGGGAGCATCCCCAACCTCGTAGAACAGGTTCAGGTCTTCGATTGACGTGTAGTAGATGCCGTAAGACGCTCGAATGCTGGTCTTGCCGGGGCCACCGAAGATTTTGCCCAAGGCTCCGTCGGCAAAACCGGGCGAATAAGCGATGCCCAGACGTGGAGAGAAATCGTTATACCGTGTCGGAGCAAGCGTGCTCGGAATCCCCGGATCTCCCGGCACCACCCAACCTAGCGGGGCAGTGGGGAACTGCGTGGATTGCAGACCGGGCACGATAGTCTCAATCTTGCCCTGCGTGTCATACCACGGCATGCTTACTTCCCAGCGCACACCAAGATTGAGCGTGACGTTCGGCTTCACCTTGTAGGTGTCCTGTGCGTAAGCCCCGCCGTAGCGCGTGCGGGAGTCCAGAAATTGCTGGCTGCACTGGTTATAGTTCTGCACTGCGCCGAGCAGATAGTCGGCGAAATCCGAGCCGGTTATGCTGCCATCGAAGGTGAAGGCTCCGTTCGGTGAGCAGACATTGCGCTCATTGATTTGCAGGTAGCGGAACTCCCCGCCAAACTTGAACGTGTGCCGGCCCTTTGCCAACATATACCCGTCGGAAACGTGGAAGGTGTTGTTCGGCTGAAACGTTGTCAAGGTGTTCACGCCGAGGTTAAATTCGTTGAAGTATACCTTCGGCACAGTCTCCGGAAATCCCGGCGGTCCCGAGGGGATAATGCCCAAGGTTCCTGGTCCCGTTACAAAGCCGAGATCAGAGAGGTTTGCGAAGCTGCTCTTCGGCTCGTCCGTATGGAAAGCTGTCCGGAAGAAGCTGAAACGAAATTGATTCACCGCGCTGGAACCGATCGTCTTGTTGTTACTGATGACGAACTGCTGAGCGCGGGATGTCGTGACGCTGGAAAAACCAGGCACGCTGGCGTTCAAAGGGTTCAGGTTGTTCGCATCGTCGAAGTGATAATAAAATGACCAGTTCCCGGTCTTCTGGTTGTTAAAGTCCACACGTTGCCCGATCTTGTCATCCTGTATCCTGAGCTTTTGGCTCGAGTCCGCGAAAAAGCCGGTGGTCGGATCCGGCAGCGGTATATAGGGCAATATCCCTACAGCGGGCTTGGCAAAGGCGCTCGATGGGATTATGCCGTTGGGGAAAACACAGCCCGTGGGGCTGGCAGGATTGGTATTGTCGCAGGTTGGTGTGGAATAAGGTTCCCCAGCGGTGACCGTTTGACCGGTGGTGGTGCTCAGCCGATTGGTTAGCGTGTCCGCCCAATTTAATCCACACGTGGCACCCGTGGGGCATGCTGGACTATTCACTAGTAGTGGATCGCCGTTGGCATCCAGAAAGGCATCCGGACCGAAGTTGCCGTTGCGCTGGTCGGCCGAGGGCAACGGCACGTCCGTACCGACCCCTCTGACCTCGCGGGTGCCTTGATAGTCCGTGAACCAGAAAAGCTTGTTTTTCCAGAACGGGCCCCCAATCGCGTAGCCGAACTGGTTACGCCGCAGTTCCCCTTTGGTCGGCTCGAAGAAACCACGCGCGTCTAATTTGTCGTTGCGCAGAAACTCGAACACATCTCCATGAAAGCCGTTGGTGCCGGACTTAGTAATCGTGTTCATTACCGCGCCGCTGAATTTTCCATATTCGGCGTCAAAGCTATTGGTTATCAGCCGGAATTCTTCCACGGAATCAAGATTGGGCACCAACCCGGCCCCCAGATTGCGTCCCTCGCTCACGTCGCCGCCGTTCACCAGGAACGCGTTGGCGGTCTCCCGCTGGCCATTTACGGAAAGGTTGCCCACGTTCGTCGAGTATCCTCCCCCAATCGACCGGTCCTGCTGCATGGAGCCGGACGTCACCGGCACCACTCCCGCCTGCAGGCCGAGAAGGTCCAGGTAGCTGCGTCCATCCAATGGCAGGGCCAGCATTTTCTTCGATTCGATCACGTCGCCTAGCTGCGTGCCTTCCGTCTGCACTTGCACAGCGTTGGCGGAAATGCTGACCTGTTCTTGCACGCTGCCAACTTCAAGCATGACGTCAACGCGCAATCGGTCGTTCACTTTCAACTCGATATCCGTCGTGATGAACTGTTGGAATCCGGAGGCCGTGGCAGTGACCTTGTAGATTCCGGCTGGCAGAGCCAGTATCTGGTAGGAACCGTCTGCAGCCGAAACGGTTTCCTGCTTGAAATTGGTTTGCACATTCGTGGCTACAATGCGAACCCCGGCAACCACTGCTTGCGTTCGATCGCGCACCACGCCCAGAATCGATCCCGTCACATCAGCGCGCAAAACGTCTGCGCAAGCGAGAATCATTAAAACGATTGAAATCGATAGAAAAATGTGATTTCGGTGATATTTCATTGGCCCCCCGCGCGGCCGCGAGCATATGACGAAGATTGCTTGAAATCAAGTTGATTTCGTTCTGCTTCTTTTTATTTCGTTTTACTGCGATCTCGAGCTGCCTTCGGCGGGGTTCGCAGGGAGTCGGGGGCCGGCACAATGTGGTATAAATTTCGTGGTTCCCAGCTGATTTTGCCCGACGTCTCTTTCTCGCGGACGCAGAGCGATCTCAGCTAAGGAATTTCCTGGTTGATCGCGGCCGGCGGTTGATTAGCAGCGTGGATTCGACGGCACTGCCAGCCCTCGGCCCAGATCGTGCATTTCAAAGGGTCTCCTGGCGTGGCCTATCTGACGGGCCTTGAAAAGGGCATGAAGAGGGCGCGAAGCACGTCCCGGCGGAATTTCTAGCAGCTTTGCAGCCTAATGCAGAATTCCTGATCGAAGCAGGGCCGTTGGTCGCTGTGAATATCGGTTCAGTGGACGGCAAGCCTCACGCCTTTTTTGCGAATTTTGCCGGCCTCGTTCCGCACCGCAATCTGGTGCCGTCGCTGGAATCCAACGCGCGTATTGTTGTCCCTGCGAGCCGCAAATGTAGCCTCGTGTTTCTTCCTTTTCTCGGAAAGGTGCGGCGGATCGAAGGCCAGGCCAAAGGGGATCACCTCGTTTTCGAATTGCCCGCTTTTGATCGTGGAGCAGTGGTCTGGATATGGGATACAAAGTAAACTCAACGCGTTTGCAATGTTGAATTCTCGGAGAAGATTTTGACTCTCTCGCCCGGCAAGCAGAAAGGATTGGCCGCCGTCGCGGATCACCGCGGCACGATCGCCGCATTGGCGATCGACCAGCGCAGCGCTCTTCGAAGCCTTTTTTCCAAAGTCTCCGGCCAGCCGCCCGAAAGCGTACCCGCGGATCTAATGATCCGCTTCAAGGAGGCCGTCAGCCGGATTCTTACACCCCACGCCAGTGCTATTTTGCTTGATCCCGAATTTGGCCTCTCTGCTGCCTCGCAGCGGGCGAAAAATGCAGGATTGCTGCTTGCCTATGAGAAAACCGGTTACGACAAATCGGTTCGGGGCAGGCTTCCCAACTTGCTGGATGGCTATTCCGTGGAGCGGCTAAAGCAAGAGGGCGCAGACTGCATCAAGGTTCTCCTCTACTACTCGCCGTTCAGCACCGCGGATATCAACAACGTCAAGCAAGATTGGGTCGAGCGCATCGGTGCGGAATGCGCCGCGGCGGATGCGCCGTTCTTCCTTGAACTCGTCAGCTATCACGATGACATGGACGAGAAAGACGCCGAATTCGCGCGGATCAAACCCGATTCCGTCACCCGTTCTATCGAAGAGTTTTGCAAACCCCGCTATCGCGTGGACGTGCTCAAGGTGGGGGTTCCGGTCAATATGGCTTTTGTCGAGAGCCCGACTACGGCCAACTCCGCCGCGCTTTACTCCAGGAAGCAGGCCAAGACACTTTTTCTTCGCGCTTCCGAGGCTGCATCGCTTCCCTTTATTTATCTTTCCGAAGGAGTCAGCAACGAAACCTTTGCCTTCGCCCTCGAACTTGCCGCTGAAGCTGGCGCGCGATTTTCCGGCGTGCTCTGCGGCCGTGCTACTTGGAAAGATGGTGTCTCGGTTTTTGTGCAACGCGGTTTTGCCGCTCTGGAGGATTGGCTCCAGGTTCACGGCGTCCGCAACATTCAGAACGTCAATGCCGGCCTTGCCGCCGCGCATCCATGGTTTGAAAAAATCTCGACCGCCCCCTCCGTGCCGGGAAAGGATTAGCTCGCTCGCCGCACCACTATGTTCCTTTGCGTTAGTCCGAATCCGGCGATGGATACGCGGGTCCTCGTGAAGGAGCTGCAGCCCGGACAGATGCATCGTATAAAAAACTCTTGCGCACGCGCGGGTGGAAAGGCGGCGCACGTCGCCATGGTTTTGCAAACACTGGGACGGACGCCTTTGTGGATTGGTTTTGTCGGCGGTGACACCGGTAAGGATCTCGTCTCGGGACTCGAACGCCTTGGCATTCGCGTTCATGCCTGCCCGACGCGACAAAGAACGCGCGTCAATCTGGAGATCATTGAAGACGACCGACGGGTCACTGAGATTCTTGAACCAGGTGGTGCGCCCTCACAACCTGAAGTCACCGAATTTCACAAAAAATGTGAGTCCGCGTTTGCCCAGGGCCGTGAACAACTCACGGTGATTTTTTCTGGAAGCCTTCCACAAGGTCTAGAGGACGGCTTCTACGCATCTCTCATCGAGCGTGCGAACTCCTTCGGCTGCCGGACTTTTCTTGATACCAGCGGTGAGCCTCTCCGCCTCGCCCTGGCCGCCTCGCCTCACTTTGTTAAGCCGAACCGCCAGGAAGCGGAATCGCTGCTTGGCTGTTCCATCTCAGATCTGTCCGCAGGCGCACGCGCGTTAGAACAGATGATTTCTCTCGGAGCGCGGACTGCTGCAATCAGCATGGGAACGCAGGGACTGCTCTGGTGCGCAGGGAAAGGCGAACCTGTTCATCACGCTCCCGCGATCGCCCTCAAACCGCGCTCGACGGTCGGCTGTGGTGACGCCACCGTGGCTGCCTTTGCTCACGGCGCCACCTTGGGCCTTGGTGTCGAGGAAACATTGAGACTGGCAACCGCCTGCGCCGCGGCAAACTGTCTGGCAGAGTCGCCGGGTGAGGCCCGGCTCGCTGACATTCAGAGTTTCCGGAATCAGGCACGCGCGGAAGTTTTCTTAGGTGCCGGATGACGAGCTATCTTGTCTCGGTTGGTTAAGCGGTTCAAAGTGATCAGAACGGAATAAAGAGAAGGTTTTTCGAAAGAAAACGAAAGAGCCGTTGCCATGCTGAACGAAGAACGCCGCCGCCGAACCGTCGAACTCCTTCAAAACGAAGGCCGAGTACTCGTCCGTGATCTTTCCAGGCGCTTCCACACTTCTCTCATCACCATCCGCAAGGACCTGGAGTTGCTTCATCATCAGGGGCTGCTGGAGCGCACCCATGGCGGTGCGTTGCCGGTCCGCACCGGTGCTCTGAACGACCGCTCGCTTCAGGAAAAGGAACGGCTCTTCCGCCAGGAAAAAATCCGCATCGCGGCTGCCGCTGTGAAAATGATCCAGCCCGGCCAAGTGGTCATCCTCGATTCGGGCACGACCACCTCGGCCATCGCTCGCGCCTGCGCCCATTTTCGCAGCCTGACGATCATCACCAATGCCACAAACATCGCAGCCGCGCTTGCCGGAACTGCCGTCGAGGTCATCCTGACAGGCGGCGCATTGCGAAAAAATTCGTTCTCGCTCGTCGGTCCGCTTGCCGAGGAAACGTTGCGCCGGTTGAGCGCCGATCTTCTCTTCCTCGCTGTCGATGGCTTTGACGTGCGCTACGGCCTTACGACCCCTAACCTGCTGGAAGCTCGGGTCAACCGCGCCATGGCGGAAGCGGCCCGCCGCACGGTTGTCGTGTGTGATTCGAGCAAATTCGGCCGTCGCAGCCTGGCGCTGATCATGCCGACCTCCGCGGTTCACGAAACAATTACGGACCGTAAGATTCCGAAATCTCAATTGAAAGCTTTGCGTGATTCTGACGTTGAGGTGACCCTGGTCTAAGAAAGTGCCTTTTCAAGAGCGTTTCAATGACTGCCGCGGACAGACAGTGCCGTCGAGGAAATGAACCGATGCCAACATCCGACTCACCCCTTCAGAAGTCACACACGCTCGCTGAGAGCTTGTCCCAGCCGGACGTTTGGCTGTCTGCGTTCGAACAGGCTCAATCGAGTCCCGCATTTCAGTTCACTGTCGAACATGCGTCGCGCCATCTCAGCCGTGTCGTGATTCTGGACGGAGCGCACTAGCGAGACTCCGTGAGCAGCGAAACTCAGTTCGATCTCAGCGTCGTGGGCGAGCTCAATCTGGACCTCGTCCTGTACGGTCTTCCGGAAACGCTCGAGTTCGACCGCGAACATCTCGCCACTGACCTACGACTTACTCTCGGCAGTTCCTCTGCTATCTTCGCTCACAATTTTGCGCTGCTCGGCAACCGTGTCGGTTTCAGCTCTGCCATTGGAAGTGATCCGCTGGGTGATCTTTGTCTGGCTCGTCTAGCGGAGAGCGGCGCTGAGCTCTCGCGTGTTCGCCACTTCGCCGGCAGACAAACTGGCCTTACGGTGATTTTGCCACGTAAGAAAGAACGCTACATTCTCACCTATCCCGGCGTCATGGCCGAGATGCGCTTCGAGGACCTCGATTTGGACTATATTTTCAGAGCGCGCCACCTTCATTTGTCTTCTTATTTTCTGCAACGCGCGCTCCGCCCTCGTGTCCCGGAATTGTTCCGTCTTGCAAAACAGGCGGGGCTTACAACTTCGCTCGATACAAATGATGATCCCGACGGGCGGTGGGAGAAAGACGTTTTCGATGCCATCCAATTTGTCGATGTTCTCTTACCTAACGAACAGGAAGCTTGCCGCCTCGCAGCTTGTGAGCATTCAATAGCCGCTGCGGAAAAGCTTTCGGAGAAAGTTCCACTCCTGGTCATCAAGCGCGGCGCAAAAGGGGTTCTCGCGCGTAAGGGAAAGGAATCATTCGAGGCTGTCGCACCCAAAATCGACGCTGTTGACACGATTGGCGCCGGCGACAGTTTTGACGCCGGATTTCTCCACCAATTTATTCGCGGCGCCAAAATCGAAGACTGCCTGCGTTATGGCAATCTCGCCGGCGCACTTTCCACCACTCGCCAGGGCGGGACGGAAGCCTTCCGCGACGCCGCGCATCGCACTGCATTCCTGAATCGCTGATCGTTCTGCGACGTTTCTTATTGCGCGGCGGGCTTTGCTTCCAAGAGCAAACTTCCCTTGAAATCAACCGCCAATTTCGCGACTGGACCGCTCACCGTTCCGTAGTCATGGTTATCGACGTAGTCCACGACGCGGTAAGTTTTCCGTTCAAGACCTCGCAATTCCACTTCGCCGCGATAGGTCCCCGATTTTCCTCCCGTTTTCCCGGGCGGCTCCGCTGCGTAGAACGCGAAGTACATCTCTCCATCTTTGGCGATCGCATACGCTTCCGGCGAATCGTATCCGTAGACGTATAAATCCAAGAAAGTTCCTTTAGAGAGCATCTTTTGGTTGTAAAGCATGATCCACTTCTTCCACGCCGGTTCTTTTTTCGCATTCAAAAACACGTTCTTGAACTTTGCCCCGTAGTCCGGCCACGTGAACTTCGTCCCCAATACTCCGCCAGTACCGAGCGTTGACGCGAAATCGCTGCCTGTATCCTGCTCGTCTCCGCCACTTGGATTTGAGATTTCCGTGAGCTCGACATGGTCGCCGTAGACCGCTCCGCTCGGCCCTAGCAGGGCTTTGTACATTTTCATTCGCCGCCGCACTTGAACCGATCCCACGGGGTCCGCCGTCACTGCCTGATCCATGTATCTGAGCCAAGCCACGCTTGGCGGCGTTCCGCACGGGCAACTTTGCGTCACACTCTCCGTCTTGAGAGCCCGGGTTGTTTCGAAAATCGTCTTGTACACCTCGCCCATGGCATTTACGGAATCGAGCGGCGATTTGTGATGATGCATTGGGTTGTAGCATTTCGGCGTTGCGTAAATGTTGTCGAGCTTGTGACCGTCGAAGTCCCATTCGTGGATAAAGCGTTCCGTCAACCTTTTGTAGTATTCGCGCACCTCGGGCACTGCTGGACAAAGGGTAGCCAAATTGCGGGTCATCCGTGCCGGTTTGCCTTTTTCGTCTAGCACCAGCCAATCTGGATGTTCCTTCACCACATCCGACAACACGTACTTGTGATCTCCATATTTGTACTTCCCGTCCTCCACGGCGAGCGGCAGCCACCAGATCTGAACTTTCACTCCCTGCGCGTGAAACTCTTTCACCATTTTCTGAATCGCGTCCCCGCCGAACGTATCGGTTCTGGGCTGCCAGTCGCCATAGTTGTTGAACCAGCGGTCGTCCAGCGTAGCCCAATGTATTCCCAACTCTTTCAGCTTGGGAATCGTGTCCGTCATCTGCTTCGGCGTCACGTTCGATTCGTATCCCCACCCGCACCAGCTGACTGCGTAGTTCTCGTCGCTGTTCTTTGGCCGGGTCAATCCTTCGCGCTCCACCGCTTGTGACCACAAGCTTAGCGGCTCGAAGTAGTCCCCTCGATAGACCGCCAGGAATGTCCGCGGCGTAGAAAAACTTTCTCCCGGTTTTAAAGTCACATCCGCGGGAATTTCGACAGACGTTTCTACTCGCCCATCCGCTACCGTTTGTGCCGGAATCGAGATTGTCAGCGGCAACGTTTCCACATGCCCGATAGCCACGCCCAGATGCCGAGTCCAAAACGCCACCACCGGTATCCCGCCACCCACTCGTCCCAGGTCGTCTTTCGTTTCTACCGGCGCTCCAAACGGATTTTCCTGCTTGAACTTTGCCGGAATCGGTAGGACGTCATCCTTTCCCCACTTCAAGCTCGACCCGAAAAATGCCCACATCTCATGCGCCTTCGCGCTGGGCTCCGCAAGGCTGGCGTTCAAGCGGTGTTTCTGCAGTGCGATGCTTCCAAGCGCGAAATCCTTTTTACCCGCGTTCACATACGTCGCTGAGAGCAACGCCAGCGCGGCGAAGTCGTCATACACTTCAATCCCCACCAGCTCGTTCAATCCCGTGCTTCCGCTGTGGCCTCTTACTGCAATCCTTTTCCCCAGTTTTCCCAGCTTCCCAATTGCTTCTCGAATTTCTGCGTGGCTCAAATCGCGAACGAAGTCGTCCACGACGATTTTGCCGGACCTCACTACGATTCCTGCGGCCTGTCCCGCTTCATCGATCGTAGTGGTTGCGGCTTGATCCCTTCGGCGCGCCAACAAATTCCCGTTCGGCGTAAACACAAATTCTGCCTGATTCGTCCAGACGTGGATTCCGTCTCCTTGTTTTTCGACTGTCACGGAAGAAATCTGCGGCGCAGACTGTCTCGTTGCTTCCTTCTCGCAACCCGCTGACGCGCCAAACGCCAGGAGGGCGAGCAAATAGGTTGTTCCGACTCCGGAAAGACTCTTCCCTTGCATCGCTATTTCTCCCCGCGCATCGCGAAAATCTCTTCTGCATTTTCGTGATACACCTTTTCCAGAAGTTTGTCTGGCAGTGCCATTCCCTGGATCGTCCACCAGCCTTGTCCCGGATGTCCCCGATAAGGGAATTACTCATGCTCTGCTTCAAGCCAGCGGAAGTAGTTCGCATACATTTCCGGAGCCGACTCTGAATTCGACGCAAAGAACAGGTAATTCAGTCCTACGCGGATGAGACGAACTCGTCACCCTTCGCGAAAGATTTTGCACCGCTTTCCGCAGGTGCGCGGGAATCGGAAGTGTGTAGACCTCAAGCGTTGTGGACATCTTGCTGTGGCCAAGCTGCACTTGTGCATACCGCAGAGACGCGCCGGACGCCTGCACGAGCACGTACCCAGAAGGCCCGAGATAGAGGACATTCTCCTCGCCGCGGCTGCATGACTCGAGAATATTCATTTAGATCAGCGGCTAGGACGGTGTCAACAGCAACGAGGGCCACAAAAAACTTCACTCCAAGCGCGACCGTTACGCTCACCGCTTGGCGGATGCTGCGGTCAGTCGGGCTCCACAACGACTAATTTTGAGGTTTCGCTGGAGTGATCTTGCTTGAAGGAGCGGCGACACCGGGATCCATCGAACTCTTTCCCCGGATTTGCTGCAGACTCATTTCTCCGCGGCCTTCCTCAATCAAGTAAAAGCGGTCCGCTTTAATCTCGTGGAAGACTTCCCGGCCCCCGCTTGGCCAATTCACTTCGACAGTCGATGCAACGGTCATATTCCCCAAACCAAAATTGGCCCGGAGGTCGCTCTGTGAAAGATAACTCCCACCTCCGGCGATTTCTCGAATCTGAGAGATTTTTCCCGAGGTGATGCGGATCCGGGCTCCCAAAGCGTCTCGATTGCTTTTCGTCCCAACGAGTTTGAAATTCAAGAAGTGATTTCCGTGGCTCCCCATATTGCGGAGGAGAGTGGGCGGATCCCCATTGTTGGCGACAACTACGTCGATGTACCCATCGTTATCGAAGTCTGCAAAAGCGACACCTCGCCCGGCGCGCGGCGATAGAGCGCCCAAACCACCTGATGCGGAAGTATCCTTAAATTGGCCGTTGCTCTCATTGTGGAACAGAGAGTTGCGTTGTTTGTAGTGCGTTTCCTTAGACACCTGCTCGATTTCGGGATACACATGGCCGTTCGCAATAAAGAGATCTAGCCATCCATCGTTGTCATAGTCGAAGAATCCGCCGCCAAAGCTCAGCACGTCACGCGTTGGAACCGTGATCCCCGCTTCATCACTCACCTCGTCAAAGTAGCCTTTCCCTGAGTTGTGCCACAAATGGTCCGAACTCTTCTGAAAGTCGGAAATATACAAGTCCAACCACCCATCATTATCGTAGTCGCCTAACGAAATACACATCGCAGCCATGGTTTGTCCGCGTAAGTTGAACGCCATTCCCGCAACCCCACCTGTCTCTTGAAATTTTCCATTGTGCAGGTTCTTGTAGAGGTATGCGGGCAGCCCATCATTGGCCACGAACAGGTCCTGCCAACCGTCATTGGCGTAGTCTGCTGCCCCGACGGATAAATTCTTCCCCTCGGGTTGCAGGATATTCGCTGCAGCCGACACATTTGTAAACGTGCCGTCGCCGTTGTTGTGATAGAGAGCGTTAGGACTGCCAGGATAGGCGCTCGGCGGACAACTGGAAAGCACGCCCCCAATATCGCAATAACGCCTGCTTTTTGGACCGAAGGCTACATAACTCCCGACATACAGGTCGAGTCGTCCGTCACGGTCATAGTCAACGAAGATGGCGCCGGAATGAATCGGTCCGGACTCTGTGCCAGCGACCCCGGCCTTGGCCGTTACATCCGTGAAGGTTCCGTCTCCGTTGTTGTGATAAAGGACGTTGCTGCCGTATTGAGTCACGAGGAGATCGGGGAAGCCGTCATTGTCATAATCCCCCCAGGCGCAACCCAGCCCGTAGCCTGTGCCTGGAACGCCCGCCTTGTCGGTTACATCCGTAAACGTGTTATCTCCGTTGTTTCGATACAACGCATTTTTAACCGCGATGCCGCGATTATAGCGGTCGCGTCCGTTAACGAAGTAAATATCTTGCCAGCCATCCCGGTTGAAGTCTGATACGCACACGCCCGGCCCAAATTCCTCCAGATTGATGGAGATTCCTTCGTTTCCTTTGAAGTGCACGAACTTGATGCCGGCGGACTCGGTAACGTCAACAAATTCCGTCCGCGGTGAGAGCTCACCTTGCGCGCTAATGCGGACAGCAAATGAGAACAGCAGGGTGGCAAGCAGGAAGGAAATTGCTCCGGTTTCGACGAGATGCTGCGACGATTGCCTCACGGAACTGTGGCGCATGGCTCCATCGCGCAAACTCCCTCGAATAGCAGGCAAGTTATCGATATCGTCGAATTAAGAGGTTGTGACGATCGGAACGATATAGCCCCAGAACGTATAGAATGACAACCCCTTTGGTGGAATAGATTACTTGACGGATGCGTAAGAGCGGTTCACGTTTTGGCACTCCCAAGAGCTCAGCCATGCTGGGGTCTGCCATCGTCGCATCGACCTCTTCGTCGGAATAGCCCAGCTCCACGGCATAGTCGCGCTCCAAAGTGCTGAACAGAGATGCGGTCTGCAACTGAGCCGACAGCAAACCCGAAAACTGCGCGGCAGATAGATAGCAGGTCTCCAGCGCGAAAGGCTCCCCAGCCACCTGTCTCAATCGTTCCAGTTTAAGTACTTGGCTTTTCGGTGAAATTGACAGCCGAGCAGTCGCCTCTGGTTCATCGTCGATGACCTTTGCAAACAGGATCTTCGACTCTGAAGCTAACCTGCGGCTCCCCATCTGCTCGGTATAACTCATTAATTTGTTGAAATGGATTTTAGGGGCAGCCACAAACGTGCCTACCCCGCGGCGGCGTTCAACGACCCCCTCGCGCTCGAGCGAGACTAGCGCCTGGCGAGCCGTCATCAAGCTAACGTCATGAACTCGTGCCAGTTCTCGTTCCGAGGTCACCACATCCCCAGGCTTCAGTTTGCCAGCCTCTATGACATTTCGAATCGCTGCTTCGATGCGCCTGTAGGCAGGGATTCCATTTGGACTCTTCGCTAGCATCTCAATTCCCTCGACTTACCCATCAGAAAAGACGGACAAACAGTGCGAAAAGTTTGGGAGCGAGCCTGCCGACCATACACATTTCTGGAAAGTAACCAGATGCCCGCAGCCTCTAAGCCCGTGTTCCGGCTGGAAAAGGTGCACCCCCTCCCCAAGCCGAAACGTGACATCGAGCAAAAATATAGCTTGGTGCTCCAGAGCACCGGGACAAATTCCTTATAAAGTATTAGTTTTCTCTTGACAAGAGGAAACGTCCGCTATATAGCTACGGGCATCGGGCCCCTAGTGGCGGGGTTTTTCGTCTATCTCAACTTTGGAAGAGTGGTTGCAGGGGTCGCGCGTAGCAACCTCCTTCGGGGGAGCAATTTTATGAAATGTCTGCGAGCGGTTTGTCGGCTACTGGTCGGCGCTGCGCTCATTTTATATGCAGCGCAGGGAATGTTGGCGCAGGAAGTCACAGCCACGGTGGCCGGGACCGTTACGGATTCAAGCGGGTCAGCCGTTGCCGGCGCCACGGTTACCGTCAAGTCGGTGGAACGTGGAGTGATTCATACCGCCACGACCAACGACGAGGGTATCTACCGCGTCCCGCAACTCCCGGTCGGAAGTTATGAGTTAAGGGTGGAAAAGCTGGGCTTCGCCTCCGTGGCGTACCCGGCTTTTGTCTTGTCGTTGAATCAAGTTGCCCGGATCGACGTTGAAATGAAAGTCGGCCAGGTGACTGAGACAGTGGAAGTAACCGGCGCGGCGCCCATACTGAAGACGGAAAGCACGCAGGTCGACACGATTATCGATTCGGCCACGAACGATGCGCTGCCCCTAGCGACGCGCAACTACGTCGAACTGACGCTGCTCTCGCCCGGCGCCGTCCATCCCGATCCCAGCAGTTTCAACAACGGCGACAACGTCGCCAGTGGCGCACGCCCGTTCATCAACGGCAATCGCGAGCAGGCCAACAACTTCCTCCTCGATGGCATGGACAACAACCAGGTGTCGGACAACCTGCTTGGCTACACTCCATCTCCGGACGCCATTCAGGAATTCAATGCCATCACCAATAACGCTCCTGCGGAATTCGGGAATTTCATGGGCGGCATCGTCAGCGTGACGCTCAAGTCGGGCACCAACGGTTTTCACGGCGATGTCTGGGAATTCTTCCGAAATGACAAATTGAATGCGAACCAGTGGGAAAACAAGATCAATCCAAACTCGCCGGAAATTTCTCGCGCACCGCTGCGCTGGAACATGTTTGGCGGAACCTTGGGTGGACCGATCCTCAAGAACAAACTCTTCTTCTTCGTCGATTATCAGGGACAGCGATTCGATCATCCGCCCGCAGGCAGTTTCATCTCTGTGTACACGCCCGCCGAACAGGCCGGTGATTTTTCTGCGCTCCTGAGCCAGGCCACTCCGATCCAACTCTACAACCCGTGCCAGGGGACGACCGGGCAAAATGGCACGGCCTGCGTAGCCGCTGCAACCCGAACAGCATTCCCCGGAAACATTATTCCGGCCAGCATGATCAGCCCAGTGGCGGCGGCCCTCTTCGCGTCTCCACTCTACCCGCAGGCAATCAACAACAATTTGACGAATAATGCCATTCAGTTGAGGTCGCAGGCCTTTAATAGTGACCAGGGTGATGCCAAGGTCGACTATCGACTTTCCAGCAAAGACATGATTTCTGGCCGCTTCACTCGCGCCTTCCAAATCGATCCCTCGACCAATTCGCAGCTCCTGTTGGGAAATGGCCAGGCTACGGCGCCGATCTGGAGCGTTGTTGGGGATTGGACGCGATCTTTCCGCAGCAACTTCGTCAACGATGCACGCTTTGGTTGGAGCCACATAACGGTCAACACTGGGACAACCTGGGATAAGTCGGTTGGAACTTTTGGCGAATCCATCGGAATTCAGGGTTCCAATCCGAATGGAATTGCTGGACTTTTGGGTCTTGATTTTGGCGGAGGAACGCCAACCAGCCCAGGCACGGGGACGCTCACCAACATCGGAAACAGCTTGGTGACACAGCACTTCGACACCAAGGTGTATCAGGCCGATGATTCGATCACTTGGATTCGTGGCCGCCACACCTTGAAATTTGGCGGACAATATATGTTCGAGAAAATCACCGCGTTTTACTCGGGTAATAGCGGTTCCTTGGGAGGCATGACCTTCGGACCGATTTTCACCGCATCCGCCGCCACGAGTCCACTCAAGAACACGGGTGAAGGAATGGCGGACTTCTTCCTCGGCTTGCCCAATTCATTTGGTCGCGGACTCACGACCGGCCAATGGATACAGACCTCCAACATCATTTCGGGATATGGGCAAGATACCTGGCGCGTATCGGACCGTTTGACACTCACTCTTGGTTTGCGCTATGAAGCCCATACTCCCTGGGTTGAAGAAAAAAACCAGCAGGTGAACTACAACATCCAGGGCGGAAAGCTTGAATTTGCAGACCAAGCCGGCGCCAGCCGCGCACTCTACAATGGCGTCTACGGTGGGCGGGCTTTCCAGCCCCGCCTTGGATTCGCCTGGACACCTGGACGGTTCAACGGCCGCACGGTTGTTCGTGGCGCCTTCACCGTCTCGGATTATATGGAAGGAACCGGGACGAACTTGCGCCTGCCTCTGAACGCACCGTTTGATGGAGGTTCGCCCGGCAGCCCCGAATTCCAGACGCAATATCTACTTCAGCCCCTGCCTGGGACGACGGCATCGGATGGGATCATCGCACCTCCCAATACTGGCATCTCGTGTCCAAGTTTTTCGTGTTACAACGGAACCGTTTTCCGGCTCTGGGACAAGAATGTGCAACCGGCCATCGACGATCAGTGGAACCTGACGGTCCAGCACCAGTTCGGGAGTAATACCACGTTGCAGGTCGGCTACGTTGGACAGACGGCGTATCACTTGATGGTGCCGTTCTACTACGGCCAAGCTGTGGCGGAACCCGCCAGCGCTTGCAGTACGCCGCCCTGCACGGCGCCGAGCCCGTTCTTTGCGAATGGAGACGGTCCGGCCTTGCTCGCCGCCATTAACACAGGCGGCGGCACCATATCCGGCACACAGTCCAACGGCAGAATGATGTACAACGCCCTGCAGGCCGTATTCAAGAAGACCCAGAGCCAGGGACTGCAGTATCAGGTGGCCTACACCTTCTCCAAGTGCATGTCCAACAACACCGGTTACTACGGCACTTGGTCCGGCCAGAGAGCATCCTCAACCGCTTCACCGTATTGGCAGAACATCTACGATCCTGCTGCGGAATGGTCGCCCTGCTATTACGACGACACGCATAACCTGACCTCCTACGCCGTTTATGACTTGCCGTTTGGCAAGGGCAAGCGCTTTGGGAGCGACATGAACAAGGCTCTGGACGCCGTCGTCGGCGGTTGGACGGTTAGCCCGATCGTCACTCTCCACACTGGCTTCCCGCTGGCCCTCTACAACAACGGCTCGGACCAGACGGGCACCGCGTCTCGCGGCTTGCGCCCCGACTGCAACGGCACCAACAACGTGTTTGGTCGGCGGAACGCTAGCGCGGCTCAAGGTGGTGGCATTGCCTGGTTTGATCCCAGCAACTATTCCAACGCGGCCGGCTTTGGGACCTGCGCACCGCAAATCGGTGGATTGCGCGGACCTGGACTGTACAACTGGGATATCAGCCTACAGAAAAACTTTCTGCTAGGGGAGCGATTCAGGCTCCAATTCCGGTCTGACTTCCTGAATGCATTTAACCGCGTCAACCTCGCCGTTCCCAATACAACAGTGGCTACATCCACAACGGGCGTGATTAACGCTTCGCAACCTGCAAGAAATATTCAGCTTGCTTTGAAGCTTTACTACTAAACAGATAGAACCACGTACGATGAGGCAGGCGTACACCCCCGTCTGCCTCATTTTTCTTTTGACTAGTTCCGGCTGAACTGGTTTTCTAGAACCGCCACGCTAATGCGCAGAATTCAACACGCAACTGCAGTTCTCTTTCTTGTGATTAACCCTTGGTTCACCTCGACCCTCACTGCTCAGCAGCCCAAAACCAACCCCGCCGCCGAGACCGGCACCACCGTCAGCGAGGAGAGGGCCTTCAGCCTTGCAGAGCAAGGACGCTGTGCGGAAGCCCTTTCAGCCCTCAAACGTGTCTTAAGCGGTCAGCGTCCCGCGGAAGTCAGGAAAAAGGCAGGTGTTGTTGGGCTGCGCTGCTCCTTGACGATTGACAGTCGCGACTCCACGCTGGATTTTATCCGTTTGCTCAGCCATCAGTTCTCCCAGGATCCCGAAGTTCTCTTCATTCTTGTTCACGCGTATTCCGACCTTTCCACCCGCACCGCGCAGGAGCTCGGCCGCAATGCCCCCCAATCCCTTCCTGCGCACAAGCTCAACGCCGAAGCCCTCGAAATGCAGGGGAAATGGGACGAAGCACAGCGCGAGTACGAAGAGATGATCGAAAAGGAACCCCATGCCCCGAGCGTGCACTACTTGCTTGGAAGGCTGCTGCTTTCACGGCCTGAACCCGACGCCAGCTCCGCCCGGCGCGCAAAAGAGGAATTCCAGAAAGAGATCCAGATTGATCCGCGCAATGCCGGCGCTGAATATATATTGGGAGAGATGGCACGCCAGGAATCGCAATGGGAGGAGGCCATTTCCCGTTTTTCGCGAGCGGCCAAGCTGGATCCAGCCTTCGGGGATGCCTTCATGGGCTGGGGTTTTTGTCTGGTCAATCGAAAGCGTTACGAAGAAGCCATTGCCCCATTGCAATCGGCCGTGCGTCTTCAGCAAGGCAATCCCTCGGCGCACTACAATCTGGCTGTGGCCTTGAGCCGAAGCGGCAAAAAGGAAGAAGCAGAGAAGGAGTTCGCGATTCACCGTCGATTGACGCAGAAGTCCGCGCCGACGGAAGAGAAAGCACAATAGCGTTCGAGGGCGAGCTGTTGCTGACCGGTCTGAAAAATCCAGGCGCTCGGTTCTTAACACGGCGCGATTTGCTAACAGGACTGGCCGCATCCGCGTTGGCCGGTGCGTACCCGCGAGTCCTGCGGGCGAGCTCCACATCCGAATTCCCTTTCGAACAGGTTCCTGCATCAGCCAGTGGCATTTCCTGGATGCACGTAAACGGAAAATCAGCTGAAAAATACCTACCCGAAACCACTGGTGCCGGATGTGCATTTTTGGACTACGACAATGACGGCTGGATGGACATTTATCTCGTCAACAGTGGCAGGTGTGATTTCTACGTGCCTGATCCTCCGCTGCGTAATGCTTTGTATCGAAACAACCGCGATGGCACCTTCACGGATGTAACCCAGAAAGCGGGAGTGGCGGCGGGCGGTTTTGGCCAAGGCGTGGCTGTTGGCGACTATGACCGCGACGGATTCCCTGACCTCTACGTCACACAATACGGGCGCAGCATCTTGTTTCACAACAATGGAGACGGGACGTTTTCCGATGTAACCGAAAAGGCAGGCGTTGCCGCTCCCGGCTGGGCTTCGAGCGCTGTATGGTTCGACTATGACAATGATGGCCTTCTGGATTTGTTTGTCGCCCGGTTTGTTGATTTCAGCAAGGAGAAGAACAAGCCGTGCGGCGTCCATGACGACGGCAAGCGCCATTATTGTATTCCGCAAATCTACCAGCCCATGCCCAGTTGGTTGTTCCATAACAATGGAGATGGCACCTTCACCGACGTTTCCAAAACCGCCGGAATTGCTTCTCACTTGGGAAAAGCTTGGGGTGTTGTGGCATCGGATATCAACAATGACGGGTGGATGGATCTCTTCGTTGCAAACGACACCGTTGCTAATTTTCTGTTTGTAAACAGTGGAAGAGGAACGTTCGCGGAGATCGGCACGGAAGCGGGCGTGGCCTTCAGCGCCAGTGGAAGGCCTCGTTCCGGCATGGGAGTGGATGCAGCTGATTTCAACCAGGACGGTTGGCAGGACCTTTTTGTTGCCAATATTGATCGCGAGAACTTTGCGATTTATCAGAATAATCATGACAACACTTTTGACGATTTGGCCATTCCCACAGGAATCGCCAGGTCCACAAAATTCATGAGTGGCTGGGGTTTGAAGTTTTTTGATTACGACAACGATGGGGATCTGGATCTATTTCTGGCCAACGGCAATCCGGACGACCTCATCGGCTCCCTTCATAGTGAGGTCACCTACGAAGAGCCGCTTTTGCTGTTTCATAAAAACGGGAAATTATTCGAAGACGTCAGCGCAAAAAGCGGTCCCGTTTTTTCCATGCCCATGTCCTCGCGTGGATTGGCTCTCGGTGATTTCAATAATGACGGCGCTGTGGACGTTCTTATCTCCGTCAATAACGGCGCGCCGCTCCTTCTTCGAAACAATCTCGGGAGGCAGAATCACTGGCTGGGAGTTCAGCTGATCGGGAAGAAGTCCAATCCGGATGCTATCGGAGCTGCACTCACCTACCAGGCGGGAAACTTGATACGCAGGCGCGTTAAAGTGGGCGGAGGCAGCTACCTTTCCTCTCACGATCCGCGTATTGTTTTAGGCTTGGGAAAACGCGAGACAATCGATTGGCTTGAAGTGAAATGGCCGCTGCCGGGCGGCGGAACACAGCACTTCAGGGATCTTCCTATCGACCGCTACATTACTATCGTAGAAGGGGAAGAAAAATGGAAGTAGTCGAACGATTCGTCACACGTTTCACGATTCTGCAGCAGCCGCGCTTGTCGACAGGAGTCGAAGGCAGGATTCTTCCACATGAAATTTGATGCGAGCCTGTGGGGAAAAGAGTCATCTGCGCCTGGAGGGGCGGTGCACATCCACTGATATGTTCAAAGCCTTCGGAAACTCGCCTAACATTATTTTCGCGCGCGTACTGCTGCTCGCGCTCGCCTCGTGCTCACTCAATGGCGTCGTTCGAGGGCAGGACAAGATCCCTCGCTTCCGCGTCGTTGCCCTCGCCGAGCACGGTGGCATTCACAAGCCATTTGTGGACGCCGCCAAGGTTTGGCTCGGGAAATTGGCCAGCGAGAACAATTTCACCGTGGACTACATCGAAGACACGCAAAAAATCGACGACGCCTTTCTCGCACAATATAAACTGTTCATCCAGTTGAATTATCCTCCTTACAATTGGACCGACACGTCACAGGTCGCTTTCATTAAGTACATCGAAGAAGGCAAAGGTGGTTGGATCGGATTTCACCACGCCACTCTCTTGGGAGAGTTTGACGGTTTCCCGATGTGGACCTGGTTCCACCGATTCATGGGAGGAGTTCGGTTCAAGAATTACATTGCTACGTTTGTTACCGGCACAGTTACGGTTGAGGACAAGAGCCATCCGGCGATGAAAGGCATTGCTTCACCTTTCGTGATCGAAAACGAGGAGTGGTACACCTACGACACCACACCGCGGCCAAGCGTCCATGTGCTGGCCAGTGTGGACGAGAACACTTACACCCCCTTCACTGATCAAAAGATGGGAGACCATCCGGTAATCTGGACCAACAAGCACTACCAGGCCAGGAACATCTACATATTCATGGGTCACCATCCGGAGCTGTTCGACAACCAGGCATTCACGCTCATGTTTAGGAATTCCATTTTCTGGGCCGCTGGTCAGCAGGAGAATCGCGAAAAATGAAGCGAGCAGCTGTTCCTGGAAAAATACCTCGCCGAGCCTATCTGTTCACTGGATTTCAGGCACTGTGCGCGGCCACTCGGTTGATGTTTTCTCGGAATGGAGTTGCAGTTGCAAAAGAACCCGCCTTCAAAGTACTCGCATTCTACTCGACAGATGTTGAGCCCGATCATGTACACGCTGCCAAGGATGCTCTCGCTTTCTTTGAAGATCTGGCGGCAAAAAACAACTTTGTGTTTGATGCAACGACGGACTGGGGAAAGCTCAGGGAAAGCGATCTTAAACCGTACCGCCTGATCCTGTGGTTAAACAATTTCCCTCAAACTCCGGAGCAACGAGCGGCCTTCGAGAAGTACATGGAACACGGCGGCGGTTGCCTGGGTCTTCACGTTGCAGGTTACAACGATAAAACGACGAATTGGCCGTGGTTTGTAGATTTTCTGGGTGGAGCGGTGTTTTACACGAATAACTGGCCGCCACTGCCGGCGAAATTGGCTGTTGATGACCGGACGCATCCCGTGACCAGGCAACTTCCCGCGACCTACCTGGCCCCAGCGAACGAATGGTATCTCTGGAAGCCCAGCCCGCGCCTGAATCGGAATGTCCATGTCCTCGTCACGCTCGATCCTTCCAACTACCCAATCGGCGTCAAGGACGTCATTACCGGCGGCGACCTTCCCGTTGTGTGGACGAACACCAAGTACAGAATGATCTACATGAATATGGGTCATGGAGAAAAGATTTATTCCGACGCGACACAAAACGAGCTGTTCAAAAATGCAATTCTCTGGCTCGGGAATCAGAAATAACTTCCTCGGTGGCTGGAAACAGTGGAGGACCACAAGTGAAGATGCTTCGGATAACGTCGCTTGTTGCCTGCTTGGCACTCAGCATCCGCTGCGAGGCGCAGACGGCCGCTCAGCCGATGAAGCAACTTCTGATACTCGGTGAGGAAAAGGGCTACCGGCACGAGGCCGTTTCTCACGCCGTTGCAACCATCGAGCGCCTCGGCCGGGAAACCGGTCTCTGGACTACAACCATCCGGACAGATACGGAGGTACTCACGAAGAAAAAACTCGAATACAACGCAAAAAATCTGAACAACTTTGACGCCGTGCTCTTCTATACGGGCGGCGAATTGGAAATGGACCTGGAACAGAAAGTTGCGCTTCTCTCGTTTGTCCATGACGATGGCAAAGGCTTTATCGGCGTGCACAGCGCCACAATCACGTTCACGTCTTGGCCGGAGTACCGAGAGATGATTGGCGGATGCTTTGACGAGCATCCCTGGGGAACTTTTGAGGCACCCATTGTCGTCGAGGATCCAAACTTCCCCGGGATGCAGCAATGGCCAAAGTCGTTTGTGCTGAAGGATGAAATTTATCAGATGAAAGACTTCTCGCGAGACAAGGTGCGCATCTTGATGCGGCTCGATGCTGCCAAGCTGGACCTGAACAGTCCGCGGGTTCACCGCAAGGATCTCGATTTTGCCGTCACCTGGGCCAAGATGTACGGAAAGGGCCGCGTCTACTACTCTACGCTTGGCCACGTGGAACAGAATTGGGACGACCCCAGGATTCAGAAAATGTATGTGGACGGCATCAAGTGGGCCATGGGCCTCGTTGATGCCGATGTGAGGCCGCGACCGGTTACCAGCCCATCCGGAGATGCGCGGAACGACGGTGCAAAAAACTAGCTCGGCACAGCCAGGAATGCCACAAGTGCGTTCGTTCAGGCGTTAAAGGTAAGGATTTCATTTTCGCGAATCAGGGAATGGAGGTTCAAAGCAAATGTGGCGATTGATTTTCCCGTTGCTGCTGGCGTCGGTGGCTTGGGGGCAAACGAACCACCCGATTCTCGCAGTCGGTTCACCTGCCCCTGATTTCTCCTTGCCCGGAGCGGATGGGAGAATCCATCGACTTGCCGATTTTGCGGCCAGTCCAGTGCTGGTCGTCGTATTCACCTGCAATCACTGCCCGATCGCCCAAATGTATGAGCAGCGCATTCAGCAACTAGAAACGGACTACCGCAATCGCGGAGTGGCGGTTGTGGCCATTCAGCCCAACGACCCGAAGGCCATTCGAATCGATGAACTGGACTCTTCCGACACCAGCGACGGCCTCGAGGAAATGAAAATTCGCGTCGAATACAAGCATCTCCGCTACCCCTACCTCTATGACGGCGAAACACAATCGGTCACGCGCGCGTATGGTCCGCAGGCCACGCCTCACGTCTTCATTTTCGACAGGGAACGTAAGCTGCGCTACCAAGGCCGGATGGATAACAGCTATCGCAAGGAGATGGTGAACACCCAGGATGCTCGCAATGCGGTTGACGCGTTGCTGGCAAACCGCGAGGTGCCCGTGAAACACACCGGTGTCTTCGGTTGCTCGACGAAGTGGCAGGAAAAAAGCGCGTCCCGCATGGAATCGCTCCGACGGATCGAAGAACAGCCAGTCAAATTGGAAATGGCGAGCGCCAGCGACCTGAAAGGGCTTCGTGAAAACCCGGCGAAGCACATGGTACTCATCAGCTTTTGGGCCACTTGGTGCGGTTCGTGCATCGATGAGTTCTCTGATTTCCAGGACACCTATCAGATGTACAAGAATCGCGATCTGGAATTAGTCACAGTGTCTGCCAACATGCCTGACGAAAAAGCCGGGGTGCTAAACATGCTTCTGAAAAAGCACGCCACCAGCCGGAACCTCTTGTTTGCTTCGAACAATACGGCAGAACTTCAGACCGCATTTGATCCAACATGGGAGTCGGCGGTTCCCTATACCATTCTGCTTGATGCCGACCGGAAAGTTCTCTACAAGAGCTTGGGCAGTGTGGATATCCTTGAACTGCGCCGAACGATTCTGGCGAACCTTCCATCGGATTACACCGGCTTTAACCAATACTGGCAGTCCGCTTCCACCCAGAGCAAGCGGTGAAGACGACAGGATTTTGTTTTGTGGTACCGGCGGTAAGCGAGCCACAGCGGTCCAAGGAGGGGGTCTTGTTCGAGCGAAGAATCTTAGCAATGCTCATGGTGTGTGCCGTAGTTCTATTAGCGCCGCATTGCGTCGCGCAGCAAAGCTATGCCGTGATCGCGCAGAATGGCGTCCCGATGAAAACGCGTGACGGAGTGACACTATATTCGGACATCTACCGTCCGAAGGCTGAGGGGAGATTTCCAGTCATCCTGATGCGCACGCCTTATGATAAGAGCGCGAGCTGGGCGGTCGCGCCGGCGTATCAGATTGCCACGCACGGCTACGTCGTCATCGTGCAAGATGTTCGCGGGCGCTACACATCTGAAGGCGAGTGGTACCCTTTCCGCCACGAGTCGAACGACGGCTACGATGCAGTCGAATGGGCTGCCGCGCTGCCATCCTCGGACGGCAAAGTCGGCATGATGGGCGGTTCCTACGTCGGCGCAACACAGATGCTCGCTGCAATTGCGCATCCCCCGCATCTCGCGGGAATCTGCCCTATGGTCACGGCCAGCAATTATCACGACGGCTGGACGTATCAGGGCGGAGCGCTCGAACAGTGGTTCGACCAAAATTGGATGACCCAGCTCGCCACAAACACGCTGTGGCGATTGATTGCGAAAAACACGAACGCGCTGCGGAGCGCGCCCATGCTTCCGCTCACTCATTATCCGGCGTTCAATTACACCTCGCTTCCGGCGGGTGCCGACGCCACGGCCCAACTTGCGCCGTATTATCTTGATTGGCTCGCGCATCCCGACTATGACGCGTATTGGAAGCAGTGGTCGATCGAGGAGCATTATTCTGAGATTCGAGTCCCCGCCCTTCACATCGGCGCTTGGTATGACATTTTTCTAGCCGGCACACTGCGGAATTACATGGGAATCAAGGCGCACGGCGGTACGGACGCGGCACGCAACAACCAACGCCTGCTGATCCAAATCGGCGGACACGCCGGCTTCGGGCGCCGCATCGGCGACGTCGAATTCGGCGATGACGCGGTCAAATTTCCTAACACCGATGTCTTGATTGATTGGTATGACTATCTGTTCAAGGGCGCGCAGAACGAGTTTGCCACCGATAAGTCCTCGACCACGGGCCAGCCCGTGCGTATTTTTGTCATGGGCGCGAACACGTACCGTCAGGAATCGGATTGGCCACCGCCGGTGGCTAAACCCACTCGCTACTTTCTGCACTCGGGCGGTTCGGCCAATTCGCTGCGTGGCGACGGTGGCCTCTCTCTCACGCCACCAAAAAAAGAAACGCCTGACAAATTCATGTACGATCCGGCAAATCCTATGCCCACGATCGGCGG
>Ga0137403_10001331_pt1 | contig 31181 bp, 26 predicted proteins | sample CZOMad2_1_16fung_FD_122057 | JGI IMG/M metagenome (GOLD analysis project Ga0137403, IMG submission 122057) | Vadose zone soil fungal communities from Angelo Coast Range Reserve, California, USA - CZOMad2_1_16fungal (Hybrid Assembly) | ecosystem: Environmental > Terrestrial > Soil > Vadose zone... | reverse complement strand
ACCTGGCGTAACTATCGCCGCACCAGCTTCGCCGACCGCGCCCGAATGATGCTCCGCGCCGCGGAGATTCTGGAAACTGAAAAGAAAGACTTTGCGCAGCTGATGACTCTGGAGATGGGCAAACCCATCAACGCCGCCCTGCAGGAAGCAGAGAAGTGTGCGCTGGTCTGCCGTTATTACGCCGATAATGCCGAGCGACACCTGGCCAACGAAGTAGTTGAGACTAATGCCACGACCAGCTACGTCAAATTTCAACCGTTGGGTGTAGTGCTCGCGGTCATGCCCTGGAACTTTCCCTTCTGGCAAGTCTTTCGCTTTGCGGCTCCGAGCTTGATGGCCGGCAATGTTGGTTTGCTGAAGCATTCCTCGAACGTGCCGCAATGCGCGCTGGCCATTGAAGACATCTTTCGCCGCGCGGGATTTCCGGCAGGTTCGTTCCAGACGCTCTTGATTGGTTCCGATCAGGTTGAAGTCGTGTTGGAAGACTCACGCGTAGCGGCGGTGACGCTCACCGGCAGCGAACCCGCCGGTCGCAGCGTCGCGAGCATTGCCGGCAAGCAGATCAAGAAGACCTTGCTCGAGCTCGGCGGCAGTGATCCTTTCATCGTCATGCCCTCGGCTGATCTGGAAACGGCGGTCGCGACTGCCGTGAAAGCCCGCACGATTAACAATGGCCAGTCCTGCATCGCCGCCAAGCGTTTCATTGTTCACTCAAAGATTTATGATGAGTTCGAAAAGCGCTTCGTTGCGGCGATGAAAAAATTGCGCGTCGGAGATCCGATGTTGGAATCGACTGACATCGGCCCGTTGGCGACCGAGCAAATTCTGAAAGACCTGGAAGAGCAGGTGCAAGTGAGCGTAGCAGCCGGTGCAAAAATTCTCACCGGCGGTCAGAAGTTCAAAGCAGAAGCTGAGTTGGCGCTGGGCAATTTCTACGAGCCAACGGTTCTGGTGGACATTCCAAAAGGCTCGCCGGCTTATCAGGACGAAATCTTTGGGCCGGTCGCCTCGCTGTTTCGCATCGCGGATATCGACGAGGCCATAGAACTCGCCGACGCCACTCCGTTTGGGCTGGGTTCAGCCGCGTGGACCAATGACGACGCTGAACGAGATCGCTTTATCGAAGAACTCGAAGCCGGGAGTGTTTTCATCAACGGCATGGTGGCATCCGATCCGCGTCTGCCATTCGGCGGCGTGAAGCATTCGGGTTATGGCAGGGAACTGGGCGAGTTCGGGATTCGTGAGTTTGTTAATATCAAGACGGTTTGGATCAAATAGCTCAAAGCTTTGCGCCTCTCGATTTTTCTCTGCGCCTTTGCGTGAGAACTAATCGCTTTACTTTCGGTTTCACGCAAAGGCCCAAAGCACGAACGAAAGCCGCAAAGAAAAGCAAGGCTACTATTTAGACGCCATCCTCTCCCGTTCGAGCAATTCTTCCTTCCGCTTCAGTCCCCAGCGATATCCACCCAGGCTCTTATCTTCGCGAATGACGCGATGACAGGGAATCACCAACGCAACGTGATTGCCGGCACAGGCGCCGGCGACTGCGCGGACTGCCCTTGGCTTTCCGATCGCTTTGGCGATTTCCTGGTAAGAACGGGTCGCACCCAGAGGAATGCGCTGCAACTCTTCCCAGACCTGCCATTGAAACGCGGTCGCCTGGAGGTCGAGCGGCAAGTCGATGCGAGGACTCTTGCCGTTCAGATGTTCAAGTACTTTACTGAGCCAAAGATTCAGTGACGGGCTAATTACAGTGTCGCGAGAATCGATCGATGCTTTAGGATACTCGGCAAAGAGCGACGAGATCAGTTCTGAATCGGAATCGCCGAGCGCGACTGAGCAAACGCCGCGTGCAGTGGCAGCGACGAGCACCCGGCCCAAAGTGCAGCCCGCGATCGTGTAGATGATGCGCATCCCCTGGCCGCCGCGGCCGTAGGTGGCCGGCGTCATGCCGAGACGCGCCGAAGACTTCTCATAAAGACCACGGCTGGATCCGTAACCAGCGTCGTACATTGCTTCGGTCACCGAGGCTCCGTCCTTAACTCTTGATTTGAACTGGTGCAGGCGGCGCGATTCCGCGTACTGGCGCGGTGTTATGCCCATCACGTTTTTGAAGGTCCGCAGGAGGTGATGAGAGCTGACTCCAGTTTCCGTGCTGAGCGTTTTCAGCGTCAGCGGCTCGTCATCGTGCTCGTCGATCGCGTGACAAATGCGGCGCACGAGATCAAATTGCGGATCGGCTCCCTGAGCGCGGCGTGGATGGCAACGGCGACAGGCGCGAAAGCCGGCTTGCTCAGCGGCTTCGGGCACCTGAAAAAAGCTGACCTGCTCGCGTCGCGGCCTTCGCGCCGGACACGAGGGCCGGCAATAGATCCCGGTCGAGCGCACCGCAAAGACAAAACTTCCGTCACGCGAAGCGTCACGCGAAAGCACCGCCGTCCAAAGTTCGGGATTGTTCATTATCGTGGTCATGTTGATTGCTGTCTGTAACATGTTACTGCACCTCCTCAAGATTTGATGAGCGGATAATAGAGGGAATGGGTAAAGCGATCTATCCGATGTTTGCGGTCAAACTCTAACCTTCCTATTAAACGTAGATTGAGCACTAGCGATGAACTCGCAAACCGTGTATAAGCAGGTTCACTTGCCATGCAGATCCAGTTGGACATTCTTCGTGACGTTACGAAAAGATTCGATGAAGCAGGCATTCAATACATGCTCACGGGATCTTTTGCTTTGAACTACTACGCCGAGCCGCGGATGACCCGTGATATGGATCTCGTCGTTGCTCTCACTCGGAAAGATGCTGATTCGATCATAGCTTTGTTTGAAGGCGAATACTACGTACCTCGGAACGCCGTTGTGCGCGCCATCACACATCAGACCCTCTTCAATATTATTCACAGCGAGAGTATCTTTAAGGTTGATTGCATTATCAGAAAGAACACAGAGTACCGGCGTCTCGAGTTCGAACGACGGCGGCAGGTCGAAATTGAAGGCACCGAAATATGGATTGTCAGCAAGGAAGACCTGATCATCTCAAAGTTGCTTTGGGCGAAGGATTCGCGCTCCGATTTTCAACTGCGTGATGTGCGGAACTTGCTGAAGTCGGGCTACGATGCCGACTATCTGAAGAGGTGGACGCAAGAGCTGAACCTGGCCGAACTCTTGAGGGAGTGCCTTGATGAATGATACGACCCCAGAGATTGAAAAGAAGGTCCATGAAATGATGATGGCGCGTTCTGGAGCTGAACGTCTTATCATGGGCTCGGCAATGTTCGATTTGGCGCGAAAGATTGTGATCGCATCTTTGCCAAAGGATTTGTCTGACGAGGAGTTCAAACGACGCCTGTTCGAACGGATTTATGGGCAACCGTTGGATGACTTTCTGGAAGAGGCGCCGGCTCAGGAAATACAATGAAACTCGCCCTAAAGTGTGGAATCTTAGTAACACTCGTAATCGCCGTGTGGGTGCCTCTGAAGCATTTCGTTCTGCACCTTGAATCCACGCCCGCTCAAGTTGCCGATGGCGTGATTTTTAACCTGACGGCAATCGTGGTATTAACGCTCGGAATTCGCGAGAAGCGAGCGTCGAATGGCAGGACACTGACGTTTGGTGATGGATTGCTAACCGGGATCAAGATCGCGGTGACTTACGCGATTCTGACCAGCGCTTACTTTGCTGTTCTGCTCGCTACCGTGGGACCCAAGCTGATGCAACGGGAAGGCGAGACTAGTATAGTGAAGGCATTCCTGGGAGTTTCGATCGGGTTTGCTTTGTTTGGGACGGTCTTCTCGGCAATCATCGCGCTGATTCTAAGAAGAAGGTGAACGATTTAATGTTAGTTCGCGCTTCGCGCTCAGTGCGGACGGGATGTCCGCGCTCCCAGCCACTAATCGATCGTTAGCGCCTCTTTCACCAGACGCGCCTGCTCTTGAGTGTGCACCGCGTAACTTCCCGTAGCCGGACTGGCCGATGCTTCGCGTCCTACGTAGCGAGGCCGCTCACACCGCGTCAGTAAGTTTTCCAGACGCGATTCCATGTACGTCCAACCGCCCATGTTCTTTGGCTCTTCCTGACACCAGACCAGTTCCTTGGCATTTGGATAGCCGGCGAGTATTTCAGTCAGGGCGCTCTGGGGGAAGGGATAGAACTGTTCGCAGCGAACAATTGCGACGCGGTTGTCGTCAGGATTAGCTGAGCCCTCCGTGGCGGTCGGGCTGGTGCCCCGAGCTTTCTTTCGGGCTTCGTTCAAATCGTAGAAGACTTTGCCGCTGCATAGCACGACGCGTTCAACTCGATCGGGATCGTTGAGCTCTGCGTCATTAATCAGCGGTCGAAAGCCACCACTGGTTAAGTCAGCCAGCGAAGATCCGGCGGCTGGCAAGCGGAGCAGGCTCTTGGGAGTCATAACAATCAGTGGCCGTTCAAAGCCGGGCCGAACCTGCCGGCGGAGCAAGTGAAAATACTGGGCCGGTGAAGTCGGATAACAAACCTGGAGATTATTCTCGGCGCAGAGTTGCAGAAAGCGTTCGAGCCGCGCGCTGGAATGCTCGGGGCCCTGGCCTTCATAGCCATGCGGCAGCAGCATCGTCAGCCGCGATCTCTGTTGCCACTTGTCTTCGCTGGCTGCTACGTACTGATCGATGATCGACTGCGCGACGTTATTGAAATCGCCAAACTGCGCTTCCCACATCACCAGCGCATTATCGGCGGCCACGACTGAGTACCCATATTCGAAACCGAGCACGCCGGCTTCGGAAAGCGAACTGTCGAAAACTTCGAAGCGGCCTCGCGGGGACTCTTCCGAGCGCAATTCTGCGAGCGGCTCCCAGGCCTTGCCGGTCTGTGTATCGTAGAGAACGGCGTGCCGTTGGCTGAACGTGCCACGTCCGGAATCCTGTCCACTCAAGCGGACGCGGGTACCTTCCAATGCGAGGGAGCCAAAGGCGATCGCCTCCGCGAATGCCCAGTCCATCGGCAAAGAACCGTCGCCCATCTTCGCGCGCCGCGCCAGTTGGCTCACCATCTTCGGATTGAGATTGAAACCTTCGGGTACGACCGAGATCTGATGCGTGATGTTCTTAATGACCTCGACCTCAACGCTTGTGTCGATTACTTCTGAACCATCAAGTTCTGTGGCCCGCGCATCTTTCCCGTGATTCACGACACCCGTGCCGCCTTTCTGAGTTGTGGCAATCGCTTTAGCTCGTGCCAGCGCATCTTCGTAGCGACGGACGCGCTCTTCCATGAGTTGATTCACTCCCGCTTCGTCAATGACGCCTTCCTTCACGAGCCGCTTTGCGTACAACGTTCGCACTCCGGTATGCGCCTTTACCCGGCTATACATCAGCGGCTGGGTGTAGCTGGGCTCGTCGGTTTCGTTATGCCCCAGACGACGAAATCCGACCACGTCCAGAACGACGTCTTTCTTATACTGCTGTCGGTAATCGAGCGCGATGCGCAGCGTGCGATACGCCGCTTCTGGATCGTCGCCGTTGATGTGAAAGATGGGCGACTGGGTCATGCGCGCGACGTCGGTCGAATAGATCGATGAGCGGCCGGCTTCCGGCGACGTGGTAAACCCAATCTGATTGTTGATGATGATGTGAATCGTGCCGCCCGTGCGATAGCCGCGCAACTGGGCGAGTTGCAGTGTCTCCATCACGATGCCCTGGCCGGCAAACGCAGCGTCGCCGTGTAGTAGCACCGGCAGCGCTTGATTCATCGCTTCCTCGCGCGGGAGATCGCTTTCCATCATCGCGTCCTGCGTGGCCCGGGTCATTCCCTCAACCACCGGGTCGACGGCTTCAAGGTGACTTGGATTAGGCGAAAGAGTGAGCTTCACTTTCTTGCCGCTCGCGGTTTCGCGTTCGCCCACTGCGCCCTGGTGATATTTCACATCGCCTTCATCCGCCGGAAACGATGGGTGCACTGAGCCTTCAAAGGCGGTGAAGATGCGTTCGCAGAAGTGTCCGATGACGTTGGCCAGCACGTTCAAGCGGCCGCGGTGCGCCATTCCCATCTTGATGTCTTCGACGCCGAGGTCGCCGGCGCGTTCGATCAATTGATCGAGCAGCGGAATGATCGTCTCACAGCCTTCAATCGAAAAGCGTTTCTGGCCCAGGAACTTGGTATTCAGGAAGCGTTCGAACTGCTCGGCGGAAATCAGTTTCCAGAGAATCCGCTTCTTGATCTCAGCAGCGATTGGTTCGGGATGAACGAACTCAACTCGAATCTGCTCGCGCAGCCAGAGTTTTTCTTCCTTACTCTGAATGTGCCGGTACTCGGTGCCGACTTTGCCGCAGTAGGCGCGCTGGAGGATGTCGAGTATCTCGCGCAGCGTGGCCGTCTCGGTGCCTCCGAGGCCGGCGGTGATGAACAGGCGATCGAGGTCCCAGATAGTCAGGTTATAGGTCTCGATGTCCAGCTCAGGATGATAGAGCAGAGGCATCGCGTGCAGGGGATCGATGTCGGCAATCAAATGGCCGCGGACGCGATAGGCATTGATCAATTCCATGACGCGGGCCTGGCGAATCGATTGCTCGTGCATCTGATCAGTGCCCAAAAACAGTGGGTTTCGATCGACATTCCAACGCAGCGGCGCGTGCGGGATTCCGAGATCGGAAAAAATCTCGTCATAGAATTTGTCTTTGCCCAGGAGCAGTTCGTGCACGCGGGCGAGAAAAGCTCCGGACTCGGCGCCCTGAATAATTCGATGATCGTAGGTGCTGCTGATCGTGATGGCTTTGCTGATTCCCAGTTGCGGCAGGATTGTGGGCGCCATCGATTGATACTCGGCCGGGTATTCGATCGCGCCGGTGGCGACGATCAGTGATTGCCCCGGCATTAAGCGCGGCGTGGACGCGACGGTACCGATCGTGCCGGGATTAGTCAGAGAAAGCGTTGTGCCCTGGAAATCCGAGACTTGCAACTTGCCGGCGCGCGCGCGGGTTACGACGTCGTCGTAAGCCTTCAGGAATTCAGAAAAGGAAAGTTTGTTTGCCTGCTTGATATTGGGAACCAGCAGCGTGCGCGTGCCATCTTTCTTTTCCAGGTCGATGGCAATACCCAGGTTCACCGATTCGCGGCGGACGCGCGACGGCTGGTTGTCGATCACTTCAAAGCCGTCGTTTAGTTGGGGAAACTCGTCGATCGCGCGCAGGATTGCGTAGGCGATCAGGTGCGTATAAGAAGCTTTGCCGCGATCGTTTTCTTCCAAGTGCCGGTTGATGATCCGCCGGTTTTCGTCGACCAGCTTAACCGGGATGCGACGCTGTGAAGTCGCGGTGGGAACCGAAAGACTGGCTTCCATGTTCTCGACGATCTTGAGGGCGGCGCCGCGAATAGGAGTTGCTTCGGCGCGGGTCTCAGATGCGGTTGTAGGCGCCGGCGCTTTCGTTGGTGCGGCCTTTGCCGCGGCGGGGCCAGCGCCATCACGATGACCGTCCGTTTTAGCGGCAGCGACCGCTTTTGTCGTCGGGCCGGTGTCATCTTGAACAGGTTCGCCTCCGTTCAGTAACTCTTCAAAATACGAGCGCCACGACTCATCCACTTGCGACGGATCGCCGCGCCAGCGCGCCAGTAATCCCTCGACATAGGTGGCATTCGCGCCAAAGTTCTCCGCGATAATTTCAGATAGATCCGTTTTATTTTGCTCTTGCGCCAAAAATTTCACCTCGCCCATAGGGCGGCGATATCGTTTCCAGTACGTGCTGAGTTAGTCCTTTGTGATGTGACAATAGGTTAGCACCTTCCGATTCTGTTTGCATCCGCTTTGCCGGGTGTGCGGACGTCCCGTCGGCACAGCGTGCGCGGCACGCTCGTCTTGTACGGAAACTCGGGCAACGCCTTCGCGCTCCGCGCTCAATGCGGACGAGACCGTCCGCGCTCCCAGCGACGTCGTGTCCTCTGTGCGTGCCGGAATTATGCAGGAAAGTTTTATCTCGAATTAAAGTCCGCCGAATGATATTGTATGCGGCCATTCATGCTTTGGTAGCGGAGGATCGAGGTCATTCATGGGTGATGAAACCCCAGAGCCTAAGTCGGGCCTTAAGACCGTTCTGGTCTTTTCGATGTTGTTCGCTGTGCTGGGCGCAGTCGTCGTCTTTGGTTACTACGCCACCTTTCGGCGGCCTGTCACAACGGTTATTTTGATTCGTCACGCCGAGAAAGTCATCGATCCCAACAACGCCGATCCTGATCTGAGCCCGGCCGGCCAGGCGCGCGCGCAGGAGTTGGTCCGCATGTTCGGTGACGCGGGCATCAATGCGATCTATGCGACTCAGTACAAGCGGACGCAGCAAACCGTGAAGCCGCTCGCCGATAAATTGGGGCTGGCGGTCAATCAAATCAATTCGAAGAACACTACCGATTTGGTGGCGCGGATTCGCGCGCAGAATTCCGGCGGGACTGTCTTTATTGCCGGTCACAACAACAGCGTGCCGGAAATCATCGCCGCGCTGGGTGGCCCAACCTTTCCGATTATTCCGGACACTGAATACGATAATCTGTACATCGTCACCGTGTACCGAACGGGGAAAGCGAAGGTTGTGAAGCTGAAATACGCCGCGTCACAATGAAGCGATCAGTTGTCCAATGAAAACCGGCCCGGCGCCCAAATGCGACTGTGCATGAGGTCAGTACTACCTGCGTGAGCGGGTGGGTTCATTATTCAACCCAGCATTGAGTCCTTAACCCACCCGCTCCACACAGGTGGTACGGACTTCACTGCGCGGATTGAACTGGCGAACCCATTAGCGCTTAAGGAAACCAACTGAGGATCACTATGAAGAAACCCGGACGTAAGACTCAAAATAAATCCAAAGGCATCGGACGCCGTTCCTTCGTCAAGCTGCTCCCCGCTGCCGGCGCTGCCGGTTTGGCGGTTTCAGGCTTGCCTTTGAAAGCGCTGGCCCAAATGCCGACCCCATCGCCAACGCCTCGGCCGTCACCGACACCACTCCGCATCACCAAAGAAATGATACACAACGCTGAAAAGGTGATCGGGCTTGAGTTCACCGATAAGCAGGAAGAGCAGGCCGTGCGTGGCGTTAACACCAACCTCGATAGCTTCGAAATCTTGCGCAAGCTGGATGTGCCGCTCGATACTGAGCCGGCTGTCGTCTTTCATCCGGCGCTGCCCGGGTTCCATATCAAGCGGGCCGGCGCAAAAACCAAATTCAAGTTTGGCAAGAACGAACCCGCGCAATTCAAGTCAGTTGATGACCTCGCGTTTGCGACCGTGCCGCAGCTTGCCGAGTTGATCCGAACAAAGAAAGTCTCTTCAGTAGAACTTACAAAGATGTATCTGGGCCGTCTGAAACGTTACGGCCCAAAGCTGCTCTGCATTGTAACGTTGACTGAAGACCTGGCAATGAAGCAGGCGCAGGACGCCGACAACGATCTGAAACGCGGCAAGTATCGCGGTCCCCTGCACGGCATTCCCTGGGGCGCGAAAGACTTGTTTGCGACCAAGGGAATCAAGACAACCTGGGGCGCTGAGCCTTATCGCGATCAAATCATCGATTATGACTCGACCGTAGTCGAGCGCTTGCGAGCAGCCGGCGCCGTTCTGGTCGCGAAACTTTCGATGGGCGCGCTCGCGCAGGGGCCTAAGTGGTTCGGCGGCGTCACGCGAAATCCGTGGCTGCCGGATGAAGACCGAACTGGTTCGAGCGGCTCATCGGCTGGCCCGGCATCCGCTACCTCCGCCGGTCTGGTGGGATTTTCGATTGGCACTGAGACGCTGGGCTCGATCGTTTCACCGTCATCGCGTTGCGGCGTGACCGGCTTGCGGCCGACGTATGGCCGCATCAGTCGCTATGGTGCGATGGGCCTGAGCTGGACGATGGATAAAGTTGGCCCCATCTGCCGCGGGGTGGAAGACTGTGCGGCGGCGCTGGACGCGCTCTATGGCCCGGACGATCACGACATGACGGTGGGTACCGCCGCTTTCAACTGGTCACCTGCGGCGCCGCTCGGCAGCCTAAGGATTGCTTACCTAAAAACTGAATTCGAGGGCGCAGGCTTTCAGCCGCAAAACGATCAGCAGCGTCAGCTACAAGAGCAGCGCAAAGCGATGTACAAAGCGGCCCTCGATGCGCTGGAAAAGGCCGGCGTGAAGATGACGGCCATCGAATTGCCAAAGTTTCCGACGGGGAACATCCGCTTTCTGCTCACTGCTGAAGCAGCCACCGCATTTGACGACATCACGCGCGATGGCAGGGTCAATCAGCTCTCCGGCCAGGACAACGGCGACTGGCCCAACGCGTTTCGCACTTCGCGGTTCATTCCGGCGGTTGAATACCTGCGGGCGCAACGGGCGCGCGTGTTGTTGATGCGCGAGATGGACAAGCTAATGTCACAGTGGGATGTCTTTGTTTCGCCAGCCCCCGGCAGCGCCAGCTTGACCATCACGAATCTCACTGGCCATCCGGCGGTGTGCGTGCCGTGCGGTTTTCTTGATGTGCCGGGCGCGAATAATGGCCCGCTCCAACATCTGCCGCAGGCCATCATGTTCACGGGCGGCCTCTACGATGAAGCCGCGCCACTGCGTGTCGCTCTGGCTTTCGAGCAGGCGACCAAGTGGCATACGATGCATCCGAAGGTTGATTGGGCTTGAAAGGGTTGAATTAGGATTCACGCAGTAGAGCTGGCGTGATATGTTATCACGGTACAAGTGTTAGAGGTTGGCTACATGATTACGCGTGTTTACATTGATAACTTCCGATGCTTCACCAATTTTGAGGTGCGGCCTAACCGTGTCAACCTGCTTATTGGAAACAATGGAGCCGGTAAATCAACATTTATTGAGGCGCTGCGTAGCGTAGTGGAATTAGCCGTATTAGGCGAAGCGGTCGAGGAGGAATTTCCAACCAACACGCTTACACGTTGGGACTCACGACCTGTGCAGCGCATTGAAATCGACGTCGCTGGCAACGGCGGCACCTATCAATATTTGATTGAGCTATTCCACGATGTTATCCGCCACACTGTTATGCTGCGGCGTGAAAGCGTGAAGTATGACTCACGCGTCCTGTTTCTTTATGAAGATGGTATGTTGCAGCTTCACAAGAACGAGGGTACCTTCGGCACAAAATTTCCATTTCGTGGAACTCGTTCTTTTCTTCCGCAGCTCGAGGCGCGACCTGAGAATACTCTATTGACGTGGTTTCTTGATTACCTGCGCCGCATATGGCTTATAAAACTAAACCCGACCGACATCGACCCCGAGAGCGAGCTTGAATCAGAATCGCTTGACCCAGATGGCTCGAACTTCCCAGCGTGGTATCGCCATCTCTCACAAGAGCGCCCGGAGGATCTCGTTGCGCTGGCCGATAGACTAGGGGAAACATTGCCTGGATTCCGAACCCTAAGAAATGTGAGTACGGGGAAAGCTGGCCGGAAGCGTGAACTTGTTGCGGCGTTCAGCCAAGGCACCGCCAAGTCAAAGTATGAAGTTTTCTTCGATGAGCTATCTGATGGCGAGCGCGCCACAATCATCCTCTATTGTATCCTCATGGATTCGGAAGGAACTGCCAAGACGCTTCTCTTAGATGAACCGGAGAACTACGTTGGGCTTAAGCTAATTCAACCATGGTTAGTCAGTCTGGCAGACGTCATGCGGGATGACGGGCAGTTGTTCTTGGTTTCTCATCATCCGGAAGTAATCGACTACTTAGCGGCCGATGAATCCCTGCTATTTGAGCGACTAGATGGAGGGCCTGCCCGAGTTCGGTTGAATCCCTTTGATCGGGATCTCGGCCTCAAGGCGTCAGAACTTGTGGGGCAGGGGCTCTTTGATGCCGACTGAACGCCGGCAACTTCGCGGAACGGTTCTAGTCGAGGACCGGAGAACGGAGAGGTTCTTCAGAGAACTACTCGTTCATCTTGGCTTCGAATTGCAAAAGCTCTATTTTAGACCCGCACCAAAAGGCCAGGGGGATGCTAAGGCTTGGATTCGCGCGCAGTCACAGTATCCCTCGGAAGTCAGGAAGTTAAGACAGAAAAGATTCCAGCAGGTCTTCCTGATTACAGTAATGGACGGTGACAACGCTGACCCTGTTCGAAGAAAGGCAGAGTTGGATAGTTGTTTGCAAGGTCAAAGTATGGATCCGCGGCAACCGGATGAGCGAATCGCTATTCCTGTACCGACATGGAGTATCGAGACATGGCTGCTTGCCCTGTTAGGTGACTCGGTGGACGAAGCCACAAGCCAAAAACGGGAGTTCGAAAGGCGCTATCCGGGTCAAGAGGAACGAAGAGCGTTGCGGAATGCCGCCATTGCTTGGGATCGCCTGCGCCGACGAGCGGCAGCGCTGCGCTGGGAGAGCGGAGCATATCCGAGTTCGTCCGTTCCGTCCCTCGCGGATAGTAAGATAGAAATGCGTCGGATCGGGGTCGCTTGATTTTCGGATAGAGCGACGAAGCCCTCCTAGTTTGTTTGCTCTTCGTCTTATTCTCCGCCGGATAGTGCTCACGCCGCCCTTTCGCTTAGCGGCTTCAGTCGATCATATTCCTGACGATTGGCTTGCCACGCATCCCAGATATCAACCGCTTCCTGCAACCGCAGCCAGAACTCAGGAGTTGTCTTGAAGACGCGGGCGAGGCGATGCGCCAAGTCCGGGTTGACCGAGCGTCGTTCGCGCAAAAGGACGTTGATTCCGCGTGGAGAAACGCCAAGCCTCGTAGCCAGCTCCGAAGGCGTTAATCCGGCGGCGGGAAGAGTTTCCTCGCGCAGCAACTCTCCTGGATGAGTCGGTCTTCTTTTAGTCTTCGTCTGCATCGGTCTCTGCTCGTGGTAGTCCTCAGCGTAACGCGAGGTCATCGTGCCGCGCAATGCTAAACTCCCAGCTCATCTGGTGTCTGCCGATGCAGCCCAAGGAATTGGCTCAATCTGAGAGCAGCCGAAACAAGCGGGAGGGTAGCGACCGGGTCCTCGACTCGACTTCGTTATGATCCTCTGACACCTAAAGCTTGAGTGTATGATGTCCCGCCCGGTTCTGTATCGCGTGATCCTGCAAGCTGAGCCGGTGATCCCTCGCGCGCAGTTGACCGGATCGCTTCCCGCGAATACCATTAGCCCCCATAAAGGAGACAGACGTGCCTAGTATGAATTTATCGATAACGCGAATTGGTTGGCTCAAGCGAACCGCGATTGGAGTGGCCGCGCTGCTCGCCCTGGGGCTGGCGCAGCAATTCCTGGCTTCGGGTAATGGATCGGTCGCCACTGCGCAGCGGAAGACGACCTCGTCCGCGGACGCGATCAAGATTCCTTTTGAAAGCTACAAACTCGCCAACGGTCTTAACGTGATTCTCTCGATTGATCGCGCGACGCCGACTGTTGCTGTTAATCTCTGGTACCACGTGGGGTCAAAAAACGAAGTGCCGGGCCGCACGGGTTTTGCCCATCTGTTCGAGCATGTGATGTTCACGGGCTCGGGTCATGTGCCGTACGGATTGCACGACAAGCTAACTGAGGGAATCGGCGGTAACAATAACGGCTCGACGACCAACGATCGCACCAACTATTACGAGATCGTGCCGTCGAACTATCTCGAGTCGGCGCTATGGCTGGAATCCGATCGGATGGGATTCCTGCTCGACAAACTGGATCTGGCCAAGCTCAATGCCCAACGCGATATCGTCAAGAACGAGCGCCGGCAGAGCTACGACAATCAGCCCTACGGCCGCGTCTCGGAAATTTTCTCAGCCGCGATTTATCCGAAGAGTCACCCTTATTCATGGCCGGTCATTGGTTCGATGGAAGACTTGAGCCGAGCGTCAGAGGATGACGTAAAGGATTTTTTCCGGCTCTATTACTCGCCCAACAACGCCACCCTCGCCGTAGTTGGAGATATCGACATTGCTCAGACGAAAGCCTGGATCGCGAAATACTTCAACGATCTGCCGCAAGGCCAGCCGGTGACTCGTCCATCCATGGCGCCGGTCAAACTCGAATCAGCGAAGCGTCTGGTCTATGAAGATCGCGTCCAGATCCCGCGGCTCTACATTCAATGGCCCACGGTCGGCGACAAGCACGAAGACATTTACCCGCTGTCTCTAATGGGCTCGATCCTGACAGGATCGCGGACCGCCCGCTTGACCAAGGCCCTGGTGTACGACTCGCAGGCCGCGACCCAGGTCGGCGCCTTTCAGCGAGGCAATGAAGACGTTGGCGAATTTCAGATTGTGGTTATACCTCGGCCGGGGCATTCGCTCACGGAGTTGGAAGGCGCGGTCGATGCAATTCTGCAAAAGTTCATGAACGAAGGACCAACGGCCGAGGAGATGCAGAAGGCGACCAGCGGAAGGGAATTGAGTTTCCTTCGCGGTCTCGAATCAAATCTTGGTAAAGCGAATCAGCTGCTGGATGGCGCGGTGTTCCATGGCGATCCGGGTTTCTTCCGCACCGACTATCTGAAAACTCTGTCGGTAACAGCGGCTGATGTAAAGCGAGTCGCCAATAATTATCTGCCGCGCGCGCGGGTGGTACTGAGCGTCGTGCCCAAAGGAAAGAAAGACCAGGCGTCGAAAGCGGCCGAGAGTCAAACAGTAGTCGAGCAGCGCGCCGAAGTGCGCGGAGGTAAATCATGAAACAACATAATCGACTGATCAAGTTAGTCCTGGCGATCGCGCTCCTCGCGAGTTTTGGCGGTGCATCGTTTGGACAACAGCCGCTCGATCGCACAAAGGTTCCGGCGCCCGGCAAGACGCCGCAGTTGTCGGTGCCGACGTGGACAAAGACGGCGCTGCCAAATGGCGCCACCCTGATCGTTTGTGAGAGTCATAACCTCCCGCTGGTCTCGTTCACGATCACTTTCGTCGGCGGCGCGAATCAATTCGAGCCGGCCGATCGTCGTGGGTTGGCTGCGATGACCGCATCGATGCTGAGCGAAGGCACGACGACCCGGACCGGTGATCAACTTTCTGACGCATTGCAGTTGCTTGGCACCAATGTAGGCAACGGGATCGGCAGCGAAGAAGGGACCATGGGCTTTGTATCTACGACGGCAAAGTTTCCGGCGACGCTGGCGATTCTGGAAGACATGATGCTGAATCCGTCGTTTCCGGCGGACGCGCTGGAGCGTTTGCGCGCGCGAACCCTGATTGGACTGACCCAGGCAAAGGATCAGCCGGTCATTATTAGTGGACAGGTCTTCGCCAAAGTCTTATATGGCAGCCAGCACCCCTACGGACAGCGAGCGACCGAAGCGTCAATCAAGGCACTTACCCGCGACGACGTGATGGCTTTCCACAAAGCCTACTATCAGCCGGCGCACGCGATCATCACGGTGGTTGGGGATGTGAATCCGGCCAGCGTGAAACGAACGATTACTGAAACATTCAAGCCGTGGATCAAGGCCGGGAACCAACCCTCCTTCAACTATCCATTAGTGCCCGCGCAGGGGACAGCCGCGATTTATCTGGTGGACAAACCGGGTGCGGCGCAATCGGTTTTTAATATCGGCCTGCCTGGGCCGCCCCGAAACACCCCCGACTATTTCGCGTTGCTGGTGTTGAATCACATTCTCGGCGGGCAATTTCAGTCTCGCCTCAACTACAACATTCGCGAAGTGCATGGTTACAGCTACGGGGTTAACTCGTCGTTTGCGTATGGCAAGGGGCCGGGAGCTTTTCGCGCCGGCGGCTCAGTCGTGTCGGGTAAGACGGATGCCGCGCTGATCGAATTCATGAAGGAACTGCACGGCATCGTAGGCGAGCGGCCGGTTACGGATGAGGAATTGAAAACGTCGAAGGATGCCCTGATCCAGGGACTGCCGAGGAATTTCGGATCTGTCTCGTCAACCGGAGGCAGCATCACGAACCTGATGGTTCAGGGTCTGCCGGATGATTATTACCAGCGTTATGCGGCGAATGTTTCAGCCGTGACGAAAGACGATCTGCTGCGCGTGGCGAAGCGCTATCTCGATTTGGATCATCTGGCAATCGTGATCGTCGGCGATCGTTCATCGGTCGAAGCTCCATTGAAAGCGACGGGTGTGGCGCCGATCAAGATTCTCGACCTTGAGGGAAACCCGGCTCCCGTCTCAGCCGGGGGATCGACGAACAATGCGCCGAAATAGCCGGGCATGGGCAGACTGATCTTCCTTTGCGTCTTCCGAATTCTCCTCTGCGCCTTTGCCTGAACGATAACCTGGCCAGGTCAATTTCACGCAAAGGCGCAAAGTAATAACGTAAGGCGCAAGGCTTCACGTTACCTCTCCTTCAGCGGATTCCGCATCGTCACGTTCAATTCCACCGGCACGACGCGCTTGAAATGGAGCAGGCTCTTTTTGAATCTGCCAAAGATGTAGACACGGCCGGTAACGGGCCAGGTTTCCTTCGAGTCGCTCCAATCGCCCAGCGCGGCCATCAGGGCGCCAGGTAGATAAATGTAGAAGTGCAGCGGCTCGCGCAAAGTCAGTGGTTGCTTGTTGGGTAGGTCAAACTCGCGTTGGTACTCGTCGATGTTCACTGAGGCCCCGTTCACGACCATGTCTTCGAAGACGAGGAAGTCGACGTGCCCGCTCTGTTTGACCGGCGAGACGATGACGGGGACTTCAAAGGTAATCCCCAAGGGCGTTACGCGCGCGAGTTGCGGTTTCCCCAGCTTAATCAATTCGTCAACATCCGCCTCAGCGTTTGGCTCGCCGCCCTTGTTTCCCGAATTCCGGGTTTCGGTTTCCGGTTTCTTAACTTCAACAACCGTGCGTTCGACCTTGTAGCCGCGAATTTCTTTGGGATAGTTGCGAGTTGTTTTGATCTGAGCCGGCGAGGCGATCGCCCCGCTGAACAAAAGGAGTAAAGCGATCAAACGGCCGGGCTTGCGTGGTTTTGTCTCGATCGTCATTCTGAGTCTCAACCTGCTTCCCGCGCCTTGATCAGCTCTTCAATATCCAGCATTAACACGACGTTGCCGTCGAACAACTCAGCCGCGCCGCAAACGCCAGTCCAACGCGCGGCGTGCCGGCCGAGACTACGCACCAAACTTTCATGATGGCCCCTGACGCTGTCGACTACCAGCGCGTATCGACTCTGGCCGTCAGCGCTGCTGGCGACGCCGTTGTTTCGAGCTTGCCAAACAAACACCTTTCCGGCTGTGGATGGGACGGCAGCCTGATCCAGCAAAGCGACCAGATGCACGAGCGGCAAAGACTCTCCCTGGCATTCGATGCTGCCGTTTGCGATTCCGGTTTGATCTACGTCCATCACCTCGCTGTCGCGAATCCCCGCCGATTCAATGGCGTAAAGCTGGTTGCCGGATTCCACGAGCAGGCATTGCACCAGGGCCAGCGTCGCCGGCATGATCATCGCAAAAGTAGTTCCGGCTCCGGGCTCAGTCGCTACTCGCACTTCACCGCCCGCCTGCGCCATCGCGCGATCGACTACATCGAGTCCGATGCCGCGGCCCGATAGCTCCGACACATTAGTCGCGGTCGAAAAGCCGGGGCGGAAGATCAGGCGCAAGCATTGGTCGGGCGACAATTCCGAAGCATCGTTCGTAATCCCGTGCGCCGCCGCCGAGGCCACGATCCGCTCCCAATCGATACCCCGGCCGTCGTCGGTAACCGTAATGTGAATCCGGCTTCCTTCATTGAAAGCTGCCAGCTTGACCCGGCCCACCTCACTCTTACCGGCAGCTCGGCGTTCGTCTGGACGCTCGATACCGTGCGCGACCGCGTTACGCACCAGATGCAAAAGGGGATCGGCGATCGTGTCGGCGAGCGATTTGTCGATGCCTACGTCACCGCCGACGATTTCGAAGTCAACTTGTTTTCCGAGACGCCGCGCTGCGATCCGTCCGCCACGCGCCGCTGCCCGGCCGAGGACTTCCCCTGCCGGCACCAGGCGCAGCTTCAGCAAACGTTCCTCGAGTTCGACAAATCTCCGCCGCAGGTGCCTGGTCGCAGTTTCAAACGGGAGTCTGTCACCCGACGCGCTCAACGAGAGCAGCGCGTTGGTGGTATAGCGGAACAGTTCGCTGGCCCCTGAGATCAATTCATCAAGCTGTCGTAAGTCAACGCGGACCGTCTCGTCGATCTCGGGTGTTCGCGCGGTCGCGGGAAAAATTTCGGCAGGAATTTTCAGGCTGGCTGCGGCTGGTTCGATCTTGATCTCGTCGACTTCGATGTGGCCGAGGGCCTCCGCTTGTCGCAGGATGTCGGTGGGGACCAGTTCAGCAGCATAAAGTAACCTGAAGTTGATCTCGTCCGCGGTAGAGGGCGAGCCGGGCCCGGTGGAAATTATTTCACCGGTTTGTCCGAGCAGCCTGGTAAGTTCGCGAAAGTTCAGATCGAAAGTTTCGATCGCGAACCCGGCCGCCACGACGAAGAGCTTGGCTCCTTCGCGAACTGCTTCACGCGTATGCTGAAGATCGTATTCACTCAGCGAGCGCGCAATCTCCGGCGGCAGGGCGGCCCGCAGGCTGCCGGCAATAGCGCCTTGCTTCTCGCTTTGCGCGGCCATCGCCGCCATCCGTTTGATGACCGCGGCGGCCCCGGGGCTGGTTTCTTCGGTGGGGGATGATTCCAACGCGCGCGCGATGGCGTCGGCGCCATCTTCAAATGCATCGAGCACCGCGTCAGTGATTTCCACGCGACCGAGCCGAACGCCATCGAGCACGCCTTCGAAGTCATGCGCGATCAGGCTCACGGACTTCAGTCCGAGCGAACCGGCCGAACCTTTCAATGTGTGCACTCGGCGAAAAATCCGCGCGGCCAGTTCACGGCGTTGACGACCCTGAGAACGCGCGCTCCGAAGTTGATCGAGGTCGCTATAGAGCTTCTCGACTATCTCGCGTGCGTCACCAATAAACTGGCTTTGCTCTTCGTCCATGTCGAAAGCAGTTTAGCTCAGATTTGTTGTTTTCGTCGTGAGGTGTTGGAGGAGAGTGGTTTCACCCCGCTAGGGGCGAGATGTTTATAGAACGCACTGCAACGATTCTCTGGCTCCGTTCGAAGGAGCGGAGTGAATGTCTAGTGGCAAAGTTTAGTTGCCTTCCGCTCCTTCGAACGGAGCCAGTCGCGAAATAATGCTTCGGGTCTATAAACATTTCACTCCTACCGGAGTGAAGATATCCATCGCTACTCTGGTTGGTCGTGCTCGGCGGACTCATCGCCTTCGATCTCTTCATGGGCCAGCGTATCCGGCTCAGGCGCCTCTTGATCAAGATCGCGCTTGATGGCGTCGAGGATGCCGTTAATGAACTGGGTGGCTTCGTAGGTCGAGAAGCGGCGGGCGATTTCCAGCGCCTCGTTGATAGTTACGGTGCGCGGTGTCGGTTCCTTCAAAAACTCATAGACAGCGAGTCGCAGGACGTTGCGATCGACCAGCGCCATGCGGGTGATGCGCCAGTGTTCGGCGCGCGAGCGAATTCGCTCATCCACCTCTTCCAGATTGGCCAGCGTGCCGAGGGCGAGCCTGGTGGCGAACTCCTGGGCCCCGGGTTCAATCTCGCCATCAGCCAACTCAGACCAAAAGGTGCGCGCGAGTTCATCCCCGCGCGTTCCGGCAAGATCAGCCGCAAAGAGCATTTGCAAGGCGCATTCGCGCGCCTTACGACGCGAACCCATAATCTCTAATGGAGCGCAGGCATCCCGCCTGCGGTTCGCCGGCATCATGCCGGCGCTTACGCGAGCGCTGCCGCCCGAGGTTTCTCTCCGAAAGCTTCCTGGTAAAGATTAACTAACTCAACCGCTGCGGTCGCGGCCTCGAACCCCTTGTTGCCGAGCTTTACGCCGGCGCGATCGATTGCCTGATCGACATTCTCGGCTGTGATGACGCCAAACAGTAATGGCACGCCGGTTTTCATTCCCGCCTCGCCGATGCCGCGAGCGACCTCAGTCGCAATGTACTCAAAGTGTGGCGTCTGTCCGCGAATGATCACACCCAGACAAATCACGGCATCGAACTTTCCTGACTCAGCCGCCTTCAGCGCGCACAGTGGAATCTCAAACGACCCCGGCACGCGAAAAACCTCGACCGCGTTCTCGTCCCCGGACAGTTCAGACAACGCGTCGAGTGCGCCCGCAACCAGCCGTGACACGAGCGAATCGTTCCAACGGCTGGCAACAATCGCGAACCGAAAGCCTTTGGCGTTGAGCGTTCCCTGATGTATTTGTGGTTGCAAAGCGACTAAGGTCACGTTTAGAAATCACTGCGAAGAGCAAATTGAGTATAGAGATGCCCGAGCAAGTTGCCAACTTGCGCAACCCGCTTCAGAAAAGAGGTGCGTTGCGGTGTATGATATGGACGATTTCGATTTGACGATATCCAATAAGGAGAGATTGAGTGAAAACCGAATATCGCTTGCTTGCAAATAACTGGAAAAGATTTTCACTAGCGTTGCTATCTGCCTCGATTATGATGGTGTTGTCGGCGGGACTGACTTTGGCCCAGCCACGCAAGACTGCGATGATCTTTGCCGTTTCGGCAGAGACGGGCGAAGGATCGATGGATGCGGTGGTCATCGTCGACGGCAAGCTACTGAGGGTGCCGTTTACCGACGAACAGAAAGACCGGCAGAAGAGGATTGCGGCAGAATACTTCGCGACCGGCCGGACCTATCGTCTGATCTTCGGCGGCGGAGAAGCCGGATCAGTGAAGGTGAATAAGTGGAGCGAAGGATGCAATGCCGTGCATGCGAGCGTAGCGCTATCTACTTCAGCGCGTCTGGGCGGCCAGGTGCGAGCCCTGGCGACGAACTCCTCGCTGGGGAAAAGCACCAGCGCGCGGCGCCCGCCGACAGACGCTGAACGCGCCGGGGTGATGACTCTGGTGAAGAATATTTACCGGCAACACGCTACACCGGCCGCGCTGATCGCGGCGCTCAAGGTCACTAATCTTACGGCTACCGACTTGGATGGCGACGGCAAATACGAGTTCATCGGCAGTTTCACTTCAGCGGCGCAAAACAAGTTCGAGCGGGATCTGTTCCTGATAGCCAAGTCGCAGGGGACCGGGATGGTCGCCGATTTTGCGAAGTTTCAGGCTTATCAACCACCACCTGAGACTTTCCTGCACAGCATAGACTTCATCGACCAACTCGATTTGGATGGCAACGGCACCGGCGAAGTCTTCGCCATTCAAGGCGGCTTTGACGGTTACGCGTATTTGATATTCAAGAAGGTCGCCGGCCGTTGGCGGCAGGTTTATGACATGATGGGCGATGCGTGCTAAGCATAGACTGCGCGTGGCAGTAGCCCGACCGTGAGGGAGGGCTCAGTCATGAAACCCGTCGCGGATAAAACGCGGACCTAGGCTAGGCTGTGTCGTCTAATACGTAGTTAGATGTCTATCGTTGCGTAGCAAATTGTTATGAGCATGCAAGCTCCAGATTTACTCTCTCTCGACCACAAGACCCGAATTCGTTGCATCCTTGACGCTTCGTGGAAAATTTTTAAATCCAAGTTTATTCACGGACGGCATCCAGTTCTCAAAGAAGCGCCCTTCCAGCATCATTTCGCAAACATTATTTCAACCGTTGGAGGATTGTACTGTATCGAGAGAGCTGATTCGTTTTTCGTCGACCTAGAAACGAAATGTGAAAATATTAAGAACAAAAGTAAGTACCTTGATATTACTTGCTCTTTTAGTAACAGCGATGTTAGGTGCGCCATTGAATTAAAATTCAAAACCGCTAAACAAGGTGCTCAGGATCACGGAAGAATTGACGCCTACGTTGATATCGAGGCCCTGGAACTCGCGTGTAAGGCAGGTTATACCTTTGGGAAATTTTATATGATTACGGACAGTGCTACTTATGTAAATCAATCCAGAAAGGGAGTTGGTACAGTTTTCGCCATACATCAGGGATTTGAATCGCCGATTAATCGTAAGGTGTGTTATCCAAGCAAAGGTAGAGAGGGTGTTGAAGTCTGTTTAGAATACCCATATCGTTTTGATTGGGAGAAGATCGGTGAATGGTATTTTTTGGATTTGACTATATGCGATGTTTCTTCTTGACCGCGAAAACCGGCATCTAAGTGGGAGAACAAAGTCGAGTGCTTCAATGGTCGCCGGCATCTAAGGCGGTTGTTACAGAACAGGGAGCGCTAGCGACCTGATCATAAGCTCAACTTGAGTGGCAGGATCCCGGCTATTTTATCTCGCGCTTTCAGCGCGACTGTGCCCAGCCCGCGAACGCGGGCGACATAATACTAAACACACGTTCCGGGGCCTGACGTATAATGTGCCGCCCCGCTGGGGCTCAGTTCGATTGTCAATCTCTTTCCCACAGCTTGCGCTGTGGGCTACAGATATATCGTCGGCTTCGCCGACTGGTAGCCTCCAATTGTGAATCACAGCGAGCAAGACTTGCAACACAGGCCTAATTCAGGCGATTTCTGTTCTGATGCGCCCATAATTGCGACGTGCTCACTCGTTGGCGGAATGTGCTGACACTCCGGTATGCCTTACTGATGCATCCGCACAGTATGCTGACGAACGAGCGGTATATGCCTGCAGCGGTACGTTGCGCGGGCGAATCAGTACATTATGCTGAGCGCACAGCCGAATGTGCGGAGGCGTCAGCGGAACGTGCTGAGCTAACAGCGGAATAGGCCGGCGTGTCAGCATGCCGTTCTCACCCGATGACGCGCTCGACTGAGGTATCTGTACCTTGTGCTCGTGACCGGTAATCACCTACTTGACCAACCGAAAAACCTATTGCCGCAGCGGATTTACGGGCGTAAAATGCGGCTGCTTTAACTCAGGTAGTGGCTCACCATTATCGAATAGTGTTTCTCACTAATTGAAGTAGTGGCGTCCCACTAATCTCTTTCTCTCGGAGGTTACCCAGATGGCTAAAAACGAAACTATCAAAATCAAACCGTCTCTGCTCGCCGATGATCTGGAAACTTATGCGGCGTTGAAAAAGCTTCCGAACTACGCGCCGGCAAACCCAGCCTATGAGGTGCCGGCAGTCGATGCGATTTACAACAACATGATCGCGAAGCAGCAGAAGGAAGCCCAGGCTGCCGCCGATTGGGCAGCGGCGCGCGATGATCGAGTAGCGTCTGAATGGACCATGCACAACGGAATCCTCGGCGCGAAGGATCAAGTGTTGGCGCAGTACGGAGTGAACTCGAACGAGTATCAGTCCATGGGCCGGAAGAAGAAAACCGAATATAAGAAACCGACTCGCAAAGCCGGCGGTTCGGGTTCGACGCCGAAAGCATAGGCGGGGTCAGTGAGCGATGAGCCGTGAGCCGTGAGCAGGAGGCGCGAGGCTGCGAGCAGTCGGGCGCAATCGCGGGGCATTAGCCCGCGCGTAAGCAAGGGCTCGGTCAAGCACTGCGCATCTAAGACGCTCGATGGCGAACTTGGGCTACGCGGCGTGATCTAATACGTAGTTGGGCGGACTGTGGCGTGTTGGCTGCCGTGACCTCGCGGAGTTCTTGTGACTCGAAACTCGAAGGCGAAGAAGCGAACGATTTTTGTGTCCCACGCCAGTGCGGACCAAATCCTAGCGAGCAATGTCGAGAAGGCGCTCCGAAAGGTGATCGGCGATAGAGCCATTGTCTTCTCCAGCAGTGCGGTGGGCGCGATTCAGGCAGGAGATGATTGGCTGAACCAAATCGAGCGTCAGCTGAGTGTGGCTGATGCTCTTGTTGTCCTACTCACTCCCTTATCCCTAGAGCGCTGGTGGCTTTGGTTTGAAGTCGGAGCTGTATGGTCAAGGTGGCGCCGGGGGGCCTGCCGCATCTATCCGCTTTGTTTTAGCGGCGTGGGTCCGTTGGACCTGCCTTCGCCGCTGAATCGCGCTCAGGCTCGCCATCTCGAGGATGAATCGGTCTGGCGGCATTTCCTGAACGAAATCGCGGAGCAGTTCGTAGCCAGTCCGGTCGGGCGCAAGACCGCCCGAGATGTCTTTCAACTCCCCACTGGTGGGTCGTATTCCGAAGATATAGATAATAGTCCCGGTTCACTAAGGTTTGTCTCGAAGGTCATTGACAATTTTCGCTCGCCAAGAATCAGAGCTTCAGACGGGTTCAATCGCACGGGTGATATTCGGTTCGATATTCTCGCTCGCCTCGTTCTTGGAATCCTCGGGGATGTAGAAAAACTCTTCAGCACCCCTCTGCTGTACATCAGGACGGTGAAAGCCTTGACGCATGTCTCGGATGAAGTGGTGTCTCTATCGTACTCCGCAAATGATTTCCTCGATGACATGGAAGTTCTGCGGGTGGTCGAGGTTGTTAAGCATGTTCACCGTTCAGACATCTGGTCGCTTACCCCCTTGGGCGCTGAACTTGTCAAGCGTTGGCCGCAATGGCCGGAATCCTTTGATTATAGTGAATCAGAGATCGAGGAGATTCTTGGAGTATCGGCTGGATATGAGACTCCGACGGTTGATGAAGCCGAAGCGCTTTTCGACATGGACGATTAGTACCAGGGTTCACATATCAGGGCGCTGACAGGGTCCCCAATGTGCGCCCCCCAACAAATCGGCCAGCCCCCGGATACACACAGCGATTAAGAATTGATAGAACGCTAAGGTTGTCATCTCTACCTAAGACCAGGGACTGCTTAAGGGATCAACCCGAGTTCTTTTCCCAACTGCACAGCTTGCGTTCGCCTCTTGGCGCTCAGCTTGTCGAACAAACGGCTGGAATGGGTCTTGACTGTGTTTTCACTGACGAAAAGTTGGGCGGCGATCTCCCGGTTGCTCAAACCGCCGGCGATCAGCTCGAGTATCTCAAGTTCACGTCGCGTGATACCGAGTGCCTGCAGTTTCGTCTCGTTCAAGGTGAAGGTTCGAGGCGCCGGTACCTGAACCTCTCTGACCACGATTGTTTCTGTCTTCCGGGTGAGTTTGAGTCCAAGCCAGATGCCCACCATCGCAAAGACCAGGGCGATCAGGCCACCGTAGATTTCGATCGAATGCGAGATGACGAGGAAACGATACTCGATGAGTCTTAAGAGGACGATCAGCACCCCGCCGCAGAGACCGTAGATAAGGATGTGTTTCTTCATCCCGAAGGATCCCCGGGGCCGACTAAGTGAGACCGGTCATTACCACTCTGCTTTGGCGATGTATTTGAGGACGTGCTTGATGGAAGTGACGCTGTACGAGCCATCGGCTTTACGAACCGGAATGTGCCGGTAGCGTCCGATTGACATCTTGTTTACGGCGGTGGCCACGGAATCCTTCTCGCTCAGGATCTCGGGATCGGCGCTCATCAATTCGCTAACAGCGGTCTGATTGGATCTGGCGGTTGGCCCGGTTAACTTGTTGAGCAGGTCGCGTTCGGTGAAGATGCCAACCAGCTTTCCGTCGTCGATCACGAGCGCGCAACCCAGGCCGGCGGCTCTCATTTTATTAATCACTTCAAGGGCAACAGTGTCGGGTGAAACGCTGAGAAACTCCTGATCGAGCTGGTTGATATCGTCCTCCATGACCGATTTGGAAAGACTTTCGCGGCCAGGCTGAGCCACCTCGGAGTTGCGGAGCGACGTGACGCACTCTTCACAGCGGTCCGCGCCTTCGATGTTGTCATAACCACAAGAGGGACAAATCATTCGTCGCTAACGCTCCTCAGATTGCGGATTCCGGAATTCGGATTGCGGATTTCGACGCCCTCGATCTAGAACCGTTAACCCGCGCAGTTCTAATTGACGAGACAACCATCGCGACGATCTCATTGGTTTCGGCCGAGAGTTCATCAATACGGCTTTGCTCTAGTAAACCACTGTCGACAAGTAATTCAATCCAATAGATGATCTCGTCAGCCTCTTCTTCAACGATTCCCATCTTAGCTACAAAGTCAGCTCTAGATCTGGCTCTGCAAGCGGCCCGATAGTTTGCTCCGACAGATGTGCCGCATCTCAACAACTGCCTACCGATAACATCAGACGCTTAATTGCGCGGTAATGAGTCCACGAGACGAATGATCCTGAGCGCCAAAGCTCTCGTCCTTTGCTTCATCTCTATGGGAGTCATCGAAATCACTCCGCAATCCGAATTCTGCAATCCGCAATTATTCGACGGTCCACATATCGCCGCTGTAAATCAGTTTTTCCAGCGTGCCGGGTCCTGACTTGGCGATCGCCGCTTCGATTTGGTCGCCGAGCATCTGATCGTAGCTGGGGCGCTCGACGGCGCGAAAGACGCCGACGGGCTGCGGAAAATCGGGTTGTTCCATGCGTGCCAGCATGAACGCGACGGAAGGATCCTCGAGATTGATGTCGTGCACGAGGAGGTCGGCCTCGGTGATTCCGTTCGCGCCAATGGTGACAACTTCCGGATGCGCGCCATTCATGCGAATGCCTTTGTCTCGATCCTTGCCAAAGATCATCGGCTTGCCATGCTCTAAGTAGAGCACCTTGTCTTGTCGCACGCTGCGCTCAGCGAAGTAATCAAAGGCGTGGTCGTTGAAGATGTTGCAGTTTTGATAGACCTCGAGGAACGACACACCGGTGTGCCTGGCCGCTGCTTCAACCATCGCGCCCAGGTGCTTGACGTCGATGTCGATGGAGCGCGCCACGAAGGTTGCTTCGCTGGCGATCGCCAGCGACAGAGGGTTGATCGGATAGTCGATCACGCCCATCGGCGTTGACTTGGTCCGCTGTCCAAACACGCTGGTGGGGCTGTACTGGCCTTTGGTCAAACCATAGATCCGGTTATTAAAAAGAATGTAGTTGATGTCCAGATTACGCCGCAGCACATGCATAAAATGATTACCGCCGATCGACAGCGCGTCGCCATCGCCCGTAATCACCCACACGCTCAAGTCCGGGTTGGCAGATTTGATGCCGGTCGCAATCGCGGGGGCCCGCCCGTGAATGCTGTGGAAGCCGTAGGTGTTCATGTAATACGGAAAGCGGGAAGAGCAGCCGATACCGGAAACAAAAACCATCTTCTCGCGCGGGATGCCGAGTTCCGGCATTACCTTTTGCACGTTGTTTAAGATGGCGTAGTCGCCGCAACCCGGGCACCAGCGCACCTCCTGATTCGAGACGAAGTCCTTCTTCGTCAATTGTCCCGGCGGTGGAGCGGCGCCAAAGACTGCGGCGCCGCCTTCGCTTTCTGCTGATATACTTTGGTCAACGTGGGCGTTGTTTCCATTGCCGCCTGAACCGTTACCTTGTGTGCTCATAGTTGTTCCTGTACTCCATTGTTATGATCCGAAAATTTCGGCGATCTTAATCTGAAAACCTGGCACGACTTCAGCGCCATCAAGAGTGTCGTTCATAGTAAGGGTTACGATGTCCGTGAGCGATCGATAGACCGTTACGGTATGCAGTTTCGGACTCACAACCCAAACCATCCGAGCACCGCCCGCCAACCATTCAGCGACTTTCTCTTCGACACCGGTTACTCTGTCGCTGGGACTCAAAACTTCAACGGCCAGATCGGGAGCGCCAGAACTATAACCAGTCAGTCTGCCAGTCTCTAGCACGCGCTCTTTTCGCATAAACGCAACGTCCGGAGCCCGAACCGTATCAGGATTCGACTCGAGCTTGAAACCAGTTTCCGCCGCAAACACGACGCCCAGATCGTTAGTCTTTACATGTTGGTATAGCGGGCCGGCCAACTTCATTGCAATCTCGCCGTGTTCAAATCCGGGAGGAGGGGACATGCGGAGTTCTCCCTTCACAAGTTCATAGCAATGGCCATCGTCCGGCATCTCCAGCAGTTCGTCGGCGGTAACAGGTTTTGTAAGAGTGGCGCTCATATCACTTTTCGCGCTGCGCGCTCAGTGCGGACAGGATGTCCGCGTTCCCGGCTACAAGTATTCCTCAACCTTCGCGACAATCTCGCGGATCTGAAACGGCCGGCCCTTCACTTTAGAGAAGGGAACTGCGTCGACCAGGTACTTCGCCCGGATCATCGTGCAAAGTTGGCCGAGGTTCATCTCGGGAATGATCACGGTATCAAATCCGGCCAGGACGTCTCCCAGATTTCCGGGGAAAGGATTCAGGTGGCGCAAGTGGGCGCTGGAAACGGATTTGCCCTCGCCTTGCATCTTCTCAACCGCGGAGGTAATCGAGCCGTATGTCGATCCCCAACCGAGCACCAGCACCTTGCCCGTCTTTTCCCCAAAGATTTCCACCGGCGGAATATCAGCGACCGCGCGGTCGACTTTCTGCTGGCGCAGCAGCACCATCAAGTGGTGGTTCTCGGGATCATAGTTGACGTTGCCGGTGATGTTCTGCTTCTCGATGCCACCGATGCGATGCTCCAAGCCCGGCGTCCCCGGCAGCGCCCAAGGTCGAGCGAGCGTTGCTTCGTCGCGCGCGTAGGGCATGAAGTTGTTCGGATCGGTGACGAAGTGGACATCGATTTTCGGGAGCCGATCAATCTCAGGCACGCGCCAGGGTTCGGCGCCGTTGGCGAGATAGCCGTCCGAAAGATAAAAGACCGGCACCATGTATTTGAAAGCCAACCGCACCGCCTCGATCGCCATGTCGAAACAATCTGCGGGTGTCGACGGAGCAATCACAATTGCCGGGCATTCACCGTTGCGCCCCCAGACTGCCTGAAAAAGATCGGCTTGCTCAGTCTTTGTCGGCAGGCCGGTTGAAGGGCCGCCACGCTGTACGTTAATAATGACTAGAGGCAATTCAGTCATCACCGCCAGACCGATGGCTTCCTGTTTAAGGGCGACGCCGGGCCCCGAAGTCCCGGTCAGTCCGATGTGGCCGGCAAAGCTGGCGCCGATCGCGGCGCAAACAGCAGCGATCTCATCTTCAGCTTGGAAAGTCTTCACACCATAATTTTTGAAACGCGACAAGTCGTGCAGGATGTCAGACGCCGGCGTGATGGGATACGAACCGTAGAACAGCGGCCGGCCCGCCAACTGCGATGCGGTTACGAATCCGATGGCAGTCGCTTCGTTGCCGGTGATCTTCCGATAGCGGCCTGGCGCGATGACCGCCTTCTTAACGGTGTAATGAGTCGTGAAAACTTCAGTCGTCTCGGCAAAGTTGTAACCGGTTTTGAGTGCGACTTCGTTGGCTTTGACCAGCTCGGGGTTCTTTTTGAACTTGTCGTTAATCCAGTTCAGAGTTGAATCGAGCGGGCGATCGTAGAGCCAGTACAGCACGCCCAGCGCGAAGAAGTTCTTGCTGCGATCAATCTCTTTACGAGAGAGCTGCACGGTGCCCTTCAGGGCATTCCGGTTGAGCGTGGAAATCGGTAGTTGATGCACACGATAGCCGACGAGCGATCCGTCTTCGAGGGGGTTCGACTTATAAGCAGCGTGTTCCAGATTGTCTTTGGTGAACTCGTCCGTATTGATGATCAGCGTGCCGCCTTCTTCCAGGTCCGGCAGATTCACTTTCAGCGCCGCGGGATTCATCGCCACCAAAACGTTGGGCTGATCGCCCGGCGTGCGAATGTCGTGATTGGAAAAGTTCAATTGAAAGCCGCTGACTCCGGGTAGGCTGCCGGCTGGGGCGCGAATCTCGGCCGGAAAATCCGGCAGCGTTGAGATATCGTTGCCCATAATCGCCGACGTGTTTGTAAACTGAGTACCGGTTAACTGCATGCCGTCGCCTGAGTCGCCGGCAAAGCGAATCGTCACCGTGTCCAGCTCTTCCAGATGTTTATCGATGCTTTCGATCGGAGGTTCTATAACTGCGCTCATGGTTTTGAATTAGTTCCTTATTGTCTGTGATTGCCAATTGCCCATTGCCGGCTGCCTTTCAGTTCGTTTCGAAATCGGAAGCCGTCAATCGGAAATTGCCATTTTCAAATTTCAAATCCTAAATCTCAAATCTGAGATCTGAGATTCAACCGCCATCCACGCTGTCCATCACCTGCGCGGGCAGCGGCGGCAGGTTCATTGTCTCCTTCGGATAACACTCTGCCAGATAGGTGATGATGTCAAAAACTGAAATCGATCCGACCAGCTCGCCTTGCTTCACCAATGGGACGTTACGAAATCCTTTCTCATTCATCAGGCGCACCGCCTCGCCGATCGTCGCGTTTGACGAGAGCGTCTCAACCATCGGCTGCATCCAATCGCTGATGGGTGATTCCAAATCAACCTTCTCACCCAGGACCCTGGTCAGCAGGTCTCGCTCAGTAAAAATGCCGGCCACGCGGCCATCGTCGGAAATGATTACGCAACCGCCTTCGTCATTTTTCATGGCCTCGATGGCTTGCGACAGCGGCGTGAAAGGCGAGACGGCGACGTAGTCGTCAGTGGGTAAAACGCTGACGCGCTGGTCACAGGCATTTGGCAGTCGATCCATTTGATGGTCTCAGCAGCTCAGCAACTCGGCGAACGATTCCTATCTTAACTCAGTCGACGCGGCGAGAGTAGAAACTGATTTTATCACAGTGTCGCGCGTTTCGATGTGACCTGGCACGTCTAAAAGGGTCCGCCGCTATCTTTGAAGAATTTCGAGCACCGGTTGCATCAGAGCCTCGGCGATCCTGCGGTTGCCTTCCTCAGTCAGATGCATGCCGTCCCAGCAGAGCGATCTGTCTTGCAAATCGACCGTACGGCCCAGGTTTAGGTAACGAAGATGTGCCTCGCCCTCAAAGCGTTGTTTGAGCATGGCCTCCAGCGCTCGTTGCTGCTCGACATGCTTATCGCTAATGTAGGGTTCGGTTACCACCAGGACTCGCTGGCCGTGTTTGAGCGCCAAATCGGTTGCCTCGTAAATCTGTTGGCAATAGAACTGCCACTCTGCGGGACAGTCCCCGTCCGCTGGCTTGGCAGCAGAGCCGGAATTGGTGAGCGACCCGAGTTGTCGTTGCAGTGACCGCGATGTCTGCTCGCTTGTTTCTGGGCCATTCCGGCTGGGCTGAACAAACACCGTCGGTTGATTCCCAGTCCTTAGCCGGCTCCTCCAGACACTGATCTTAGCCATCGTCAAAGCTGGTAGGAGCGGCAGATAACCCGTCCAGATAAAGATTGGGGACTGATGCCGAAAGACCATGCGGTTCTCACCGAGATCGTTATATCCGCTGTAGAGTACGATCGCGTCATAACCAAGATAATTGTAATCGTTCAACGTGTATTTGAATGAATAAGCGCCCTCGTTGTTAAAGCCCAGGTTCAAGACTCTGATTAAAGGGTCTCCGGCGGTCCGAGTACGCTCGGCAAATCGCTGCTGCAACTGACCCGGGAAGTCTTGGCCAACGCTGAGGCCAAACCCCCACGCCGTGCTGCCACCTAAAACTGCAATCCGCTTTTCCCCAGGCTGCTTTTGGCCGGCG
>Ga0137403_10001330_pt1 | contig 31184 bp, 19 predicted proteins | sample CZOMad2_1_16fung_FD_122057 | JGI IMG/M metagenome (GOLD analysis project Ga0137403, IMG submission 122057) | Vadose zone soil fungal communities from Angelo Coast Range Reserve, California, USA - CZOMad2_1_16fungal (Hybrid Assembly) | ecosystem: Environmental > Terrestrial > Soil > Vadose zone... | reverse complement strand
GCAGATTCTGGAGAAACTCAATAAACAACTTGCTTCCGATGTTCCAGAGGCGAACGCTTTCGGCTTCATGCCGCCGGCTATTCCGGGGCTCGGGGCTTCTGGCGGATTTTCTCTCTGGCTGCAGGACCGCAGCGGCGGATCAGTGGACTATCTTGACCAGAACCTCAAGAAATTTCTGGCGGCCGCACGCAAGCGTCCGGAGATCAGCGGCGTCAATGCTTCCTTTGCAACCAACATTCCACAAATTTACGCGGATGTAGACCGCGACAAAGTACTGAAACAGAGCGTCGCAGTAGGCGACGTCTTCCAGACCATGCAGGCATTCCTCGGCGGCCTGTTCGTGAACCAGTTCAATCGCTTCGGACGGCAATGGAAAGTTTTTGTCGAAGCCGAGGGAGCAGAACGGGCCCGCCCTGAAGACATTGGCCAGTACTATGTGCGAAGCAGCAAAGGCGGCATGGTTCCGCTTTCCGCGGTCGTAACCACACAAGCTACTACAGGTCCCGAATACACCAACCGATTCAACCTCTACCGCGCAGCACAAGTGCTGGGCAGTGCTGCGCCCGGTTATAGTTCGGGGCAGGCGATGGACGCGCTTGAGCAGGTGGCGAAAGAGACTCTGCCTGCGGATATGGGGTATGACTGGGCCGATCTTTCTTACCAGGAACGAAAAGCTTCGGGCGCGGCCGGACCCATTTTTACGCTGTCGCTGTTGCTGGTCTTTCTGATTTTGGCAGCTCTGTATGAAAGCTGGGCGCTGCCATTCTCTGTCCTGCTGTCAGTTCCGGTTGCGGTCTTCGGGGCATTTGTGGGATTGCAGCTGCGCCATTTTGATCTGGACGTCTACGCGCAGATAGGACTGATCATGCTGATCGGTCTTTCGGCCAAAAACGCCATTTTGATTGTGGAGTTCGCCAAGATCGAGCATGAAAAAGGAAGGGACCTGGTGGAAGCCGCAATCGCGGGAGCCAAGCTTCGATTGCGGCCCATTCTCATGACTTCGTTCGCTTTCATTCTGGGTTGCGTACCATTGTGGATTGCGTCCGGGTCGGGTGCAGCCGGACGGCGCATTCTGGGAACGGTGGTAATCACCGGGATGCTGGCCGCGACATGTATCGCCATTTTTATCATCCCAATGCTGTTTGTGGTGGTGGAGAAGCTGGCCGCACGTTTGCGGCGCACTGCGCGTACTCCGGCACCCGCCGCGCGGCATGCCTCACCGACTGGGGCTGATGACTAGGATACCCATGTTGCCAATGACTCCATAGTTTTCGATAGGCTGATAAGGCATCCGCGTGCGCTAAGTTCCTTTCGGGCTACTTGATGGACTTCCATGGCATTCTCATGTCTTTGGATTTCAAACTCTAGTTTTGCCAGCCTCCACCCAACGCTTTATAGAGTCCGACCAGAGCCAGCAATTCATTTCTTTCTGCCTGGGCCAGGTTGAGTTCGGCGGAGAAGTAATTTGTTTGATTTGTCAGGACTTCAAGATAGCTGGCGGCGCCACCTTTATATCGAATGTCAGAAAGGCGCGCAGCATCCTGAGCTGATCGAGTTAGAAGTTCCTGTTGTGCCCGAAATTCTTGACTCTTTCGGTAACCGATGAGCGCGTCGGCGACTTCTCGAAACGCCTCTTGAATCGTTTGCTGATAAAAGATGACCGCCTCTTGCATCTGGGCTTCCGTTAGCCGGACGTTGTTGCGAAGCCTGCCTCCCTCGAAGATGGGCTGCGTCAGTGCTCCACCAAAGCTCCACAATCCCGCCGGGCCGCTGAAAAGTCCGGTGAGAGCCGAGCTCTGGTAGCCTGCATCGGCCGTGAGGTTAATCTGTGGGAAGTAGGCGGCCTTGGCTACGCCAATGCGGGCATTGAAGGCAATTAACTGTTGCTCGGCCTGGCGGATATCAGGACGGCGCTCCAACAGCGCGGAGGTGAGGCCGGCGGGAACTTCAGGGGCATGCGGTTGCTCAGTCAGCTTCCGTCCGCGGGCTACTGCTCCCGGATTCTGCCCTAGCAGAGTACTGATGAAATTCTCCTGCTGCTCAATGCGACGTTCGAGATCGGGTATCTGCTCGGCTGCGGTGAACACCAGTTGCTCGGCCTGGCGCACGTCCAGCATTGAAGTAGATCCGTGGTCCGCCAACAGTTGTGTGAGTTTGAGAGAATTCTGGCGAGATCCCAGGGTGCTTTTGGAAATCTCCAGCTCTAGATCGAGTTCACGGAGCTGAAAATAGGCCGTGGCAATGTTACTGACCAGGGTGCTGATGATTTCCTGTCGTGCCCATTCGCTGGCCAGTAAATTCGCCCGCGCTGCTTCGGTCGACCGTCGAAACTTGCCCCAAAAGTCCAGCTCCCAGGCAAGCGAGAGATTGACTTGGTTAGCGCTCGAGGTAAATGCCGGAATGATTTTTGATTGCGCCGAACGCTGTTCGCTCGCTGCAGCGCCAGCGGCGACTGAAGGAAACTGGTCGGCTCGCGTAATTCCCAACTGCGCTTGCGCCTGCAGGATGCGTGCCGCTGCAATTCGCACATCGTAATTCTGTTGCAGAGCAATCCGGATCAGCATCTGTAGTTCTTCGTCCGGGTAAACCTCCCACCATTTTTGATCGCCCAGCGAGGCCGCTCCAGAATTTGGTGCCTGCTCCGCAGCCGAGCCTCGATACACGGTGGGAACATCGACTTTAGGCCGCTTATAGTTTGGCCCCACGGCACAACCGGCAAGCAGCAATGACAGTAAAAACAAAGACGCAAGAGTTCTCATGTCAGTCATCTCCGTGCGAGGGATTCAGCTTAGGCTCGACAGTTGCTGGGGCACTCGCTCGGCGGACCTTACCCGACAACCGCTCGACCACGACGAAGAGCACCGGAATAATAAAAACAGCGATGCAGGTGGCGGCCAACATGCCTCCGATCACTGTCGTGCCCATGATCTGCCTGGCGACCGAGCCGGCGCCGCTGGCAGTCCACAACGGCACGCAACCAAGTACAAACGCGAACGAGGTCATCAGGATGGGCCGCAAGCGCAACCTTGCGCCTGCAAGTGCTGCCTCCGCGGCGGACTGCCCGCTTTCAAATGCGTCTTTGGCGAACTCGACGATCAGGATGGCGTTTTTCGCCGCCAGTCCAATCAGCATCACCAGCCCGATCTGCGAGTAGACGTCGCTTTCGATCTGTACCATATAGGGAGGCAAGAAAAAGCCAAGCAGGACGCGACGCAACCAGAGCACGAAGAAGGCGCCAAAGACCGCGACTGGTGTACTTAACAACACGCTGAAAGGCAATGACCAACTCTCGTATAAAGCCGCGAGAATGAGAAACACCACCAGAAAGGAAAAGCCGAAGATGATTGCCGGAGGCACGCCTTGCTGCGCCTTCTTTTCCTGAAACGATATCCCCATGTAGTCGTATCCCATTTCAGGAGGCATCGTCTGCGCAAAGACCTGTTCCAGGGCAGCCATGGCCTGCGCCGAGCTGTATCCGGGCGCGGCACTGCCGATGATCTGGGCCGACCGAAAGAGGTTATAGCGCATGGTGAATTCAGGGCCGGCACGTGACTCAAATCTGGTTAACGCGGAGAGTGGCACACTCTCGCCACGGTTATTGCGCACGTAAAATTGGCCAACGTTTTCCGCCCGCTTGCGGTATTCGCCTTCAGCCTCAACGTACACCTGCCACTGCCGTCCGAATCGGTTGAAGTAGTTGATGAAGGAACCTCCCATGAACGCCTGAATGGTCCGATAGACATCTTTAATGTCAACACCCTGTTTGAGTGCCTTATCTCGATCCACCACAATGAACTGCTGCGGCACGCTTGGCAGGAACGTGGTGTTGACGGTGGCGAGTTCTGGACGCTTCCGCGCTGCGGCAAGGTACTTATTCAGATTGTCTGCAAGAAACTGAATATCGTTGCCGGCACGATCTTCAAGCACGAAGGTGAAACCCCCGGACGTTCCTACGCCCGGAATCGCCGGAGGAGAAAACGAAAAAGCGATGCCCTGCGGAAGACCTGCAAGCCTTCGGTTGATGCTTTGCCGGATAAACTGATACTGCTCTTCCCGCTTTTTGCGGTCTTTCCATTCTTTCAGCGTGACAAAGAAGAATGCGTTATAGCTCGACCGGGTAAGGCTCAGCAGGCTGAACCCGATAACACTGGCTGTCGATTCGACCCCGGGGGTCTTGGCCAGCAGATCCTCTATTTCGTGCGCGGTCGCTTCTGTCCTCTGCAGCGAAGAAGCATTCGGAAGCTGCAAATTCATGTACATGTAACCTTGATCTTCATCCGGAAGAAAGCTTGAGGGCAGCTTGGCGCTGAAGAAGCCTGCCAGGATTCCGCATGCAAGAAGGACGATGAATGCGATCGCGCTCTTGCGGATGAGCGCGCCGGCAACCGATATGTAGCCATTGGTTGCGCGCGCAAAGATCCGGTTGAACCAATCGAAGAACCTGCGTAGCAGGCCGCCACTCTTTTTGCGAGGCTGCAACAACAATGCCGAGAGTGCAGGACTTAAGGTGAGCGCATTAAAGGCGGACAGTATGACGGAGACTGCGATTGTCACTGCGAACTGCTGGTAGAGACGTCCGGTGATCCCCGGAACAAACGCTGTAGGAATAAATACTGCCGAAAGCACCAGGGCGATTCCCACCACAGGCCCGGAGATCTCTTCCATGGCTTTGAATGTCGCGTCTTTCGGAGACATACCTTCTTCAATGTGGTGCTCCACCGCTTCAACCACCACAATGGCGTCGTCTACAACGAGTCCTATGGCCAGAACCAGACCAAATAGGGAAAGAGTATTGATGGAAAAGCCAAATACCGGGAAGAGAATAAAGGTTCCCACGAGAGAAACCGGCACAGCCAGAAGCGGAATAAGCGTTGCCCGCCAGCCTTGCAGAAAGATGTACACAACGATGATTACCAGAACGATGGCAATTAACAGCGTGATGACTATTTCCTTGATACCTTCTGATACGGCCCGCGTAGTATCCAGAGCAATGGTGTAATCGACGCCTTGAGGCAGCCTCTGCTTCTGCTCGGCTAGCAGCTTTTTGACTCCCTGAGCCGCTTCAACGGCGTTCGACCCCGGCAACTGGTACACCGCGATAATCGCGCTCGGCTTTCCATTCAGATGAGACGTGATCGTGTAATCCTGCGCGCCCAATTCAACCCGCGCGACATCCTTAATCCGTACGATTCCACCATCCGGAGCCGCGCGGACCACGATGTGCTCAAACTCTTCAGGGGTTGTCAATCGACCCTGCGCCCGGACCGAATACGTGTATTCCTGACCCTTGGGCACAGGCTCTCCGCCGATTTGACCGGCTGGATTCACCGTATTCTGCGACTGGATGGCACTCACGATGTCAGGCACCGTGATCCCGAGTTTTGCCAGTTGGTCCGGCTTTACCCACAACCGCATGGCATACTTGCCGGCGCCAAACACCTGAACACTGCCGATGCCGGGAACTCGAGACAGCGGATCGTAAAGGTTGATGTAACCGTAATTTGCGAGAAATTTCGAATCATAGACGCCGCTGGGCGAATACAGGCTGATCAACATTAACGGCGCTGTGAGCGTCTTCTGCACCGTAACCCCAAAATTCGTTACCTCAACTGGAAGCTGGGAGGCGGCTTGCGTCTCGCGTATTTGAGTAAGGATCAGGTCAGTATTCGGATCGGTCTTTACGTCGAAGTCGACGATCAGCCTTGTCTCACCAGTCGACGAGTTGACCGAATACATGTAGTTCATGTTGTCCACGCCGCTCATCTGCTGTTCAATTGGCGTTGCAACAGACTGCTCCACTGTTTGCGCGTCCGCGCCGACGTAAGTCGTCTGCACCTGCACTTCCGGGGGCGCGATCGCGGGGAACTGGGAGACGGGAAGGCTAACGATCGTGATCGCGCCAACGATCACGGTCAAGATCGAGATCACGATAGCTACGATAGGTCGATTGATGAAAAACTTTGACATGGCTATTTACCGCCATTCGTAGCGCTCGCCGGCTTGGGGTTGACCAGACCGCCTTCTTTAACCTTTTGCAACCCTTCCACAATGACGCGTTCGCCCGGTTTCAGGTTCCCACTGACGATCCATTGATCGCCAATTCGTTCACCTGCCGTCACGGGACGGATATTGGCCTTGTTGTCGCTCCCCACGACCGCGATTTGCTGGCTTCCCTGGAGCTCGATGACTGCCCTTTGAGGGACCAGCAAGGCGCCATTGCGGGTGTTTACGGATGCCCGAACGCGTCCGTATCCACCGGGACGAAGAAGATTGTTCGGGTTAGGAAAGACGCCCGCGATCCGTATCGCCCCAGTAGCGGGATTTACTTCCCGATCGGCGAAGTAGATCGTTCCCCGTTGTTCATAGACTTTGCCGTCGGCCAACACTAGTTCCAACGGTATGCGCTTTCGCTGTTCCTCCACGCTAGCCTGCGTAGGAAATCTGCGATGGAAGTCGGTGAACTCCTGCTCACTGACCGTGAAATAGGCTTTAATCGGGTCAACTTGCGATACAGAAGTCAAGACTGAGCTCGGCCCGACCAGATTTCCGATCTGGACTTGCGCGCTGCCGGCAATCCCGCTGACGAGAGATGTAACTTTGGTGAACTCCATGTTGAGTTCAGCCTGCTCGACATTGGCTTGGGCTGCCTGTACCTGGGCGTGCGCCCCCAGCTTCGCCTGGATCTCGGTATCGAGTTGGCTTTGCGCAATGGCCTTTTCTCGGGCCAGCGGTTTGTCTCGTTCAACGTCTTGGATGGCCTTGCCCAATTGGGCATCAGCCTGCGCGAGCTGCGCCTTCGCCTGGTCGAGTGCGGCCTTGAAGGGACGGGGATCGATCTCGAACAGGATTTGTCCCTTCTTCACGACCGAGCCTTCCTTGTAATTCTGTTTGATCACGTATCCCGATACGCGCGGCTGGATCTGGGCATTTACGTAGCCATCGAGGATCGCTACCCATTCGCTGTAAATCGGAACATCCTTTTGAACGACGTCAGCAACTTCCACGATTGGCGGTGCCGGCGCAGGATTCGCCTGCGTGCTGGTGCAGGATGAAACGGGAAAAAGGAAAACCGCGAGCGCAACAGGCGCCAGCACACTTAGCTTCGTAGGGAATTGGACGCTAGGACTCGTCATGACCGTCGCTCCCTGCGCCGCCCAAGGTGGGCAGCGCCTTTTTTGATTTTGCGCACAAAATGCCGTGAAATTCCAACCGCGCTATCGGGTGGACTATTGGAGACCCCGCAAGCTTGGAGTAATGATAGCGCCAAAAGTCGCGTTTTATTTTGCGGCAAGTCTTTCTCTCTTAAGATTTATCCACGGCGTTGACGCTAATCATTCACGCCCTGGTTGGTGTGGGCCAGCGCGGGACACGCGCGCGATCCCGCCGAACATATCCATCAGTCAGTTTTGCGGTGGCGGTTGGGCAGCGGTGCTGACAACCGAGGGACCTCGACATTAACGAGAAGACAAAAGAGTGAGTTCTTTACGGACCACGGGAGCGACGCGGGTTCCCGGGAGCTCAATGGACCGCACCATCTTCTGATGCGGAAGAGTCGAGACGCCCATCTGGAACGTAATGCGAGAAAGGCCGCCGAGCACTTCATTTACATAGGGCATCTTTTTTTTGCGGAAGATTATCAGGTCGTGCAGATCCCGCTGGTTCGGTTGAGCGTTGAAGATTTTGTTCGTCCGGTCTCCATCGCAATGCGAAGTCACTTCTTAACGGCCACCGCCGCAGGAAAGGGGGGGGCCTTCTCATCTCGTATCCCGTCACGGCCAACTTGGGAAAGACCCGGAATGCGCGCATCCGATTTTTCGGGTCACCTCTTGACAATCTAGGGGAACAAGTCCATGCTTACCCTTAGTTTATCTAGAGGAGAGCCTTCCAATGCCCGAGAAAGCTGCAGGGCTCATTCAAGGGACACTCGACATGCTGATTCTCAAAACCCTCGCACTTGAGCCCATGCATGGCTTTGGGATTGCTCAACGCATTGAGCAGATGAGTAAAGGCGTCTTCCAGGTGAACGCGGGCTCACTCTTTCCTGCTTTCCGCCGCCTGGAACGCGGTGGCTTGGTTGATTGCGAGTGGCGGCCCACGGAAAACAATCGTCGCGCCAAGTATTATCGCCTCACCGACCTCGGGAAAAAGAAACTTAAGGTTGAAACCCGCGACTGGCACGCCCAAGTCGCAGCCATCGCCCGAATTCTCGAAGCATAGGAGCCGCTATGGCAGTTCTCCGCAAGCTCGTTTCCGGGATCAAAGCTCTGCTCCATCCGCAACGCACCGAGCAGGAAATGGATGACGAACTCACGGGCTATTTCGATGAGCTGGTCGCCGCAAAGCTTCGGGACGGCGCCGCACCTGGGGAAGCGAGGCGCGCCGCGCGTTTGCAAATGGGAAACATGGAAAGCATCAAGCACCAGGTCCGGTCCGTGGGATGGGAACTCGCTGTGGATACCTTCTTTCGTGACCTGCGCTACGGTCTGCGCCTGATTCGAAAGTCTCCGGGCTTCGCCGCTCTGGCGATCCTTGCCATTGCGATTGGAATCGGAGCCAACACCGCAATCTTCAGCGTAGTTGACGCCATTCTTTTACGCCCGTTGCCCTATCCTGAACCGGGTCAGTTGATCACCATCGGGATGCACCAACGCGGAGGCTCCGGCGGGAATGCCATGGGTGTGGCAGATTTTCTTGCGTGGCGTGATCAGCAGCACAGCTTCGAGCACGTTGCAGTGTTTCAAGGAGGTGCAAGCAGCTTCTCGCTCAGCGGACTGGGTACGCCCGAACGAGTGCCGGGTATTACCGTGAGCGCAGATTTCTTTACTACTCTGGGCGTTAAACCGGCTATCGGTCGTGGCTTCCAAACCGGTGAGGATCGTCCGGGTAGCCCTCCGGTCGCAGTCATCAGCGAGCAGTTCTGGCGTGATCATCTTGGGTCAGATCCCCGAGTGACGAGCCGCAGCATCACGCTCGACGGAAGGTCGCATGCGATCGTGGGAGTCATGCCTGCCTCATTCCGTTTCCCATTTTCCAAGGAGCTAGATGTTTGGACGATCAGTACGTTCGGTGTTCAACGGGCGCGTCCGCCGTATGGTCTGCAAGCCTTTGGCCGCCTCAAGCGGAGTTCGACCGTGCAGATGGCGGAAGCTGAACTCAACGGTATCGCGGCGCAAGTGACACAGCAGTTTCCGAGTTCCCCTGAACTGGAAAGCAGCATGGTGCCATTGAAAGAGTGGATGGTAAGAAACGTCTCTACTGCCCTCCTGCTACTGCTGGGAGCTATTTCTCTGGTATTGCTCATCGCCATCGTGAACGTCGCCAACCTGTTGTTGGCCCGGGCCAGCGTGCGGCAGCGCGAAATCACGGTGCGTGTGGCTCTGGGCGCCACTCGTGCTCGCGTGCTGCGGCAGCTTCTTACCGAGAGCATGATGCTTTCTCTGCTGGGTGGCGCGGTTGGGTTGCTCCTCGCCTTCGTCGCCGTAAAGGTGTTCCTTACGTTTGGTCCCGGACACATGCCACGGCTGGAGGAGGTTGGCATCAATGCGCCGGTATTGCTGTTTACTTTTGTTCTGTGCGTGGGCAGTGGAATCATGTTCGGTCTCGCTCCCGCCTTTGCGACTTCGCGTCATGCAGTCAACGGTCCGCTCAAAGAGAGCGAGCGGGGAGCATCCAGCGTCTCGGCTCAGCGGACCCATCGTGTGCTGGTGATTTCCGAGATCGCGCTGGCACTGCTGCTCATGATAGGTTCCGGCCTTCTCATACGGAGTTTTCTCCGTTTGCGCGACGTCAATCCAGGGTTCCAGGCCGACCATGTCATCACCGCGGCTATCTCTCTACCCCGCAGCTACGCTAGTTCCACACAGATCGGCAGCTTCTGGAAGCAGTTTCTGGCGAAAGTTGAGTCCACACCGGGCGTGAGCTCCGTCGGCAGCAGCATGAGCATCCCTCCAAACCTACTGGAGATTACCAATCCCTTCACCGTGGAAGGACAGGGCTATGATCGGGGCCGCATACTGCAGCTTGCCGAAGAGATGACCGTGAGCCCCGGTTACTTCCGGGCGCTCGGCATTCCTCTGCTAAAAGGACGATTCTTTTCGGAGTCGGATCAGGTTGAGCAGGATAAAGACCCCATGATCGTCATCATTAATGAGACCATGGCGAAAAAATACTTCCCCGATCAGGATCCAGTCGGGAGAAGGATACAGACCGGAGATCCTGACCCGAGATCACCTTGGGAAACGATTGTGGGAGTAGTTGGCGACGTTAAGTATTCGGGTCTGGATGCTCAGCCTGCGCCAACCCTCTACGTGCCGTACAACGAAAACGGCTGGGTCATGTGGAGCCGCGACATGTACCTTGTGGTGCGCACGCCGTTGGAACCGGCCGCGATTGTCCCCGCATTGCGGGCACAGCTTGAAAGCATCAACAGGGATCTTCCGCTTGCCTCGGTACAGACGATGGATCAATTGATTGAGGATTCGGTGGTGCAGGAAAAGTTCCGCACCTGGCTGGTCGGGGTATTTGCCGGGTTAGCTCTACTTTTGGCTGCGATCGGGATCTATGCCGTCATTTCCTACTCCGTAGTGCAGCGCACGCGAGAGATCGGAGTGCGCATTGCATTGGGAGCAGACAGGATCGCGGTATTAACCATGGTGCTCGGCCAGGGAGTGAAACTGGCGACAGCCGGGCTCTCGATCGGAGTTGTCGCAGCGTTCGCAGTTACCCGCGTCCTGCGCAGCCTTTTGTACTCAACTAGTACGACCGATCCCCTCATCTACCTTGCAACCTCAGCAGTCCTAATGGCTGTAGTGGTGCTGGCCTGCTACGTGCCCGCACGTCGGGCCACCAAAGTGGATCCCATTACAGCGTTGCGCTACGAGTAGCAGCGAAATAATGAGGTAGGCGGCGAGGACATCGCGGCATGGGTGTGGTCGATTAAGGCTGTGCACGCTTTTCCGCGCCATATGATTTAGCAAGGGGCACACTATGCGCCGAGAACCTGCGTTGAAGGTTGTGTTGGTCGTAGTGGGCTTGATCTTTTGCGGCTTAGTTTATCCCTTGAAGATGTTTGGGCGGCAAGAGCCTGCGTTGGCGATGATGCTTAGCGTTTATGTCACACTCAGCATTTCCTTGCTGCTGGCAGCTCGTAACCCATCGGCAAATCGCAGCCTCATCGCCTTCAACGCATGGTCGACGCAGGCATTCCGCAATCTGATCGCACGCGGAGAACTGTGGGGCGTGGCAGCACTCCTCCTCATCGGCCTATCCCTGATCGTGTTGGCTACGGGAAAGACGCCGATCCCGACATCCCCATCCTGAAGGAAGCCAAGGCGGAGTTTGCGTAGATGCAATAGTGGGAAAAAGTCCTGTCTCGTCGCTTAACTGTCTACGAAATCAGGCGATTGCGCTCACAACCAACGTCCGGATTCTTGTAGGATGACGGGTTAACCGGAAATTGTTCTGGGCCAGAAGTCGGCTTGTGGGAAATTTCACCAGATGGGCACCGCGAAACGCTCTTGTGAGGATAATTTCGATTGTCGGCCATTTCCAAAGTAGCCAGAGGTCCAACAGAAATGAGCCCAATCCCAAATCCCTATGTGGGCCCTTGAACCTTGGCACCTTCCGCCAACCGCATTCGCCGGTTGATCGATTGTAGAGCCTATAGCCGGCCGCGAAAGGGGACTGGCGATTTGGCCGGTAGAGAAAACAGGATGAATGTGGCATCTACCGCATGTGTCAACGTCCGTTTCAGACCGGCGTGATAGATAAAAAGGCCCGAAAAGCGCGAATTCACTCGAAATCAGAGAACAATTTTCTGAGCTGCAGACTATCTGGCGGTGGTGCCAGTCACCAGCGAACCCGTCTCTGCTCGTAATTCCCGGTAACAGGGAAAATTGCCAAGGGCTTTGACCCGCTAGGGCACGTAAACGCTCTATTCCTTAGGTATTGTCGGAGTTTTCTTCTCGGACGGCTAAATCGTAACAGGGAACGAACAGGGAAAGAGCAGGGAACAAAACAAGTCTGAATAGGGAAATAACACCGCCGTGGCAAAGTCCTATTCTGCGCTTTGCCCAGGTGAGAAATGCGCGGGTTATCAAAAAGTTGATACTGCAGTCGCGAGTTGAATTGCCGCTTCGAATCCTTGCGTTGCGTTTTTGTCGCACTCAGCTTTGACCTTGATCCAGTACTTACCGTATTCCCTGAGCTGTCGGATTGGAAAACCGGCAACTGGAAAGGGATAAGCGATGGCGAGCAGTTCACAGCAAGCCTTCCATGGTTTCTTGGCCAATGCTCTTAACCCGTGATTCTGATGTCCAAATTCTTAGATGAAGTGTGGAGGCTATTGCTAAATGCCTTCGCGCACGGTGAAAGGGCTCTCCAGGGCAAAGCGCGCAATCTCGTCTTTACGCATGAATGCGACGCCTGGATGGTTCTGAGCGTATGCGATGAATTCTTCCAGCACCCTTGCGCGGGAGGGACGTCCCGCAATACGGTCATGAGCGCTCACCGACATCATGCGACGCCGCATGGCGGATTCGGCATAGAGCATGTCGAACTCGGCCTTCAAGTCGCCGGCATACTCCTGCGTGCTGAAGTGTCGACCTTCATAGTCCACGATGTCGTTCATGTGAAGCGTGTATGGGACAACGGCGAAGGGTTTTCCGTTCACCTTGATCAGGAATGGTTCATCGCGGCTCACGTCGTCAATGTGGTAGATGAAACCGAGCGACTGAAGAATCTCCAGGGTATGCGGAGTGCCGCGCAGCCAGAAAGCGTTGAAGCCGACCGGCCGCGTACCGGTCGCTCGCTCAATGCTCTCGATACTTCGCTGATATGAGATGCGCTCTTCCTCAGGAGTCATGGAAAATTGCGCGGTCCATGTCTGCCCGTGTCCGGATGCTTCGTGCCCACGCTGAACGATCTCTTTTGCGATCGCCGGGTGCAGGTCCACTGCTGCGCCGACCATATGGGAAGTGACCTTGATCTTGCGACGGTCAAAAACCTCGAGGAGCCGCGGCAAGCCCTCTTTGAAGCCGTAGTCGTACCATTTGCTCGCTGGTAGATCCGGATACTTCGGATCGATCTTCGGCATTGGGCTTTCGGCTCCGCTGGTTGGCTGTGCGCCGGCCTCCATCTGCATAGAGACGGAGATCGCCATGCGAGCCCCGTTTGGCCAGAAGGTGCCTGTGCCACGTTTGTTTTGTTCGGGCCCTGGGTCGGCAAAAGTGACTGACGATGGTACTGCTCCTGCAATTGCTGCCATTGCTCCTGCTTTAATCAAATCGCGTCGAGAGGTCATTGTTCTCCTTCCTAAGTCCCGCATCTGCGTCCGCCCTCAGGCTGCTGTCCGCTCCTGTCGTTTCCCACTTGATCCACTTGAGATCGAGTACAAAAATCGAGTAGAAGACCGGAACCAGGAGTAAGGTGATAAAGGTAGCGACAGCGAGTCCGCCGATCTGCGCATAACAGAGAGGTTTCCAGAGCGGGCCACCTTCGAGTGCCAGAGGAAATAAAGCAAGGATCGTTGCGCCCACGGTGATCATCACAGGTCGAATACGTTCAATCCCAGCGTCCGGAAGCGCCCGCTCCAGAGGCTCTCCCTTTTCGTGCATCTCCTCAATGAAGTCGAATAGGACGATGACGTGGCTGACGATGACTCCAATGAGGCTGGCTACTCCAAGGAATGCCATGAAGCCGAAGGGCGTGCCCATAATCGTCAGAGCGATCAACGCTCCCACCGCTCCGTACGGTGCGGCCGCAAAGACAAGCAAGGGCTTGACGGCATTCTTGAATTGCACGAGCAAAGCCAGGTAGATGCCGACGAGAGAGATTAGGAGAACGACGGCGAGATTGATGAATCCATCGATCTGCTTTGCTTTCTCGCCGGCGATCTGTACTTGATATCCCGGCGGAAGCCTCTTCTGAAGGTCTTTCAGTTTGGATTCGATCGGTCCAAGGACTTCCGACGCGAGGACTCCAGGCGCAGGAAAGCACAATATCGAAATCGTGCGGAAATGCTCGCGGCGCCGAATCCGGCCCGTTTCAAGAATGTTCTTTACCGTTGCAACAGAAAGCAAAGGAACTCTCGTGTTCTGTTGCGAGGAATAAACGTAGAGATTCTTGATCTGGGACAGTTGTGCACGATCCTGCGGGCGCAGCCGGGCAACGATCGGGATACTTTTGTTTCCTTCTTTGAACGCGCCGACCGGAGTTCCACTGATCGCGGCTGCGGACGAATTGGCCACATCCGCGTTGGAGATGCCGACCAGGTTTGCGCGGTCCGGTTCAATCTCAATCTTCACCTGTGGGCTATCGGGGCCCCAATCGTCCCTTAAGACCGAGACTCCAGGCGACTTTCGGACAACATCCATGGCCTGTGCAGCAATGGTCCGAAGAGTTTGTATGTCCTGGATTTCGACTCGGGGGTCCACGTCCGCCTGACCCGAAATGAGTATCTCAACAGGGGTTTCGACTGGATTTGTTTGCAGTTGCCGCACCGTGATCCAAGTTCCCGGCACCTGTCTGTTCAACGCCTCTTGAAGAGGTCCAATGAGCTTCGGGGTGGCATCTTTGTCTCTCACCTGAACAATGACTTGCGCATAGTTGGTCTGGGGAGCTTCGGGAGAGATGGAGAACCAGAAACGTGGTCCACCACCTCCTATAAAGGTCGTTATCGAGGTGAGGAGATGCGTCCCTGCTTCCTCCTTCGAGGCGGTTTTCTCAGAGCCTGCAATAACCTGGCGTACCACCTGTTCCGCCCCCGCCGCAGCATCGTTTGTTGCGGTCAAGGGAACATCATTCGGCAGCCAAATGTCGAGATAAAACCAATATTGGACGTCTTCGGGAAAGAACTGTTGCTTCAGGTGCGAAGCTGAGAAGGCGCCAATCAGCAAGAAGACAAGGGAACCGGCCGAGACCAACCACCGGTGGTGAATCGCCCGACCTACCAGCCGGTTGTAGAAACCATAGAAACCCCGGCGGCGCTTTTCCTCTAACGTAAGCTCTTTCCTTTTCGGTGGCCGAAGAATGTAGAAACCCAGCAGCGGCACGAACGTCATCGCGACGACCAGAGCGCATAGCAACGACGCTGTCATCACGATGGGGAGACTCCTGAGAAACGCCCCCGTGTTTCCCGTGAGCATGAGGAACGGACCATATGCGATGATATTCGTCAGCGTTGCGTAGAAGATGGCTGTGGCCAGCTTGGTCGGACCAAGCCATGCGGCGATCTGACGTGGCAAGCCATCGGCAAGGCCGCGCTTGATGCCATCGCCCGACACGACGGGCACGTCTACCAGCAGGCCAAGCGCAATGATCAGCGTTGCCACCGACACCTGCTGCAGGTCGATTCCCAACATGTACGAAACGCCAAAGGTCATTCCCAGCGTGATCGGAATTGCCAGGGCCATAATCAGTGCCAGACGCCATTCCCAAAAGCCGATTAAAGAAACAATGACGACAAGGACGATTGCTTCGTACAAGGCACGCAAGAATAGATGAATGTTTTCCTTAACCTGCAGTGGCTGATCGGAGGTATGCGCGATGATCAGGTCCGGCGGAAGAATCTCGCGGAGTTGCGCAAGTTTTTGGTCCACGGATTGACCGAACGTAGCGATTTGTTGCTGGTCGCGCATGTAGATCGCAAGGGTGACCGCACGGCTCCGCTGCCATTGTCCCCTTGGATCCTGCCATGTGTAGTAATTCAAGTATTGGGCGGGGCTCTGGTATCCGCGGCTGATTTCGACCAGGTCACGGAGGTAGACGGGAGCGCCGGTCGACGATGCGGACACAGCCACATTGCCTATTGCGTTTATGCTTTCGAATTGACCGGAAGGGTTGAGAATTACCTGCCGCTGGCCGGCCTCGAATGCGCCTCCAGGAGCGATGATGTTGCGGGCGCTCAGCACATTTCCCAGCGCCGCTGGTTGCAGACCGTACGCGGCTAGCCGATCCTGCGAGTATTCCAGGTAGACCATTTGCGGCAACCCCCCTCGCCTCTCCACCTTGGAGGTTTCCGGCGCGCCTTGAACCGTGCGGGCGATCAGGTCTGAAAAGTCGTCAAGATCGGCGTAACTATATTTGTCGCCCGCGACCTTGGCCAATCGCTCGGGAGTTTCCTGGGGATTGCGGATGACGATGGGGTCCCAAGCGTCCGGATGCAATTCGGATCGCTGCAAATGTTTCTGAAAGAAAGTCTGAATGAAGTGGTGGATCGAGGTGTCGTCTCCGGTCGAGACACCGTCCACGGCGATAAATCCGCTGCCCTGGATTAGGCGGGGTTCCCGCAGGATTCCTGCTTGTTCTGCCTGCTGTTCGAAGAGTTGTGCGGCATCAATGACGGTCTTATTCGAGGAGAGTGACTGAGGAAACGAGTAGACGATGGTGACCGGCGCACCTTGATCCTTGCGTGTCTTCTTCTCGGCCCGCGAAGTCTGGATGGCAGACTGGATTGCCAGCGCGCGGATGTTGATTTCGACCGAGTCCGCCTTTGGGCTGGCTATGGTCAGCATGAGCGCAGCGGTGTCTCCAAAATCGCTTTGGAACGAGATGGGGCCGGCGCCTTGGGGGAGTTGGCTGTTGAGTGCATTCAGCTTGAGGTTGATGTCGCTGAATTGCCGCTTTACGTCCGAGACACTCTCGGCAAGCTGCACGTACACATAGGCGTAACCGGGAATCGAGACCGAACGGACCCCATAGTCAGCAGCTGTTCCGGGATGGATGGTCTTGTTTTGAGCGACGGCGTCCTCAATCGGATGGGTGACAAATTGTTCGACTTGCTGCGCGGTCGCACCGGGCCATGAACAGGCGGCCACGGCAACCCGCACCGGAATATCAGGATCTTTCCGCTGTGGCATGGAACGGTAGCCAAACCAGCCCCACACGAGGACGCCAACCAGGAGCACCCAGGAAACCTGCGGGTGCTCAACGAAAAACCTGGGCAGGTTATGGGTTTTCTCGATCCGATCCTGATCGCTTCTGTGTGTCATCGTCTCACCTATCTTCACTTCTACGGAATGACTTCGATCGGGTCGCCATCTTTCAAGAGTTGCGCACCGACGGCGACCACTTTTTCACCGAGTTGCACTCCCTCGACAGCAATCGAGCTTTCATTGGTCGCACCCAACTGCACTTCGCGAAGACTTGCTGTCCACTTGCCGGCCCGTTCTTGCGCTACCATGACCGCGAAGCAACCGGGCTTCGACGGGCATGGGACGATGGCACTGAGTGACACCGAAGCCAACGATGGACGAGAAGTCTCGCCCAGGGTTAGAGAAGCAATCATGCCTGGCTTTAAATGAGCGCCGCGGTTAGCCACCGTCACCTCAATAGTGAAGACACGGTTTTTTGTATCGGCACTGGGGGCAATGCTTGTGACGTACCCTATCAACGGAGTCACGTCGTCCTGTAGAGCAATGTTCAGTTGCTGTCCTAAATGCACGCGGCTCAGGGCATAGTCCGGCACGCCGAAGGTCGCTTTCGCAGAACTGATGTCGGCAATCGTAAACGCGGGCGATGAGGGAGAGACGAGAGTTCCCATTTCGATGTACCGATTCAATAGAAAACCGGAAAAGGGCGCCTTTAGATCGGCGTCCTCGAGAGTCAGTTCGGTCTGGCGGAGCGCGGCTTTAGCGTTATCCACGACAGCCTGCGTCGAGTTGAACTTTTGCTGCGACTGGTCATAGTCGGGCTTGGTGAGGCTTTGTGTCGAAAATAAGACCTTCGCTCGCCCGAAATCTTGATCAGCTTGGGCGTGCTGCGCCGCCGCTTGGTCAAGTTGGGCCTGCGCTTGCGCTACCTGATTCTTCATGTCCTCCAGGCGAACGTGCGCAAGTATCGTCCCCTTTTCAACGTAGTCACCTGTCCCAATATTGCGAGTTCGCCCGTCTGACCCTCGCACCTGCTTCACTCCCGTCACATAACCTGAGGTGCGAAACGCGAGGTCTACTTGCGCGTAAGGGAGTATGGAGGCTGAATAACGCAGTGTCTCTCCGCCTGCCTGAGGCGCTCCTACGGTCGCAAGCCGGACAGCCCTGGGCGACTGCGAGGGTATCTGTGACTCGTGATGACATCCGCCTAACCCTCCCGCGACCGATAGGAAGACGAGGATTAGTAGCTTGTTCGATCTGTGCCCCAGTATCATGAAAGGCTTCACGGCTCTACTCCTCTCCCAGGGTTTTCTGAAAATCAGCGCGCGCACTCCAATAGGCAAGGACCGCCTGACGGTATTGGCTCTCCGCGTCCGCCAGGGAAGACTGCTGTTTTAGCAAGTCGCTCAGCAGGATTGATTGCTGGGAATATGCTTCCCTCTGATTGCGCATCTTCTCCGCCTCGGCGTCACGGATTGCCTCGGCGACGGCAAGGTGCGAACGCGCCTCGCGAAGATGTCTAAAGTTAGAATTCACCTCGAGAAGAATCTGTTCACGTGTGTCTTCGGCGGAGAGTCCCGCCTGTTTTTCCGCAAGGGCAGCTTGCCGAACCCTATGCCGTTTCTCTCCCCAATCCCATGGCTGCCAGGTGAGCAATGCCCCAATGGAGCCTATGTTTTGCGGCAGAAAATTGATATTTGCCGGACTGAAGTAGCTTGCCTGGATGGAGACATCCGGGATGTAATGCGTCTTCTCGCTCCTGGTCGCCAGCTCAGCCTGACGGATACGATTTGCCGCCAGTTTTATCTCTGGACGATGCTCGAGCGCACTGGCCCTGGCTGCAGAAAGGTCCTCTTGTTCAGGGAGTGCGCTGGGAACGGGCTCCACTGAAAACTCCGTCTGCACGCTGCGCCCTAAGAGATGATTGAGGGCCTCTTTGCGGTCGGCAAGCGTATCTTCAATCGTAGTCAACTGATAGATCGCCTTGGCTACTTCTGCCTTGGCACTCAATCTGTCAGCAGCGAGAGCAGTTTGTTGGCGGAAGCGCCGATCGGTGAGTTGCAGCAGCTCCTCCAGATACTTAACCAGCGATTGTTGTGATTCGTACTGGAGCTGCGACTGAAGAACTTGATAGTAGGATTGGCGAACCTCGTCGGCTAGCTTCTGTTCGCGTTGATCAAAGGACAGCTGTGCCGCATTGACCTTGAGTTGCTGCTCCAGGAGGGATAGATGGATGCGAATCAATTGTGTAAGCGGCTGGGTCGCAGTGATAGAGGCAATCGCGATTGGGCGCGCAGGCGTGTGAATGTTGGTGTTAGAACCCGGGATTGGCCCCGTTCCAGGGAAAGTGCCGAACTGTCCGGTCTTGATTGTGAAATCGAGCGGGGCAAGCAACTGGGCCGCAAGCACGGAGGTATCGAGCCGGGGATACAAGTGCGTCTTTGTCTCGCCAAATGCCTCTTGCTGCCTGACCACATCGAGTCCCCATTGCTTTAGTTCTCGATTGTTGGACCTGACCAGTATAAGTGCCTCCTCCAGCGTGAGTACCGCCGCATCTTTTGTTTGTGCGTTTGCAATGGAGAATGGGTAGAGCTCTGCAACCAATAGGCAGATCATCGCTGATAGCAGCATTGGTTTACTCACAGACATACTCCTTCTGCCATAACCCTTTCCGCCCCTATTTCAGGGGACTCAAACCAGACCAATGTTGCGTACCATCGTCTTAATGACCGAATCCATGTGGCCGGAGAGGACCTGTTTTGCCATACTCAGGGTGAAGCCCTTCGCCGCGTGAAACGGCGTGTGCGACGGCAGCGCGAGCGCGAATGGATCGACAACTGTGTCCACCACAATCGGTCCGTCCTTGTAGGATAGGGCTTCAGCTAGTCCCTCCCGAACGTCGCCAGGTGCTTCGATACGGATTCCTTTTGCGCCCATGGCTTCAGCGACCTTGGCGAAATTGGGGTTCTTGAAATCGACGCCGAAGGGAATGATCCCGCCTTCTTGCTGCTCGATCTTCACGAAGTCCAGAGAGGCGTTATTGAGGATGATTTGAACTACCGGAGTCTTTCGTTCTATTTGGGTCAAGAGGTCGCCCAGTGCGAGCATCGTGTAGCCGCCGTCCCCGCACAGAGCAATCGTTTGCCTACCTGGGTATGCCAACTGCGCGCCGAACGCATTAGGCGCGGCATTTGCCATGGACGCCCATGAAAACGAGCCGAAAAGTCTCCGATCTCTGCCGCCAGCGATATGCCTTGCCAGCCAGATGCATGCGGTGCCGGTGTCGGCAAAAAACAGCGCGTCGTCGGCCGCGATGTCGCTTAGCGTCTTGACCAGGAATTCCGGACGTATGGGTTTGATGCCTGGACCTTTGTCGACATAGTGCTGCAATAAATCGTGAAACGAGTTCGTCTCCGCAACGTGCTTGTCAAGAAAGTGACGCTCAGCTTTTTCACGGACGCTCTTCAGCAATTCTGTAACAGTGGTCTTGATGTCGCCGACAAGCCCGAGATCAAGGGCCGTGCGGCGGCCAATATGTTTGGGGTTCTTGTCGATCTGAACCTTTTTCACACGGTCGCCAGGGAGGAATTCTGAAAAGGGAAAATCAGTGCCGAGCAGGAGCAGGAGCTCGGCCTCATGAATCGCGTTATAAGCCCCGCCGTAACCAAGCAAGCCCGTCATTCCAACTGCATTGGGATTGTCGTGTTCCAGCCATTGCTTGCCTCGGATCGTATAGCCGACAGGCGCCTTCAGGATTTCCGCCAACTGGACCACCTCTTCGCGGGCATATCTGCAGCCATCACCTCCGAAGATTGCTACGGTTTTCGCATTGTTGATCATCTCCACAAGCTGAGTGAGGTCTCCGTCGGAGGGGCCCAAAACGGGCATGGTCGGAATCGTGATCCTGGTCGAGTGCGTGGCCTCATCGGGCGCATCGGCCGACGCGACGTCCCCCGGAAGGGAAATTACTGTGGGTCCGTTTTCCAGGAGAGCAGTAAGAATCGCAGTATTGAAGACGGAATGTGCTTGCTTAGGGTTAACCACCCGCGCGGTATAGAGTGATGCTGCGTCAAAGAACTTGTATGGGTTGAGTTCTTCGAGCGCGGACGTGTCCAGAACGCTGGTCTCGACGTCGCCTGCAATGGCGATTATCGGAGCTCCCTCCTTGCGCGCATCCATTAGCCCATTGAACAGATGGACAACGCCGGGGCCGGCGGTCCCACAGACCGCTACTGGATTACCGCTTAGATAAGCCTCGGCGACAGCGGCGAAAACTCCGTATTCTTCGTGACGAACATGGATGAACTCAATCCTTCCGTTCCGCCGCAACGCGTCAATGACGGGATTGAGAGCGTCCCCGACAATGCCATAGCAGCGTTTGACACCGGCGTTCGCTAACATTTCCCACAAGACGTCTGCAACACTTCTCGACATAGAAGAACTCTTTCTTGGCCGGAATTTAAACCCGAACTAGACGCGCCTCGCCTGTGCAGCATCAATCACCCCCCAGGGCCACTGGAGTTATGCCCCGGCTTTCAGACGCCGCCGCGATGGCGGACCCTCGCGTCGCGGCAGGGGTGCAACCCGTTCTGGGAGTCGGCCCAACGCCCTCATCCGCGCTTGAGCTACTTTGTTCATGCTGCATCCCAGTAACAAAGAGCACTCCCAATTTGAATAGCGCTCCAGGATCGACATGACAAAAACGAAGCGCTCAAATGCGGCCAGTTTGGTTACGGTGTCGATTCCATATTGTCCTTGTATCGCGTACTGTCCTGCGCTCCAGAGATCCCGCTTTGCATCGTTTCGAGGGAACCCGGGCGAAACAATCTCAATCGCGTTCTTGATCAGCCCGCGTTTTACCCAGGGCAGGACCCATTCCTTGAACACGACCCGTTCTCTGAAACTGTTCTCGACCGTCGAGACAAAACACTGCTCAGATTCCTTGTGATTTCCCGTCAGCAAGAATGCGAGCAGATATAGGGATTTCATGTCTCTTTCCAATACACTGCAGAAATCATCGTGCGTCGCATGGTCGACAGAGGGGTGTGCGGTCATCGGCTTTTTGGAACCAAACACGAGTCACCTATCTGGTCACCAAGACGTTGTGCAATACGGCGCCCATGCTGTGTCAATGCTGCGAACGCGTTCTGAGTCAGAACATATTCAAAACTTATTGCATAAACCGTTCGTTTTCGTTCTCTTTCGGTGTCATAACAAGGTTGAACGCAATTAGGATCTGTCGCCACCCCAAATGCGGTGGTTTTTGCACTGCAGTTTTCTTTAGGCAATTCGGCCAGCGGAGTCTGCAATGAAAATGAGCCCTCTTTCCCGATTCTTCGGTCCGCAGCCTTTGATTCCAAAGAAAAGGGTTGGGCTTGGGCGGAGGCAAGACAGCCATTACAATTGTGCAGGGGCAATACAGATGGTTGCGGCCAAGCCGATTCGCATCCTGAGCGTCGAGGATCATCCGGTCTTCCGTGAAGGACTGAGCACGGTCATCGGGTCCCAGCCAGATATGCTTCTGGTGGCGCACGCTGCCAACGCAGTGGAGGCGATCGCGGAATTTCGTCGCCACCGGCCTGATGTTACCCTGATGGACCTTCGCCTCCCTGGCACGAATGGCACCGACGCCCTCATCGCAATTCGAGGTGAGTTCTCGCAGGCTCGTATCATTATGCTGACAACCTCCGATGGCGATGGCGACATCCAGCGTGCGATGCGAGCTGGGGCTTCAGGTTACATACTGAAGAGCATGCATATGGACGAGTTGCTGAACGTGATTCGATCGGTTCATGCAGGCCGCCGGCACATCCCACCCGAGGTGGCGGCCCGCCTCGCCGAGCATCTGGGTGACGATGATCTTACGGCTCGGGAGTTGGAGGTGCTCCGACTCATTCGAGATGGTAATCGCAACAAACAGATTGCCGATCAACTGTCCATTTCAGAGAACACGGTCAACTTCCATATCAAGAACCTGATGGACAAACTTCAGGCCAACGATCGGACGCATGCGGTTACCATTGCGCTCCGGCGTGGTCTGTTGCAAATCTGATCACTTGCAAAGACCTGCAGAAAACTGCAGTGTGGGAGCTACAGATCCTTATGTTCCTCGCGCAGCTTTTTGCAAGTAACGTAAGAGCACGATGCGAAGGCCACGCCTTCGCCCTCGCCCCGACTCTCGGATGGGCCTCAAGATCCGGTATCCCATGATGGTGCATTTTGAAGGCTAGTCAGGGTAGATGTGAGGCCGCTTGAAAAAACGTCTAGCTGAGTCGCCTACCAAGGCCAGAAGCACGAAAAGCTCGCGAGCTTCTGCCCTCTGTTCCCCGCGGCTCTTCTCGGTTGTGAACCCGTGGGATGCGTTCTATCTGAACAGGCAGATCTCTCTGAATCTTTGGATCTGTTTGTTGATAGTTTTCTGCTCCGTTCCGTCGTTCGCACTCGACAGAGATCGAAGTATTGTGCAATTCCACCACACCACTTGGAGTGTGAACGATGGTGCCCCAGCCGAAATCAGCGCGCTTGCACAAACCGAAGATGGCTACTTGTGGATTGGTTCGCCACAAGGGCTGTTCCGCTTTGACGGCGTGAGATTCGAGGAGTATAAACCGCAGCCCGGAGTGGAGCTACCCTCTCACGGGGTCTATCATCTACTGGCCACACCTGATGGTGGGCTATGGATCGCCTTTGCGCCAACGGGATTAGCTTTCTTGAAAGACGGTTCTTTGACAGTGTTTACCAAACCTGACGAGTTACCGGATTCGCAAATTCATACTTTCGCTCACGATCAGGACGGAAGAATATGGGCTAGCACTGAAAGAGGATTAGTCCTGCGCGAGGGTACACGATGGGTCCGAATCGGGCACGACTGGAACTTTGCTCCTGACGTGATCAGGGGCCTCTTCGTCGATCGTGAGGGCACGCTCTGGGTAGCGACCGTGAAGATCGTTACTTTCCTGAGGCGAGGTTCGAAAGCATTCGAACTCGCCGGGCCGGCTGGGCCGAGTACTACGACCTTGGCTCAGGCTAACGACGGGCGAGTGTGGTTGGTGGACAACAGCAGGGGAGAGGTACGACCGGTCCCGATTGCGGGCCATAACTCACATGCGAAAGATCCAGCAGTCGTCGCAGATGGTCTGCATGAGATGCTCATTGATCGCGAAGGCGCCTTGTGGATCACGCGTTATGATTCCGGAATCGTACGAATCAGGTACCCCGAGAGATTGGGAAATCGGAAACTCGGTCCTCATGACCCCGAATTGGAGTCCTTCGCGCAAAAGGACGGTTTCTCCGCGGGGGTCGCCTATAAGCTGTTCGAGGATCATGAAGGTAATATTTGGGTTGGCTGTTCCAAGGGACTGGTTCAATTCCGCCACAATCAAATTGTTCCGGTGAGTCTGCCTCAACGCTATCAAAAGATGGTGTTGCTTGCGGGAGAGCGCGGCGAAATCTCGGTCGGGACCATCAATAACAAACCGTTGCTACATATTCGCGGTGAGAGCTTTCGTGCTGAAAAAGTAGGTGAACAGGCATCCAGCGTCCTTCGCAACGCAAACGGTGACGTCTGGTGGGGCTGCGCCATGGGAATCTGGCGTCAGCGCGGCACGAAGTTTAAATACTTTCCTATACCCAAAGGCGCTGGACCGCCGCACTGGATATACCTGATCATCCCCAGTGGAGACGATGGTGGGCTGTGGGTCAGACTCGGAGATTTTGGAACCGTTCACTTCAAGCAAGGTGTCTGGAACCTTAGTGAAAGGCCCAAAGGAGTTCCAATTAAAGGACCCAGCGCCAGTTATCAAGACCCATCCGGACGAGTCTGGCTCGGTTTCACTGCGGGCCAAGTGCATGTACTTGATGGAGAACAGATTACCGCTTACTCAAAGAACAATGGGCTCGATGTGGGTCGAGTTGGAGTCATTCGCGGCCTTGGACAGCACATCTGGGTGGGCGGTGAACTCGGGCTCATGTTTTTCAGCGACGGACACTTCCGGAGAATGACAGTCGCGGCAGGCGAACAGTTCGGTACGATCTCCGGCATCATTGAAACAGTTGATCACGGGTTGTGGCTGAACGAAATGAGGGGAATAGTGCATATTCCCCCGGAAGAGATCCGGGGATTCGTGGCTGATCCAAATCACCGCGTAAAGTATCGGCGCTTCGACTATCTGGATGGATTGCCTGGCGCGCCGCAGATGAGCTTCACAAATTCGACTGCTGTCGAAGCCAGCGACGGGCGGCTATGGTTCGCCACAAACAACGGACTCGCGTTGATCGATCCCGTCCACATTGCCATGAACGGCGTGCCACCACCTGTCTCGATTCTATCCATCGGCAACGAAAGCAGCCGTCAGCCGATATCGAGTGGGGTCAAGTTTGCCGCTGGCACGCACAGCGTTGAAATCGACTATACAGCGTTAAGCTTTTCCATACCTGAACGAGTTGAGTTTCGTTACAAGCTGGAGGGAGTGGACAAAGACTGGCAGAGTGTTGGCACCCGCAGGCAGGCCTTTTATACGAACCTGGGTCCGGGCCGATACAGGTTTCAAGTGATCGCGTGTAATAACGACGGCCTCTGGAACGAGCAAGGCGCCATTCTGGACTTCAGCGTCGCGCCAGCCTGGTACCAAACCAACTGGTTTCTAGTTCTGTGCATCGTCACCGGTATCGTAGTGGCCTGGGCAGCCTATCGGTTGCGAATGCGGCAGGTGGCGAGAGCCATGAGCGCGCGCTTCGATGAACGATTGGCCGAGCGCACTCGCATGGCGCGAGACCTCCATGACACATTCCTTCAGACCATTCAAGGCAGCAAGTTGGTGGCAGACCACGCGCTAAAACCGTCCACCGATCCCATCCGAATGCGTGGGGCACTCGAGCAGTTATCAGTCTGGCTTGGACGAGCTACGCAGGAGGGACGGGCGGCACTGAACTCGCTGCGCACCGCAACGACGCAAACAAATGACCTCGCTGAGGCTCTCCGACGCGTGACCACTGACGATCTCGTTCCAAGCTCGATGGCTGTCACATTTACTGTAGTTGGCGATGCCGGCGAGATGCATCCCATCGTCCGTGATGAAATTTACCGCATCGGCTACGAAGCCATCCGCAATGCATGTATGCATTCGGGAGCAAGTCAATTGGAGGTCGAACTCAGATACGCAAGCGATCTTACGATGCGTGTGAGTGATAACGGCGTGGGTATTGATCCCGGTGTCGCGGATAAAGGAAAAGATGGACACTTCGGGCTACAGGGTATGCGAGAACGGACCGCCCGCATCGGAGGCCATCTCACGCTCGCGAGTTCTTCAACATCAGGAACTGAAATCAAACTTGTGGTTTCTCGAAATATCACCTTCAGCAAGACGCCTTCGGTGCAGCAGACTCTGTTTACAAAGATCGGAGCCCTCTTTAAGAGGACGGATCGCAAATCCAACATGGACTGATTCGGTTCACCGAGCCCTTCCCGTCAAACTGCTAGACGTGCCGTCAAATGTAGCGCTAATGAGTGCAGATGCGAGAGCATCTGCACTTTGTATTTAGTAGCAAAAGTTATTTCTGTGGCCTACAGAAAAATGTAGCGAAAAGACTACTGCATTTGGGGTAGTCGCCACTCCATCACTTCATTCATTCTTGGGCATAAAAGAGACCGTAAGAAACGGGGCATTTCTGGATTTGGGTCCGACAAGCAGCGTGAATCGCGCCAAGGCAAAGAGGAAAGGAAAACACGAGAATGGCAACGAAACAGCAAGTCACGTGCTCCAGTTTTCCGGATGTTCCCCGGGGTATGGACCTCCTCGTCCACCCAGCATTGAACAAAGCCACCGCGTTCACGGAAGAGGAGCGAAGCAACCGTGGATTGCATGGACTTCTGCCGCCTCACGTTGAGAACATCGAGGAGCAAGTAGTCCGCGCTTACGAGGCCTACAAACGGAAGGACGACGACCTGGAGCGACACATTTACTTGCGCGCTCTGCAGGACACCAACGAGGTGCTCTTCTACAGGCTTCTGCTCGACCACATTGAAGAAATGACCCCCATGGTTTACACGCCTGTGGTTGCGCAGGCCTGTCAGCAATTTAGTCACATCTACCGGCGTCCTCGCGGCTTATTCATTTCTTATCCGCTGCGTGATTCCATGTCTAAGCTCTTGCGGAATCGCCCTAATGCATACGTTGACATAATTGTAGTCACGGACGGCGAACGCATCCTGGGTATTGGTGACCAGGGAGCAGGCGGCCTGGGAATCCCGATCGGCAAACTTTCCCTCTATACGCTCATCGGGGGGATTCGTCCGGAACGGACGCTGCCCATCGTGTTGGACGTGGGCACCAATAACGCTGAGCGACTCAACGATCCCGAATACATCGGCTGGCGACACGAACGGATTTCAGGTCAGGAATATTTCGATTTCATCGATCAATTCGTTCAGGCAGTAAAGGAGGAACTTCCCGGAGCATGTCTGCAATGGGAAGACTTCGCCACTCCGCATGCCCGGCCGATTCTTCAGCGATACCGCGATCAATTACTGACTTTCAATGACGACATCCAGGGCACGTCCGCAGTTGCGCTGGGTGCGATTTTCAGTGCGGTCAAAGTGACTGGACGAAGTTTGAAGGACCAGCGAATCGTAATGTTTGGAGCAGGTTCAGCCGGTATCGGTGTTGCCGATGGACTGCGTGAGGCAATGAAGGGCGAGGGAGTATCCGAACAGGATTCGCGTAGGCACTTTTGGATGGTTGACAAAGATGGACTTCTGCATTCGGGACGGAAAGACCTTACTCCGGAACAGATCGTCTATGCCCAGCCTGAAAGCCGCCTTTCGGGATGGCTCCCCACCGCCAACGGGCGCATCGGACTGGCTGACGTGATTGGAAAGATCGAAGCAACAATCCTCATCGGTCTTTCCACAGTCGGCGGAGCGTTTGCGGAAACGATTGTTCGCGAAATGGCGCGCAAGGTACAGCGACCGATCATCTTTCCGCTGTCGAATCCAACCGTGAACTCAGAAGCGACAGCGGACGACTTGATCCATTGGACCGATGCCCGAGCTCTGGTGGCCACAGGTTCGCCTTTCGCTCCTGTCAGTTTTGGCGAACGAAATATTTCGGTCGCACAGTGCAATAACGTTTTCATTTTTCCCGCCATAGGCCTTGGGGTTGTTGCTTCTGGCGCCCGACGCATAACGGACAACATGATGCTGGCGGCCGCGCGGGCACTTGCAGCGAATTCGCCTGTCCTTAAGGATTCTTCTGCTCCTCTGCTGCCTCCATTGACCGACACTCGAAGGGTGGCCGCGCAGATAGCGGTTGCGATTGGCATGCAGGCCCAAAAGGACGGCGTTGCTCCCTGGCTGAGCGAGGATGAGCTAGGTCAGAAAGTGCTGGCCGCGCAGTGGACCCCATCCTACTCGTTAATCACGCCCTAAAGGCGGAAGCACGGAAGAGGAGTTTACCGTGCTGATCGAGTCGCGGCTTTGAGGAGAGTTAAGAATGGAAGCACAAGTGCCTACCACGCCCATGATCACACCGCAACCAACGAAGCTGGCGAGCATAGACAGTCCGCCGCGCGGATTAGAACTCCATGACATGAGGTGCGCGAAATGTCCGGAGGACGTGCTTGCGTCATCACATCACCGGACGCCCTGGTACAAAGTCCTCTACGTCCAGGTCCTGATCGCCATAGGGCTCGGTATCGTCATCGGCCATTTCTATCCGCAGATTGGCGTTAAGTTGAAGCCCCTCGGTGACATCTTTATAGGCCTTATCAAGATGATGATTGCACCAGTGATTTTTTGCACGATCGTGCATGGGATCGCATCGATGAACGATCTCAAGAGCGTTGGCAGAGTTGCGATTAAGGCACTCATTTATTTCGAAGTAGTTTCGACGCTCGCGCTCGCTATTGGCCTCATCGTCGGAGAAATCGTGAAGCCTGGCCACGGCTTCAACATCAATCCCGCTACGCTCGACCCGAAGACGGTCGCTAGCTACGTGACACAGGCGAAGCAACAGGGTTTCGTTGCTCACCTGATTGCGATCGTGCCGGATTCGTTCATCGGAGCGTTGGCGAGGGGCGAGGTTCTACAGGTGCTACTTGTGTCCGTCCTCACCGGCGTGACCGTTGCCGGCATGGGGTCCATCGGCGAGCGGATTACCTCCGCGCTGGGTGTCGCCGGCAAGATGTTCTTCCGCCTCATCGGAATCATAGTGCGTGCTGCCCCGATTGGGGCATTCGGGGCGATGGCTTTCACTGTTGGTTCTTATGGGTTGCGCTCACTTATCAACCTCGGTGCACTCATCGCAACGTTCTATGCGACCAGCCTGTTGTTCGTGCTGTTAGTGCTGGGTCTCATCGCCCGGCTCTCCGGTTTCTCGATCCTGCGCTTCATCGCATATATTAAGGAGGAGCTTCTCATCGTGCTCGGGACGAGCTCGTCAGAAACGGTTCTCCCACGCATGATCCAGAAAATGGAGCATTTGGGCGCCCCGAAGTCGATCGTGGGACTGGTTATTCCCACGGGCTACAGTTTCAATCTTGACGGTACAAACATCTATATGACTTTGGCGACATTGTTTCTCGCCCAGGCCACCAACACCCACCTCACACTCGGCCAGGAGTTCACGATCCTCGCCGTGGCGATCCTTACCTCCAAGGGCGCTTCGGGCGTGACCGGTGCTGGGTTCGTAACGCTGGCCGCGACGCTGTCGATCATCCCGGACATTCCGATCCAGTCAATCGCCATCCTGCTCGGCATTGACAAATTTATGAGCGAAACGCGCGCCCTGACGAACACGATCGGCAACGGCGTCGCAACGCTTGTCGTGAGCCGCTGGGAGCACCAGCTCGATGCCGAGAAGCTCAAAGACTCCATGGCGCACCCAGTCGCGCGCGGCGAAGAGATTGAGCCTGAACCGCAAAGCAGTGAATCTTGATTACTTACCCGTGAGATAACAAACGTTCTAAATCACTAGGAGGACAAACAGCACATGGCAGCCTCGACATCTATGCGTGCTCTCGTACTCGAACGCCATAACGGACCATTCGTTCTCCGCCCCGCACTATTTAACCAAGCCTGTAGAGTGTTGCACAGGCGGCGCAGGCGTATGTATTTTCGCAAGAAGCAGGAAATGCTTGGCGTCCGCTTCCAATAGCGGTGCCCAATAGGCTTCCCTTTCTGCTCGCATACCCGGCGAGGGGCACTTGCCTTTTCCTTGAAACTGGCGCTTCGCTCGCGGCAGCATATCGGCCCCGAATCTGGATGAAGTTGGGCCGAAGACCTTGATTGCTGCTGTCTATTAGCGGATGAAAAGCTGCCTGACGATATCCGTGAAATGATCTTCAAGGCCTTGAACTCAAGCAGTCGTTTTCCAGCGCAGAGCGAATTTTATCGAATTGCGCCCAATCATCCATCTCGCAGCGCGGCGAAACAGATCCTCCAGGAGCACAGGCCACAGAATAAAACGCCGCCATTCCGCGGGGTCTGATTTTATGGCCATGACACCATCGATATTTTGCTGTGAATCGCTCGCCATCGTTTGATTCCCCAGCCAGTTTCCAGTTTTCCAGTCCGACAGCTCAGGGAATACAGTAAGTCGAGGCTCCAGATCAAAACTGAGTGCGGTTTTGTCCTGAAACAGAATCGTGATTGCGTTCAGGTCAGCATCAATTTCTACACTCTCAACAATCTTGCCTTTAACTTGGGGAAAATAAGTGAAGTGCCTTGAGCGTTTCTTGCGTGAGTGTGTGCCCTTAAGTGCAGCCAATGGTCGCCTCCAATGAAGGTGGGTTTCGTAGGGCGCTTGTACGCCGGTCGTGTCTATAGCTTCGTTGGGCGATGAAAAGCCACTAGTATTCGAAAAAAATCAACATTTGCCACGCCTATATAAGCACGGAGTATTACCTCGCTCCGCCATTCTTCACTCCTGAATAAACGCCCTTGTGATGAGTTACCTCTCGGATTGGCGGCCATTCGAAAGGAACCACGCTCCCTTATGGAGAGCCACATCCCTACATGAGCGCGTGAGCGCTGACATTCCGGCGCAATGTTCGCTGGTTGATCGATATTCAAGCCTGTCGTAGGCTGCGAAAAGGGGACTGCCGATTTGCCCCGTAGAGAAAAGAGCGGGTATTTGGCCAATGCGCGTAGTTCTGCGCCCATGTCGAACTCGCCAAACCGATAAAATGCCCCCAAAAGCGGCGAATTCACTTGAAAGCAGAGAACAATTCTCTGACCTGCAGAACTGTCTGGCGGAGGGAGAGGGATTCGAACCCCCGATACCCTTTCAGGTATAACGGTTTTCAAGACCGTCTGTTTCA
>Ga0137403_10001329_pt1 | contig 31186 bp, 27 predicted proteins | sample CZOMad2_1_16fung_FD_122057 | JGI IMG/M metagenome (GOLD analysis project Ga0137403, IMG submission 122057) | Vadose zone soil fungal communities from Angelo Coast Range Reserve, California, USA - CZOMad2_1_16fungal (Hybrid Assembly) | ecosystem: Environmental > Terrestrial > Soil > Vadose zone... | reverse complement strand
GCCTGCTCGATGTTGAGCGCCATGAAGAGCTTGCCCGCCCCATCGGGCTCACTGGCCGTCTTGCCGTGATACATGTCGGGCGCCAGCGCCGAGAAGCCCGCCGCGGCGAAGCGGTCGCACACCGCCTTGATATGCGGCACCAGACCCCACCACTCCTGGATCACCAGAACCCCCGGTCCCTTGCCGGAAGCCGGCGTCGCGAGATACCCGTCCGTCGTATGTCTATTGGCTGGAAACTGCACCATCTTGCCTGCCATATCTTGTCCTTTCTTCTTGGTTAAATGTGGAAGACTCTCGTCTTACGGTTCTGCTCCTTCGCGCAAGCGCTCATCCGAGCTGCCTTGCGCGCGGTGGGAAAGAGGCCGCGCCCGGAGCGAGATCTTGTCGCGCTCATCCGAAATGCCTCGGGCCAGTTGTCCACGCGGTGCGCCTCTTAGGTGGTCGGTGGGGGGGCGATGCGGACGGTGAGGATGCGGCGCTGGTTGGCTTCGAGGATGGTGAAGGTGTAGCGGCCGACTTGGAACTCTTCCCCGACGAGGGGGATGCGGTGCACGGTGGCGAGGACGAGACCCGCCACGGTCTCGAAGTCGCCGGTGGGCAGGTCCCAATCGAGCGCGTCGTTGAGATCCTGGACGCGCTCCCGGCCCGCCACGCGGTAGCTGCCGTCGGGCAGGCGCTCCACCGTCGCGCTCGCGCGGTCGTGCTCGTCGTGGATCTCGCCCACCACCTGCTCGACGATGTCTTCCACGGTGACGATGCCCACCGCGCCGCCGTACTCGTCGATCACCACCGCCATTTGCAGCCGGGCCTTCTGCATCTCGCGCAGGAGGTCGTCGATGCGCTTCGTCTCGGGCACGTAGGTGGCCGGCCGCATCAGGCTCTTCAGGTCCGGAGCGCCCGCGCCCTGGCGCAGGAGGTCCATGGCGGTGACCACCCCCACGATGTTGATCACGCGGTCGGTGAACACGGGAATGCGGGAGAATCCGCGCTCCTGGATGAGCCGCACGGCATCGTCGGGCCGCGCCGTCTCGGGCAGCGCGGCCACGTCCACCAGGGGCACCATGACTTCGCGCACCGCGGTATCCCCGAGCTCGAAGATCTTGTCGATCATCTCCGCCTCGGAGGAGGTGACGTCGGCCTCCTCCGGCTCGAGCTGGAGGAGGAGCTTGAGCTCTTCCCGCGAGACGAACTGCCGTGCGCCGCTCGTGCGCAGCCCCAGCGCGACCAGTACGCCGGTCACGAGGGCGCGGGCCCCCCACGTCAAGGGAGAGAGGATGATGGCGGCGAGCTCGAGCACGCGGTAGAGCCGCAGGATGAGCGCGGTCGCCCATTCGCTCGCCACCGCCTTCGGAATCACTTCGCCGAAGACGAGCATCAGGGGGACGAGGACGGCGGTGGCCACCGCGGCCGCCCACCCTCCCGCCGCGGGCAGGAGGGCCCAGGTGGCGAGTGACGAGGCCGTGATGTGAGCGACGGTGACCCCCATCATGGCGGCCGAGAGCATGCGCTCGGGGCGGCGGAAGGCCTCGAGGTAGCGGGCAGCCGTATGATTCCTGTTCTCGGCGAGGTGGCGGATCCGCACCCGGTTGGCGGCGATGAAGGCCATTTCGGCGGCGGAGAGGAGGGCGGTGATGAGCATGGCGGCCACGATGCCCCAGACGTAGATCATGCCGCCTGACTCTTGTCGACGCCGGGACGGATGGCCACGAGAACCTCGATCACACGGGTGCGCTCGACCTTCTCCACCGTCACCATCACGTCACCCGCCTGCGTTTTCTCGCCCTTGTTCGGCACGCGGCCGAAGAGATCGAGGACCCACCCCCCCACCGTGTCGAAGGAGTCCTTGGGCAGGTGGAGGCCGGTGGCGGCATTGAGCTCGTCGATGGGCAGCTTGCCCGAGACGCGGTAGCTCGTCGCGTCCACCTTCTGGATCAGGTGCTCGTCCTCATCGAACTCGTCTCGGATCTCGCCCACCAGCTCTTCGAGGAGGTCCTCCAGCGTCACCAGTCCCGCCGTGCCGCCGTACTCGTCCACCACCACGGCCAGGTGCAGCTTCTTGGCCTGGAACTCGCGCAGCAGGGCATCCGCCCGCTTGGATTCGGGCACGAAATACGGTGGATGCAGACGGGTGCGGAGGTCGAAGTCCGGGGGCAGCCCCTCGAGATGGGGCAGGAGGTCCTTGGTGTAGAGCACGCCCACGATGTGGTCCACCGTCTCTTCGAAGACGGGCACGCGCGAGTGGAGGTGCTCGCGCAGGAGGTCGAGGATATCGAGGGGGGGAGTGGCGATGTCGAGGCAGAACATGTCGGGCCGCGGAACCATGACCTCGCGCACCAGCGTGTCCTCGAGCTCGAACACCTTGTGGATCATCTCGCGCTCCGAGCGGTCCACCACACCCTCGCGCGCGCCCACGTCGACCAGGGTTCGCAGCTCCTGCTCCGAGATCTCCGGCTCGCCCCGCTGCCGCTCCGAGCCCACGAGGCGCAGGGTCATGGCGGTGAGCGCGCTCAGGATGCTGCGCACAGGCCAGAGGAGGGCGGACAGCCACGCTACGGGTCGGCTCACCCACGCCGAGTAGCGCTCGGGGTGCTCTACGGCCAAGGTCATGGGCAGCACCTCGCCGAAGACGAGGAGGAGCACGGTCATGACCCCGATGGAGACGGCGAGACCGAGCGGGCCGAAGAGGGTGGCGGCGATGGAGGCGGCGATGGCGGAGGCGCCGATATTGGCGAGGGTGATGCCGACGAGGATGGTGACGAGGAGCTCGTGAGGCTTCGAGAGCAGCGGCTGCAACGGGCCCTGATCGGGATCCTGCCGCTCGGCCAGACGCTTGAGGCGGGCCCGCCCCAGAGAGAAGTAGGCCGCCTCCGCCCCCGTGAGGAGCGCGGAGACGAGGACGAGGGCGAGGAGGCCCAGGAGCTCGAGGATGGCGAGGCTATTCACGGAAGTGCTCGTAGCCGGGCCCCACCATCACCCGCTTCCCGACCCCGTCGAGGAAGGTCACGCCCGCCCCAAAGGTTTCGATCTCGCCCACCACGGTGAGGGCGGTGCCGGTGGCGCGGCGAAGGCCGTCGCGGAGGGCATCCACGGACGCCGGGTCGCAGGTGAGGAGGAGCTCGAAGTCCTCGCCGCCCGACGTTGCCCACGAGAGCGCGTCGGCGGCGAGGGCACCCGCCACGTCGCGCGCCGCGGGATCCACGGGCAGGCGATCGAGGGCGACGCGCGCGCCCACGCCACTGTCGCGGCAGATGTGGGCCAGATCGGTGGCGAGGCCGTCGGAGCAGTCCATCATGGCGTGCACGCCGCCCGCCGCGCCGAGCCAGCGCCCTTCGGCGCCGCGCGCGGTGGGACGGAGATGCGCGGCAGCGACGGCCTCGAGCGCTTCGGGACTCACGCCAGGCCGCGTGGCGAGTCCCGCTTCGAGGACGGCCAGGCCGGCCGCGGAGCGCCCCAGCGTGCCGGTGACCGCCACGGCATCGCCCGGCTTGGCCCCCGAGCGGAGGCGCGGGCTGCCCTCGTGCTCTCCGAGCAGAGTCACGTTGACGAACCAGCCGCGCGGCGAGGTCGACGTGTCGCCCCCCACGATGGCGACACCGTGAGGCGCCCCCGCCTGTCTCATGCCTTCGTACAACGCCTCGACGGCCGCGGGATCCGGAGGGGCGGGGAGAGCCAATCCCACCAGGGCCCAGAGGGGTCGGCCGCCCTTGCCGGCGATGTCCGAGAGATTCACGGCCATGGCCTTCCAGCCGATGTCGAAAGGCCTGGCCCAGCTCCGGCGGAAATGGACGTCCTCTACGAGGAGATCGGTGGTGGCGAGGAGCCGCGCGCCCGGCTGAGGCAGGAGCACCGCCGTGTCGTCGCCGATGCCGGTTTCCACGCGTTCCGCCGGGCTGCGCTCCACCGTGCGGCGGATGAGCCGGATGATCTCGAGCTCGGTGGGAGAGGTCTCAGGACTTGGAGGTTCGCCGGCCCTCATGACGCCACCCGAGCGGCACGAGTGAGCACGAGAAAGTTCCGCAGGAGTGCCTTGCCCTGTCCGGTGAGTATCGACTCGGGATGGAACTGAAGACCTTCAATGGGAAGGCGCCGGTGGCGGAGGCCCATGATCTCTCCGTCCTCGGCGCGGGCGGAAATCTCGAGGTCGGCCGGGAAGCCCTCGTCCAGCACCACGAGCGAGTGGTAGCGGGTCGCCTCGAAGCCCTGAGGCAGCCCCTCGAAGACGCCACGGTTGTCGTGCTGGATGGTCGACGTCTTGCCGTGCATCTGCTTCTGCGCCCGCGTCACCCTCCCCCCGAACGCCTGGCCGATGGCCTGGTGGCCGAGGCAGACGCCGAGGATGGGCGTGGTCTCGTGAAAGTGGCGGATGAGAGCCAGCGAGATGCCGGCGCCGTCCGGGGTACCCGGGCCGGGCGAGATCACGATGCCTTCGGGGGCCAGGCCCTCGATCTCCTCGACGGTGATCTTGTTGTTGCGCGCCACGCGCATGGTCGCGCCCAGCTCGCCCAGGTATTGGACCAGGTTGTAGGTGAAGGAGTCGTAGTTGTCCAGGACGAGGATCATGAGGGGGTCTGCTGGGATACGCGGAGCGCGAGGATCATGCCGCGCGCCTTGGAGCAGGTTTCGAGCCATTCCGTCTTGGGATCGGAGTCGGCCACGATGCCTGCGCCCACCTGAATCGAGGCGCGGCCCGCGTGGCAGACCACGGTGCGGATGGTGATGCACGAGTCGAGGTTTCCGGAATACGAGATGTAGCCGACGGCGCCGCCGTAGGGTCCGCGCCGGGTGGGCTCGAGCTCTTCGATGATCTCCATGGCGCGAATCTTGGGGGCGCCCGTCAGGGTGCCCGCGGGAAAGCAGGCCTCGAGGACGTGGAAGGCGTCCCGCCCTTCCTCGAGCCGGCCGCGCACGTGGCTGACGAGATGCATGACGTGCGAGTAGCGCTCCACCACCATGAACTCCGACACCTCGACGGAGCCGATCTGAGAGACCCGGCCCACGTCGTTGCGCCCGAGGTCCACCAGCATCACGTGCTCCGCGCGCTCTTTGGGATCGCCCTGCATCTCGGCGGCCAGCCGCTCGTCATCGGCCTCGTTCTTGCCGCGCGGATGCGTGCCCGCGATAGGACGCTCCTCGACCCGGCCGTCTTCCATGCGCACGAGCACTTCGGGGGAAGAGCCGACGATGCTCGTCTTGCCCAGGCGCAGGAAGAAGAGATACGGCGACGGGTTGATGCTGCGGAGAGCGCGGTACACGGTGAAGGGGTCCGCCCGGAGCTCCGTGTCCACACGCCGCGAAACCACGATCTGATACGCGTCACCGGCCGCGATGTACTCCTTGGCCTGGTGCACGCGCTCCATGAAGGTCGCTTCGTCCATGCTCGAGGTGAAGCCCTCCTCGCCCATGGCCACCAACGGCTCCACGGCGGGGAAGGTCAGGGGCGCGGGTGGCCGGGCGGGGCGGGCGAGCTTGCCCAGCATCGCCTCGATCCGTTTCACTGCTTCGTCGTAGGCACGGTCGAACCCGGCGGGGTCGCGCTCGGTGATGTGGGCATTGCCGATGACGAGCAGGCGATGGCGCAGGTTGTCGAAGACGAGCAGGCTGTCCGTGAACATGAAGACGGCGTCCGGCAACCTGAGATCGTCCTTGGCCAGGCGCGGGAGCTCCTCCACGTGACGGACCATATCGTAGGAGATGTAGCCGACCGCGCCACCCTGGAACCGGGGGAGACCCGGTACGGCCACGGGCGTGAAGCGCGCGAGGAGGTCGCGCAGAGCGGCAAACGGGCTCTCGGCCGTCAATGACTCCACGCGGCCGTCGGCGTGACGCAGGGTGAGCCGCTCACCCTTGGCCGTGAAGACCATGGAGGGCTCCGAGCCGAGAAACGAGTAGCGCGCCCACTTCTCCCCGCCTTCGACGGACTCGAGGAGAAAGGCGAAGGGTCCTGGACGCAGCCGGAGAAAAGCGGAAAGCGGCGTGTCCAGATCCGCCGCCACCTCGGCATAGACGGGCACCAGATTGCCGCCGGCCGCGAGCCGGCGGAACTCCTCCCTCGAGGGAGATAGCGGGGGCAGCGCGCGCCCCACTGTGGTCATGGCCGCGTTAGCTCAGGCGAGGGCGTCCAGCTTTTTCTTGAGCTGGGACTTGGGCACCGCGCCGATCACCTGGTCCATCACTTTGCCATCCTTCATGAAAAGAATGGTGGGGATGGAGCGGACGCCGTAGCGGGCCGCCAGCTGAGGATTGTCGTCTACGTTGACCTTGGCGAGGCTCACCGAGCCCTTGGACTCCGAGGCCAGCTCCTCGAGCGTCGGCCCGATAGCGCGGCACGGCCGGCACCACTCCGCCCAGAAGTCCACCATGAGGACTTCCGTGCGCTTGCCGATCTCGTCGTCGAAACTCTGTTCGGTGAGATGCAATGTCGTATCAGCCATGAGATGCGCGTCTCCTTTGGTGTGATGTCCTCAGTGCGACCACCATCGCCGCGATGATCATCGGAGCATAAACCAGGCGCTGGGTCGGCATCTCGGAAACCTGGGTCGCCGCCGCCGCCCCGGCCGAGCCATCGGAGCGGGCCGACTCAACTCGCCAGAAGACGAGTGCTAGCCACCGCTCGACGTTCCCTTGCCTGCTGTCCGCCCAGGCCTTACTGAGCTGGTGCCGAGCCGCGGGATCTGAATACAATAAAATCCAATTATTGCGGTATGTTGATAGCCACCCACCTGATAGAACCGATAACGAGGGCGGCCAACGGTCGGAGAGCGGGGCTCGGCGGGGCACGAGGACGTCAGTTGACAGGTCCATAAAACCTACGGCTACGCTAGCACGGCCTCACACTTACCGCAACGCGGCAAGGCGGATTACCTTGACACTTTTGCCGTCGAACCGCCATTCTGAAACTCCCAAGGTTACGGCAGGTTGTGGCGCATGACAGGGACGGTGAGCGTTCCTCTGAGAGCCCTCACGGGCGAGCGTCGGTAGCCTCGGAAAGCAGAAGTGTCACGAGGAGGACAGTCGACTCAATGGCCAAGGTCATGGTCGTAGACGACGCCAAGTCCGAGCTCAGGCTCATCGAAGGCATTCTCAAGACGGCCGGCCTCGAAGTTGTCTGTTTTCCCGACGGTGAGGAAATCGAAGAGCGGATTGTCCTCGAACGTCCTGATCTGCTGCTCCTCGACATCGTCATGCCCCACCGCAACGGTTACGAGATCCTTCGCAGCCTCAAGCGTGACGAGCGCACCAAGGCCATGCCCGTGGTGCTCGTCAGCTCGAAGAATCAGGAGAGCGACCGCGTGTGGGGCAAGCGACAGGGCGCCGATGAGTATCTCGGCAAGCCTTTCACCGCCGAGCAGCTCGTCACCATGGTCCGGCAATTCGTCAGGTGATCGCGCGATCGGCTCCCCAGCGGTGACGACGCTTCCCGCACCTGCGCAAGCCGCCGTCCCCCAGAGACGCGCGTGCATGGTCACGCTCGCGGGATATCGCTTTGCCGTCGAGGTGCGATACGCGCGCGAGGTGGTCGTGTTCGACGAATACACCACCGTGCCCCTCGCTCCCGCCCACCTGCTGGGTGTGGCCAATCTTCGGGGCGGCATCATGCCGGTTGTGGATATCCGCCCCCTTCTTGGAATGGCCCCGGCCGTGGCCGGCCACGAGGTTCGCGCGCTCGTCGTGGAGCGTGACGGCGTCAAGGTGGCCCTCCTGATCGATGAAGTGCTGGGCCTCGAGCCTCTCGACGCAAGACCGCCCGCCGATGACCGTCATGAGCCAGGCCCCCGCGCCGTGATCGTCGCCCGCCTCGGGCGCGAAGACGGCGACGTCGCGCTGCTCGACGTGCGCGCTTTGCTCACCGCCATGGGTGGCGACACCGGAGCGCCCGAGAAGGCAGTCACATGAACAGGCGGCGTTTCCTCGGTCTGGCCTCCGGCGTCCTCGCAGGAGGGGGAATTTTCGGAGCCGGTGACCGCTCGTGGGCTCAGGCGGGGCCGCCGCCCCGTCCCGGCGTGAAGACGGCCGCGGCCCCTCCCACGGAAGTGCCCACGGCGAGCGCGCCCGGCGTCAGCGCGCGCGACGTCAAGATCGGCATGAGCGCGGCGTTCAAGGGTCCCGCCGCGGGTCTGGGCACCGAGCTGTGGCGGGGCGCCACCGCATACTTCTCGGAGATCAATGCCCGCGGCGGCGTCAATGGTCGCTCCGTCGTGGTGGCGGCGCTCGACGACGGCTATCAGCCCGACCCGTGCTTGCGCAACACGATACAGCTCGTGGAGCAGGACCAGGTGTTCTTCCTGTCGAACTACGTGGGAACGCCGACCCTGACGCGGGCCCTCCCCGTCATCAAGCGCTACGGCGACGTGCTCCTCGTGGGTAACTTCACGGGGGCCCAGCCTCAGCGGGAGGCGCCCTACGTCGACTACGTCTTCAATATCCGCGCCTCGTACCGTCAGGAGATGGCCGCGCTCGTCGAGCGCTTCTGGGGGCTGGGCGCCAGGAAGTTCGGCCTCTTCTATCAGATAGACGCCTACGGCAGGAGCGGCGCCGATGGCGCGGAGCGCGCGCTCGCCCAGCGAGGCGCCAAGGTCGCGGCCGAGGCGACCTACGTCCGCGGGGCCAGATTCGACGACGACATGGCGGCCGCGGTCGCGGTGCTGCGCCAGGCGGGGTGTGAGATCGTCCTGTGCACGGGCGCCTATCAGGGCTGCGGCGCCTTCGTTCGCGCCGCGCGCGACGTGGGCTTTACGGTGCCGATCTCGAATGTCTCCTTCGTCGGGTCCGACGCGATGCTCGCCCTTCTCCTCAAGCAGGGCAAGACGGCGGGGCGCGACTACACGCGCGCCCTCGTCAATTCCCAGGTAATGCCGAGCTACGACGATCTCGGCCTCCCCGGCGTCGCCGAATACCGGGCCCTCATGGACAAGCACAATCCGGCCCTGCCGGAATCGCTGCGGGACCGCGGCTACACGCCCCAGCGCTACAGCTTCATCAGCCTCGAAGGCTTCGTCAACGCCAAGGTCACCGTGGAGGCGCTGCGCCGGGCCGGCACCAATCCGACCCGCGCAAGCCTGCGCCAATCCCTCGAGTCGCTCCACAACGTCGACCTCGGCATCGGGGCCCCCCTCAGCTTCGGACCGGAGCGTCACCAGGGGCTCGACAGCGTCTACTTCACCCGGGTGCAGGGCGAGCACTGGGTGCCCATCACCGATTGGACCGCGGCCGTTCGCGCCTGAGCCGCAGGAGAACGTCATGGCACGCACGAGGAAACTACCGGACGAGGAGCAGACGGCGGGGCAGCCGGCGCGACGGGGCCTCGGCCTCCTCGGGAAGATCGTGATCTTCCTCGTGGCGGTCCTCGTGCCTCTGGCCGCCGTGACGTGGTATGTCTCCGCGCGATCCATCAAGACGGCCATGACCGAGGAATTCGTCTCGAAGGGCGAGGCCATCGCCGGGAGCCTCGCCTCCTCCGGAGTGGATCTGATCTCGACGCGCGACGCCTCGTCCGTGCAGTCGCTCGTGGACGAGTTCGCCCGCATCCGCGGGGTCGCCTACGTGATGGTCTACGATCCCCAGAAGAAGCTCATCGCCCACACCTTCTCGCCTTCGGTGCCCGCGGGCATCATCGACAAGAACCTCGTGCCCGGCACGGTGGCGCGGCAGCAACGGGACATCGCGTACGAGGACCCGGCGCGCAAGGGTAAGCGCGACATCATCGACATCGGCGTGCCCATGGCCGCGGGCAAGCTCGGGACCGTCCGCGTCGGCATGGATCGGGCCATCATCGATCAGGCGGCGGCGACCTCGGGCCGTCAGGTGCTTGTCGTCTTCGCCGCCGTGGCCGCCCTCACCCTGATCGGCGGCGCTCTGCTCGCGCGACGCATCACGCGCCCCATCACCCGGCTGGTGGAAGCGGCCCAGCGGGTGGGCGAGGGCGATCTCAGCGAGACCGTGGCCGTCACCTCTCGTGACGAGATCGGAGAGCTCGCCCGGACCTTCAACGACTCCATCGCGCGCCTGCGCGCCCAGGTCCAGACCGAGGCGGAGCGCGACGAGGAGCGGCGGCGACGTGAGGATCTGCAGGAGAGCATCATCAAGTTCCTCGACGTGGCCATGGAAGTCTCGCAGGGAGATCTGACCAGGCGCGGCGAGGTCACCTCCGATGTCCTCGGCAACGTCGTGGACGCCATCAACGTGATGGTGGGCGAGATCGGGGCCATCATGGCCGACGTGCGCGGAGCCGCCCTGCAGGTAGCGGCCGGGGCCAGTCAGATGACCGACTCGTCGAGACGCATGACGGAGGGTGCGCAGGCCCAGGCGCGCGAGGCGAGCAGGGTAGCGGAATCCGTGGAGGGGTTGACGCAGTCCGTGCGCCAGGTGGCGGACAGCGCCCGCGCCTCGGCGCAGGCGGCCCGCGAGGCCCTCGACGCCTCGCAGAAGGGTGACGCGGCCGTTCGCGACAGCCTGCAGGCCATGCAGCGCATCCGCGGTGAGGTGCAATCCATCTCCAAGAAGATCAAGAGCCTGGGCGATCGGTCGCTCGAGATCTCCGAGATCGTCAACACCATCGAGGACATCGCCTCCCAGACCAATCTCGTCGCCCTCAATGCCGCCATCGAAGCCGCGGGCGCCGGCGAGGCGGGGCTGCGCTTCGCCGTGGTCGCCGACGAGGTGCGCAAGCTGGCCGAGCGCTCGGCCAAGGCCACGAAGGACATCGCGGTCCTGATCAAGAACGTGCAGGCGGACACGCAGGACGCCGTGGTGGTCATGGAGCAGGGGACCTTGGAGGTGGAGGCAGGCTATCGCATGACCGTGCAGGCCGGCGATAGCCTGAAGGCCATTGCCGATGTCTCCCAGCGTTCGGCCGCGCTCGCCCAGGACATCTCCGAGGCGACACAGGAGCAGGTGCGGGGTGCCGAGACGGTGACTCAAGCCATGCAGTCCATCCAGACCGTGGCTTCCCAGACGGAGCTGAGAGTGCTCGAGGCTCGGCGGACAGTGGCTGAGCTCACCCGCCTCGCCGAGGAGCTCACGGCCAGCCTTGCTCGATTCAAGCTGGCCGCCTAGTGCTCCCCGTGGCCCGGAATTTGCTCTAAGAGAGCCAGGATGCTGGAAGACCCGGAAAGCGAATTCATCCTCGGCATCTTTTTGATGGAGGCTTGGGATACCGTGGCCTCTGTCGAGGACGGAGTGCGCCGATTGGCCGGGGGCGATCCTCTTTCCTCGGAGATCGTCGACCCACTTGTGGTGGTCGCCCATCGGCTCAAGGGTGCCTCCGCCCTTCATGGATATCCGGTGGTCTCCGCGGTAGCGCTCGTGATGGAGAACCTGCTCGAGACGCTGCCGGGCCAGCCGGCTCGAGAGTGGGGGCGCACCATCGAGGTGCTCGGGGACGTCGTGGTGACGGTCAGGCGAGTGCTCGAGATGATCGGCGACGATGGCCGGGAGGACGTGGATACCGTCTCCCGGCTCCGCGCCCGCTATCCGGAGCTCTTCCCCACCTATGCGGCGTCCGAGCTCCCTCCTGATTCCCTCCGCCGCGCGGAGCACACACCTGCCCCGGCTGTGGCAACGACGGAGGCGATGCCATCGGCGCCCCCGGAGGACGAGGCTGACGTCGATACCAAGCCCCGACAGTTTCCCGCGCGCTCGGTGTTCTCCCGTCCCCTTCCTCCGCCGGCCCCCCGTGCCATGCCCGAAGGGCCCACCGCCGAGCTCGGTGAGGTCGCCGCGGACAGGCTCCTGAGCGATCTCGAGCGCTTCTTCGCCGAGCACGCAGAGTCCGTGCCGTACTTCGCTCCGGAGGCGGCGGAGCACCTCGAGGTGATGACGCGGTCCATCCTGGCTCTGGAGCAGGTGACGGGAGCGACCAGGGACGAGGAGATCGCGACGCTCTTCCGCGCCGTCCACACCCTCAAGGGCGCCGCCTACACCGTGGGCTGCGCGCCCGTCGGCGACGTCGCCCATCGCATCGAGGACATCCTGGACGCCGTGCGTGACCGGCGGCTCGAGTTCGAGCCGGCCGTGTTCGACGCGGTCTTGGGCGGCGTGGATACGCTTCGGCTCCTCCTCGACGGCTCGGGCAAGACCACGCTTGATGCGCGTCTCGGTGTCCAGCGCACGCTGGATGTCCTCGGCGCTCTCCGGCCCGGCCCCGTGCCCCTCGAGAGCGACGCCCGCCACGTCGAAGCAGAGCCGGCGGCCGAGCCCGTCCTCATGGCCACCGCGCCCGCCCCGTGGCGCCCGCGCGTGGTGCCCCCTATGCCCGGGTCCCGGAGCAAGCGCGATGGCAAGTCGAGGGACGCGCGCCCGAGCATCCGCGTCGGCCTCGATCGCCTCGACTCGCTCATGAACCTGGTCGGCGAGCTCGTCATCGCGCGCAGCCGCCTCGACCAGCGCTTCGCTCAGATCGAGCGCGTCAACGAGCTTCTGGCCTTCAGCCGCTCGCGCATGGCGCAGGCCGTGCGCGACTTCGAGGAAAAGCACCGGCATACTCAGCTCTCGCCCGCCCTCTCGGGGATCACCGCGGACCCGGGGGCGGACGTCTTCGCCGAGCTCGAGTTCGACCGCTACGACGATTTCAATATCTTTGCGCGGAGCGTCGACGAGATTTCGGCCGACGTCTCGGAGATCCAGGCCCAGCTCGCCGGCTTCATCCGGAGCGTCGGCGAGGACACGGCCCAGCTTCATCGCCTCACGGGCAGCCTGCGCGGCGAAGTGACGCGCGCGCGCATGGTGCCCATCGGACGCCTCTTCGCGCGCTTCCACCAGCCCGTCCGCGAGGCCGGGCGGGCGGGCGGCAAGAGTCTCGATCTCCGCCTCGCCGGAGAGACCGTCGAGGTGGACAACGCCGTCATCGAGCAGATCGCGGATCCGCTCCTGCACCTCGTGCGGAACGCCGTCGACCACGGCATCGAGAGCGATGAGGAGCGCCGCGCCGCGGGCAAACCCCCCCGCGCGACGATCTGGATCCGCGCCCATCACCAGGGCAGCTTCGTGCACATCGAGGTGGCGGACGACGGGCGGGGGATGGACCCGGCCCGCCTGCGGGAGCGCGCGGTGCGACTGGGCTTCCTGTCCCCCGCCGCCGCCGAGGCGCTCGACGGGCGCGACGCGCTCAACCTGATCTTCCTGCCCGGCTTCAGCACCGCCCCCGAGGTCACGACCTCGTCGGGGCGCGGGGTGGGCATGGACGTGGTGCGCGCCAACGTGGGCCGGCTCAACGGCGAAATCGACGTGCAGAGCGAGCCCGGCGCGGGTACTCGGATCACCATCAAGCTTCCCCTGACCGTGATCATTTCGGATGCCCTGCTCGTCCGGGCGGGGGGCGAGACATTCGCGGTGCCCATGCACGCCGTCCGCAGTGTCGCCCAGGTGCGCCCCGAGGACATCGTCCACACGGGCGACCGCGAGCGGGTGGTGGTCGAGGAGGAAGAGGTCGACTTGATCCGCCTCGATCAGGCGCTCGCCCTGCCCGCCGGGCGGGCTCTCGCGCGGCTGCCCGTGCTCGTGGTGCGCTCGGGCGTGCGTCCGCTGGCCGTGGCGGTGGAGGAGCTCGTCGGGAAGGAAGACGTGGTCATCAAGAATCTCGGTGGTCTCCTCGAGCGCGTGGGGCCGTTCGCGGGCGCTACCATCACCGGGGCCGGGCGCGTCATCCTCCTCGTGGACCCATCGCGCCTCGCCGAGTCGGCGGAGGTGTCCCGGCCCGCGGAACGGGTGCCCGCCGTGCCGCGGGAGCGCGGATCCGCGCGGGAGCGGACGGGAAGGAAGACGCGCCGTATCCTGCTCGTGGATGACTCGATCAGCGTCCGCAAGTTCGTGGGGCAGATGCTCGAGAAGGCGAACTTCGAGGTGGTCACGGCCAACGACGGCGCGGAAGCCTTGCGCCGTCTCGGCGATACGGCGGTGGATCTCGTCATCACCGACCTCGAGATGCCGCGCGTCAGCGGCTACGAGCTGATCCAGGACCTGCGCGCGCGGGCCTCCACGCGCGCGGTGCCCGTGGTCGTGCTGACCACGCGCGCGGGCGCCAAGCACGTGAATCTCGCCCGAAGCCTCGGCATCGTGCACTATGTCGCCAAGCCCGTGGACGAGGAAGCCTTCGTGCGTCTCATCGGATCGCTGACCGCGCGGGGAGCGGCCTTGACGGCCACGGAGGTCGCGCCGTGAGCGGTCGATCCGCCCCTCGAGTGCTCATCGTGGACGCCGACCCGGCCAAGCTCTCCGTGCTCAAGGCGGCCCTCATGCACGCCGCCTATCACGTGACGTCGGCGACGAGCGCCTCCTTCGCCCTCACCACCCTCGAGCGCGACCGGCCCGATCTCATCGTGAGCGGCAACCGCACTGAAGATATGGATGGTGTCGAGTTCTGCTCGATCATCCGGAGCGATCCGGCCACTCACGATATTCCCTTCCTCCTTCTGTCCGGTCCCAAGCGTCCGACGCCGTGGGCGGTCGCCCAGGCCGGCGTGGACATGCTGCTCGCGGGAGATTTCGTCGTCTCCGCCGTGCTCGATCGCATCTCGAAGCTCCTCCGCCACGTCGCGGTGAAGAACCAGCCTGGCCCCCCGGCCTCGCCCCCCGTGGCCGTCCCCCAGCCGCTTCCCTCGAAAGTCGCCCCGTCGCGCGCGGGGGCGGCGGAGCGCACGCTCGAAGGCTCCTTCGGCGTGCTCGATCTGGCCGAGGTGACCCAGGCCATCGCGCTGGGGGGCAAGACGGGGCAGCTCTCCCTGCGGCTGGCCGCGGGCGAGGGAGCGATCGTCTTCGACTCCGGGCGCGTCGTGCACGCGGAGTTCGGCGGCCGCACCGGCGAGAGCGCTTTCGGGGCCATGATCTCATCGGCCCAGTTCGATCCGGCGGGCACCTTTCGTTTCACGCCGGGCGCCGAGCTCCATACCAGCTTGGGCCCTCGCACCATCCAGAAAAGCGTCGACCAGCTCCTGCTCAGCGTCGCTTCAGAAATCGATGAGGGGCAAGCCGCGGCGGGAATGCCGCCTCCGCCCCAGAGGACCTAGACTATGCCGCGTGTGCTTGTCGTTGACGACAGCCTCTCCGTGCGCAAGATGGTCGAGCGCGCGCTGGAGACCAAGGGTCTCGAAGTCATCGCCGCGTCTTCGGGGGCCGAGGCGATCGAGCGCCTCGATAGCTCCCTGCCGGACGTCATCGTCTGCGACGTGGTCATGCCGGACGTGGACGGCTACGGCATCTGCGAGGCGGTGCGCGCCCATCCCGTGCTGTGCCACACGCCGGTGCTCCTCATCTCGGGCATCGTCAACAGCGCCGTGCTCGAGCGGGCCGCGCGCGTCCGGTCGAGCGCGGTTCTGCGAAAGCCCTTCACGGCGGATGACCTCACGCGCAAGGTAGACGAGCTCCTCGCCGCCCGCTCGGCCCCCGCGGCCGAACCGGAGACGTTCGAGCCGGCGGGGGCGGATCTGGTCGCGCTGCCCGACCTCAAGGCGGCGCTCGAGCAGCTCGTGGCCATGCCTGGCGTCTCCCTCGCCGCCCTCGTGGATCGCGAGGGATTCCTCATCGAAGCCTGCGGCGAGCTCGGCGTGGGGGCTGAGGTCGCGGGGGCGCTGGCCGCTTGCCTCGCCGAGTCCTCGGAGGGCATCGGGCGGGAGATGGGGCAGGGCCTGCTCTCGAGCATGATCCTCGACTACGAGGCGGGCATGCTGCTCCTGCATGCCGCGGGACGGTCGGCCATACTCGCGGTGGTGCTGCGGGATCCCACCGCGCTCGGCAAGGTCCGCTATTACGTCAAGAAGTCACTGCCGGAGCTGCTCCGGCTCGTGGGATGACCAAACCCACTCGGAATTCCAATCTGATGAAGCCGTGGGCGTGGCTGGCCGCGGTGGCTGCCGTCTGTCTCGTCCTCGCCTCCTCCACCGCGTTGTACGCGATCAATTCGGGCGTGAGGCTGGGACTCCCGTGGTGGACGGCGGTGGTGGCTCCCGCCATCGTCTACGCGCTTGTGCTGCCTCTGTGCGTTCCGCGGATTCGGCTCACCGGCTGGACGACCGGCTTCTTCACGCTCGGGATCTTGCACGGAGTGCTCGGTCTCGCCACGACGTGGCTCTACTCGAACATCGGCCTCTCCTCATTTGCGGAGGCCCTGGCCCCGGCCTTCTGGAGCTTTCCGCCCGCCCTTGTCCTCGAGATGGTCGGATCGCTGCTGATGACGCTGCCGTTCCTCGGGGCCCTGGCCCCGCGTCCCCCTGCTCCGCGCGCTCAGCCGCAGACGTCGTCGCCCAGGTCCGCGGCGCCGAAGAGGCCGATGCAGGAGGTGTCGGCGGCTCACGAACAGAACCGACATATATGGACGCGCCCGGAGCCCCCCGCGGCCCCGGTGGCAGCCAGTCTGTCGGCGGCGCCGCCTCCCGTCACGGCGGTGGCACCGATCGTAGAGGAGCCGCCCATGGCGGCGCCCGAGCAACACGTCGTGCATGCCGCGCCTCTCCTGGGCACGAACGGCTCGGCTTCGGACGTCGCGGAGCCGAGCATCGAAAAGGCCCTGGACTTTCGCCACGCGCTCACCGAGCTCTTCGGTGATCCGGTCCCGGCGACGAAGGCGGAGATCGAGACCGTACCGGAGCCGCTCTCCGCGCCGGTGGCCGACGAGGCGACGTCCGCCCTCTCCGCCTCCGCGGAAGCCCCCGCACTGCCCGAAGTGAGCGTGGCGCCTCCCCCAGATGCGCCTCCCGCCGTAGACGTGCGTCCCGCTACACCGGAGCCTGTGGCGCCTGCGGCAACGGGCGAGATGGTGCGCATCTCGTTCGACCGGGTGGTGGGGCAGCTCCCGCCGGGAGCTTTCCGCGTACCGCTGGCACACGTTGGGCCGAGGCTACATCAGGCAGACACCTTGCTGGTGGCGCAGGCGCTGATCCTGCCGCAGCTGGGCGAGGGCGTGGTCCAGGTCGCGTGGGAGGCCGTAGTCGAGCAATTCCCCGCGGCGGTGTTCGCGGTGGCGCCCGCCGAGGTGAAGGAGCGCATCGTGAACGGCCGGCTGTTGTTGCCGCTGGACGAGATCGTGAGACAGTTGCCGCCAGACGTCTTCGGCGCTTCCATGGGACGCGGACCCGTCGAGGTGCCAGGCATCGAGAGCTTCCCGGCTCCGTTCAAGCCGCTTGGATGGGAGCAGCCGGCGCCTGCGCCGGCCGCTGCCGCGCCGGACCTCAAGGTGGTGCCCGCGATCGAGCCCCTGGTTGTTCCCTTACCAGCAGCCGAATTGGTACGAAGCGATGCGCCACAGACCATCGAAATCCCGACGGCCGCCGAAATCGCCGAAGATTTGAAGTGGACGCCGCCTTTGTCCGACGCGATCGAGCCGCCCCGCGCGGAGCCGGAGCGTGCTGAAGCCTTCGCCGCCGCGGTGCCCGCTGATGCAGATCCCGTTCTCGAGAGCGCTTCCGAGGCGGTGATGGCCGCGGCCGCTCCGGCGGCGGATCCTGTTCTCGAAGAGAAGAACCAGGCAGCGACGGAGGCCGTGATCCGGATTCCGTTCGACCGCGTGATGGCCCAGCTTTCAGAAGGGAAATTTCGCGTCCCGCTCGGACAGGTGGGAGTCCGGCTGCAGCAGCCGAACAGCTTGCTGGTGCCTCAGGCGCTGATCGTCCCGCAGCTCGGCGAGGGCGCGGTGCATGTGGCATGGGAGGTCGTCGTCGGCCAATTTCCTGTCGAGGTCTTCGTCGGGGCGCCCACGGACGTGAAGGACCATATCGAGGAAGGGCGGCTCCTGCTGCCGCTCGATGAGATCGTGAGGCAGCTGCCGCCCGACGTGTTCGGAGGCGCGATGGCGCGCGGCCCGGTACACGTGCCAGGTATCGAGAGCTTTCCCGCCCCGTTCAAGCCGCTCGGATACCATGAGCCGGCGCCGCCTCCTGTGGCTGTTCCACCGGTGAGCGCGCCTGCTCCGCCAGAGCCCGTCATAGCGGCCGCGGAGCCGGTGACCGCCCCGGCTCCGACCGAGCCCCCCATGGCGGACCCGGTCGATGCGCCAGTTCCGCCCGAGCCAGCGCCGGAGGTCGTCGAGCCGGAGATCGCCCCCGTGCCCCAGCCGGTGCCGGTCGCGCCCCTCTACGAGGCCCAGGTCTTCGAGAGGCCGATTCCCACCGAGATGCCCGCCGCGCCTTTACCCGAGCGGCGGCGGCACGCGGACATGGTGGCGGCTCTCTTGGCTCCGCTCAATACCGCCGCCTTCGAGGAGGCCCACATCGGGGATTTCGACATCATCACCGTGTCGACGGCCGGGATGCAGGCGGGTATGGTGGCGGCGGCCGCGGGCCGGCTGAGCTCCGTCATCGCCCGCGGTGTGCCGCAGCCCATCGAGCAGGTGACACTCCGCGGTCTGAGCGGGGCGCTCGTGCTCACCCCGGTTGGATCGGGATGGAGCAGCGGCACGACGCTGGCCGTGGGCACGCGTCCAGGCGGCGCGCTCGCGCGGCTCGAGATGCTGGCCCGACGCGCCACCCGTGACGAGCGGGAATCGCCGACCGTTCCCGCCCGAGGCGCTGCGCCTTTCGCCCGGCTCGAGGCCATCCCACCGCCGCCGGCCGTCACCGCCGTCGCCGAAGGTGTCACGATCTTCGGGCCCCTGGCCGCCCAGTCCTTCCGCGAGCCGGCCAGCGGCGCGGTTGTCCACTGTCTCGTCTCTCCGGGCGCGGTGGCCGCCGATCTCGCGCCCTTCGCATGGGAGCTGGCTCAGGCCATGGCGCAGAGCGCGCCCGCCGAAGCGCTCGGAGTTTTCCATTCCGCCGTCCTCCGCTCGGGGAGCACGCGAGTCGAGATCCGCCGGCTGCCGTCGGCCGCCGGTCTCGCCCTCATCCTGGTCGTGGGAGGCATCGATACGGGCCGGCCGGGGCTCGCGCGCCTGCAGGTCGAACGAACGGCGGCCCGGCTCAGCGTGGCCTGAGGGACAGCATGGCGATCATCAACTACGCGCAGAAGGTCATCAACTTCAAGGTGGTCTACTACGGCCCCGGGGTGGCCGGAAAGACCGCGAACCTCCAGCACATACACAAGAGCCTGCCCGACGCGAGCAAGGGCAATATGATCTCGTTGGCCGCGGGGGACGACCGGACGCTTTTCTTCGACTTCCTCCCCGTCTCGGCCACCACCGTGCGCGGCTTCACGGCCAAGTTCCAGCTCTACACGGTGCCGGGGCAGGTGTACTACAACATGACGCGCAAGCTCGTGCTGCGTGGCGTGGACGGTCTCATCTTCGTCGCCGACTCACAGTGGGACCGATTGAAGGAGAATGTCGAGAGCTTTCGCAATCTGGAAGAGAACATGCGGGAGTACAACTACAATCTTGATGAGATGCCGTACGTCATTCAGTATAACAAGCGCGATCTCGCCAACATCGCGCCCATCGAGTACATGGAGTTCATGCTCAACCGACGGACCCGGCAGGTCCCGTACTTCGAGGCCGTGGCCGTCAACGGCGATGGGGTCTTCGACACCCTCAACACCGTCTCTCGCATGGTTCTGGTCGGCGAATTCGGTCAAGAAAAGGGGGAGCACCGTGAAACTGCATGACATGGTCATCCACGAATCCGATGCGGAGCAGATCAACGCGGTCTTGACCACCTTCCTCGGCGAGTCCGGGGCCACCGAGGCGCTGCTCATCGATCGCAGCGGCCAGCTCCTGGCCATGACAGGGGCCAACCGGGCGCTCGATACAGTGTCCATCTCCGCGCTGGCCGCGGGGGCCTTCAGCTCGACGGGAGCGCTCGCTCAGCTCCTGGGCGAAACGGAGTTCACCGTGCTCTTCCACCAGGGGAACAAGGAGAGCATGCACGTCTCCACCGTGGACGACCAGGCCATCCTCCTCGCCATCTTCGGCGAGCGCACGACGGTGGGCATGGTCCGCCTCTTCGCCAAGGAGGCGGCGACGGCCATCGGGCAGATCCTCGCCGCCGCGCGCGCCAAGCCCAACAATCGGGGAGCGCTCTCCAAGCCCCTGACCACTGAGGAGTCGCGCACGAGTTTCGGGGAGCCGAAGAAGCCCTGAGATCTGCGATGCTCTGAGACGGAGGCGGGGAGGTAGAGCGACGACGCGGCGCTACATGTCCTCGGGCCGCTCCGGCACGTCGACCGGTGAGCCCCAGGCGCCTTCGAGGGTGGCCAGCGCCTTGCGCAGCGCCCACTGCACGAGGCCGATGTTGACTTCCTTGTCCCCCAGCACCACCACGAATCCGACGGGACTCGATCCGAGAAAGACCGTGCCATTGTCCGCGGAGAAAAGCGCGGCCTGGAAAGGGGTCCGCTTCAGCCGGTCGGCCCCCACCTCGAGCTCGCGCCCGAGAGTGGCCGCGAGGGCGGCCAGCGGCTCGACCGCGACGCCGCGTGGCACGCTCGCCGCAATGACCAGACCATCCGCCGCGACCACGAGACCGCCTCGCACGCGGTCGATCTTCAGCATCTCGGCGAGGATGCGACGGAAGGCTCTCGCGCGTGCCGAGCCGGCGGGCAGGCTGGGCTCGGGGCTCATGCACGCATGCCCAGCTCTCGAAGCGAATTGGTCCAGAGCTTGTCCGTCTCGAGCAGCCCGAAGCCGATCTTGACGTCGTGCGGGAAGCTCAGCTCCAGGATCAACCGATCATTGCTCCTGAAGAACAGGGTCTCGGTGGCGGCCTGCACGATGCCGCGTCTCAACGCGCCGAGGCCGGCCCGCTGAAGGGTCGCGGAAGCGATGCGGTACACCTGGGTCACGTGCGCGGCCAGGTCCACGGCGTCCTTGTCTCCGTGCGAGAAGACCAGCGTACCGTCGGCTTGGGTGAGCACGAACTCGCGCCCCGCCGCCGGTGGCTTGAGCTTCTCGATCTGGAGCGTGGGGCCTGCATAGGCCGCTTGGCCTGCGCTTCCCGCGGCCGTGACCCAGCCGGCCACCATCTCCTGGAGAGCTCGCGCTTCCGGGAAATCCGGGTAGTACTGGAGCGCCTTGTCCAGGAAAGGCCGGCACGCACCAAAATCCCGCTCCTCGAGGGCGATCTTGGCGAGACCGAGCAGCGCCCGCGGATGATACGGATCGGCCTGGAGAACAGACTGGAACTCGCTCTTGGCCGGACCGATCTGGCGAAAGGCCAGATGGAGATAGGCGGAAAGGAGATGTCCGACGCCGTTATTGGGAGAGAGCCGTAGCCCCTGGGCGACGAGCTCGGCCGCTTCCTCGAAGCGACCTTCCTGGCGATAGAGGTCGGCGCGTCGAAAGAGCGTGGCGGCGTTGGGAGGACGGGTGAGGCTGGTGATGGCGTCCCAGATGCGTGACAGGAGCCTCAGTAAGCCCACGTAATTTGACTCCCCCTTGGCCCGTGAAGCTCCGCCGACGGCTGCAACTGCCCACATTAAACGCTTCTCGGCCAGCATAGCACAGAGGCCCCCAAGGCCCTGCACAGCGCGAACGGGGCCTTTTTACCTCGTCACGAGCACCCGGCAGGCCGACTTGCTCGCACGGTCAATGGCCTCGGTGCGGGTCTTGGTAGGCGGCAGCGCGGGCGGCTGCTCAAAAAGCGGCCTGGCAAAATCCGCCTTGATGGCCCAAGAGACGTTTTGAGGGAAAATGCCCGGCTCCCTCAGGAGCAGGATGATGGCCGCGCCGGAACTGACCACACCCACCACCGACCCATCTGCCGCGACCACCGGCCCACCCGAGCCTCCGGGCTGGACGGGGACGGTCATCTGGAGAAAGGCCGTCTCCGCGTCCGGCCCGGACACCGCGGTGAGCGAGCCGTCGGACAATCTCGGCGCGCCTTCCGCGGTCGGGGCGGCCGCGAAGCCGATGGTGAAGACGGGATCGCCGGGCAGGAGCGGCCGCGTGTCCCCGAGCGAGAGATAGGCGGGAGCGGCGAGCGACGTCTTGAGCGCTACGAGGTCTCGTCCGCGGACGCCGCCGCCGAGCGTGGCCGCGGCGGGCTCGCGACCGGGACAGGCCACTGCCACCGCGCGTGCGCCGTCCACCACGTGGAGCGCGGTGAGGAGGACGCCATCGGGCCGCACGAAGAAGGCCGTGCCCTGGCTCATGCGCGGAGGAGCGGGAGGCTGAGCAGGAGGAGCGGGTGGCCGCTGCACCGGTGGTGGCGGTGGAGTAGGAGCTGGTGGCGGCTGAGGGGTTGGCGCGGGCGGGGCGGCCGGCGTGGGCGGCTGCTGAGCCTGGACCACCGGAGTCGGCTGAGGCGCCGGCTGGGGCGGCGGCGCCGGAGCGCCGCCCACCTCGGCCGCGACACGTGCGGGTGCTTGCCGGAGCTGCTCTTCGAGATTGTCGGCATGCTCCCGGAAGCCTTCGCGCCGGAGGATGGCGGCTCCGCCCAGCACGGAGTCCCGGATCTCGTCGAGCCCTCCCGGCTCATAGCTCTTTTCCCGAATCCGGAAGGCCTGCCAGTCGTAGAGATCCCTCGCCAGATCGAGATTGAACCGCTCGCCTCGCGTCATGGCGCGGTGAAAGCCGCATCGGCCATGGAACTCGAGAGCGAGCGACTCCATGAAGCCCACCGCGAATATGTAGTCGACGGCCGCCGCCTGGCACGCCTCCCAATCGCCCTGGGCCGCCGCCTGCTGCGTCCGCCTCGCCGCGATCCACACCTCGGGCTTGATAGCGCAGATCAGGGTGAGGTTGAGATTCCTCCCGCCGCGCGACACCCCGACCGTGTAGGGCGTTCCCGGCGTCGCGCGTGACGGCGGGCGGGCCTGATTCTGGAGCTGGGAGGCGGGTACCCCGTCGATGCTCGTGATCCGGTCGCCGCGTCGAAGGCCCGTGCGCTCGATCCAGTCCGAGGTGGCGAGGACGGTCAGCTCTCGTCCCGCGATGTAACCGATCTCGCAGGCGGGGGGCCGGGGTTTCTCGCGCAGGAAATCCGCGAGGCCCTGGCGCGCCTGGGCCTTGAACTCATCCGCCTCCCGCTTCGCCGCCGCGGTTCCGCCCATCGATGATTCGCGGGCACCGTTGCGCGAGGCACAGCCCACCGCCATGGCGGCGATGACCGCGAGCGTGCAGCCTCCAAGCAGCCAGCGATTGCGCATCAATGACCCTCACGAATGACCCTCACGCGCGGAAGCTCATCGAGTCGGATCGAGCGTGCCCTTCGTGAACGGGGATGCCATATTAGCAGAAGCCCCCGGATGCCGCGGCGCTGGGCCGCCCCCTACTTCACGGCCGCCGCGCCCACGTCCGAGCACTCCTGGTCCTGTTGTCCGGTTCCCCCGCCGCAGCCGATCGCGCCGATGACCTGGCCGCCCAAGGTGATCGGCGTGGCGCCGAGGGTGGGCAGGATCTGGCCCTGGAGGACGACGGGCACCACGGCCCAGAATCCGCCCTTGGCCGCCATCTCCGACAGCTCCGCGTTCGATCGCTTGAATGCCGCGGCCGCCATGGCCTTGGCCTTCGACGTCTCGGGAGTGAAGAAGCCGGTGCCGTCGCCCCGAGCGCACAGGACCAGGCGTCCCGCCTCGTCCACGACGGTCACGGTCATCGCCGTGCCCAGCGCCTTGGCCTTTTGCTGCGCCGCCCGCACCGCCGTCTCCGCCAGCTGAAGCGTCATCTGTATCATTCCGGTTCTCTCCTTTTGAGAAAAGGCTAGTGGCCGAGGAAGACGCGCTTCACCTCGGGAGAGGCGAGGAGCTCCGCCGAGGGCCCTTCGAGAATGGTCCGGCCCGACTCGAGGATATGGGCGCGGTGGGCCATGCGCAGCGCCAGCTCCACGTTCTGCTCGATGAACACCACGGTGATGCCGCGCTCCCGGTTGATGGCGGTGAGCACCTCGGCGATCTGTTCGATCACGCGCGGGGCCAGCCCCAGGAAGGGCTCGTCTACCATCAGAATGGAGGGGCAGGCCATGAGTCCGCGGCCGATCGCCACCATCTGCTGCTCGCCTCCCGACAGGGTGCCCGCGGCCTGGCCCTCGCGTTCCTTCAAGCGCGGGAACAAGGCTTCGACTTCGGCCAAAGACCGTTCGCGCCTCGCCTTGGCTCCCGGGTGATACGCGCCGAGGAAAAGATTCTGGCGCACGCTCAGGTAGGGGAAGAGCCGGCGACGCTCGAGCACGTGGGCGAGGCCGAGGGCCACGATCTTGTGGGAGGGCAGGCTGTCGATGCGTCGGCCGCCCAGGCTGATCTCGCCCGAGCGGGCCCGCACGAGCCCCGACAGCGTGTTCATGAGGGTGGACTTGCCCGAGCCGTTCGGTCCGAGAATGGCCACGACCTCGCCGCGGGGGGCGACGAACGAGACGTCCCAGAGGATCTGATAGTCGGCGTAGAGCACGTCGAGACCGCGCGCCTCGAGGGCTACCTCAGCGGACATAGGCCTGTCCCAGATACGCTTCGACCACGCGCGGGTCGCGCCCCACGGTGGCGGGCGGCCCGTCGGCAATGACCTCGCCCAGATGCAGGGCCACGATACGGCGCGAGATGTCCATGATCACGCCCATGTTGTGCTCGATGACCACGAGGGCGGTGCCCGCGGCATTGAGCTCGCGCACGAGGGCCACGAGACCGGGGATGCTCCGGAGGTCCACGCCGCCCGTCACCTCGTCCATGAGCATGAGGCGCGGCTTCGTGGCGAGCGCGCGCGCCAGCTCGAGGCGCTTGCGCTGCCCGGTGGAGAGCACGCGCGCATGGGCCGGGGCCTTGTCGGCGAGCCCCACGCGCTCGAGCGCCTCGAGCGCTTCGCGCCGGGCACGCGCGGGATCGGTCGTCTTCTGAAACGCGCCCACCATCACGTTCTCGAGCACCGTCATCTGGGTGAAGGGCTTGAGCTTCTGGAAGGTGCGCGCCACGCCGAGGCGGCTGATCTCGTCCGGCCGGAGCCTGACGATGGATTGCCCGCCCAGCCGCACCTCCCCCGCGTCCGCTGTCTGAAAGCCCGTGAGGAGATCGAAGAGCGTGGACTTGCCCGCGCCATTGGGGCCGATGATGCCCACCAGCTCGCCCGCGCCCACTTGGAAGGTAATGTCGTTGTTCGCCACGAGTCCGCCGAAGCGCTTCGTCACGCCCCTCACGTCGAGCAGCACTCCCTCTCCCCCACCGGAGGAGAGGGCAGGGTGAGGGGGCGGTTGTCGAGGTGACTGGTGAGGTGCCTGATCCATCAGCCCGTTCTCCGACGGCCGCGCCTGGCGAGGGCCATGATGCCGCCGGGCTGGAGCACCGACACGATCATGATGAGCGCCCCGTAGACGAGGAGGTCCACGGCCTTGCCGCTGCCTCCGAAGGAGATGCGCGTCCACTCGCCGAGCGGAATCAGGATGGCGGCGCCCACGATGGGGCCCCAGAGCGTGCCCACCCCGCCGAGCACGGCCACGAGGCAGATCAGAATGCTCAGGGCCGTCGGGAACACCGACTCGGGGTCGATGAAGAAAACGTACTGGGCATAGAAGGTGCCCCCCAGCGCGGTGAGCCCGGCGGACAGCGCCATGGCCCGCTGCTTGTACGCGGCCACGGGGATGCCCAGGCTGGCCGCGGCGTCCTGGTCTTCGCGGATCGCGCGCAGGTAGTAGCCGAGGCGGGACCGCTCCACGCGCAGGGTGATCCAGAGGGCGAGAAGGAGGAGGCCGAGGGCGATGTAGTAGTAGTTCTGCTTGCTCTGGTGAAACTGGAAGTTGAGCCAGGAGTCGGGACGCTTGATGGGCACGAAGAGGCCGCGGGCGCCCCCCGCCCAGTCCCAGTTGATCATGAGAGTGCCGATGATCTCGCCGACGGCGATGGTGGCGATGGCGAAGTAGTGGCCTCGCAGCCTGAACACCGGGTAGCCGATGCACTGGGAGAGCAGGACGGCCGCCACCGCCCCCGCCAGCATCCCGCCCCACGGAGTGAGATCCAGGTATTTCAGGAGGAGCGTCGAGGTATAGGCGCCCGTGCCGAAGAAGACCGCGTGGCCGAGCGAGATCTGGCCACAGTAGCCCGCGAGAAGGTTCCAGGCCTGGGCCAGCATCGCGTAGAGGAAGATCGTGATCATCACGTGACGCGGGAAGGGCTTGGTGACGATGAGGGGGAAGGCCACGAGGAGGACGAGCGCGATGGAAGCGCCGGCCCAGCCGAGGCCGCGCGACATCAGAAGCGGCCGAAGAGACCCTGCGGCCGCCACAAGACGACCACGAGGTAGAGAGCGAAGACCACGGCGTACTTGAAGGCGGGCGCGATCAGGAGACCCGCGAGCACCTCGACGATACCGACCACGATCCCCGCGGCGAGGGTGGCCGGCACATTGCCGAAGCCGCCGAGGGCCACCGTGACGTAGGCGAGGAGGGCGAAGGTCGCGCCCACGTCCGGGAATATGTAGAAGAACATGGCGAGGAGCGCTCCCGCCGCGCCCACGCAGGCCGCGCCGATGCCCCAGCCGAGCGCGAACATGCGCTGGGTGTCGATGCCCATGAGAGAGGCGGCCTGGCGGTCCTGCGCCGTCGCCTGGAGGGCCAGTCCTGTCTCCGTGCGCGTGATGAACCAGTAGAGAAAGCCGAAGGCGGCGAGGGCGCCCACGCTCGCCGCCAGCTGGGGCAGGCCGATGAACAGCCCGCCCACGGCGAGCCGCCCATCCGCGAGCGGGCCCTTGACGAGCTTGAAGTCCACGCCCCACAGCGCCTGCGCGGCCGCGCGCAGGAAGATGGCCAGCCCGAAGGTCGCGAAGATCTGGGCGAGCATGGGCGCGCCGAGTATCCAGCGGATCAGGCCGTGGTACACGGCGAAGCCCAGGAGGAAGAGCAAGCCCACGGTGATGGGAAGCGAGGTCAACGGGTCGAGCCTGGCCAGCACCCACGCCCAGAACGTCGCGAACATCGCGAGCATGAGGAATTCGCCGTGGGCGAAGTTGACGATCTCCATGAGGCCGAAGATGAGGGAGAGACCGGCGGCGATGAGGGCATAGACGAAGCCCATGAGGAGCCCGCTCACGAGGCCCTGCAGGATGACTTCGACGCTGACCTTCAATGCTCTCGAAGCAGGGAGCCGTAGCCGGCGAAGCGATCGGAGATGCCGCAGGCGCGGAGGGCGTGCCAGAAAGTGGCCGCGTTGATGGCGATGACGGGCTTGCCGAGCCAGCGCTCCGCCTCGTCGGCCAGCCGCACCATGGAGAGATTGGTGCCGGCCTGGACGATGGCGTCGACGTCGGGGGCGTCGAGATCCCGGAGCACGGCCCGAAGGTCCTCCTCGCCCACGTCCGCGATTGCCGTGGCCGACTTGCAGCGCAGTCCGGTGACGCGCACGACCTCGAAGCCCGCCTCCTCGAAGAAGCGCTTCACCTGGCGGTCCGCCACCGGCTGGTAGGGGCTGAAGGCCGCGATGCGCCGGACACCGAGCGCTTCGAGGGCCGCCCGACAGGCGGAGGCGCCCGTGGACACGCGCAGGCCCGACTGGGCGTGGACGCGCTCGATGAAGGCCGTATTGCCCTCGACTCCGCCCCAGAAGGTCTCCGCCGACATGCCCATGACGAGGTAATCGGGCGCGCAGGTCATGACGTCGCGGATGGCCGTGCGGATGGAGCCGCGGATCTCACTGAGTATGGCCTCGAAGGCCGCGTCCGAGTCGAGCACCGGGTGCTCGATGTACATGCGCCCCGCGTGGCATGTCACCCCGGGGGGCGCCATCCGGTTGAAGTCGTGCTCGACCACCGTGTTGGTCGACGGCACGATGACGCCGAGCTTCGCCCTCCAGCCGACCACATCAGGCATGCTGCGCTCGCCTACTTCTTCTCCTTGTAGCCGGGCAGGGGATACATCACCTCGGCCGCGGCGAGGTCGAAGGGCCAGATGGTCGCGTAGGCGCCCTTCTGGATCTGCTGCAGGATGGCGCGGATACCGGTGTTCTGCCCCTTCTCGTCGAAGCGCACCCCGGTCCACGGCATGACGAGCTGATCCGCGGGAATGCTGGTGGCCACGAGGGCCTTGCGGATGTCCTCGGGATTGGTCGACTTGGCGCGGTTGATGGCGTCGATGAGCACGGTGAAGGCGGTGAGGGCACGGGCGGGCGCTTCCGAGATGTCACGCCCGCCCGGATTGTCCTTCTGCTTCTTGAAGAGCTCGTTGACCTGGCGGATGAGCGGCTTCTTGGCCTGGAGGTCGAGGGCGAAGGGCGAGCGCGTGATGTGCCCCTCGATCTCGCCCTTCATCTCCTGGACGAAGGCGGGATCGACCCAGCCGGCATTCTGAGCGATGAGCATCTTGGGGACGTAGTCGAGGGTCTTGGCCGTCTTGACGTAGAGCACGGCGTCCGAGGTATAGGACGTGGGCAGGAACACGTCGGGGTTGGCGCTCTTGAGCTTGCCCACCTCGGCGTCGAGGCTCGTGGTCTTGGCGCGATAGGCCATGTTCAGAAGCACCTCGTAGCCGTACTTCCTGGCCAGCTCGTCCTGGGTCTTGGCGGAGTCCACCCCGAACAGCGTGTCTTCGTGCATGAGGCCCACCGTCTTGAACTTGAGCGACTTCTTCTTCTCGAACTCCTTGATGAACTCGAACATGGCGAGAGAGAAGTGGCCGTCGTGCGGCGAGGTCCGGAAGAACCACTTGAAGCCGCGCTCGGTCAAGGTAGGTGAGGAGGACTCACCGTTCATGAAGGGCACGCCGTAACGCTCCGCGACCTGGCTCGCGGTGGCCGTCACGCTCGAGAAGACGGCGCCGATGATGGCCGTGACCTTCTCCTGGGTGATCATGCGCTCCGCTTCGGCCTGGCCCACGTCCGGCTTGCCCTGGTGGTCGGCGACCACGAGTCGGATCTTGGCGCCGCCCAGCCCGGGCAGCCCGTCCGTGCTCTTCTTCATCGAGGGCAGGTTGAGCTCCGATTTGGCGTTGTACTGATCCGCCGCCATCCGGATGGCGGTGACGGAATCGATGCCGAGCTGGGCGAGATTGCCCGTCATCGGATAGATGACGCCGATGACGATCTCCTTCGGCGCCTGGGCGTGAGAGGCGGGCGCGGCCGCGAGCAGAGCCACGAGCGCGAGCCCGAGCGCCAGCCCGAACGCCAGATAGTCCAGTCCGATCACACGTCGCATGCGGGGGTCCTCCTCCACGTCTTGATTGATCCGGCGGGTCGGCGGTGACCGTTCAATTGGGTCGCGAGTGTAGCACAGTCGTCCTCTGTGCTAGGGTCTGGACTCACATGCTCGTCCAGATAGCTCGCGCCGCCATCCTCGTCCTCGCCGCCGCCCTGCGGCTGTGGCGCCTGGATCAGAACGGCTACGACAACGAGTACTATGCCGCCGCTGTCCGCAGCATCGCCTCCGGCTGGCACGCCTTCTTCTACAACGCCTTCGATCCGACGGGTTTCGTCTCGGTGGACAAGCCGCCGGTGGCCCTGTGGCTCCAGGCCCTGGCCGTGAAGCTCTTCGGCTTTCATGGGCTCACCGTGCTCCTGCCCCAGGTGGTGGAGGGCGTGGCGGCGGTGGCGCTCCTCGACTATCTCGTCCGCCGGCGCCTCGGCGCGTGGGCCGGATTGCTCGCGGGGCTTTTCCTCGCCGTCATGCCGGTGAGCGTGGCCACGGATCGCTCGAACAATACCGAGAGCTGTCTCGTGCTCGTCCTGCTCCTGGCCGCTTGGGCGCTTCTCGTGGCGGCGGAGGGAGGGAGGCGGTGGCTCTTGGTGCTGTCCGCCGCACTGATCAGCCTGGGGTTCAACGTCAAGATGCTCGCCGCCTTCGTGGTGCTCCCCGCCTTCGCGCTGGTCTATGCTCTGGGTGCGCCCCTGGGGTGGCGACGGCGCGCCGACGCTGCAATCTTACGCCGTGTTCAAGGAACTGTCGGCACGGCTGGCTAAGGTGCAAGCGCAACTGGATGGCGTGTTGAAGTCCGAGCTGCTGGCTTCGTTCAAAAGCGCACCGCGGCCGTGAGGGAGCGGTTCCGGCCCTTTCCTGCTTCCACTCGTTCCGGCGCCATAGCACTTTGCGGTCAATCGCGAGGTCCTTCAGCGGCTCACAAATGGCGGCGCCGCGAGCCTGAAAGATATCGGTACCCATCCCCGTGCCGGCGAACCACGGCAACTCCAAGATGCGTTCCGTCGCGGAGGGTTGCGCGGCTTGGTAGCGGACAAAGACCACTTCTTCGTTGGGCGGAAGAGTAGAAGCCAGCGAGCGGACGGTCATACGCATCATGCCGCGCATGAATCTGGCCGCCGGATTTCCACCTGGGATGTGCTCGGCAAGCAAGTCCACCGCCCGCGCGGTTGGGACTCCGTTCCATTGTGTAACTTCCACACCCGGCCTGAAGTATGGATGTTCAAAACCTGGCAGAACATCGGTCACCAGAAAATGTCGCCGCCCCTTTTCGTCAAAGTAGGGTTGCAGGAAGAAAGGGAGAAACGCGATGGCGCCCGCGAATGGCGGCGGCAAGCGATAGGAAGTGTGGACATCGCGCATATCCGCGAACGCCTCCAACAATTCTCTGTGGAAGGCGCTATCGGCGTCGATCTGTCCAAGCCGCGCGCGCAGTAGACGGAGGCGCTGCACTGGATCGATCGCGTACCGGACCCGCTTAAAAGGCAAGTGGGCGTAAAACTGTTCGATCATGAGGATGGCTTGATCGCAGATGACTTCGCGATCGAACGGGGAGAGTGGCTTCAACCTGGTCGTTTGAAGAAATTCGGGAAGACGGTGGATGCGCATGGTGGGCAGACCCAGCTCTTTCCGTTGCGCGAGCAATTGATCGACGGCGTTTTGCGCGAGCTCCCCGCCGTCTTCCAATGCGATCATCAGGTGAGTGTATCAGAGGACCGTGGCTGGTGATTGGTTATGAGAACCGGATACCGATCATCAATCACCGATCACGATCCACCAACCGGCTAAACTAGGACAGTGGCCCACAAAGTCCTGATTTCGGCCGGGGAGGCCTCTGGAGACCTCTATGCCGCCGGACTTGTGGAAGCGCTGCGCCGCCGTAATCCACACCTCGATTTTTTTGGCTGTGCCGGCCGTCGAATGCAGCGCGCGGGAGTTCGCGCCGTTGTGGATGCCGCCAGCTTATCCGTGGTTGGTTTGGTCCTGAAACGATTGGACTGAAAGGTGGAGCGCGTTGACCTCAACGCGCTTTCGGGCGGCCGCTCTCAAACCAGCGTGTTGAGGTCAACCCGCTCCACCATGAACTGCCTGATCCCGGCTTGGCGGTCATCGCGTGAGGGCCGGGGCTCACTGGTAACGTAATACGTTACCAAGGGCGCGGCACCGCGGGCGGTTCGGGCGGTCTGAGGGTGACGCGGCCCGCCGCATTCTGCCATGCAACCGATCTCCATTCTCGTG
>Ga0137403_10001328_pt1 | contig 31189 bp, 22 predicted proteins | sample CZOMad2_1_16fung_FD_122057 | JGI IMG/M metagenome (GOLD analysis project Ga0137403, IMG submission 122057) | Vadose zone soil fungal communities from Angelo Coast Range Reserve, California, USA - CZOMad2_1_16fungal (Hybrid Assembly) | ecosystem: Environmental > Terrestrial > Soil > Vadose zone... | reverse complement strand
ATTGAATACCAGGCTGCTGGTTTCGGCTACTTTCGTGTAATAGCTCCGGACCTCAACGACGTAGGTTCCTGCGGGAAGCTTTATAGCAATCAACTCCGATTGCCCATTCAAACCGCGATCCGACCGATCCATCAACTTCCCGTTGGAATCCATCAGGAACAGATCCAGATCGTTGGCGTTGGGGTTATTACCGGTACCGAGGCCGACGATCTCCATGCGGATCGAAGCAGCGCCTCCTCCCGTTGTGAACGAAAAGAAATGGGCGGATTGGATCAGGTTCGTTCGTTTTGACGAAAGCGAATCGACGATGCCAGTAACCGTTTCACCGACGTCGATCGGCCTCGGGAACGGATTCGTCACGCTGGGCCGGACGCTCGGCTGGAAATCGATGGAGCGATATTGAACCATGGTTCGCACGGCATCGGTTGCAGAGGGGTTGCGTTCCAGGAAGTGATCGAGGAAATAAGGCAGGTAAACGTAATGATCATTCTTCAGGTCCGTGAACGCGCCCCAGATCATGCTGAGGGGATACTGGACGTCGTCCGCAGCATCCTCATGGTCGTCGTATAAATCCCAAAGCAACGATTGAACGGAAGCCTCACTCCAGTAGCCTGGCTTGTCACCCGGAGGGATGTTTTCTTCCAGGTCGTATCTGAGAATCCGGGTTCCGTTCACGCCCATCGAGTCGCGATAAATAGCGTCATTTCGAACGGCGCTCGAAAAGAAGTTTGCCCAGCCTTCGGACCACGCAATTCGGGGATCGAGCATGTCGCCCAGGCCGTGAGGACCCCCTGGCGAATCGTCACGCGAGAAGCGGGCGGCCAGCATATGCGCATATTCGTGAGCAATGACCGAGTCGTCGTATTCGTCGGAGTCGTCCGCGCGGTCGCCCAGAATGAACGCAGTATTGTTGCTGAGGTTGAAAAACGTTGCGCCAATGAGAGCTTTTGTATTGCGAGTACTCCAGAAAATGTTCACGGGCGGAGGAATGATTGCCTCATCCGCCATTCGCATGGTTTCGTTCCCGCGCTCGACCACCTCCAGAATGTTGAAAGCTCCGGAGACTCTCGAATTGTCGACCAGGACGACAGTTCCCAGCGGGTCACGCGCGTCAATGTCGAACGAAATGCTGTAGAGGGCGTTGCCGCTCGTGTTGTCTGTCACACGAAGGTCCCCAAGTCTAAGGCGGCTCAGAACGCGGATCGTGAGGTCGGGCTCAAACGGGACTGGGATTCGGAAGCGCCCACGATTGTCGGTTTCGCCGACTGCGACAACAGCCTGGGCGGAACGGTCGAAGGCTTCAACGCGAGCGTTCCTTACGGGAACCATTACCGGGTGGCTTAGATCGAGCCCGGCATCCGTGACATCAAGTTTCTGATAGAAAACGCCTCCGGCCAGCGCATGGGTCGGGAGATTGTCGGGAGGAAGCACCAATACCGGCACCGGAGCGGACTCCAGCCCATTACTCCGCACGCTGAGATTTGCCGAGCCCGATTCCACTGCAGGAACCTCAACGGCGAAGGTAGAGGGCGGCAAAAAGCGCGAAGCAATCGTTTGCCCGTTCAGTAAGAAGACCGGATCTCCAGCCACGTTCGCGACTTTAACCTGCACTGTCATGCCCGCCCGAATATCGGTTCCAGGATCAACGCTTATGATTGCAGGTCTGCTGGCGATCGGACTTGGAAGAAATGTGTCGGAGGATCGCCACGGTGGAACGCTCGTCAGAAATCTGCCGTTTGAACTACCGAGCATTCCGATTCCGTAGAGGGCCGCGGATGATTGGACGAAGACATAGCCGCCCTGGCCGGTAGAGTTGGGCAAAATATCGCGAAGCAGGCTCGAAAACTTCGAGTTTGCGGGAATGCTCAGCTTTTTTTGCGCGAACGTTCTTCCGTCTTCCTGGATCAGGGAAACCTGGACATCGGCGGCCTGCGGCGAAGGATTGACCAGTGCCAGCCCTGTGAACGATACGTCTGTCTGGGAAATCTGGGAGTAGACCATCCGGCTCAGCGCGTTGGACTGAAGCGAAGAAACATTCAAGCGGGAACCCTGGCTGAGAATCAAGACTCCGGTCAGCGCCACGTTGGCGGAATCAATGCGCAGCCAGCCGTCGATCGTCGGAAGAAAAAACACTCCCGTAATGGCAAGAGTGTCGAGCGTGAGTGAACCATTCGCCGGTACAACAAAACTTTTCCCCGGCCGGCCGGCAAGGGACAGATGGACCGGCCCACCTGTTTCGCTGAAGACACTGATCGTGACGTCAACCGGCAAAGCATTCGGGTTCGCGAGAACGATCAGAGGATCGTAACCCCTCTGACGCACGAAGTGCGGCGCGACGCGAACTGAAGCCGGCTGGTCGGTCGTCTGCCCTGCGACGACCAGGAACGAATCGGGCGTCTGAATCACTGCCGCGGCGGCTACAGGCGCGCTGGAGGAAATCCGCACCGAAAGATCTCCTGTGATGGCAGCCGGTACGACGGCGGAAGGACGCAGTTTCAGGGCGCCGCGAGCCGCGACCCGGGGGTTGACCGTTGCAGCCTCCTGCCCGCGGGCGGTGAAAAACGTGATTGTGACGTTGCTATCGGCGGCCCCCGGATTAAGGATGACCAGTTCGGCGTCACTGATCTGATTGCCGCGAATGATTGGAATCATCTGCGACGCAAATGCAGGGGATGCCTCCGTGCCTTCGAGCGACGAATTTGCATCGCCTGTGAAATAGAATCCGAGCAAGCCGGAAGTGGAGCTTGTGGCTTGAACCCATCCCTCGACTCTGGACGCGGCGAAAATCTCGGTCGCCCTCATCGAGATCTTTCCTTTGGGTGCCACCCTGTACCGGACAGGGTTCACCAAACCGGACGAAACGGTGTTCCCGTCCAGACTGTAAAGGGTAAATTGAACCTCGGCGTACGTGGATGTCGGATTTGTGACAGCAATTCCAGCACTTAACTGGTCGCTGACAGTGGTCCGAGCGAAATTCAACACGGATTCCCCGGCAGCGGGATGGACCAAAATAAGGGACATCCCAACTGTGGAAACCACGCGTAATAGTGTGTTGAATTTAATCACACGCTAACCTTCGCCCGCCTGCAACCGCTTGATAGACAGGCCGATCCTGCAAACAGCCCTCCACCTCAAGCAGGTATCCTGCCATTGATGGCGGCGCGGACTGCGTTAACGTCCGCCGGGACACTGGTGGGGGGGTTTTGTAAAGACGTATCGCTCACAGGGATCTGGCCCTGGTGGAACCGGGACTTGAATTCCGCAAACTTCAAACCATGCGCCGTGCTGATCACGACGACTCGCGACGAGGCCGGAATGGATAGTGCCTTGACGAGTTTGTTAGTCGCCGCCAAAGCGACTCCGGTCTGCGGATCATTAAAGAAACCGAAGCGGTCGACCTCCGCCGCCGCCTGAACCAGTTCGGCCTCAGTGGCCTGCTCGACAATGCCGTTTGTTGCCCGGAGGGCCCGTACAGCCTTTGAAAAGCTCACCGGGTTGCCGATCTGGATCGCCGTCGCATACGTACTTCCCGCCGTAACCGCTTCCAGCCTCTGAAATCCTTCACGATAGGATCGATAAAGCGGATTTGCCTTCTCCGTTTGGGCACAGACGAGGCGCGGAAGGCGGTCGATCAAACCCATGTCGCGCATGAGCAGGAACCCGTTTCCAATTGCCGAGATATTGCCGAGATTTCCACCGGGCACGACGACGAAGTCCGGAACCTGCCAGTCCATCTGCTGGACGATTTCGAAGCTAATCGTCTTCTGACCTTCGACACGAAGCGAGTTCATGGAGTTGGCCAGGTAAATGGACTCATCTTTCGTAATTTCCTGGACGATCTTCATGCAGCCATCGAAATCGGTATCGATGGAGAGGGTGATGGCGCCGTTCGAGATCGGTTGAATGAGCTGGGCGATCGAGACTTTGTCCTTGGGCAGGAACACGATGGAGGGAATGCCGGCGGCCGCGCAATAAGCGGAAACTGCGGCGGACGTGTCGCCGGTCGAGGCGCATGCGACAGCGCGGATTTTCGAACGGATCTGGTTGACCATCGAGACGAGAACGGTCATCCCGAGGTCCTTGAACGAGCCCGTGTGCGAGGTTCCGCATTGCTTGATATAAATCTCCTCGATACCGAGGTGCCTGGCGAAACGCTCGGACTTGATCAACGGGGAGTTACCTTCACCAAACGACACGATGCTCCGTTCGTCCAGTTCCGGAAGAACAACCTCTTTCTTCGACCAGACGCCGCTGCTGCGCCCCAGCCGCGAATCGAAAAGCTGTTTCCACTGGGCGGCAGATCTCGTCTTGAGGGCCTCGACGTCGTGGCGTACCTCGAGCAGCCCGCCGCAGGCCTCACAGCGATAGACAATCTGTGTCAGGTCGTAGCGGACGCCACATCCCGCAAAGCACTCAAACCATGCGTGAAACGTCATATTGGAAGGTGAGTATTCAGGGAGGCTCACTCGGAGTTTTCAAAAATTGGCGGCTAATATACCACGAGACTGTAGCGGGGGTCTATGTATGGCTGATTCCGGAGAAACGCGGGCTTTAGCCCGCGTTCCCTAAAACTACGGCTAAATTGCCTGCTGGACCGGTTCTTTGGCCGGCATGGGGCGCAGCACGCGTCTCGGAAAGGCGAGATCCAGCAGTTCTTCGATCGTACGGACGTAATGGATCTTGAGCTCCTTCAGAAGCTCCGGCTGAATATCTTCGCGAACGTTCTTCTCATTCTGAAGGGGTAGTATCAGTTCCTCGATCTTGGCGCGGCGCGCCGCGAGAACCTTTTCTTTGATACCTCCAACGGGCAGAACATGACCGCTGAGAGTGATTTCGCCAGTCATGGCCAGCTTTGGGCGGATCGGAGTGTTCGTCAGGGCGGAAACCAGGGCAGTAACCATGGTGACGCCCGCCGACGGTCCGTCTTTTGGAATGGAACCCGCCGGAACGTGGATATGGACATCGATGTCCTTATAGAAATCGGAATCGAGTCCCAGCTCAATGGCATAAGAGCGGACCCAGGTGAGGGCGGCCTTGGTGGACTCCTGCATCACGTCACCCACCTGGCCGGTGACCGTAAGGTGACGACCGCCTTTTGCAATGTTGGCTTCCACAAAGAGTATGTCGCCGCCTACAGGCGTCCAGGCGAGGCCGATGACAACACCGGGGCGTTTCACACGCTCTTCGACTTCTTCTTCCAGCATGTACTTCGGCGAACCAAGGAGTTCCTGCACGACCTCAATTGTGACCACGAGCCTGGGATCCTTGCCTTCGAGAACTCTTCGAGCCTGCTTGCGACAGATGCTCGTGATCTGGCGCTCGAGATTCCGAACGCCCGTCTCGCGCGTGTAATGGCGAACGATGTGATGTAAGGCCTCGTCCGGAAACTCGATCTGATCGGGCTGAAGTCCGCTGTTATCGCGGCTCCGCGGCACGAGATAGTTGCGCGCGATCTGCACCTTCTCTTCTTCCGTATATCCGGGAAGTTCGATAACCTCCATGCGGTCACGCAGTGCCGAGGGAACGGTGTCCAGGACATTCGCCGTTGTGATGAAAAAGACCCGTGACAGATCGAACGCCACATCCAGGTAATGATCGCGGAAGGACACATTCTGCTCGGGGTCGAGGACCTCCAGCAGCGCCGATGCCGGGTCGCCGCGAAAATCCGCGCCCAGCTTATCGATTTCATCGAGCATGAAAACCGGATCGCGCGAGCCGGCTCGCCGGATATTCTGAATGATCTGGCCTGGCAGCGCCCCGATGTAGGTTCGCCGGTGGCCGCGAATTTCGGCTTCGTCGCGCATACCTCCAAGCGAGATGCGGACGAACTTCCGTCCCATCGATTCCGCAACCGAACGGCCCAGCGAAGTCTTCCCGACTCCCGGCGGACCGACGAAGCACAGAATGGGGGCCTTGCCTTGCGGCTTCAGCTCCAGCACGGCAAGGTATTCGAGAATGCGTTCTTTAACTTTTTCGAGATCGTAGTGGTCGCGGTCGAGGACCTCGCGGGCTTTCACGATGTTGATTTTCTCGGTGGTGAGAACACTCCAGGGCAACGTGACAAGCCAATCGAGATACGTTCTTGTAACGGTGTATTCGGCCGCCGCGGGTGACATCCGGGCAAGCCGTCCGAGCTCGCGTTCCGCTTCCTTTTTCGCCTCCTCGGTCAATCCGGTCGCTTCGATCTTCTTTCGAAGCTCCTCGATTTCGCGCTGCGTGTCGTCGCTTTCCCCAAGCTCGCGCTGGATCGCCCGGAGCTGCTCGCGCAGGAAGTATTCGCGCTGGCTCTTTCCCACTTCCTCCTGGACCTGGTTCTGGATCTTGCTGCGCAGCTCCAGGACTTCGAGTTCCTTTGCCAGTTCCGTGTTCAGGAACTCCAGCCGCTTCCGCACGGAGACCTGCTCGAGCACGAACTGTTTGGAAACGATCGACAGGTTCGGAAGGTTCGTTGCAATGTAATCCGCGAGCCGTCCGCTGTCGTCGATGTTGATGACGATCGTTTGCAGATCGTCGGGCAGTTGAGGAGAAAGCTTGATGATGCGTTCGAACTGGCTGACCACGGTCCTTCGAAGCGCCTGGAAATCGACGCTGCTTTCGTCTTCCTTCTCATCGGCGAGGACGGTGATCTTCGCGCGCAGATACGGATCGGATTGCGTAAACTCCTGCATACGCGTTCGTGAGACGCCCATGATGATGACAAAGAGATTCCCTTCGGGCGTTTTCATGACCCGGTGAACCATGCTTACGGTTCCGATGTCATAGAGGTCCGCCGGAACGGGCGTATCGACGCGCTTGTCGCGCTGCGTAAGGACGACCAGCATTCCATCGCCCTGCTGGACGTCGTTGATGAGTTTGACGGAGCTTTCACGGCCTACGGTAAGTGGGATGACGGCATTCGGAAAAATGACGGCATCACGGACAGGAAGGATCGGCAATTCTTCCGGGATGGTTTGAATCTTCTGCTGGATATCATCAAGCTCTTCGAAGTCACGTTTCATGCGTCAGCGTCTCCCAAACCAACCATGTTATTATCCGCGCGTGTCCGACGATAGGGTTTTTCAGTGGACGGTTGCACTCATTCTTTTCGGCGTATTGTTCCTCGGAGTGTCGGACACGCAATTGGTCGCACCGCTTCTGCCTCTGATCGCCCGGGACCTGGGCACGACACCAGGTCACGCCGGGATCATCGTCACTACCTATTCGTTGGCCGCCGCAGCCTTCGCCTTGTTCGTTGGTCCGTTGTCCGACCGAATCGGCCGAAAGAAAGTTTTGGTATCGGGCCTTGCCTTGTTTGGTCTTGCCTCATTCCTTACATATCACGTTTCCAGCTTCAGTGCGTTAGTCATTCTGCGCGGATTGACCGGACTCGCTGCAGGAACTCTTTCGACTTCCTCGTTATCGCTTGCGGGCGATTATTATCCTTACGCGCAACGCGGCCGGGCGATGGGTATCCTGTCAATGGGGTACTTCGTTGCGGTGGTCGCGGGCGTGCCCGTTGGCGCGCTGGCAGCATCGCGTCTGGGATGGCAGTGGGTCTTCGGATGTCTTTCCGTTGCAGCCGGCGCCATGTTTCTTGTTGCCCTGGCGTGGCTGCCAGCTGATAAAAGTGACGCGATTCGCCGCAGGTCCGTCTTCTCTGTAATGGACCACTTCCGGAAGTCCGATCGGCTGGCGGGAATTGCAGCCGCGTTCCTGACTTCGGGCGGCCTGGTCGGATTTACGACTTACGTGGGCGCATGGCTGGCAACGACTCACAACATCGGCATCGATCGAATCGGATTGCTGTTCATGGTCGCTGGAATTGCTGCTGTGGGCGCATCGCCGCTTTCAGGATGGCTCTCGGATCATGCCGGTAAGCGCACGATCATCATCTGGGCGAACGTTGCGCTGGCGTTTCTGTTCGTGATCGTCTCGCGGATCGGCTGGGGCGTCTGGCTCGTCGTTGGAATCGCAGTTTTGAGCATTGCGGCTTCGGCTCGCCAGGCACCTTTGCATGCTCTGACAACGGAAATCGTCGGCCCGGAAATCCGCGGGGAATACATTGCCGTCCGCAATGCAGCGTCTCAGCTCGGGATTGCGTCGGTCGCCATGGCTTCAGCCTCTGCCTTCGATTCGGCCGGCTTTACGGCCGTCGCCTTGATTGCCGGTGTGACGACTCTTTTGATCCCGCTGTCCTGTATCTGGCTCCGCGAGCCGTGAACGCGGGCTAAAGCCCGCGACTACATTGAGAGCAGCCATCCCGCACCGGTCGCATTGGCCGAATGTAATCGCTCCAAAATGTAGTCGCGGGCTTTAGCCCGCGTTCATCGGTCTGCTATCCTAGAGGTCCATGCCGGCTAATCTCACACCTCAATATATGGAGGCTGAAAGGCGGTTTAAGCAGGCAAATAGTGTGCCGGAGAAGATTGCGGCGCTTGAAGAAATGATGGCGACGATCCCCAGGCACAAGGGAACTGAAAAGCTGCAGGCCGACCTTAAAAAGAAAATGTCGGTGCTTCGAAAGGAGTCGGAGCAGCAGAAGAAGGGCGGCCCGCGGCAATCTTTCGTGGTGGAGCGCGAAGGTGCCCGGCAGCTGGCACTGGTCGGGGCGCCCAATACCGGAAAGTCACAGCTTGTCCGGAGTCTCACTCATGCGACTCCGGAAGTCGCGGAGTATCCTTACACTACGAGAAATCCCATTCCGGGGATGCTCATTTTCGAAAACGTACGTCTACAGTTGGTTGATCTGCCGCCGATTTCACCGGAATACACCGAATCCTGGGTTCCGCAGATCATTCGCAATGCCGATGCGGTGTTGTGGATCGTCGACCTGTCGGACGACGATATCCTGGACAGGCTCGAGGAAATCCGCACCCTCCTGGCAAACGCAAAGGTTGAGTTACAATCGATGAAGGTCCTGATGGTCGGGAATAAAAAGGACGCGCCCGGCGCCGAGGAGCGCGCTGCCATCGTGCGTGAGGTCTATCAAGAGCGCTTTCCGATGACAGCCATTTCGGCAGCTGAAGCAACGCCCGCCGAGCTGGAAGCCTTCAAGAGAGTCGTGTACGATTTCCTCAATGTCGTCAGGGTTTATACCAAGGTGCCCGGAAAGAAACCGGATTTCACGGATCCCTATGTTGTGGCGAAAGGGAGTACCGTTTTGGACGTCGCCGAAAAAGTTCATCGTGACTTCGTCCAGAATCTGAAATACGCGCGCATCTGGGGCGAAGGCAAAGTTGACGGTATCATGGTCCCTCGCGATTTCGTGATTGGCGAGGGCGACGTATTGGAGTTGCACGAATGAAGAACATCATCAAAGTTGGATTCCTGAGCTCGATCATCACTGCGGCAATGGTCTATGTGATTCTGGAATGGCGGCCCTTGAGATCGGATCTGACGCGGTCACCGGAATCGACCCTGGCGAACACCTTAGCTCCGGCGGCGCTTGCTCTGAACCTCAGCGATGACGAGCGAAATAATATCGAGATTTACCAGAAGTACAGCCAGGGCGTGGTGAACATCAGCACGATTACCGTGGGCTATGACTTCTTCTTCGGGGCGTCCCCGCGGCAGTCCGGGATAGGCTCAGGCGCCATCATCGACACCCAGGGACGGATCGTGACGAATTATCACGTCATCAGCGACGCGGAGCGGATTGAAGTCACGTTACCGGACAAGACCAAGCATGTTGCCAAGGTTGTCGGGTCCGACCCTAACAATGACCTGGCGGTGATCAAAATCGACGTTCCGCGGGGTGGCGTCACGGCAATTCCTCTCGGAACCTCGAAAGGGCTCCAGGTGGGTCAGAAGGTCCTGGCGATCGGCAACCCTTATGGTTTGGATCGAACACTCACGACTGGAATCATCAGCTCATTGGGCCGCGCCATCCAGGGGGAGAACGGCCGGGAGATCGAGGACATGATCCAGACCGATGCTTCAATCAATCACGGAAACTCGGGCGGGCCGCTCTTGAACAATCAAGGACAGATCATTGGAATCAATACGGCCATCCTGTCACCGAGCGACACAGGCAGCATTGGAATCGGCTTTGCGATTCCTGTCGATACTGTTCGGCGTATTACTGGAGACCTCATAACGATCGGTTATGTGCGCCACCCGTGGCTTGGAGTGAGGAGTCTCGCTTTGGAGGACTTTCCCGGACTATCGCGCGCGCTCCGGCTCGACACCGACCGTGGGCTGATGATCGTGACTGTTTTGCCGAACAGCCCGGCTGCACAGGGCGGTATTCGCGGGGCAACGCAGGAGATCATTGTGGGCAATTACCGGGTTCCCGCAGGCGGTGACGTGCTTCTCGCGCTGCAGGGAAAGGAATTGAGGTCGCGCGACGACCTGCCGACCGAGGTGGACCGATACAAACCCGGCGACAAAGTCACGGTTACCATCCTGCGCGCAGGCCAAAAAATGGATCTGCCGATCGTGTTACAGGAGGCGCCAAGGCAGTAATGCTTCAGTTTTTCCGCTCCCGGCAATGGGTCGTTACGCGCCGGCTTATTCTGGTCGGCATTATTCTGGTTCTCGGCTACCGCTCGTACGGCGACGCGATCGTGTTGCGGCTTCGCGGCGCAAATCCTAAGCGCGATATCGTCATAACACGTGCGGAATTCCGGGCGGAACTGCCGGGAGACAAGCCTGTCTGGATCATCGGCCTGCGCAACAGCAGCAAGCGATACACCTACGACCAGATCCAGCTCCAGGCGACTTACATGGACGACAAGGGAACGGTCCTGGAAAACGACAAACTCGTCGTGAAACAGAAGCTGACGCCGGGCGACGAAAAAATCATAGGCAGCGTTGATTTCAAGAGCCGCGGCGGCGCAAAGCGGGGCACTCTGGCGGTGCTGGGAGCTGAAGAGGCGCAATGAGGCATCGGCATAAATGATCATCGAAACGTTCCCCGTGGGTTTACTCTCATGCAACTGCACGATACTCGGCGATGAAACCACCGGCGAGGCGATTGTCATCGACCCGGGCGATGATCCGGGCGCGATCCTCGAGCGGCTGGAAAAGCGCGGCCTCAAAGCAAAACAGATTGTCTGCACCCACACACACATCGACCACGTCGGCGGAATCTACGATCTGCAGCAGCGGTCCGGAACACCGGCATCGATCCATAAGGCGGATTTGTTTCTCTTCGAAAAGCTCGACGTCCAGGCGCAATGGATCGGATTACCAGTACCGAAGCGCGGCTTGATCGATAGTTTTGTTAACGACGGCGATGCGGTCGCATGCCGCGGCATCGAAGTGGGCGTTCTTCATACTCCTGGACACACACCAGGCAGCGCCACGTTCCACCTGGCCGGCGATCGCAACATCCTGTTCACAGGCGACACTCTGTTCATGCAGAGCATCGGCCGGACCGATCTCTGGGGTGGTTCGCGTCAGGACATCATCACATCGATCCAGAAGAAGCTCATGACCTTCGACGACGATACGCTGGTTATTGCAGGTCATGGGCAATCCACAACGATCGGGCATGAAAGACGATACAATCCATTCCTGAGGTAATTGGGACGAACGCGGGCTGATGGCGGTAATTCGGGGACAGACGCATAAATCACCTAAATTCGATCAAGGACCTTTGACTTGAATTTAGGTGATTTATGCGTCTGTCCCCGAATTACCGCCATCAGCCCGCGTTTTACCCAGACGCCAAAACAAATGAGCGACCGCTTCCCAGCCATTCGCATCACGATGCTGCCAAAAGACACCAACGCTTCCGGAACCATCTTCGGCGGTGTCATCCTGAGCTATATCGACCTCGCGGGCGGAATTGAGGCCCGGCGCCAATCGCCGAAAAAGTTTGTGACGAAAGCCATGCACGAGGTCGTGTTCGTGGCGCCGGTTCATCTTGGAGATCTCGTCACGTTCTACACAAGGACCGTGCGCATGGGACGAACATCGATCACGGTGGACGTGGAGGTCGAGGCAGAGCGGCTCGGAATGGGCGGGACAAAGGAGACTGTTCGAGTCACGGAGGCGGAGGTCATCTATGTGGCCGTCGACGAGAACGGCCACCCGACCCCGATCAAGGCGTCATGAAGAAACCCGTCTACATCATCGATGCGTTGAACTACATCTTCCGGGCATACCATTCACTTCCGGACAACATCACCGCGCCCTCCGGAATGCTCACCAACGCCGTGCTCGGCTATCTGCGCACGCTGCTTCGCATTATCAAAGAACGCCGGCCGGAGTACATTGCGGCCGCCTTCGAAGGCGATATGTCATTCCGCAACACAATATTCGCGGCGTACAAAGCGAATCGCAAACAGCCGCCGGAGAATCTGGAAGCTCAGTTCGAATACTGCCGCAGGATCACCGAAGCCATCGGTGTAACGTGCTTCGAGGCCGACGACTACGAAGCCGATGACATTATCGGCACCATCACCACTCGGATGTCGGCGCTCGGCCATTCCGTTGTGATCGTCAGCGGGGACAAAGACATGTCGCAGCTCGTTTGCGCGAACGTCCTCGTTTACGACATGGCCAGAGAACACTGGCTTGACGAGGCCGCAGTACGTGAAAAATTCGGTGTGGCGCCCCGCCAGATTCCCGACCTCCTGGCGCTGCATGGGGATTCCATCGATAACATCCCTGGCGTGACGGGCGTTGGCGAGAAAACAGCGCGGCAGATTCTCTCGGTCTGCAACAGTGTGGAGGATCTTGCGAACCTGGAACTGGCCGCCCGGCTGCGCTTCCGGGGACGAGACGAAATCCTGCGCCGAATCCGCGAGAACATCGAGGCCGTTCGCATGAGCCGGAAGCTCGCCACGATCTGTTGTGAGGCACCCATCGATGTGTCGGCGCAAACGCTGCGTTATCGGCGGGCCGACCGGCGTACGCTCGACCCCTTGTGCGAAGAATTGGGCTTTGCGCAAGTCCTGCCCGACATTCCCCTCGCACAACCAACGTTGTTTTCATGAAAACAGCATTGCCTTCCGCGAAACCCCAGGCTGCAAACCGTTCATTCTGAGAATCTTCAATTTTCATTCTTTACAACAAGTCGGCCTTGCCTGATATTGGAGCGCCTGCACGGATTGCAGCAACCAAGGATGGAGCTGTTGGCGTCACCACAAATTCGCTTTAAGTCACCTGTCTGGTTCTCGACCTCCCCCATCGCACAGTCTTCCACTACACGTTTTCGATCGAAAATTCAGGACTAAGGATAGAAATAGACAAGGTCATGGATCGACTTTCTCTTCTCGCAACATTTTCCAGGATATGCCTCCCGATTCGCCTGCCGGCTCTGCTTACAGCGATGCTTTGGCTCGCCGCGACGCCTGCTTTGGACGCGCAAACGACGTTCGACTTCACGAGCAATGCATCAAACTCCGGCAGTACCACCGTGACGCAACTGGTGTCCGGTTCCACCATCAGCCTGACGACGAGCGGTGGAGGGAATGGGGCCGTGTTGATGACAGATGCTGCGGCGTACTATCTGGGTCCCGTAAGCAACTTCTCCGGGAACATATTCACGATGGATCTCTCGGATACTGGTCACCTTACAACCAAGCTCACGATCACCGTTGCAGGAGGGAAATCCTTCGATCTCGAGGGGCTCACTATCTTCGATCCGGCAGGAACGCCACCTACCGCGATAAGGCTGACCACCAGTAAGGGATTCGTCGATACGGCGTTTTCGAGCGGCGTCAATTCTGCGAACGTCCTGTCATTCATCGGCGAGAGCAACCTCCAGGGCGTAACCTCCGTCGAGATTACCCGGCAGGACAACGGCTCTTTCTACTTCGCGCTCGACAACATCGGGCTCAACAACATCACAAGTCCTCCAGCCTCTCCGGGCGCTCCGACGGGCGTTTCGGCAATTGCAGGGAGTGGCCTGGCGTCTGTGACTTTCACCGCCCCGGCTTCCGACGGCGGCGCAGCCATTACCACGTATAGCGCGACGGCCGCGCCGGGTGGAGCGACCGGAACTTGCGGCGGCCCAACGGCATGTGCGATTTTCGTGCCCGGACTGACCAATGGCACCAGCTATACGTTCACGGTGAAGGCTACCAATTCCATCGGAATCGGACCGGCGTCAGCGGCGTCGAATGCGGTGACGCCGAAAGCGAACCAGACGATCACGTTTGCCAATCCCAACGCGCAAAACTTCGGAACCACACCAACGATGACGGCAACGGCGTCATCCGGATTGACGCCTACCTTCACGTCGTCAACGACCGGCGTGTGCACGGTCACCACGGGCGGCGTCCTGACGTTTGTCGCGGCGGGCAACTGCACGATCAACGCCAACCAGGCCGGAAATGGAAGTTTCTTCGCGGCCACGCCGGTCAGCCAGTCCTTCCCCGTTAATGCGGTTGCCCCGGGACCACCGACCGCCGTAACGGCGACGGCGGGCAATAACCAGGCCACTGTGACATTCACCGCGCCCTCCTCCAACGGAGGTGCGACGATCACGCAGTACACGGTCACTGCGAATCTCGGCGGCGTAACGGCAACCGGAGCGTCCAGTCCGATCACGGTAACGGGATTGACGAACGGCGCCAGCTACACGTTTACGGTGACAGCGACGAACTCTGCCGGAACCGGCGCGGCACTGGGCGCATCGAACGCCGTAACACCGAAAACGGACCAGACGATCACATTCGCGAATCCAGGCGCGCAGAATTTCGGCACCACACCCACGATGACGGCAACGGCATCGTCGGGATTGACGCCAACGTACACGTCCTCTACAACGAGCGTTTGTACGATCACCTCGATCGGTGTCCTGACGTTTGTCACCGCGGGCAACTGCACGATCAACGCTGACCAGGCGGGAAATGCTAGTTTCCTCGCGGCCCCTCGAGTCAGCCAATCCTTCCCCGTTAATCCGGTCGCTCCGGGAGCACCGAGAGCCGTAACGGCGACGGCGGGCAATGCTCAGGCTACTGTGACATTCACCGCGCCCTCCTCCAACGGAGGTGCGGCGATCACGCAGTACACGGTTACTGCGAATCCGGGCGGCGCAACGGCGACAGGAGCATCCAGCCCGATCACGGTAACGGGATTGACGAACGGCACCAGCTACACGTTTACGGCGACAGCGACGAACTCTGCCGGAACCGGCGTGGACTCTAGCGCATCGAGTGCCGTAACGCCCAAAGCGGGCCAGACGATCACGTTCACGAATCCGGGTGCGCAGAATTTCGGAACTACACCGACGGTGACGGCAACGGCATCGTCGGGATCGACCCCAACGTTCACATCGTCCACAACGGGGGTTTGCACGATCACCTCGACCGGTGCCCTGGCGTTTGTCACCGCGGGCAGCTGCACGATCAACGCCGACCAGACGGGAAATGGTAGTTTCCTCGCGGCCCCACGAGTCAGCCAGTCGTTCACCGTTAATCCGGTTGCTCCGGGAGCACCAACGATCGGAACAGCGACGGCGGGCAATCTTCAAGCCAGTGTGACATTCACCGCGCCCTCCTCGAACGGAGGTGCGACGATCACGCAGTACACGGCCACTGCGAATCCGGGCGGCGCAACGGCGACAGGAGCGGCCAGCCCGATCACGGTAACGGGATTGACGAACGGCACCAGCTACACCTTCACGTTGACAGCCGCCAACTCTGCGGGAACCGGCGCGCCGGCGGCGGAATCGAACGCAGTAACGCCGAAAGGCACCCAGACGATCACGTTCGCCAATCCGGGCCCACAGAATCTCGGTACCACGCCAACGTTGACGGCAACGGCAGCATCAGGATTAACGCCGACTTTCACGTCGTCCACCACGGCCGTTTGTACGATCACCTCGAGCGGCGCCCTGACACTTGTCAAGGCGGGCACCTGCACGATCGCCGCCGACCAGGCCGGAAATGGCAGTTTCCTCGCGGCCCCGCAAGTCAGCCGATCGTTCACCGTTGGTGCGGTTGCTCCGGATGCGCCGACGATCGGAACGGCGACGGCGGGCGATACTCAAGCCACCGTGGCATTCACCGCGCCCACCTTCAACGGAGGTGCGACGATTATGCTGTACACGGCCACTGCGACTCCGGGCGGCGCCACGGCGACGGGAACATCGAGCCCGATCACGGTGACGAAACTGACGAACGGCACGAGCTACACGTTCACAGTGAGAGCGACCAGCTCTGCCGGAATCGGCGCGCCGTCCGTTGCATCGAATGCGGTCACGCCGAAAGGACCGCAGACGATCACATTCGACAATCCGGATCTCCAGACCTTCGGTACCACGACGACATTGAAGGCGACTGCTTCATCGGGTTTGGCGCCGTCCTTCACCTCATCGACCACCAGCGTGTGCACGATCACAGCGGGCGGTGCGCTGACGTTTGTCGCGGCGGGCACCTGCACAATCAAAGCCGATCAGGAAGGTAACGATAGTTTCGCGCCGGCGCCGCAGGTGACGCGCAGCTTTGCGGTCGACAAAGCGCCGCAGGCGATTGTCTTCGGAGCGCTCGCCAATCGTGTATTGGGGAGCGGCAGCGCGTCATTCGACGTGAGCGCCACCGGAGGCGGTTCCGGCAAGGCGGTGGTCTTCTCTTCGAACACTCCAGACGCCTGCACGGTGTCCGGAAATACAGTGACCGTCAAGGGCGCGGGTATTTGTACGATCGCGGCCAATCAGGATGGAAGCCCGAATTTTGCGCCGGCGGCAACGGTCACGCGCAGTTTCGTCATCGCGTGCTCCGAGAAGTGCCGTGCCAGTTCCGTTCCATATTCGATCGACAAAGGCGGCTCGACGTTCGTACCACTGGGGACGCAGGACAATACCGACACCGTTGGATTCGGACGGCTGCTGTCCGCCGACGGGACGCCGCTTCCATACGGATTTGCCATCGTGGGATACCGGGAAAACGGAGTGCTTGTCGCGGAAGCGGGTATGCCAGGCGTCCAGCCGGTTCTTTCCGGACGGTTGTTCGCGGAAGTCAATGGGCCGATCACGACAGGTATTGCCTTCGCGAATCCCGGCACTGCGCCGGTCACAGTTTCCTTTTTCTTCACGGACCAGAGCGGTACCTCTGGTAAGCCGAGCAATTTCGTCATCGGTCCGAAATCGAAGATTGCCCGGTTCATCAACGAGGCGCCGTTGAGCAGCACCAAAGTCTTCACCGGAACGTTGACGTTCACGGCGACGGCGCCGGTTGGCGTGGTGTCCATTCGCGGGCTGGTCAATGAACACAACAACTTCACGTATACATTGCAAACGATGTGTTCGCTTGACGCAGCCGCAACCTCGACCAATCCCGTGGTAATGGCGCACTTCGCGGACGGAAACGGCTGGACAACGCAGGTGCTGCTGGTAAATCCAACGGACCAGGCAATACGCGGCACGGTTCAATTCATCGGCGAAGGCAGCGGCAACACGCCGGGGGCGCCATTGAAGGTGACTGTGAACGGCAAAAGCGCCTTGTCTTTCGACTATTCGATTCCGGCCCGGGCATCCGTGAAGCTCGACACCCCGGGTACCGGGACGACGATTCAGATCGGATCGGTACGGGTAACACCGGCCAAAGGCTCGATAGCGCCATCCGGATATACGTTGTTCGCATACAGGATGAACGGCGCGACGGTAAGCCAGGCGTCGGTGGCGGCGCAGTCCTCCGCATCGGTGTTCCGCATGTACGTGGAGTCGGTTGGCGGGTCGGAGACGAGCGGCCCGATCCGGAGCGGAGTCGCGATCGCCAACATGGCGTCCACACCTGCGACCGTAAAGCTGGAGTTGACGGCCCTGAGCGGAACGGGCCAGGTTTACACGCAGTCGATCCAGGTGCCGGCCAACGGTCACATTTCGAAGTTCACCGAAGAACTGATACCAGGCTCCAGTCTGCCGGCCCGCGGCATCCTGCGGGTCAGTTCCGAATCCGGCCAGCTCGCGGTCACCGGGCTTCGCATGCGGACAAATGAGCGCGGCGAGCTGCTGGCCACAACAATGCCCGCGATCAACGAACAGGCGTCTGCTGATATCGGAGAGCTGGTTTTCCCCCACGTCGTCGACCGGGGCGGATATACCACTCAGTTCATCCTGTTCAATTCAACGCCGTCACAGAGCACTGTCGGAACAGTCGAGTTCTACGACGAAAACGGAAAGCTCGTAGACGTCACTTACTAATCGGTCGAGAACCTCGTAACGCCATGTTCGCCGGTGGACAGGAAATCCCATTTGCGAACAGCGGGGAGTCTTAACAGACTGTGGCGGCGCTCTATGAAGGTGTGAATGAATTGGCAGGTGCCACAATTCCCCTCCTAAGTTAGGGGGGGTGGCTGCGCCATTAATAAGATGTCGCGAAGCCACCAAAGCAGGCGCAGACGGGGTGGTTCCTCAGTTAAATCTTGAAAACACGTTGCTTTGGAACCACCCCGCCTGCTCGGTCTTTTTTGAACTTAATGGCCTCGCAGGCACCCCTCCTAACTTAGGAAGGGAGTTTCAGAACGCGCATTTGTAATCGGCGGTCATAGACGGCCGCTACAGCTGCCAAAGTCTTGGGGATGGCCTTTCAGGTGCTAGAGTCGAACTGCAGACCATATGTTGCTTCGTCACACCTGGAGATTGAGACTGCTTGAAGATGTCTGGCGCGACGCTTTCTACAGCATTCGCCAGCTTCGGCGCAGGCCCGCCTTCACGCTGGCTGCTGTCCTGACGCTCGCCCTTGCAATCGGCGCGAATGCTTCGATCTTCGCAGTCGTTGAGCGGGTAGTGCTGAATTCGTTGCCCTATCCGGACTCGGATCGGCTGATCCAACTGGATCACGGCTTTCCCAGTCTGAACCTTCCCTCAGGCGTCGGGATGACCGTGGGACTCTATCATCAGTATCTGGATCGCGCGCGCACCTTTGATGGCGTGGCGATCTTTCGGACCGACGAACTGACGCTTACGGGTGGAGGCGAACCGGAACGGATCCGAGTGACAAGCGCGACGACGTCACTGGCGTCCGTGCTCCGATCGCGGCCCGCACTGGGGCGTTGGTTTACGGACGAGGAGGGCGCAGTGGGTGCTGCGCCGGTGGCTGTTCTGTCACACGGGATGTGGATGCGCCGGTATGGCGGCGACGTTCGTGTGCTCGGTCGACCGATGATGTTGAACGGCGTTCCCACAGAGATCGTCGGCGTTATGCCGGCGTCGTTTGTGTTTCCCGATTCGCGAGTCGATGCGTGGATCGCACAGCAGGTTACGCGATCAAGTGGGTTCGGATTGCCTTTCAGGTTCCTTGGTATCGCACGGTTGCGCGATGGGGCGACCCTTGCGAAGGCGCGCACGGAACTCAACGGTCTGATCGCGGACCTCCCAAAGGCATACCCGGGCGATCTCGGTGTGTTGGGAAACGTTGGGGACGGAAAACTGACGTCGGCACCCATGACACTCAAAGAGGCGACCGTCGGGCAGGTCGAGCGCGCGCTTTGGATCTTGTTAGCTTCGGTCGGACTTGTGCTGTTGATCGCATGCGCGAACGTGGCAAACCTGTTCCTGGTCCGCGCCGAAACCCGACAGCGGGAAATTGCCGTCCGCCGGGCTCTAGGTTTAGGCGCCGGCGGCATCGCACGTCTCTTCCTGGCGGAGAGCGCAGTGCTCTCGCTTGCGGCCGGCCTCATCGGCGTGGTACTCGCCTCGATTGCTCTGGACCTGCTCGTGGGTTACGGACCGGCCAACCTGCCGCGTATTGAGGAAATCCGTCTGGACAGTGTGGCCCTCGGGTTCACATTCGTGCTGACGGTACTGACTGCGCTTGCGTTCGGCGCGATTCCGTTGGTGCGCAACACGCCGCTCTCTGCTCACCTGTACGAAGGCGGACGGAGCAGCACGGCGAGCCGGAGCCGCCACCATTTCCGTCAACTGCTCATGGGAGGACAGGTCGCGCTCGCATTGGTGTTGCTCTTGTCGTCAGGTCTGATGGTCCGCAGCTTCCAGAAGTTGCGCACGCTGGATCCCGGCTTTAACGCGACTTCGGCGCTGACGTTCCGCATTGGATTGCCGAATCGCGAATACCCCGATCGCGCGGCGGTTGTGACGGTCCATCAGGCGATCCTCGATCGGCTGGCAGCGCTTCCGGGTGTTACGGCCGTCTCAGCGTCGTCGGGCCTGCCCCTTCAAGATGCATGTTTTGGCAACACGGTGCTGGTTGAAGGTCGAGCCAGGCCAGAAGGCACGATCCCGCCGGGAGCCCGCCTGTGTGCGGTCTCTGGCGGCTACATCCAGGCGATGGGCATGCGTTTGCTTCGCGGGCGTGGCATCGATCGGAGCGACGTCGATCGACGCGAACCCATCGTCATCGTCAACCAGGCGTTCGCAGATAGCTTTTTTCCGGGGCAGGATCCAATTGGCGAGCGAGTCCGTTCGAACGCGCCCCCCAGATCCACCGCGGACGGCGCCGGCGCCTCGACGCCGGATGGCGGTCCTCCATGGCTGACTATCGTGGGCGTCGTCTCGAATACTCCCGTCTGGACGCTTGGCGAAGCTCATCCCACGTCCATGCTGTACATGCCCATGTCCATCGCCGGTGGACCCGACATTCCCGCAAACGCCATGCTTGGCCCCAACGTGGCGACGATGAGCTATGTCGTGCGTTCAGCGACGTCGCCGCTCGCATCGCTGCGGGACGTGCGAAACGCCATCGATATCGTCGATCGAAATGTGGCAATCGCCCAGATGGAGACTCTGGAGAACATACTGGATCGTGGCTCAGCCCAGATGACATTTACAATGGTCCTCCTCACAATAGCAGCCAGTGTCGCACTGCTGCTCGGCGTGATCGGCATTTACGGCGTCGTCTCCTATATTGTGAAGCAGCGGACAGCGGAGATCGGAATCCGCCTCGCCCTGGGCGCCGAACCGCGAAGCTTGATGCGCATGATCGTGGTGCAGAGCAGTATCGTGACGCTCGTCGGCATCACTTTCGGCATCGCGGCTGCGCTCGCCGGCGGCCGATTTATCGAATCGTTGCTCTATGATGTCAGTCCCCGCGATCCGGCCGTCTTCGCTGCGACCACACTCATTCTGCTTGGGGTCGCGGTTCTCGCCTGCTGGTTACCCGCCCGCCGCGCGGCCCATCTCAACCCGATCGAAGTGCTGCACATGGACTAAACCTTTACAGGATTCAGTTGGATCCTCGTGAGCTCTTCCAACAACAACGCGTGGGCGCGTTCCAGGTAGGCCGTGTCCTTGGATTCCAGTGTCAGCTTGATGGAATACACGGGATTATCGAAGTAGGGATAGGAGCCGAGCATCAGATCCGGGAAAGCTGCCAGGACTCGATGGAGTATTCCCGCGATCTGTCCTTCATCCGCACGAAGAAAAACCTCCTTGAGGTGAAACGGCGCCTCGCGGAACATCTCTTTGATACGTTCGAATTTACGCTGCAGAATCTCAGGGACTCCTGGAAAAATGTAGACATTCTCGACCGCAATGACCGGGAACCACATTCCTTTTCCGCCGACGAGCCGCGCGCCTTCCGGTATGTCGGCCATCCGCAGATTGGCTTCAATCGCGTCAGGCTGGTAATACTGCCGGAGCGTGGATTCAAGGTCGGGATGACGCCTGATTCCGCGTCCAAAGGCACCGGCAATTCCCTCCATTGTCAAATCATCGTGAGTCGGTCCAACTCCACCTGTGGTAAATACATAATCATAGGAGTTTGAGAATTCCCGGACCTCAATTGAAATCAGGTTCAGTTCGTCGGGAACGACGGAGATTTTGCGGACGTCAACACCGAGATCCCGCAATTGGCGCACGAGGTATAACGAGTTTTCGTCCCTCGTTTTGCCGGAGAGAATTTCGTTACCGATGACGATGATTCCGGCTGTTTTCGACATTTGTTTAACGCCGGGCCCACTATAACATGCCTGCAACCAACCAATACGACGCCAGGCTGATCTACAGCGCCAGCGAAAGCGACGCCAATATGCTGTGGGCGACCCGCTTCTTTGCTCCCGATCCTTTCATTTTTATTGAAAAGCGGGGCAAGCGTTATCTGGTGATGAGTGATCTCGAGATCGACCGTGCGAAAAATCAGGCCAGTGTGGATACGGTGCTGGCTCATTCGGCATTCGTGAAGCGTCTGCAACAGGAAGGAACCGCCTTTCCAGGAGCTGCTCAGGTGCTGGCCGCGGTATTCCGTGATCTGAAAATCAAGAAGGTGGAAGTGCCGTCGACTTTTCCGGTGGGACTCGCCGATCAGCTTCGCAAGATGAAAATCCCCGTCGAGGCAAAATCCGATCCATTCTGGCCGGACCGGGAATTGAAAACGAAGGAAGAGGTCCGGTTCATCAACGAAGCGCTTCGCGCCGCAGAAAGCGGGATGGAAGCAGGAATCGATGCCGTGCGGCGCAGCAGGATCCGGAGGGATGATTACCTGGATCTCGACGGGACGCGGCTCACATCGGAGATTCTCAAACGCATTATCAATACAACGATCATGGCCCGGGGATATGTGCCCAGCCACACCATTGTTGCTTCCGGGAATCAATGCGTCGATCCGCACAACCAGGGAAGCGGGCCGATTCGGGCAAACACATCGATCATCATGGATATTTTTCCCCGCTCCCAGGCGACCGGTTACTTCGGTGACATCACGCGTACCGTTGTTCGCGGCCGCGCTTCGGAGCGCTTGAAGCAAGCGTACGGTTGTGTCGAAGAAGGGCAGAAGATCGGTTTTCGACGGATTCGCCACGGGGCGAACGCGTTCGATATTCACCAGGAAATCCTCAATTACTTCGGCCGCGAGGGTTTTCCCACCGGCCTTGCCGGAGGCCGCATGCAGGGTTTTTTTCACGGCACCGGACATGGGCTGGGACTTGACATCCACGAAGCGCCGGGAATCAACATGCGCAACAAGAATCCATTACGAGCCGGCCATGTCGTAACGGTCGAGCCAGGTCTTTACTATCAGGGGTTGGGGGGCGTGCGTCTGGAGGACGTCGTTTTTGTAACAAAAACCGGCTGCCGGAACCTCGTGCACATCCCCAAGATCCTTGAAGTATAGTTAAACAAGAATCTATTGCCCGGAATCTTGGGGGGAGGAGCGCCGAAATGCGTGTGCGATTTTGGGGCGTGAGGGGATCTACTCCCACGCCACAAAAGGAAAACATGATGTATGGCGGCAACACGTCGTGCATCGAAATCCGCACGGACACCAACCAGCTTCTGATCTTTGACGGCGGAACCGGAATTCGCCTTCTCGGCAATGAACTTCAACACGAGTTCGGCCAGAAACCGATCAACGCACATATCTTCTTCAGCCACTTTCATCTGGACCATATCCAGGGCGTTCCATTCTTCAGGCCGCTTTACAATGCGGCAAATCATTTCACTTTTTATTTTGCGGGCCGGCGGGATGCGAACCTCGTCATGGACGCGCTGGCCGGGATGATGGCGAACCCGTACTTTCCCGTCGACATGTCCAAGCTGCCATGCTCGCGAGAGTACGTGGACCTGGTCGAGGGAACGTTCACGGTTGCCGATACGAGAATTCTTGTCCTTCCTTTGAACCACCCGCAGGGATGCGTTGGATATCGCATCATGCAGAACGGGAAAGTCATCTCTTACTGCACGGACGTCGAGCACGGCACGGACTGGAGCGACAAGAACCTGCTTACGCTGGCGAAAGACTCCGATTTCCTGATCGTCGACTCCCAGTACACGGCTGAGGAATTACCGGATCACATCGGTTGGGGCCACAGCAGTTGGGAACAGGCGGTTGAGCTGGGTATCGAAGCCGGTGTCAAGCGAATCGCTCTCTATCATCATGATCCGTACCACGAAGACCACGTGGTGGACGACATTCTGGCAAACGCCCAGAAGCGTCATCCCAATGTGATTGCTGCCCGGGAAGGCCTCGAAGTCACTCTGTAGTAAACTCAGTTACATGCCAGTGAAGTTCCGCGACTATTACGAAACACTTGGTGTTGCTCGAAACGCAAAGGCAGAGGACATCAAGAAGACATACAGAAAGCTCGCCCGGAAATATCATCCGGATCTGAATCCCAACAACAAGCAATCCGAAGAAAAGTTCAAGGAAATCCAGGAAGCCTACGAGGTGCTCAGCGATCCGGAGAAACGCAAGAAGTACGACCAGCTGGGGGCCAATTGGAAAAATGGCGCCGAGTTCACGCCGCCTCCGAACTGGGGAGGATTTCAGGGCGGAATCAACCTCGACGATATTTTCCAACAGGCCGGACGGCAGCGTGGCAGCACCTTCAGCGATTTCTTTGAAACCCTCTTTGGCGGCATGGGCGGCATGGGTGGCTTCGAAACCCCGGAGGAAGCCCGCCCACGGGGTGGCGGCGGTGGGCGAGCATCGCGGGCCGAGGCGGAAACCGAACTGCCGCTTCCGCTCGAGGACATGCATCGTGGGACGACACGGAAGCTGACCGTACGGCTTGGCAACGCCGAGAAGACGATCGATGTTCGAATTCCTCCGGGCGCGCGTGACGACAGCCGAGTTCGCATTCCCGGTGGCGGGCCGAATGGCGGGGATCTCTATGTCAGGCTGCGTCAGGAGCCGAATTCCCGATTCATGGTCAACGGCGACGACACGGAAACGGAAGTCGCCATCACGCCCTGGGAAGCAGCCCTGGGAGCCAACATCGAAGTTCCAACCCTGGACGGAAAACAGGAGATTCGCGTTCCGCCCGGTATCGGCTCCGGCCAGCGGCTTCGGCTCCGTGGCCAGGGCCTGACTCTCCGCGGGGGCGGGCGTGGCGATCACTTCGTTCGATTGAAGATTGTCGTGCCCAAGCAGCTGACGGACGCGGAGAAGAACCTGTTCCAGGAACTCTCAAAGGTGTCGCATTTCAATCCCAGGAATGGCTCGAATTGAAGGAAGGGAAATAGCCGCAGATTACGCGAATTACGCGGATGGGCGCATAAAAACGACTTTGATGCGCCCATCCGCGTAATTCGCGTAATCTGCGGCTATTTCCCTTTTACAAACGGTAAGTCCACGATCGTTGCAGGCAGGGATTTCTCGGCACTAAAGATTTCCACGGCCGTTCCAGGCGCATACGCGCTTCGGCTCACAAAGCCCAGCGAGATCGGCTTGTTCAGTCCCGGCGACAACAGGCTCGTTGTTACATAACCGACTTCCTTGCCGCTCTTGTAGATGGGACTCTTCATCTCGGGAAGATCACTTCCTTCAAGGGTTAAACCCACAAATCGCCGATTGACATGGCCAATGTATTTGACCTTCGCAACCACTTCCTGGCCGATGTAGCAACCCTTCTCATAGCTGATTCCGCTCTCGCCGATCTCGGGCATCGTTGTCGTTTCGTCGATATCGACACCGTATACGGGGATGCCGGCCTCGGTTCGCAGAACATCCCACGTGCCTCGATCGATCGCAGTGGCACCGCTGGCGGCAAGAGATCTCAGCATTTTGTCCGCCTGCCCCCGCGACACCCAAACGTCATAGCCGATGTCCGAAACAAATACGCGGCGGCCCTCGAATATCAGATGCCCATAACGGCCGTCGAGATGCAGCCGTTCGCCGAGCCACGATTCCAGAACCGATTTCGCCTTCGGCCCGACGATACCGAGAATGTCGTATTCGTCGGATGAATCCTTGATCTGCACATCCTCCATGATCAGCAGCTTATCGAAGGCGCCGATCAGTTTAGGAATGGCGGCGCGTTCGAGCGTGAGCCAGAGTGCGTCCTCATCAACAAGAACGTGCATGTGCGCGACAATTTTGCCCTGGGGCGTCAGGTGGGCCGCATAACAGCCCGTGCCCGGCGCAAGTTTCTGAACGTCGTTCGTCACCATTCCCTGGAGCCACGACGCGCGCTCACTGCCGGTGAGCTTGATAATTCCAAACCAGTCCTTTTCCGCGAGAGCTGCTGTCTGGCGAGCAGCCTGGTAATATTCTGTGAGCATGAACTTCTATTATATATAGGCTATGAAAATTGCTGTTCTTATCGATGATCTCTTCTTCTCTTCGAAGATCTCCGCGACAGCCCAACACGTTGGTTCTGAAGTTGTTCTGTGCCGGACTGCCGAAGGCGTGCCGCCGGATGCGGCCCGAATTTGCGTGGACCTCAATGCGAGCACATTCGATCCAATTGAAGAGATTCGAAAGCTAAAGGCCGGGCATTCCAGGCCAATTGTGGCGTTTCTCTCTCACGTGCAGGTGGATTTGAAGCGGAAAGCCGAAGAAGCAGGCGCTGATGAAGTCATGCCGCGGTCGGCGTTCGCCCAGCGCCTGCCCGAGATCCTGTCTTTAACTCCCTGAACTGGTCCGGGAAACCGTTTCCACAAACTTACGGCCAGGTTCCGGAACCCCGAGGTTTCCTTTCTCGAGGACCTCTTTGGCTTCGATTTCGCGGCCATAAAGATCCTTGTTTGCGTCTTTGTCCGGGCTGAGAACGGCGCCCTTCAGAGAAATTCCGGCGAACAACCCGCGGCTTCGCGCGTAGGTCAAAATCTCCGCCCGCAAGGTCGCATTTGTTTCGGCCGATGCGGCGCGCCCCTTCGGGCCCGCGGCGGCGGAGGCGTCACCGCCGAGGGTGACTTTGTCTCGCATGAGATGCTTCATACTGTCGGGCGTCATGAAGAGCATAACGATGTCCGTAGACTGCCCGCCGAGCTGCAGACCGAAGCTGCCACCTCTGATGGAAATCATCACCGGCGATCCAAAGGCGCCCTTCCCCTGGTCCATTTTGCACGTCACAGCTCCGCGGCCGTATTGGCCGCCAAAGCCGATAGCCGCTTTTTTCAGCGCCGGAATTACCGCGACACACTCCGCCCTCTTTAACAACTCTTTTGGAATGCCGGCATCCGGAGCCTTGACCAACTCGTCGAGCACCTTTGCGGACTCCCAAAGCCGATCGGCAATTTTTTCATCGATCGCGCCCGCGGGCAGGCCGATCGCCAGCAGCAGTGCGCCGGCAACGATTAGTGATCGCATTGTTCGCTCTCCTTTTGAGGTAATTCGGGGACAGACGTATAAATCACCTGATTAGCATCCAAAGTCACGTCTCTTGCTAATTAGGTGATTTATACGTCTGTCCCCGAATTACAAAACTGGTATTACGTGCGTTTGTACGGGCTGACCGGTGACGATGGCTTCTTTCTCCGATAGATACATGTCCACCTCACTGCGGACACCAAAGGTCCCTTTCAAATAAACGCCCGGCTCGATCGAAAAGCAGGTCCCGGCCATCAGGCGGCGGTTGTCCTGAGTTTCGAGATTGTCGATATTGGCGCCGTTGCCATGAACCTCTTCGTGAATGGAATGCCCTGTACGGTGGATGAAGTACTCGCCGTAGCCCGCCCTGGTGATCGACTGTCTCGCTTCCTCGTCGATCTGCCAGCCATACAGGACTTTGTCGGCAGGATACCGCTGCTGCGCCGCCTTGATCGCAGCATCGCGGCCGTTTCGGACAACGTCGAAGATCTTCTGATGTTCGGCCGGAACGGATTCGCCGATGAAGAACGTCCAGGTAATGTCGTCGTAGACCGCATGCGGCAGCCTGCGCTTGGACCACATGTCCACGAGCAGGAAATCTCCCTTTCTCATCGGCAAATTGTCATCCGCATGCGGAGCATAGTGCGGATCCGCGCTGTGCGCATTGATGGCGACGATGGGCGGATGCCCGGCAGTCAGATCCCGCCGCTCGTACTCCTTCAAGATGAAATCCTGGATTTCCAGCTCGGTGACGGAAACCTTGTCCGTAACGCGGCGCCGGACTTCCGCAACGATCGCATCCACGATTTCCCTCATGTGCTTCGCCGCATACAAATGTGTTTCAAGCTGTTCTTTGCTCCACACCGCTTCGAAAACTTGCACCAGATCCGCGGACGAGACGATTTCCACCCCAAAACTCCGCACTAATTCGACGGTCCCGGCATCGACACGTGAGATATAAGGGATGGCATTCAGAGGCGAATATTGCATTGCGACCTTCTTCGCGCCAGAGAGCGCCTCACGAAGGTGCTGGTGAAGTTGTTGCCAGGGGAGATAAACGCGCTTGTTTCCAGGCAGGTTATCGAGCGTGCCCTCTTCGATCGCGTGGACGATCTTCTGAGGTGTGCCCTTCGACGGCACGAAGTAAAACCATCGCCGTGTCGTAAATTTTGCGTGATCCAGCCTCAGGATGTTTTCGGCGATCGGATCGCTTCCGCGAAAACCATAAAACAGCCATCCATCGATTTTGTCCTGCTGCAGCGCGTTCTGTAGCGATTCAATGTGTGCTTCGTTCATGAGAGAAATTATAAGGGGTGTGACCCCAAACTCCGCTTTTAACCTGCAGCCATCGGTTACGAGCTCGCGACTCGGCTTTTCACGTTCTCACAAACCGTCATACGTCCAGATTCGAGTTGATCTTAAACCTCGATCAGTGCGGGATGAAAAAATTCGAATTGCCGGTCATGTTGGTTTGAACGGCGGTGCCGCGTTTGACGACTCCGCGTCCGATACATTGGAAAAACCATCCAATGCATTGATCTTTTTCGCTTTGGACAGAGTTGCTTCTCTTGGCTAGTTGCTATCGGTCCAGACCCTCTCTCGCGAGCCTCATACTGTCTACAACGGCGTGGAAACGCACGTACCGCTCAACAAAACCATGAAATCGATTTCGAAATCACGATGCCGCGCATCATGATTTCGTTCACCTGCGGATCTATTACGTCCGTGCGCCTGGGTTTTCAGAACTTGTCACAAAGCGACCGTTCGTTTTTTGGGTTTTCACGTTTCCGATAACCGGGTTTACCGGGCATGTGGTTCGTTATTGATAAACCCGCTGGCGATGCGGAAGAGCCTACGAAACCTACACGGACGTTGCGTGACAGCTACAGACGAAGGGTGTTGATCAAGGCAGAAAGCGCGGCTGGCTGCTGGCGGCGACTCGGGTAGTAGAGGAAAAATCCGGGGAACGGCTGGCACCAGTCTTCCAGCACGCGCACGAGTGCTCCACTCTCGATATGCGGAGCCGCATGCTCTTCCGACATGAACGCCAGACCTATGCCGTCAATCGCAGCACGGATCACGATTTCGACGTCGTCTACTATCAGCGGCCCGTTCACCGCGACCGACAAGGACTTCTTGCCCTTGTCGAATTCCCAACGGTACACGCCGGCAGAACCGTGTCGAAAGTTGATGCATTGGTGGCTGAGCAGGTCACGCGGCGATTTCGGCTTAATACGCGGCTTGAAATACGCAGGCGAGCCCACGATGGCCGCCCGGTGATCTTTGGACACCCGAACCGCAATCATGTCCTTCTCAATGAACTCCCCAAAGTGAATGCCTGCGTCGAACCCTCCGGCAACAATATCCATGCGGCTGTCGTCGGCGGTGACGTCGAGAACGATGTCCGGGTAATCGCCCACAAACTGGGCCAGTTTCGGTGCGAGCACTGTCATTGCGGCAAGCCGTGGCACCAACAGACGCACGCGACCCGCCGGTTTGTCGCGGAGCCCGGAGATCTGATCGAGAGCACCCTGAATATCCGCGAGAGCCGGTCGCAACCGCGCGAGGAGCTGCTCACCAGCTTCGGTCGGCGCAACGCTCCGTGTCGTTCGTGACAGCAGGCGTACCCCTATCCCTTCTTCCAACCCTCGAATCGCGTGGCTCATTGCAGAAGGAGAAACACCCAGCCGTTTCGCGGCCCCTGTAAAGCTCTTTTGCTCCGCTACAGCGAGGAACGCGGACAGAACGCTGAGATCGTCTCGTACCATTTGTGAATCTTACTCACAAACCCTCGTCTTTTATACGGACTACTCAAGCGCGGGATTCAGCCTTACCTTGGAAGTGCAGGAGGAACACTTATGGAAATCAAGCGAAACGGTTCACAGCCTTCACAAAAGGGACCGGAGGAGTATTTCACCGGAACAGTTCGCGTAGATCCGATCATCCAGGCCCCCGAGCCCTCGCGCGTCACTGCAGGATGCGTGACATTCGAGCCTGGCGCCCGCTCCGCATGGCACACTCACCCGCTCGGACAAACTTTGATCGTGACCTCCGGTCTTGGCTGGACCCAGTGCTGGGATGGTCCGATCGAGGAAATCCGGCCCGGTGATGTGCTCTGGTGTCCGCCGGGCGTCAAGCATTGGCATGGGGCGAGCCCGAAGACTGGGATGACGCACATTGCCGTCACGGAACAACTTAACGGCAAGAACGTCGACTGGATGGAGAAGGTCACGGACGAACAGTACTTCGCCGGTCTACAGAGCAAGTAAAAGGAGGAAATCATGTCCGATCAACCTGGTAATGCACAGAAGGCCTTCGGTCACATTGCCCCGGCGCTTGCGGACTACACGGACAGGGTGTTGTTTGGCGAGGTTTGGGAACGGCCGGGCTTGTCGCCGCGTGATCGCAGCCTGATCACTGTCGCGAGCCTCATCGCCCTTTACCGCACGAACGAACTGCCCTTCCACCTGAAGAAGGCGCTGGCCAATGGCATCAGCCGCGATGAGCTGATCGAAGTGATTACGCATCTTGCCTTCTACTCGGGCTGGCCAACGGCGAACACGGCTCTGCCAATCGCTCAGCGTGTGTTCGATGAAAACAAATGAGAAGTCGCAGTCGCGACATTGAAACAAAGGAGATAACTATGCGAGGAGCTGTTCTGTATAGTCCAGGCGATGTGCGTTTCGAGGAGCGCGCCACTCCCACGATCATCGCGCCGACGGATGCCATCATCCGGATTTCGGCGACCTGCGTCTGCGGTTCTGACCTGTGGCCATACCGGGGCATCCAACCGATCGATCAACCGACACCGATGGGACACGAGTACTGCGGCATCGTCGAGGAGATCGGTAGCGCCGTCACCACGATCAAGCCGGGCCAGTTTGTCATCGGTTCCTTCTTCGCCTCCGATAATACCTGTCCCCACTGCCGGGGCGGCTACCAGTCGTCCTGCCAGCACAGGGAGTTAGTCGGCACTGCGCAGGCGCCGATACTGCGCGTCCCGCTCGCGGACGGCACACTGGTGGCCACCCAGGAGGTTCCCAACGACGACCTGATCCCAAGCCTGCTGACAGCCTCCGACGTTTTGGGCACCGGCTGGTTCGCGGCAGCAGCGGCGAACGTGAAGCCGGGCGCGACGGTCGTCGTCGTAGGCGACGGCGCCGTCGGCCTGCTGGGTGTCCTCTCCGCAGCGCAAATGGGAGCTGAGCGCATTATCGCAATGAGCCGTCACGCGTCGCGGCAGAAGCTCGCGCGCGAATTTGGCGCGACGGACATCGTTACCGAGCGTGGTGATGAAGGCGTAGCGCGCATCAAGGAACTGACCAGCGGCA